>Ga0209367_1000003_pt1 | contig 175012 bp, 149 predicted proteins | sample WorMetLIZISLAND2_FD_187412 | JGI IMG/M metagenome (GOLD analysis project Ga0209367, IMG submission 187412) | Marine gutless worms symbiont microbial communities from Max Planck institute for Marine Microbiology, Germany - Olavius geniculatus... ...
TGGGTCAGAATACGGCTTGCCAACCAGCTGAGACCATTGGCTGAGCGGCAGTAAAACCAAATTCAGAAAATATGAAGCATTCATTATTGCTTGCGCTCCAAAAATGTCGATTCCAGCAACAAACCGTTAACACCTCGCTTCCTGACACCCGAAACCTGACACCTGAAACCCAAAACCAAAGAATTGCGCTATTGCTGCACCGTCGAAGCCACTTTTTCCAATCGCGTTTAGGAAAAGAACCAGGCTCTTAATTGTCAACATACCTGGCTTCGACCCATCCTTTATTATAGTAGCCGTCAGGTAAATATTCGAGTTTTTTCCCGTTTAATGACTTCATGAAAACCTGTCCCCACTGCAGAAAAAAGGTCGGCTGGGATTTGTCCTGCGGAATGGCCACCAGGTCCGGATGGCGAGTCAGGGTAGTTGTCGAAATGGTGCCCTTTTGCCAGGAATAGCGGGTTTCCTTGGAGCGACGATTGTAATTTTTATTGTTACCATTTGATTCAATACCCGACAACACCGTGAAATAGTAGCCCTTAAAAGGCTTGGCCCGGTAGCCGAAACGCTCTTGCCCGGCAGGGTCCGAATGGGCGACCTCCCGGCTGATCAGCTCCATCGGTTTATTCTGCTTGCGGTGGTATAGATAGTAAAGTCCAGCCAAATCATCTCCGTAGTAGGAGCGCATTTTGCGGCGGGCGCGATCGATGGTTTTGATGGTCTTGACGACATCGCGTTGATTTATGATGGACAGCTTGAAGGCTTGATAGGCCTTTTCATCCAGGGGGCGCTGCCGGAGATCAAAAGAAATCAACTTTTTCAGGGTCTTCGTGGTAACATCCATTTCGAATTTGGCCGGTACACCCCAGAAATAAATGACCCGCTTGCCGTCTTTATTGCGGGTATATTGGTCTTGCATTAAGCGTTTGCCCTGCCCGTCGTATGCGAGGGTCTGAATAACATCGGCATTTCCGACACTGTAGGTGATTTCATTTTTGTTGAACTTCACCATAATCGTATCGCCGGAAGGCAGTGCCTGGGGTGTCGGTTGGCTTTGATTTTGGGGGGCAAAAACCAACCGTGTAATATCGGTATGCAGATTGAGTTCAACTTTGCCGAAGGCGGCGTTGGCCTGTTTAAGCTGATCTTTGTTCAACGTAAAGCTGAAATCCCGTTGGCCTTGGGCAGAGTTGCCGCTTAACAGCCGCGGATCTTTGTAGCCGAAAAAATGAACTTCCCAGGCGGCATGCCCGCTGAAAGGCCCCCGGGCCAGTTTAATCGAGAGGCTATCGTTCCAGGACCCTTCCTTGCCTTCAGACCATTCCACGGCCAGATTCTCTAAATCATCCGGCCCCAAATTGACATAACTGGGAACGGGATGGTGATTATAGCGCTTCCGGGCCGGAACCTCGGGCTCCCGGGACAGGGTCAGTTTTTTGCCCTGATTTAAGTCAACTTCTATTTCAAAGGGATAATCCAAAGTCTTGCGGGTGACCACGACCTTCAGTCTGGCAATAACTCCATCAAAGCGGGTCGCTGTTGATGATGGGGTGCTCATGGATTCCCTGGACGCCAGGGCCTTGCCGGTTTGATCATACGCAATCAGCCGCATGGATTGGCCGCCGCTGCTGTTGACCTGTGCCACATCTTTTTCGAGCCGACCCAAGGTTACACGGATTCCGTCGGCAACTTTGACGCTACCTGGTTGATCCGCTTCTGAAAATTCCAGAATTTCAAGGTCAACCGGCACGGATAAATGAAAAGAGATCGCTGCTTTTGCCAGATCTTCCGGCGGAGTTCCCGCTTTAACACCTAGAGATATATTGCCGGGAATCAAACTGCCTGGCTGGATGCGGGGCTTGAATTGGCTTTCTTCAGCGCGCAGGATGTCTCTACCATCGGGTGATTCGACGGAGATCACCTCATAGGTCATTTCAGCCAGCATTCCATTGGGCAATTCAATGGTATCCAGATCAAGCGTCATCTGGGGTTGATCCCCCTGATTCCAGTAATAGCCGGGAAAGAGGCTGTTTTTAATCAACGGGGGAATCTCGGTTCTCAGCTGGTCGCTATCCACGTCAGCGACGACATCAGGCTCGGTTGAATAGCGAGTTGTCACGACACCGGGCGTCGGGGTCATTTGCATGCTGGCGGTAAAAAGCTGACCAATGGTGGCTGCCGTCAGGGCGGTTAAAAACGCTTCATCCTCCTTTTTCGACCAGCTGAATTCTAGCGACAGTCGGTTGTCGTTGTAGTCAAGGGCGTGCTGATAGCGTTGATCTTTAAATAGTTCTATGAGGCTTCTGATAATTCCGTTGATTTCAGCGCCGGTCGTATCGGCGGCGGCAAGTTGCCGGTATATTTTCTCGCCATCCACATCGGGCCGAAATTGCTGAGCGTAGCTTAGCGCGCGACCGTGTTGACCGGTAAACCGGAATCCCAGCGCCAGAATATCGACCGGTTTCAGCGAGCCGGACAGCTGGGAAATAATTTTGGTGCCCATACCTGCGATCATGGCCGTCTGGGGATTGATCTGAGCAGCGGGGTGGTCCTGGATTTTCTTTTCCCATCCCTGTATGAAATTTTCCGGCAGACGGATCGCGCCGGCCGCCAGATCCGTTCCTTTGGCGATACTTTGGGCGAATTTCGCAACGGGAGCATTCGTTAAGAAATCCGGGTTTTTTTGTAAAGCCGCGGAAAAAGATTCCGGAGCCAGTAAGGCCCCACTTTCGACCAACATCAATTGATAGGGTTCGGGGGGGAGTTTATACTTCTGGGCCTCACTGACGGCTTCCGGCTTTAGTCGATAGGTACCGTCTGACACCTGAGTGAAATATTCCCGGAAAGATTTCTGACTGTTAAAGACCTCCATCCACTGCTGCCGGCTGCCGCCGTGGGCCATAATTACCGGCAGAACCCGGCTATTCGCTGCCGGGAGCAGGTGAAGCTCTATTTGCCTTAAGTCCATGGCCCTGATCAGCGGCATCATTGCCATTAATTGGGCCGTCTTTTTATCCGGCTCCAGGCGGCTTTCTAGGGCCTCGAGGATCAATGGAACATTCAGAGTCAGCACCGAAAACGGTTCCTGATCTAATGGTTGTGATGATTGCGCGGTTTTTGGGGCCGTCCCGGGGATGTATTGCCTCAACCAGTCCACTTGAACAAAATTGAAATGGACCAGGGCACCCAGTATAACAACCAGCAACACGCTGGCGGCTGCGGCGAACAACCACGTTTTAGAGCGCGGTCGGGGAACGGGCAACGGAGTCTTCGCGGACATTGGCTCTATTTTTAAAGAAGGGGCCTGCGCCTGCTGTGCACCGGTCCGGGCAGAACCGTCGCCGTTTTTGAGAACGTTTTCTCGTGGCAAATTAAATTTATGCCCGCAGGCCTTGCATTTAATTGCCATGACGTTGGGAGTAATTTTATCCCGGCTGATTTTATATTGTTTCCCGCAGCCGGCACAGGTGAATTGAAAATCGCCGTCCGCGCCCGCAGGCGGTGCGACCGGTTTGGCGGCCGTCTCCGGCGGCGTCAGCGGTTCTTTTTTCGATGAGTGAATTGGCCCGGGGCTTTGCGCCCGGCTTAACGGCACCGGGCGGCTGCAGGATCTGCAGGTTATATTTTTTGCCATTGGCGGTATTTTGTCGAGCTTCAAATTATGGCTTTGACCGCAATATTGGCAGGTAAGGTTAACCATTTGTATCGGCTTGGACCTTGGTTCGGCTCCAGGCCCATTGATCGGTATCAATTCACCGCAGGCTTTACATTTGGCGGATTTGATGCCTGGCGGCAGCCTGGCTTCATTAATGGTATAGTTTTTTTGGCAGTTGGGACAAGTGATATTCATTTTGGGATAGGTGCGATACCTTAACCTTGAACTCTGAACTTTCGGACCTGGAATGTTTTTAATAGAATTATCTCATATAAATTGAGTGGTTTCAAATTTTTCTGGGCTGATGCCAAATGAAGAGGTTCCGTGCTGTAGATGGTGTTGATTTCGTTTGACGTGATGATTCAGGAGTAAGTCCGGTCAAATTTTTTCAGGTATTGTTCCCATTCCATGGGAAGCAGTTGTTTTTTAGCGCTGTTGCAATCTTTGCAGCAAGGCACGACGTTGCCTTTGGTGCTTCTGCCGCCCGGGATACCGGCACAATGTGATCCATTGTCAGTTCTTTGGGCAAAGTCGCACGGCCGCAGTAGTGACAAAGCCCTTTCGCCAGCCGTCTCTTCCACCACTGGGAATCTCTAAGCTCCCTGGCTTTGCTACGCTCCCGTTTGAGATCTTCCTGACCCAGATCATAGGCAAATGGTTTTATGGTATTTTTGCGTCGCATCGTTTATCCGCCCTGAAAGATTGCATACCCAGGGGCTGAGGCGATCTTTTGGAAAATTGAAAATAAGATAGGCGCTTGCAGTCTCTAAATTGCCTTTATTTGTGTTTAGTTAGGTCCCCAATTTATCCCGGCCAGCCAGGTTCGGATTTCATTTTGCAGTATCCTATAATACGCTGCGGAGCCCCCTAGGCCCTTTCTGCCGAAAAAATAGTTGATTTCGAGCAGCATGGGCTCGGGGTCGTCGATTGAAGCCGGAAATATTAGATCGACACCAGCCAGATTAATACCTGCTTTTTGACATAATTTTTTTACAACAGCAACCGCTTTTTGCTGTAGCCCGGGTTCAGCTTTTGAATCAATCACTGCCCCTTGTCTTAGATTGGTGTGAAAAGCGTTGCTGTTTGGCTGGATGCGCCAGTAGGACATTATATGCTCTCCGATGACGACTACCCGCAGGGTTCGATTATCGGAATCAATGTATTCCTGCAACAGGAAGCCATATTGCCCTGATTTTTCAAACCCGGCGGCCTGCTTAATTCTCTCCTGGAGCTGCTCGACCGAATTTACCAGGTATACCGTATCCCCCTCGCCGCCCCAGTCAAGTTTGAAAACCTTCGGAAAAGCAGTTGAATATGATTCAGGCGTCAGACGGTATCGTTTTTGAAATGAAGCGATGTTCGAATACAAATCGGTTGACGGATGCTTGGCGTTGATTTCCCGAAACAGTTTTATTTGACCTGTTTCCCCGGGGTATTTAAATCTAGCATCATAATTCGGAAATACATTCGGGCAGTTGGCCCGCGCCATTTCGTACAATGATTGGTAGCATCCCTGGTTCAGGATGATGGCCTGCGCAGATCTGATTGCTGCCAAATCCCCGGCATCGGGATGACGTCCGGCGCACAGAAGGTTGCGGTCGGCCTCAAATAACGGGTGATAGGAAACGATCATTTAAAAAAATTCGCGCCAGCTCCTCAATTTGAATTCGGGTGTTGTGCCGGTTTTCGCCGGATTGTTATAAGGACCCTTGCCAAATGATTGCAGCCCGCCTGATTGGGTTTTCGTGTACAGGTGTTCGTCAACCACCAGGGGGGGCGTTGTGATGTTGCCGATATCTTTAGCCATGACCGGCTTGCCCTCCATCGACAACGCATAAATTCCGCCCCCGCGGCTTTTGCCCGAACTGTCGCCGCCATTTCCCCGGCTCGCGGTGTGCACAGCCCTGGTGCCGAAATAGATGTTTTCGGCGGCGGCAAAGGCCGAGGCCGCCATATGTTCGCCCGCGGGAAGTTCATAGAACCATTCCAGATGAACGCGACCCTGATTGCAGCGACCCTTTTCGTCTTCATCGCGATAAGCAAACAAGTGATACCGGGCATTTCTTAAATCGGCATCTTCATGGTGATTGGGACTGCCGCCGGTGCCGAAAAACAGTCTGATCCTGTAGCTAAGTCTGCCATCAGCGTTTAATCTGTTGGCGACGACCGCCACCGGTGACCCATAAACGGGTTGATATTGCTGCGCGGTGGGGATTTCGTTAAGATCATCATCCGTAAAATCTCCGTTGATGACGCATTGGCTAACATCGTCATAACCGTTGCCGGGATCATCCGGAATATTGATCTTGTAAAGGTATCCTCTATCTGACCCGATGTAAACCCGGTCAAGGTATCCGTTGCCGTCCGAGTCTACGACGGCGGGTTGCGCGTTTGGCAATCCGCCGATACCACGGGGGTCGGTATCTAACGAAATCCGTCGTACCAAGCTTCCATCTGCGATATCGATCATAAACATTGACGGATAGCCGGAGGCATCGTCGGCTTTGCCCGAGGCAAAAAATGCGACCCACTTGGTTTCTCCTTCATCAGCGATCCTGCCGATTCGGGCGACTGACGGCAAAGATCGGCTGCGAAACAAATCCGGATCAGCGAACTCCCACATAAACTCCGGATTAAAGGGATCGGTGACATCCAGACAAAATACGGCCTCTCCGCCGCGGCCTTCCGCGGATAGCAAAACGGTTTTCCATTGACCGTCGAGGTACACATCAGCCAGGGCCGGTGAAGCATCCACGGCGGCAAGATCATTCGTATGGCGCAGGTTATTTTTCAGCCGACTAATCAGATTGGGTGGGATGAAGGCCCACAGTTCTTCTCCGGTTCCGTAATCCGGGCATTCTTCGCGTTTGCCACCGCAGTATGCGGGACAATCACCTGTTTTGTCATGCCACTCGAAATAGCCCCGATTTTCTTTGAATGCCGTGCCCGGATTGTCGCCATGGCGGAACGTTCCCGCATCAAACGCGTGGAGCATTCCATCGCGGGTGCCGACGTACACCACGGTCGGCCGCAGCGCGTTCGACGTCTGATACGATTCATAACTTTCACGTTCAACCGCGGGTATTGCGGTGCCATACAGCCACGGCGGTCTTCCGGGGGGGGTGTCGCCGCGGCTGGCACGGAATGATCAATGGCACCCAGCAGCCAATCCTTGGGGGTACGATTACCGTCTTTGTAGCCGCGCACCCAGTTGATCAGCCAGTTGCCGTCTTCCAGGTTATAATCACCGTCTTTGTTAAAGTCAAAAACATAGCCGTGGGGGATGATGGTTTGATTGTCAACGGCCAACATGGCAGGGCTTACATTGGCGGTATTGAAATCCAAAAATTGTCTTCCGAGGGTGTAATAGCTGTACCTTGCCGTTATTGGCTGATTCTTGCGGGGTGCTGAACTGAAAGTCAGCTCGAATTCTCCCGTAAACCGGTTGATGGTGCCGGTTCCACCGGCGGTGCCTGCCAGAACAGCGGTATGTTTGTCGTATAAACGTTCAGTCTGATCGGTTATGATAATTGAATTTGCTAACAACGGGTGGTTTTCCAGGTTTCCTGAAAATGTTCTTCGGGTGCCGTCCCCGATGGCTAATTTTTCCTTTAAGACCGGGGTTACCGTCATATCCGCAAATTTAATATTTCTATCCTTGGGTGACTTTTGATTGAGTACTTCACCGGCATCCCAGACGGTGGCCGTGTCGGTCTTATCCGGACGGCGGGAGTCATAAAGACGGGTGGCGACGAGATGACCGCCCATATTGGGCAATGTGCGGCCTGCCGCGGACGTTTCATAATTTCCTGAATACACCATGTTGGCGATGACCACCGGTGAGCTGCGCGAAAAAAAACCATGGGTGGCAGCGCCGGCTGCCATAGACAGACCCACTAGCCGAGGCGAACAGGTCGCTTCCCGGCTTTTAAATTTTGCCTTCCAACTGATTTTACCCGGCGCCAGCCCCAGGGTGGAGAAATCCACCCACTTTTTGCGATGGGTAAATTCAGGGGTGCCCGGTTGCCAGCCGATAATGCGACTGCCAGGTTTTAGGCTTCCTTCTTTATTCCGGTCAACGTGCCGAACCTCATCCCAATCTGTGATTTCCAGCGCCTGGTAATTGCCGGCATCCGCTCCGTTGTTGCCGGCATCCCCGTAATCGTCGTGAAGCAATTCATAGCTGATGGCCGTTTCACCGGAACAGGGCATCTGGTCATAAACTTCGATCATGACCCCGGTAAAAAAATTATTACTCGCGTCGGGCATCATGACCTTATCTGCTGCAAGCTGAGCTGTGCCGCCGCTTTCGTGTGCGACATGAAACAGCAAATCATTGTGGTCGGTATCGCCTCCGCCCTCGCGATCTTCCCAACCCAGAATCCAATCATTGGGATTGTGGCCCGGCGTGGCTGCAATGACATGGCTAAAGGATTTATGATGCTCGACTTCCAGCCTGGCCGTGGCATCGCCCTGATCCTGCAAGCCAAACAGGTCTCTGGCCATCTCGTAAGCTTGGCCGGGCAGCCAGTTGCTGTCCAGGGTACAGGCTGCATCAAAATCCCGGGATCGATTCAAATGGTAGGTCTTGAAAAATATATTCCCGGTCGACTCCGGACGGCATTCGCCGCTAAATGACCGGTAGACATCAGGGTTCCAGCTTTTTTTGGAATAATAGGTACGTTCCTCATCGTCCACTTTCAAGTAAAAGACCAGCTCTGTTCCCCCGGCAACCCGCCCCACAGCGACGGTATTATCCCAGGCATTGACAATGCCGTCACCATTGGTATCGCTATAGGCGTTGCCGCGATTATCGACACCGCCGTCCAAAACCCCGTTTCGGTCATTGTCGTTTACATTGCGGTAAATCTCATGTTTGGTGCCGTTGATTCCACCGTCGGCCAGCATCCAACCGAAATCGATAAAATGATGCTCGGTGTCTTCGTAAAAAAAAGTGACCGCTACATCCTGGGAAAAGGGTATTACAAAATGGTTGGGATCGATGGTGCCGGATTGATTTTTGAGCACCAGACAGCCGTCAACGTCGATTTTTGTATTAAAGAGCTCCAGGTGATCTGGTATGAAATTTCTGGTGTACGCATGAATTTTCTTGGCAGAACCGGCGGAGGAAATTTCGGCGGAATACGCCGCAGCGCAATAGTGGCAATAGGATAACGCCGCCGCCAATAAGACCTGTTCGGCTATTTTTCTAATTCGCATTTAAACCTGTTTGCGTGAAATCCGTCATCACGTCCGCGTCGTCGGAAACAAAATTTTTTCCCGGTCCGGCTCCCGCCTGGGCACTGTAATCAGAAATTGCCTCGCCTGCGATTCTGCCCGCCAACATCACCCGGATACGGCACATGGCTCCACGGGGCCCTCCGGCAGTTGAATGGATATAGATCAGACCATCGGTATCATTGGTCGGGCCCCCGCCGTCATGATTGTTCCAAATCCTGACTTTGAGGTCGACCTCGTCAAATTCAGTTTCAAGCAGGCAGACACTGCCCCTGAAATCACCAATCCCGTCCTTGTCGCTGTCAACCGCACCCCGCAGGGCAAAACTCCAGGTCGGGGTGCCGCCCGTGGACAGGATGGCCTTGTTTTTAATTAGATATTGAGCACCTAAAATTTCGGTTAATTGCTGCACCCCGGCTTCGGCGGCGTAAAATGCCCTTTCGTAGAGTAGTTCATTGGTGGCAATTTTCATTTCGGTTGTGCTCATATTCGAGGCAGAAGCGCATATTATGGTCAACAGCGCCAGGATCAATACCGCGGCGATGATGATATAGCCATCTTGCCTGGTGCCGGGAGCAATAATCGGGAACATCGGTTCGATCCTTTCAGACGAAGGCTGGTTGCCGATTCGTCTCATTTAAAAGCGTTGTCCTTTTATAAAACGGATGTTCAGCGGTATCGCGTTCGGATTTGCACTGCTCACGCTGACCACTATGGTTTTAGCGGATGCAACCGGTTTATTGTTTTGGACATTCCACTCGATTTTATGCGCCCCGTCCTCCATAATGTGGGGGTTGCCTCCTTGATTTAGATCCGGGTGATCGTATGGCAGGGCCATCAATCGTTCCACGGCTTCAACTGCCATGGTCGTTGCGTCAGAATACATTCTGGCAGTGGCATTTTGTGTAATGGACTTTATCTGGATGCTTGCCAGGGCCAGAAAGCCGACTGCAAAAATTGCCATCGCGATCAATACTTCAATGAGCGTGAAACCCCGGTACTTATTTTTTTGAATCCTTTTTTTCATTACAGGCCCATATTACGACAATACACTGTGGACCGGACCAGCCGGCGTTGATACCGGTCGGCGCTCACGATAACCCGGTCGCCAACCGTATATGTCCGTTGGTCGAAATGTCCGCGCACCGGCGCCTTGGTTCGAGCCAGAATCCAAATCCTGACTGCACGAATATCGGAGAGCGACACCGGTCCGGCTAAAGGCAAACCGCTGGACAGATTCGTGTTCAGGTGATTGTCCTCATCGTCCGGGTCTGAGTCATAGGCCCAGATGATGCTGCCGTCTTTTGTACCGTCAGCGGTATCAAGATATCCGTCATGGTCATGATCGAAGGCATAGGCAAATCCGACAGCCTGAATATTTTCTGCAACTCCCGTCAGGGGTCCGGCTCCCGTCCGCCGGCCCAGGGGCGCCCCTCCGCTATCGGCAATGCCGTCGCCATCGCCGTCGTACTTTTTGGCAAACCCGTAGGTGACGCTTTCGCGGGGGACGATATCGATGTCTCCATTGAGGTCGAATGTAATTCGGATCATGTGCCGGGCGGCAGTCCGGATGCCGGCACCGGCCGATTCGGTGGCGTTGTCAATTGCCGAATCGCCGTCACTATCTGTGCCGTCATTGGCAGCGGGATCATAGCCGGCCATTCTAATTTCTCTCTTTATTAGAGAAATTGCAGCTCGAATGTTTTGCTGCATCTCGACGGCAAGCTGTTGCTTGGAATGTGACTTTTGCCGCAGCTGATATACCTGGAATATCGCGGTTACCAGGATGCCGGCGATGGCCATGGCGATCATCAGTTCAATCAGCGTATGCCCGCCGTGGCGGTTGTGCATGGTTTTTCCCCCCTATTTGTCATGTTGGCCGAGAATTCTGGAGTTGCCTGTGCGATTGACGCGAATTCTCGTTGCCGAGCTGCGGGAATTGACAATCCTGATCGTGCCCCCACTGCCTGATGCAAGCCCCCGACCATTGAAACAGAAAGCATCATCGGCACCAAATTTAACATCCGCCAATCTGATCCCACTCGGCAGCGAGTCCCCTCTCAAGGTCGGCTCGTCGGGATCTTGGGTGCCATCGTTATCGTAGTCGGGGAATATTAAATACTGGTTATTGCGCAGGTCAAAATGCACCCATACCTTAACGTTTTTTTTAACCGCCACCAGCCTGGCATGTTGCATGGCTGACAGGATGTCTCTGGCCATGCTGCCCAGGCGATATTTCGGCAGCCAGCTGATAAAACTAGGTATCGCGATGGTCGCCAAAATGCCCATAATTCCGATTACCGTCAACATCTCCACCAGCGTGAACCCTGAAATTTTGCGCATGCGAACTATTTCCTTACCGGGGCAAAAAATATAAAGCCGGTCTACCATGGCTTGCAGGGCAACCCGGCTGTCTCTTATCAACGACTTGGCGATTTAATTATTTAGGGTAATTCAATTTGTGTGTCAACATGAAATTCTGAATAACATTTAAACATTAAGTCTGTTTTTTCAAAACGGAGTGGATGAGCACCCCCGAAAGCGGGTCGGCGTTGAAAAACTCGCCGTCCCCCTCAATCAAGTTCTTGCTAAAGTGGACGGTCCTGACTAAGATGGCAGGTAGATTGTCTGTGGATTAAATTTGTGGTAACCAGAGGGCATTGACGGAGGCGGGATGTTTTCAGGTATACAGGAAATTCTGGTGCTAATAATCATTATTCTGGGCATACTTTTTCTGCCCAGGATTTTGAATCGCGGCGGGGCGAAACCGGCGGTTGATTCCAAACCGGTTGTGGCCCTGAGCGGCAGGATGCGCCTGGCTGTTGCGGCCTCTGTTGTGTGGCCGGTGCTGATTGCGGCCTTCATGCAGCCCTGGAAACAAGACCTATTTCCTTTCCTGTACCTGGGCCCAGGCCCGGTGGCGGCCGTATGGCTGATCTATTGGGTATTTACGGGTTTCAAAAAAAGATAGATGAAGATTACGAATAGGTTTAAGGTATAGGGTCTATGGTTTAAGGCAGAAAAAATTGATGTCATTCCTTTTACCGTATACCTTACACCTTAAACCCTATACCAGGTATAAACACAGTGCCAAATTCCAGCTCAACTTGTTAATCCACTTACTCACTTCCAACTTCTCATGCCTTTCCTCGCAGCCCAATTTCATCGGCCACTTCCCGCATGCCCATAATCGTATCATTTATTATTTCGGAAAGTTCTAACCCAAGCATTGCAGCGCCTTTTTCAATTATCGAACGATCTACGCCGGCTGCAAAGCGTTTGTCCTTCCATTTTTTTTTTGACGGACTTGGTCTTGACATCCAGCACACTTTTTGAGGGACGAACCAGGGCGGTTGTTACCACCAACCCGGTCAGTTCATCGATGGTATACAGAACCTTTTCCATCTCCGACTCGGGCTTGACATCCGTGCAAATTCCCCAGCCATGGCTGACCACCGCCCGAATATAGTCTTCCGGCCAGTTGTTTTCGCGTAAAATTTCCTCGGTTTTATGACAATGCTGATCGGGATATTTTTCATAATCAAGATCATGGATCAGGCCGATGGTGCCCCATTTCTCTTCGTCCGCCCCCCGTTTTCGGGCAAAATAGCGCATCACACCCTCCACTGCCAGGGCATGCTTTATCAGGCTTTCGCTTTGGTTGTATTTTCTGAGTAGGGCCAATGTTTCCTCACGGGTCGGTACATACTGGTTCATTGATCGCCTCCGGAAGCGGGTAAGATAACATAATATTATATAACTATTTGTAAATAATGAAAATTTAATGGGATGATATGCCATCCGCATTTGCTTGTCAAGCTCAGATCCGTCTCCGGAAATTTATTTTCTCTTGATCCAAACGGCCGGGGCGGTTATGGTCATTTACTGAATGCCAATTCACACCGGGTCCAAATACTAAAACAAAGAATGGTTGACACCAAACCCCCCACACCTCGACTCACCGGCCTATATCTGCGCAATCTAACGGCCAATCTAACCGGCAACATGCTGATCGCTCTGCTGAATATCTTTACGCCGATCGAGTTTTTTAGAGACTGGCAGGATTTCCTGCGGCAGGGCGGGTATTGGGTACTGGTGGGCTTGCTGCCAGTCGTATTTTCCACGGCGGTCATTTTGCAATACCTGATCCAGCGACCCCTGGCCGTGTTTCGCGAGCAAGTTCCGGCGGAAAACCCTGCAAATACCCGGTTTTTAAATCAGGCCAGACGCCGCCTATTAAATTTGCCCCTGCTTCTCGGGCTGATCAACCTGGTTTTGTGGACGGGGGTTACGTTTATCTTCATACCGGTTTTATTGATCATTTCGGATATCGGGCTGATCACCGGCGTTTATGTATTTTTCCGGGGGGCGATTATCGGACTGATTGCCGCTTTTATTTCTTTTTTCCTCATAGATGACTATTCCAGAAAATACCTGATTCCGGTCTTTTTCCCGGATGGCCGGCTTTCCGCAATTGGCGGAATCCGCCGCGTTTCGATTCTAAGGAGAATCCGGGTGCTATATTTGGCCGGCACCGGCGCGCCTGCCCTCATTTTACTGGGAACCCTCGCCCTCGTGCTGGGTGAGATGGATGGAATCGCAATTACCGCCAAAGATTTTGCCGGCGAAATCTTCTGGTTTATTTTGGTTTTATATGCGGTTTTCATACCCATTGCCCTAAGTTTGAATATTTTGGTCGGAAAATCAATATTGACACCGATCAGTTCCATGATGGCAGTGGTAGAGTGCGTTTATCGCGGTGACTTCAAACAGCGGGTTGTCGTGGATTCAAATGATCAGTTAGGCCTTTTGAGTGAAGGAATGAATGATATGACCCGGGGGTTGATAGAACGGGAGCGCATGCGCCGTTCTCTGAACCTGGCCAAGGAAGTCCAACAGGCCCTTTTGCCCGGCACGGATCCCGAGATAAAAGGATTGGATATTGCTTCAACTACCCTCTATTGTGATGAGACCGGGGGGGATTATTATGATTTTCTCATTCCCGAAGAGGCCCGGGACAGCATTTTCACGGCGGTTGTGGGAGATGTCTCCGGCCATGGCGTCTCCTCGGCACTGCTGATGGCTACTGCCCGGGCATTCATCCGGCAGCGATCCGATCTGCCCGGCAGCATTTCAGATATTGTGAGCGATGTTAATCGCCTGCTCACCCGGGATGTCGCCGAGTCCGGTGGGTTCATGACTTTATTTTATCTTGCCATTGATCCACCAAACCGCAATTTGAGGTGGGTTCGTGCCGGTCACGACCCTGCTATCGTTTATGATGCGGCGTCGGATTCATTTGAGGAATTGCGGGGGGCCGGCATGGCACTAGGGGTTGACGCCGATGCCTATTTTGAGGAGAATCAAAAAGACAACCTGACAAAGTCTCAGATCATCCTTCGGGAACCGATGGTATCTGGGAGGCGCGCAATTCAAGGGACCAGATGTTCGGTAAGGAACCGATATTTAGAATTATCCGTGACAATCGACAGGCCGGCGCCAGAGAAATCCTGACCGCTTGTTTCAACGCATTCGATAAGTTTTTGGAAGGCCGCGTCCCCGAGGATGATTTAACGATGATTGTAATTAAAATAATTGATGATTAGTATATTCTATCGAAACTAGACGGATCTATGATCCCCAAAAAGGTAATCCGGATGGACCATTAAATGTTGGTTGATTTCGCGGTGTTGGAGTACTGGAGTAATGGAGTTATGTCTGAAGGCTAATGCCTTCTCTTGATACCCCAATAATCCAGTACTCCATTACTCCAGGTTCGAGACATTTCATAAGCTCTTGAAACCTTAGATTTACCTTTTTTTGGATTATAGTTGCGATACTTATTATGTACGCATCGGAATCGATTTGTGGCGGGTCTAATGCTGTCAAGGTCGATCCAATACTGAACTTCAAAGACAAGGAGGGACTATGGGTAAAACGGGTCATGGGATCGAGGAATTGAGCGGATTTGCAACCGAATTCATCAAAGACGCAGGGAAAAAGGCTCTGGCTTTTTATGGTAAGGGCAAACCACAAGTAAAATTCGATCAGGGAATGGTGATTGAGGCCGATTTGCAATTGACCGATCTTTTCCAGGAAAGACTTGCCGAACGATATCCGGAGCACCAGGTATTCAAATTCGATCAAGTCAACGAAGACTATTCTCATGAAGGGAAAAGATTTCTTTGGATCTTCGATCCGGTAGAGGGCGTGGCCAACTTTCAAGCCGGTATTCCGATCTGGGGCATGTCACTGGCGCTACTGGATAACTTTTGGCCCATTTTCGGTGTTTTCTACATGCCTTCCACCGGTGATTTGTTTCATGCCAGGGCCGGCCAGGATGCTTTCTGGGGTGATAAGAAGATCCGCATAGACGACGGGCAAAACATCAATGATGAGAGCTTGCTGTTTACTTTTTCGCGTTTTCACGAGCATTATCGTTCCACTTTTCCCGGCAAAATTCGCAATCTGGGGTGTGCCTCAGCTCACATCTGCTATATCGCCAGCGGCCGAGCCGATGCAGCGGTCATCGCCAATGAATCCTTTCAGGGAATGGCGGCGGCCCGGGTGATTATTGAGGCTGCCGGTGGTAAAATCTGCAAATTTGACGGCTGTGATTTTTATTTAAACGAATACCTGGATGGGCAAAGAATCGACGATCCCCTGCTGGTCGCGACACCCGATACGTTTATGCAGGTAAGTGATTATTTGCAACCCAACACCTGAGCCGGATCCACCCAAATCGTAAAGTAAAAAATTACAATCGAATATTTTCGGATGGTGCCGCACGCCGTATTTTTAAGTTTGATACGCAGGCGGCGGATGCCGACGTTTATCCATAAAATCGATAGGACTCAATTGCCGCCGGATCATGAGATCGACTGAATCGGTATCTTTTGCCCCGCCCTGGGGAACCAAACCGCAATGGCAGGAAGCCAACCACAGTATTGCCGGCCTCAAGCGGCGCTATGCCGCACAGTTAGATGCGGCCGGCGCCTTTGCCGCTGCGCTGCGCATTCGGCTGGTGTCGGTTTATAGTTTGCTGGATGCATTATGTCTGGAAACCTGCCCGCGATGTCCAGACCCTTGCTGCCTGCACGCCCGTGCGTGGTTTGATTTTCGCGATCTGTTAATGTTGCACCTCAACGATCTGGCCATTCCCCTCGATCAAACCGTCGAGAGTTTAAATGCGACCTGCCGCTACTATGGTCAGCGCGGCTGCACCCCGGATCGGCTGTCCCGCCCTTGGATCTGCACCTGGTATCTGTGCCCGACCCAGACTAGCAATTTAGATCGCAGACGCCGCTTACAGCACCATGAGTTATCCTTGGCGGTGATAGAAATAAAAGCCCTGCGTCGAAAAATGGAGGATATGTTTATCCGGATTACGGCCTGAGCCGGATCGGCGGGGCTGCCTTTCGGCGGATTTTAACCCCAAGAAGGCAGGGTTAAAATTGCAAGAACTTGTTGAAAATACTCGATCTTGGAGTATTGGAGTAATGAAGTGTTGGAGTGTTGGGATCTAGAAAGAAGACATCTATCTTCAACCAGTACTCCAATATTCCAACACTCCAGTACTCCAATAACCATAAATTCGAAAACCCGCGCTAGTTTGTTTTCCATCAGGCTATAGGGTCGTCAACTCGTATCTACTCCCCTGCAAAATGCCCGTCTGGGGTTGCTCAAACCTTGGATATATGCAACACTGTTCTTGTTGGGGTTTGCAAGTTTCTACAGGGCGGTCAACATGAAAACGGGTTGGAGTTCAGGCGGTAACAGTTGTTCTGAAGACTTGCCCAATAGTTAATTTTAGGCCAATGTCAGATAATGACCTGCAAATAGTTTTACCCGAAAGCGATGAAGTCTTGACTTGCCCGAAGTGTAAGACTGCCAACCCTTTAGAATCTAATTTCTGTCTGAACTGCGGTTCCCGGCTGCTCGTTCCATCCAGCAGCAAATTCAAATGGTCATGGATCCTGTTCTTGTTGGTTTGTATGGCCGGAGTTGTGGTCTATTTTCGTCTCCAAACCCCTGAACCTCAGCCGCAACAGAAAACGCCGGAAAAAATTTTTTCCACTGAAAAACCTGCTCCCCGTCCGGCCGATCCCAAATCCCCGCCAAAGGAAGCGGTTCCGCTTAAAAAAGACGAGGCCATTGCGCTGAGCACCCCGTCGAAGACCAGTATCCCGGTCGGAGTCGTTCTCATCAAAGATATTAACGGGAAGATAATCAATGAAATACCGGTACCGGTTGTCGGCCGCGGTTGGGTGGCATTGCCAACCCGGGCATGCTTGGGAGGAGCGGAATGGATTTTAAAAGTGGGATCCGAGCTCGAAGTGAGCATCCGGGCCGGCTTTTATAGTGAGTACGACAAGGTCGGACTGTGGCGTATCGCTGACGATTTTAAAATTGACGGACCCGAACTCCATCCCTGGACCGGCGATGAGCAGTTGACCTGGCTTTCACTAACATCGATCAACACCTCCGAAACGGTGGAATTGGAAAATCCAAGCTCGCAGGGTTATTTTACGGAAGGCGTTTTGACCGGAGATATCAGTGAAAGGGGCGTTTTGATGCAGCAGGATAGGGCTGTCGGCTGGACTTTCGGCGATAGTGTCAGCGGTGCATTCGTCTGGCGCGGAGACGAAGGCAAGTACCTGCGACCTGAAATCAGAGTGGATGATTTTTATCGAATTACCTTTGCTAACAGCCGGGAGGAAGAATTCGTCCGGGCGCTTGACATGGGGGCCGACTACACGATTATTGAGCGTCTGGAAGCATTTGCCGGTGCTTTCCGGTATGAATCGAAGCTTTCTGCTGCCGAAACCCCGGCCTATCTGCAAATTAAATCTGTGCTGGAAACCATTAATAAGCTGGTGGCGGATGCCTCAAAGGCCGGTCTGAACCGGGAGATCGCAAATATTTTCGAATCTCAATTCCTGACTGAAGCTGCCGACGTGAAATTACTACTGAACGTCTCCCGGGCAACCGCGCAAGGTTACGGGTATGAGGAGGCGATCGAACTGGTTGAAAATGTGGTCGATGCATTGCCGCAGATTAGTGAGGCGGATTCGCTTCTGCTAACTGAGCTTATTTCCGAGCTTTATCAAAATTGGATTACGGACACATACAAGCAGGGCAACCTGCCGGCAGCCTGGGCGGCCTATAGACTCGGCGGGCGCAGATTGCCGGACGATATTAATATCCACCTGATGGGAGTTCAGCTGGCGCTGGCCGATAACAACTGGGCGGAAGCGGAAGACTTGCTGGCCATGAAGGATTATCCGGCCTCGCTAAACGATAAAGTCACAAATTTAAAAAATCAAATTTCCGATCTAAAAGGCCAGCAGGGTAAAATTGTTGTAAATTTTAACCCCGGTTCCCAACAAATACCGCTGACCGCTGTTTTAAACCGGAGCGCATATCAAAAATTTATAGTTGATACCGGGGCATCGATGGTAACCATACCGCGTTCCGCCGCACAAGAGTTGGGCCTGGCAATTCCCAATCCCAAGCGGAAAGTCTTCACTGCCGGCGGTGTGCAGCACGCACCGGAAGTGACGATTTCATCGATTACCATCGATGGCTGGGAAGTCAACAATGTCAGGGCGCTGGTGATGGACCTTCCCAGCCAGCCCGATTGGGGCCTGTTGGGGCTCAACTATTTGAGGCGATTTCGTATGGATGTGAATACAGAGGAAGGGGTGCTTCTACTGGAACCACGATAAGACAGAAGCCAGAAGACAGATGTTTTTGAAGTCGGAAGTCGGAATGCGGAAGTCGGAATTAGAAGACAGATGACAGAAGACAGAGGTTCTTGAAGTCGGAAGTCGGAATGCGGCCTTCGACAAGCTCAGGCGAGACAAAGTCGGAAAAAGAATGGAAATTGAATATCGAGACGGAAGGGTGGATGACTGCGCCAAACTGGCGGAATTTGTAAATATCGCTTCGGATGGGGTGGTGGAATTTTTGTTCCATGATTTAATTCCGGATCAGACGCCGGTTCAAATCATGGCCCACAACCTGGCTCAGGATCGCGACCACCACACCTTTCGAGATGCCGTCGTGGCTCAAACCGAACGGAAAATTATCGGGATGTCCCTATCATACCCATCGCACTTTCACCGCATCAGCAGCGGGATGAGAAATTTTCTCCCGGCGGATCGGCTGAAACACGTCGAAAATATTTTTAATTCCGGAGTCGAAAACAGCCTGTATCTGGATACCTTGTGTGTCGATCAGAAATTCCGGGGCCAAGGCATCGGCGCTAAACTGATAACATTGGTGCAACAAAAAGCCGCCGAGCGAAGAATCAACGCATTAAGCCTGATAGTGCTGGCCGACAACACGGGTGCTCAAAGACTCTACCAACGGCATGGTTTCGCGATTGTGCACCATATTGAATTGGAATCACACAAACTCATCCCCCACGAGGGCGGTGCCTATTTGATGAAATGCCCATTAAATAGTTCATCATGAAACGACTTGTACTTCCTTTTTTCATCCTGTTGGGAGCACTTGATTTTCTGTACGGCGTAGCATTCCATGATCGGATCAGTATAATCGCCGGAGGTGCGATTGTTGCGATTGCGGTGTATATTTGGAAAACGAGGGGGAGGGGATCCTAGGTTCAGGGTTCCGGGTTCAAGGTTCCGGGTTCAAGGTTCCGGGTTCAAGGTTCCGGGTTCAAGGTTCTGGGTTCAAGGTTCCGGGGTTCAAAGGTTAAATTGAATAAATAATTAATATTTTCGAATTATTTTAATATGACAGAGCGACACGCGGCGCAAGGCCCGCGCTGCGCGAGCGAAACCAAAAATCTTCAATCTTCAATTTTCAATCTACATTACCGGCTTCGCCGGATCGGGTTATTGCAGCCAGATAATTCTTGAACCGTGAACGCTGAACCCCTGAACCCTTCCCTTAAAACTCCTCGATAATGTCTCCTTTCTCGACAAATGCGTTCACATTGGATTGGGCATTTGCCATGGATTTAAGAGCGGTTGCCAGCCTGATGAAAACCGGATCATCTTCTCCCAGCAGCGACTTGGTCTTTTGCAGGATTTTCAAACCGTTTGCCAGATGCTCATTTATATCATTCAATATTTCCTTACGGCGTCGATGTCTTTCCCTTTCCTGGGCAATTACGGGCAACAACCGCTGAATTGAATACTCCACCAGTGCGTCGCGCGGGGCTTGGAACTGCTTCGAGATTTCATCAAGGCAGGACAGCGTTCGGCGGCTGATTACAAATGTTTTCTGCACCCGGCTTAAATTACGGAATTTCTCAGACTCTATTTCCCGGGCGATGTGGCTCAAAGACTGGGCATCTTCTATTAAATGATCGAACAGGGACTTTTGCTTGATGCCCAGATGAACCGAGACGATGCTCATCGTTTCTATGGCTTTGGCTGATAACTTAAAAGTTGCCCGCACTGATTGGCGCCCCCGTAAATCATGTGGGGACGGCAACGGCAGATCATCGTTATTCATCCATGTTCTGTCATTATCGTCCATTTTTGTCTACCTTCATTTTTCCACTTTGAGAAACAGCATAATCAGATATCAAGCGCTGACTGACAGACTCTTTTTATTACAAAGATTCATTACTTATTAAAAGTTATCATTAAAAGTAATATTTCAAAAATATTTGCTATCACACCTGCGTATAATTGTAAATCTCTAAATGGTAATTTATGAATTAGCGTAGCTCGGATGGGTTGACTGCATCTATAACCATTTTATTTGAATCCATGATAAGGCCAAACTCGTCAATGAAGCCGTTGCCGACTGGAAGTCGGCGGCGGGCGTCAGGTCCAACCGAGACGAGCTACCCGCCGCCTGTTGACTTCCAATCCCGTTGACTACTTGACCTCTTCGTACTCGGCGTCAACCACTTCCTCATTGTCAGCTGACGCGGCCTGTTGGTAGTCATGGCCGGAATTATGGGCCGTTGACGGCCCAGCTTGCTGATACATAGCCTGGGCCATTGCGTGGGAGGCCTGGGACAAGGTATCCGTCATTCTTTTAATTTCGGCGACATCGTCACCTTCCATTGCCTGTTTCAGATCGGAGACCGCTTTTTCCACTTCCGCTCTGGTATTGGGATCCACACTATCGCCATGGTCCGCCAGCGATTTTTCCGTGCTATAGACTAACCCGTCAGCGGCATTGCGGGCATCGACCAGCTCTTTTTTCCTGCGATCATCGGAGGCATGCAGTTCGGCGTCCTTGACCAGGCGATCGATTTCCGTCTGGGTCAAGCCGGATGAATGGGTAATCCGAATCGATTGCTGCTTTCCGGTCGCCTGATCCCTGGCGGATACCTCCACGATCCCGTTGGCATCGATATCGAAAGATACTTCAACCTGCGGAACACCGCGGGGTGCCGGGGCAATCCCGGTGAGTTCAAATCGTCCGAGGGTTTTATTGCCGGACGCCATCTCGCGTTCTCCCTGCAGCACGTGAACGGTCACCGCCGGCTGATTGTCTTCGGCAGTTGAAAAAATTTCACTTTTTTTGGCAGGAATGGTGGTATTTTTTTCAATCAATTTTGTCATCACGCCGCCCAAGGTTTCAATTCCCAGGGATAAGGGCGTCACATCGAGCAGCAGGACATCCTGCACATCACCCTTTAGCACAGCTCCCTGGATTGCCGCCCCGCAGGCCACGACTTCATCCGGATTGACCCCCTTGTTGGGCTCTTTACCGAAGATTTTCTGCACCCGTTGCTGGACCGCCGGCATACGGGTCATTCCCCCGACTAAGATAACCTCGTTGATTTCACCAGCCGATAGGCCCGCATCTTTTAGGGCGGTCAAACAGGGGGTTTCAAGATTATCGAGCAGGCCGTTAACCAGGCTCTCCAGGCGGGCTCTGGTAATTTTGATGGCCAGATGCTTGGGGCCGTTGGCATCGGCGGTGATAAACGGCAGATTAACTTCCGTTTGCATGGATGAGGATAATTCGATTTTAGCTTTTTCAGCAGCCTCTTTCAGCCGCCGCAAGGCCATTTTATCGTTCCTGAGATCGATACCCTGCTCCTTTTTGAATTCACTGGCCAGAAAGTCAATCAGGATTAAATCAAAATCCTCACCGCCCAGATGGGTATCTCCATTGGTGGATTTTACTTCAAATACACCGTCCCCGATTTCCAGCACTGAAACATCAAACGTGCCGCCACCCAGATCGAATACAACAATTTTTTCATCACTTTTCTTGTCCAATCCGTATGCCAAGGAAGCAGCCGTCGGCTCATTGATGATTCTCAGCACATTCAGGCCGGCAATCTTGCCGGCATCTTTGGTCGCCTGCCGTTGGCTGTCGTTGAAATAAGCCGGCACGGTGATGACGGCATCCGTTACCTTTTCACCCAGATATTCTTCGGCCGAATTCTTGATATTGGCTAATATAAAGGATGAAATTTCCGCCGGGCTGTATTGTTTAGAGCGCAGATTGACACGTACATCGCCGTTGGAAGCCTTTTCGATTTTGTACGGCAAGACAGCAGCATCGTCCTGTACTTCCTTTGAATCCCACTTGCGCCCGATAAGGCGCTTGATACCAAACACCGTGTTTTCAGGGTTGGTCACGGCCTGTCTTTTGGCGATTTGACCGACCAAACGTTCCCCGGCGTCTGAAATCGCCACCATGGAAGGTGTTGTGCGTCCGCCTTCAGGGTTGGTGATAACATCGGCATCACCACTTTCCATAATTGCCACACATGAATTGGTGGTTCCAAGATCTATTCCAATTATTTTACTCATTTTGTTTCCCTCCTTGTGGGTTTGGATATAAGCACTATTTATGACCGGACCCGAAAGATATTATCGTTATCTTATTCATGCTTGAAGGTATCGAGTGCTTTCGTTTTCCTGACATTTCAACAGTGACTTATACCGTGAAGTTGACTTAACCAAATGAATTTAATGCAAATTAAAGACATCAAACGACTCTTTAAATTTTTCATTACTATATTCTAATACATAATTAAAGTAATGCAATAAAAAAGTTTATTATGAACTTGACAAATATGTTTTTCTGGTTAGATTTAATTTCATCAAACTAAAATCAGCATAGGTTAAAAAATGAATTAATTTAACAGTGAGTTTGTGACTCAAATAATCTAAACCAAGGAGGGAATTAAAATGATGAATTTAGTTAGATGGAACCCGTGGCGAGAGATGCCGACCTTCCACAACCGGATTAACCGCTTTTTTGACGATCCTTTTTTCCGGATTGCACGCATGGATGAAAATGCGGACCTGGGTCTTTGGAATCCGGCAGTCGATCTTTATGAAAAAGATGATCATTTCGTCATCAAAGCCGAGCTCCCCGGCATCGACAAGAACGAAATTAAAGTCGATTTGAAGGATCGTGTGTTGACCCTTTCCGGTGAACGCTCTTACGACAATGAGGTAAAGGAAGAAAATTACTACCGCAAAGAAAGGTCCTACGGGAAATTTCAGAGGGCTTTTACATTACCGGCTGATGTTGATTCGGATAAGATTACGGCCGAATTTAAAGACGGTGTGCTACGGGTAGAAGTTCCGAAACCCGAGGAGAAAAAGGCCAAGCAGGTAACGATCCACTAATATCCGGGCGGTATTTTTCTGCAAAGCTTATTCATGCTGGGGTGGCATTAATTGATGTCACCCCTTTTTTTTGGTATTATCTGACATATATTTTGCGTATTGCTGGTTTCAGGGTTCAAGGTTCAGGGTTTGAAGGTTGTTAAATTCCGGAAACCCGCGGCTGTCAATATTGTTCTTGATTTTTGTCTGCGGAGGTCTGTACAAATTCGTGTCCTATTTTTATCTCATTACCAAGGTGTTAGGTTATGAAATCCTTATTTAAAGCCATCCGATATTTGATCCGCGGTTTCTGGCACGGCCTTTCGGTCTTGCGCATCTTTGTGGGCAATTTGCTTTTTTTGGCGCTGATTGTTTTCCTGCTTTCAATATTCCTACAGGGCAGCGATCAAGATCTGCCGGATCAGGCGGCCCTGGTGTTGTCGCTGCGAGGCGATATCGTTGAACAAAAGACCGAGACGATGCTGTCCAATAGTCTGCTGGGTGAAGCGGCCCAGGAGGAGACACTTCTTAAAGATGTTCTCGATGTGATTGACCACGCCGCAGAGGACTCACGCGTAAAACTGCTGGTGCTGGATCTGCGTTACCTGGGTCGGGCCGGTATCAGCAAACTGTTGGATATCGGCCAAGCGCTGGAAAGATTTAGAGCCAGTGGGAAATCGGTCTATGCTTTTGGTGATTATTTCGATCAGCGCCGCTACTTCCTGGCCGCGCATGCTGACGAAATCAACATGCACCCCATGGGCCGTGTGATGCTCACCGGATTTGGTCTATATCGTAATTACTTTAAGGGTGCCCTGGAAAAGCTATTGATTCAGTTCCACGTCTTCAGGGTTGGAACTTATAAGTCGGCCCTGGAGCCCATCTTGCGCGATGATATGTCCGAATATGCCAAAGACGCCAACCTCACCTGGTTGAATGTTTTGTGGGACGCCTATAAAACGACGGTTGCCCAGCTGCGTGATTTGGCGCCCGAGAATATCGATGACTACATCAACAATGGGCCGGCCCACCTGGCACGGGCGGGGGGTGATGACGCGCAACTTGCCCTGGATTTGGGTTTGGTCGATGCCCTTAAAACCAGGGATGAGGTACAGGAAGATTTAATCCGCCGGGTTGGAAGGAACGAGGACAAAAAGTCATTCAAACAGATTCAATTCAATGAATACCTGGCCGCCGTGCGGCCCAATCTCATGCGAACCCGGGCGGACAGCGCCAAAGTGGGGGTAATTGTTGCCCAGGGGATTATTCTGGACGGGGACCAGCCGACCGGCAGGATCGGCGGTGACACCCTAACTGATCTAGTCCGACAGGCGCGCCTGGACGATGAAATCGAAGCCCTGGTGCTGCGAATCGACAGCCCGGGCGGCAATGCACTGGCTTCGGATATCATCCGCCGGGAGCTGGAAATCACTCGGCAGGCCGGCAAACCGGTCATCGTGTCGATGGGCTCCGTGGCTGCTTCCGGCGGATACTGGATCGCCTCGGCGGCAGATGAAATCTGGGCTGCACCAACAACCATTACCGGGTCCATTGGAATTTACAGCGCTTTTCCAACCTTTGAGAAGAGTCTCGATTATTTGGGAATTCATAATGACGGGGTCGGAACCACCCGCCTGGCGGATGCCTTTGATACCGCCCGTCCGTTGAATCCGATTTTAGCCCAAAGCATGGAGCAAACCATCAAACACAGTTATCGTCGATTTATCCAAAAGGTATCGGAGGGCCGGAATATGGCGCCCGAGGATGTTGAAAAAATTGCCCAAGGACGTGTGTGGGCCGGCCAAACGGCCAAAGAGCTGGGGCTGGTCGATGCCATGGGCAATCTGCAGGATGCCATTCAATCAGCAGCCGAGATGGCCGATCTGAAAGATTATGATGTGATTTATGTCAAGCAACCGCTGACGGCCAGGGAAAAAATGATCAGACGCTTGAACCGGTTTCTAATGGCTGCCGCCAGCAGCATCAAGGGTAATGCCGTTCCAAAAGCCGTGCGGATGGTTGAGAAATTCGGCGCCGAATTAGAGCAGGTAATGCAGTTAAATGACCCCAAAGGAGTCTATGCCTACTGCTTGGTTTGTGACCTTAAATAGTGCGACCTGCTAAAAGGCGCTTTTGACAGACCGGCCTTTACCTGCCATCGGCCGGAAATTGATCCGTGCCGATGCTGCCGGCGCTGTGACTGTTTTGGGTGCTGCGGTCGTTATAATGAACCGCATGCATTTGACTTGCGGCAGGCCGCTGATCCCTGAGATCAAGCAGCAGGGCAAAAAAAATCCCGGGACAACCCCGGGATTCTGTGAATTCAATTTGTTGGTATGAATCGTGCGAAAATGGTCTATTTCACCCCGTCATTGATCAGGCCTTCTCTGATCATCTTTCCGGCGATTTTATCGGCGTTTATCTGGTAGGTACCATTCTCGATCTCATTCCTGAGCCGAGCGACCTTTTCTTCATCTACATCTGCAACCTCGTCCAATTGGCTTCTAACCTCCTGAATTCGTTTTGCGGCTTCAGAAATAACGACGGTGTCGATCTTGACCGCGGCATTTTCAGATTTGTTTTCAGAAGCATCGGCTTTATTTTTATCGTGAACCTGATTCACATAGGCGTCAATCTGGACGCCCTGGCTTTTTTCTATTTCCATTGTTGCTTCTCCTTAATCCGAGTCTATGATAATAAGCTTAACGCAGTATCGAATCCGTGTCAAATTTGTTCGCAATTATATTATCGGCCATCGCGGCTGAAACTTTAGCACTATTTTGTCAAAGGCAGTGACGGCGGGCACCCCCTAAAATTTAATCCAAATTTGACATTCCACAATGTGGTATTACTACTTATACATTAAACTCTGGCATTCCATAGTCATTATTCAATCGCTGCTCGATTCGAAATCAGGCGGAACTCACTACCAGCGAAAAGGCATCCCAAGATCGTTTTAGAAGCTCATGCTCCAGTCTCGAATTATCGCCAGATAAATTCAGCTGAAAGGGAGAGGTGGTCGTTATGCAAGTTGAGCGAAGACGGTATCCGCGATACCAGGTTAAAGAAAATGCCTTTGCAGTAATCAATCCCGAACCGGTGCGGCTGGTACCTATTTTGGACATCGCGCTGGGAGGAGCCGGCGTCTTTGTGAATAACGAAGATCAGTGGCAGACCAAATCGTCAAAGCTGGAGATAATGGTGGCCGATTGCAGCTTTTATCTGGCGAATATTGCCTTTGCCTCTATTTCAGATTGCCAGGCATTTCCGGCGAATCCTTCAAATCTTATTGAGGGTCGTCGCTGCAGTATAAAATTCGGTACGCTGACACCCAGTCAAAAATCAGAGTTAAAATATTTTATTCGGAACCACACCCGACGAGGCCTGCTTTGGGAGCTTTATCGGAGATTCAGCAAGGTATTACATACTGATATCTCACAAAAGCATTCAACTCCGAGCTGCAACCCCGGCCTCTGGCGAAATCTGCACGGACCGTCGGTCTGACTCCGCACTCCGAGAAGATCCTACGCTGCTGCTTCATCCCCACTTTGCCCTACAATAGTGCTTCAATAAGGGATGAGGCGAAAGGTATATAGTTCAAGGCAAAATGAGCGAATTAAAGTCTTGATTTAATAACTTTCCGGTTGATATCTTACCTTAAATCGGGAAATATTCAACTCAATCCTTTGGCCTTAAATCTTATACCATATTTCTGCATCATGCTCACCGCACAAGAAGAAGACTACATCTTAGCCCATGCTTATATTCCCGAGCATGTGGTCGGCTTGATTACAGATCTTTCTGCAGGGGAACCGTTTCTGATCGAAGACCATTTTTGTTGCCGCAAGGGCGATTGGATTATTTTTATCGGATATCCATTGCAGGATACGTTCGACCCAATTATTTGTGAAGCGGTAATGGATCATATCAAACGCAGGTTCGAACCCACTCGAATCTCGCTCATTGCCCCGGCAATGCCGAAATCCCTGGCGTCCCATTGTCGGGAAAGAGACAGCGATTGCTATTACACCCTGGAAACCCGCAAACCGGTTATTAGCAACCCGGTGAAACGTAATCTGAAGAAAGCTGCCCGGTATTTGAGCGTTGAATGTGCGGCTCGCATGGGTGAAGCTCACCTGGGGTTGATGCATGAGTTCGTGCGAAATGCGGCCTTACCGCTTCGCGTAAAAAACTTACTTTTCAAAATGCCGCACTATGTTGATGGATCTTCCGAATGCTTTGTATTCAATGCATGGTGCGCTAATGATTCATTGGCGGCGTTTTACGTGACTGATTTTACGGCAGTCGATTTTACCAACTACATTATCGGATGCTATTCCAAACAAAACTATATCCGCGGGGCATCCGACCTGTTGTTGATGGAGTTAATCAAAGCTAGCGAAGAAAAAGGCAAGCGCTATATTCATCTCGGGTTAGGCGTCAATGCCGGCATACGGCGCTTTAAAGAAAAATGGGGCGCCCAACCCACTCGCAACTATGAGATGTGTGAGCTGGTCTTCAAAAAGCCTCTGTTCAAGGAAGCACTCCGGGCCGTGGTGACGAGAGCGCTGGCACCCAAATAGCGGATGGGGCCGGCGGGACAAAACTACAAGGTTGGTTATCAGGCTACAGAAAAGGAAGCTGAATGCTTTTCAAGCGATCAAAAGAAAAAGAGTTGAAAATGGTCTGGGAACTGGTTAAAAGCGACAGAAAATCCCTGCTGATCGGTACGGCTCATTTCTTTCCCTACAGCTTTAAATCATCGTTAGCCAATTGCCTGCAACACGCCCGTGCGGTCATGTTTGAAGGCCCACTGGACCCGGACAGCATGGCACGGGTCGTCAGCCGTGGCATGGACCCGCAGAGTGAATATCACATTTTCGATGATCTTGACGCGAAAACCATTGATGGACTCACCCGTAAAATCGCGCCCACCTGCCGTGATAAGGATAAGTTTTTAATATTCAATTTTCGGAAGTTCAGCATCGAAAACCCGGTTTATGAAATGGTTAAGGGCATGAAGCCCTGGTTGGCATTTTTTACTATCTGGTCAAATTTTTTACAGAAAAACGGTTGGGCATATTCAGTTGATCTGGAAGGGCACGCCGTTGCCGTGCAATTGGCTAAAAAGATCGTATTTTTAGAAACCATCGAAGAACAGATACAGGTTCTGGAAAACCTGTCGCTGGATCGTATCATCGAATTCTTAAGGCAGTTCGACCAGTGGCCGCAACAGGCCCGAGATTATGCATCCTGCTATCTGGACGCCGATCTGGAAAAATTAAAATCAAAAGGTTTGCGATTTCCCAGCCGCCACCCTTCCGTCATCAACCACCGCGACCGGATCTTTTATGAGCGAATGGCCGGCTATCTGGAACAGGGTGATGCGGTCGTTTTTGTTGGAGCGCCCCATGTGCAGGGTATGAGCAAGCTACTGCTCGAAGATGGCTATCAGATTAGTGGACCTGAAATCCCGGGAATCGCCGGATAGGTTAGGCAGAGGACGGATGTCAGAAGACAGAAGACAGAAGTCAGACGACCCGTCTTCGCTCTCCGAGCTTGGGGCTTCGCCCTTTAGGCTTCGCTTCCAGCTACGACTCAACACGTCGGGCTACGACCCCACAAGACGCCGGGGGCGCAGAGGTCAGAAGTCAGAAGGCAGAAGACAGAGGACAGAAGTCAGAGGACCCGTCTTCGCTCTCCGAGCTTGGGGCTTCGCCCTTTAGGCTTCGCTTCCAGCTACGACTCAACACGACGGGCTACGACCCCACAAGACGCCGGGGGCGCAGAGGTCAGAATTATTTTGATCAAACGATTTTGGTATCCAGAATCCAGGATCCAGCATCCAGCATCCAGTTTCCAGCATCCAGTATCGAGCATCGAGTATCTAACATCCTTACAGGAGCCAGAGCAGGGTGGCCAGCAACCAGCAGCAGAATAGCAACTATAGGCATGCATTTAACACTGCCCTGCGGATTCTCACCGGCCGGGATCACTTCAAAAGCGAGCTCGTTCATAAGCTGAAACAGCGGGGGTTTGCTGCGGATGATATTGAAAAAGCAGTTGCGGAGTGCGAACGCCTTGATTACCTTAATGACGAACGCTCAGCCCGGATTTATCTCGGGCAGCTGGTCCGTAAAGGCTATGGCATAAAGCGCATTGACTATGAATTGAATAAAAAAGGACTAAGGGGCGAACGCATTCATAATATTATTTCGGAATCCATCTCCGGTGCCGATGAATTGGAAGGTGCCCGGCGAATTCTCAACAAATATACCCGGCGCTTCGAACGGGAACAGGACTTAAAAAAACGAAGAAATAAAATATACCGTTTTTTTCACTCCAGAGGGTTTTCGCCCGAGACCATCAGAAAACTCATGAACGATCCCTAGGGCGGCTGTCGGAATAAAGTGCCGAAATCCGACCACCTGCGTGCCCCGGGTGTCGGTTCCACCCAAGCGCATCCATGACGGGCGCTCTATCATCAAAAGGTGATGCTCTTCAAAGCAAAGGCCATTGGGTTCAAATCATGAAATGGCGCGTCAGTTTTTTCTTGCAGCCCCGACTGACTCGCAGGCCATATTTTTTCGTAGCCTTTTGCCGCAACTTGTCTCTTTATCTTTAGACGTAGTTCATTGAAGACGCTGCGGCGTTGATTGAAACTGTTTGAACGGGAGGATAGAAGTGATGAATTCGACTCGAGGAAAAAATAATCTTAAAATGTCTAATCATTTTATGCCATTGGGCATTATCATCCTTGTTTTTACCATGACGGTACCTGCCTGCGCTGCCAACTATGGCCAGCTTAAACATAGTGCCGAGGTACAGCAGGCGTTTGAAGCGAATCAGGTACCGCCCAATTACAAATATTTTCACTATTCTGATTCCGAACCCTATGTCATTTTGGGCCTTGAACCCAGTTACGTAATGGAATCGTCGATGTGGCGCGACGTGTCGGCCGACACGGAAGAGTTCAAGGAGATGGTTCGCTGGATATGGGAGGACTATGGCTACTATAAATTCGGCGCCGATATACTGGATTCGCAGGGTACCAAAGTCGGCATTATGTATACGGCCATCAGGGAAACCAGCGTGAAATTTGTCGGTGACAACCAGATCGTGGTCATCCCGCATACGCCCTTCCTGTGGGGTCCGGAAGCCGGCAGCGGCGGCGGTGTCAGGGTGCGATAGGGCACTGGTAGACTTAAATTGCACCTGCATTTTAATGTATGTGCGGTCCTGGAAATAGCGTGCTTATTTATCCGCTTCGATTTCCACCAGACAGCTGTTGCAGGCAAAGGCTCCGCCGGGAGATCCGGCGTCTCGTGTGAGTACGTTAACGCATCCGCTGTCGTCAATACCCCGGGAATCCGGCTTGTACCAGGCGCCGGCATCAAGACTAGCCACGCCGGGCATAATGCGATCGGTAACTTTTGCGGTCGTTTTCAGTTTGCCACGCGCGTTGAAAACGACCACCGGCTTGCCGTCGGAGATGCCCCGTCTTTGAGCGTCAGCGGTATTCAGCCAGATCCGGTCGTCGCTCTTTTGCTTTAGATGCGGGATGTTGTCAAACATTGAGTTGACTCTGGTTCTGGCGTGGGGACTGACAAGCTGAATCGGGTATCGATCAGCAGCAGGATCGTTCGGCCCTTCCCAGGGGTCGATATATGTGGGGATGGGTGGAATCCGGTCGTTTTTCATTTCTGCTATGCGACGGCTGCGAATTTCGATCTTCCCCGACGGGGTCGGAAAACGATTATTTTGCGGATCTTCGATCTGCTGGCGAAAGGCCACCAACGGCTTCGGCAACTCGATTCGGTGAACCGCCTGCCGTTTGAAGCGGTTGTATTCCGGAAGACCGGCAGTGTTTGCCACAATTTCCCTAAGATATTCCTGGTCCGGATTGGTTTTGAAATCAGTCAATCCCAGGCGTTCGGCCAGCTGAGTAAAAATGGTCAGATCAGAACGGGTTTCAGCCAGGGGTTTTCTTATACGGTTCATGTATATATTGTACGGCCCACCGAGCCAGGGTTCGGCGATATCTTCTTCTTCAAAAAAATGGGTAACCGGCAATATAATGTCGGCGTAACGGGCGGTCGGGGTCATGAAAAGTTCATGGACCACGATATATTCCATGCTGTTCAAAGCTAAAACGCCTTTATTGACATTTTGAAACTGGTTCAGCAGGTTGCAGCCGACAATATATGCCAGCTTGATATCGGCCGGATACCCGCCTGCTTTTCCATTCAGCAATGCATCGTAAACTTTCGTCGTGTGTATGGTTGGATTTTCCCGATGGGGAATCTCGAAAGGCTTGGATACAGCCCCCAATTCTATATAACCGGTCCCGCCGGCTACTTGCCCGCCCTGGATTCCGATATTGGCAGTCATCGCCGCCAGGGTAATGGCCGCCCGGTGAAATTGTTCGCCGAAGGCGGTGCGGCCGGCAGCCCATCCTGCATAAAGCGCCGCCGGTTTTGATTGGGCATATTCGCGTGCCAGAGTTGTGATGTCTCCCGCGGCTGCCCCGGTGATGCGTTCGGCCCATTGGGGCGTTTTCGGGACGCCGTCGGCGTCACCGGTCACATAGGTTCTAAACTCATCAAATCCTTCGGTATAGGTGCTGATGAATTCATGATCATGCAGGCCTTCGGCAATCATCACATAAGCCATGGCAAGCAGCATGGCGGTGTCGGTACCCGGTTTGACAGCCAGCCATTGGTCGGCCAGCGACCTGGCCGATGGGCTGCAACGAGGATCAACGCAGATAATACGGGTGCCGTTTTTTTTGGCCTGATTCAGATAGGAGACTGTATCCGGGCCGAAACGCGATACCAATGGATCCCATCCCCACATGATAATTAATTTGGAAAAAACCAGATTGTCGCGGCTGTTGCCGGTAACGGTGGTGCCCAATGTCATTTTGGATGCAAAGGCGGCGGCTTCGAAAGATGTGTTGCCGCTGATAACACTGCACCCGCCGTACATGTTAAAAAAAAGCCGGGTGGCTTTTCCTCCCGAGCTTCGCAGCGCCCCTTCATTACCGGAATAATCCGCTAGAAAGATGGCATTCGGACCGTGCACCGCTTTGACGCGTTCCAATTCACCGGCCACCGAATCAAGCGCTTCATCCCAGGAAACGGGCTCGAATTTTCCACTGCCACGCTCACCGGTTCTTTTCAAGGGTCGGGTCAGACGCAGGGGAGAATTTACGACTTTATCCTGCGACAACCCCCGGATACAGGCTTTCAGTCCGGGCCCCGATGTATTGTCTGTCCCGATTTTGACAATTTTGCCGTTCGAAACGTGCACATTTAAAAGGCAGCGTGCCCCGCAGTCAAAAGAGCAGGACGTGGTGATTATTTTATCGGATTGGTTGGATTCGTTGATTTTCATCATGCTGGCGATTCTACGCAAGTCTGGGAAAAATGCCAAGAAAATATTGACTTATTCGGCCTTGCTTGACTTTCACCCCAATATGTTCAATACAGTTTAAAATCGCAATTAAAAAGGTGTTGAATGGTCTAATGAACGAATTCCAAAAAGAAATATTTTTACTGATTGATAAACTCGAAAAATCGGTTGCATCTGAAGAAAGCAGCGAGAATATTACGCTAAACTACCTAAAAGGGCTGGCAGCTTCAGAAAAAGCCGTTGACAAACGTGCACTGGCGATGGGGATCGCAGATCTGGAGCAATTCTGGGTGACTTCGATTAACTGGTGTTCTGAATTATCCAAAGACGTTGAAAAAATTATAATACTTTACCAGGAGCAGTTATGACATTTGATGATGTTATCCAAAGCATCGCCGAACCGAAACCATCGCCGGACCTTTCCGAAACCTTGACCTCGCTCTGGTGGGATAAAAAAGGCGATTGGGATCTGGTGCATTCAATTGCCCAAGACATTCCCACCGTGCAGGGCAGCGCCGTCCATGCCTACCTGCACCGCGAGGAAGGCGTATTGTGGAACGCCGACTACTGGTACTCCCGTGCCGGCCGGGTGCGGCCCAAAGTGTCGCTCGATGAAGAGTGGGAATCGCTGGTGAAAGAAATGCTGGATTTACAATAGACAGGCTCAAGCCTCTTTCAGAATGCTATAGTTCCAATCCGCCTTAGACTGTATCTCACATCTCAAGCCGGACCTGTCTTTATTTGGGATTTTGGTAATCGGATTTTGGATTTGATATATTCTGTCTTTTTATAATTTAAAAATTTATTTGACATATAACCATCTTTTGCTATACATATAGCCATATGAAAACAACCGTACATATACCCGATACCCTGTTAGAGGAAGCTCGAAGGATTGCAACTCAGGAGCAGACTACCATCAAAGCGCTAATTGAAGAAGGCTTGCGCCTGACAATTGAAAGCCGGAGAAATATAAGCAAGTTTCATCTGCGCAAGGCTACCTTTAAAGGCAATGGTCTTCAACCAGGTGTTACTGGTGCTTCCTGGCAGAAAATTCGTGAAATGGCCTATGAGGGGCGAGGCGGGTGATTGTTGTCGACACCAACATACTTGTCTACGCTCACCGAGAAGATTCGCCATGGCACGATAGGGCTTATGCTTCAATCGTTGTTTTAGCAGAAGGTCGCGCACAGTGGGCGATTCCTTGGACATGCGTGCATGAATTTTTTGCCATCGTTACTCACCCCAAGATATACTCTCCACCAACACCATTGCCCGCGGCCATTGATCAGATACAGGCTTGGTTGGAGTCCCCCAGTCTGATATTGCTGCAGGAAACGGAGGGGTACTGGCTGCAATTCCGTAATACGATTGAAACCGGCCGTATTGTGGGCGGACAAATTCATGACGCCCGGATAGCGGCCTTGTGTCATTTGCACGAGGTTAAAGAACTGTGGACCGCAGACAGGGATTTTTCGCGTTTTTCCGGTATTAATGTGCGCAACCCATTAATAGAGTAGCTTTTTATCTCATTCGACCGGAGATATATAGGGTACATCACAAAGCTTTAAACCGGATAAACGAAGTGTTATACGCAAAAAACCCCCGGTGGAGCTATTACCTTTATAAGCCGGGGTTGCGAATAGAAGCCGGCACCGAAGAACAAGTCCTTCCATTGATTGAATCTGAGATTTCATCTAAAGAATTCCGGAAAAACCGGACGGGCCTGATACAAAAAGCTTAACCAAGTACCCCCGATTGTTTTTCAATCGGAATCTTTTTCTCCCCGGGTAAAAACCCACTCTTTATCCGATGAAATCTTTTTGTTGAATTGGTAGCCTTCCACGTCAAAAGACTTCAGATAATTCACCTGTTTTAGTTGATTTCGGATGATATAATTGCACATCATTCCGCGTGCTTGTTTGGCATAGAGCGTTATGAACCGGTGGGAGCCGTCTCTGAATTCCTTGAATGCCGGTGTGATCACTTCCGCATCCAGCAAGTCTGATTTTGTCGCTTTGAAATATTCCATGGAGCACAGATTCACCAGTGTGCCGGATTTTTCCATTTTCAGCAGTGCTTTTAAATTCTTATTGATTCTGGTTTTCCAGAAATCATACATATTTTTACCACGGGTTGTTGCCAGTTTGGTGGCCATTTCCAGACCAAAGGGCTGAATCAGGTCCAGGGGACGCAGGATTCCATACAGGCCCGACAAAATCCGCACATGCTTCTGGGCAAAATTAAAATCTTTGATTTTGTAATCATCAACCTCCATGCCTGAATAGATGTCACCCCTGAATGCCAGCAGAGCCTGTTTGGCGTGCGATGCATCCACATCAGCTTGCCAGTTCGCATAGCGATCCATATTCAGTTCAGTCAGTTTTTTACTGGTCTTCAGCAGTTTTGAAAATTCTTTTGCTGAAAGCTTGCGGATTTCTTTCACGAGATGGTCCGCGTCTTTTTGCAGCTCGGGAATGGTATATTTTGATATCTTAGCTTTTTGCTGAAAGTCTAAGGCTTTGGATGAATTCATCAAGATAATCAAAATTTATCCTCTCTAGTTTGAAGCCCTTTTGGGGTTTATTGATAGTCTTAAGAGAAATAGTTCGATCCGGCGAAGTTCCGACCTCCGGATAAATTTTACTGCGGCTACGTCGTAATTCAAACAAATGCTTGATAATCGCCGACTCTGTTTGGTAGGTCAAGTGATAATACTGATACCGGTCAACAATATATATCGTTGGAGGCAAAAATGTCCAAAATCGTAGATAAACCGGAAGACTATTTTCGAGGTCTCGTTCCGCCGCGGGACGAGTTGATGGTTGACCTGGAGGCCCAGGCTGAAAGTGAAAATATTCCGATTGTGGGCCCCGTATTGGGTGAACTGCTTTACATTTTAACGGCTGCCACCCGCGCCGAGAGAATTCTGGAGCTTGGCACTGCCAGCGGCTATTCGGCTATATATCTTGCCAGAGGCTGCGAGGCGGTCGATGGTTCGGTGGTGACACTGGAAGCCAGCAGTGATATGGCCGCCAAGGCGCGTGACAATTTTCGGCGGGCTGGTGTCGCGGATCGCATCGAGATTCATGTGGCAAATGCCCTGGAAGTGTTGCCGCAATTGATGGCAGGCTTTGACTTGATATTTCTGGATATCGAAAAGCAGGATTACGTTAAAGTATTGCCAGATTGCCGGAGGCTTATCAAAAAAGGAGGACTGTTAGTTGCGGATAATGTCGCCTTCAGGGATGCGGACGAATTCAATCAAACCATCGCTGGACACAACGACTGGCGATCCATCTCGCTGTTTTCATTTTGGCCATCGCATTCACCGGAACGTGATGCCCTGTGCCTAGCCCTTAGTTGTTGATGCCTGCATATTTAAAGCAAATAACCCTTGCTGTAGGTCAGGATCGGGCTGCCACAATTGGATTAACGAAGTATTTGTCAATGATTAATTAATTCAGGTTAGCGCTTGATAAATGTCCGATACTGGTCTAATCAACGTTACAATTAATTGATGAATCAATAACCTTTCATTGTGGAAGTATCGGGCGGGCATCTAACTGGTTCGGCCGGGCATTAAATTATGACACTATAAGCCTGACTGTGATGCCCAATACGAATTATGACAACCGGTATTATGAGAACTGCATTGCTGAATTTAATCTATGTCGGGGTGGGCGGATTCTTCGGTTCCATCGGTCGCTATCTGTTGGCCGGGGCGGTGTACCGGATTTTTCCCAACCTGAATTTTCCTATTGGCACCACTGTGGTAAATATCCTGGGGTGTTTCCTGATCGGTCTTATTACCGGACTGGTGGAAGTGCGCAATCTGCTGAGCCCGGAGTTGCGGGTATTTATTCTGATCGGTCTGCTCGGCGGTTTCACGACTTTTTCGACCTTTGGCTTCGAGACATTCGCACTGTTGCGCGACGGCGCATTTGCGGCTGCCCTCGCTAATGTGCTGGTGCAGGTCATTGTTGGATTAACCGCCGTTTGGCTCGGCTTTAATATTATCCGATAAATTTGAGGTGGGCAATGATGCTACCGGAAGAAGGTCAGCTCCTGCGGATCTTTATTGGTGAGAGCGACAAATATGAAAAACAGCCGTTGTATGAATGGATTGTCAGAAAGGCCCGCGAAACAGGGTTGGCCGGGGCAACCGTGTTTCGGGGCCTGGAAGGATACGGTGCCAGCAGCCGGATCCACACCGCCAAAATTCTCAGGCTCTCTACTGATCTTCCCATTGTAATCGAGATCGTTGACACCGATGACAAGATAGAACAATTCATTCCTTTAATCGACAAAGCCATAAAAAATGGTCTGATGACCCTTGAAAAAACCAGGATTCGATTTTATCGCAGCGGACAAACCAAGTAATACCATGAACATTACCTATACCCCGTTCACCATGGATTTATATGATCATGTGATGAACCTATGGAAAAAAAGCGAAGGAATTGGACTGAGTGGTGCGGATTCAAAGGAGGGTATTGAGAAATATCTTGAACGCAATCCCGGCATGAGTCTCGTTGCCCGGGATCTTGGTTCCGTTGTCGGCTCCATTCTATGTGGTCATGACGGCCGCCGGGGATATATTCATCACCTCGCAGTCAGCCCTGATTATCGGCGTCAAGGTATCGGTCGCAAGCTGGTTGAAAGAAGCCTTGCCGCCCTCCAAGCCTGGGGAATTCAAAAATGTCACATTTTTATTTTCAATGAGAATTACGGCGGGATTGCTTTTTGGGAGCGGATCGGTTGGACCTTCCGCAAAGACATCAGCTTGATTTCTAAAATCATGGAAGTTGGTCAGAACCAATAAAGAAAGGAGCATTAACATGGGAGAGCATTTTGTACTTGTTCACGGCGCCTGGCACGGCGGGTGGTGCTGGGAAGGAGTGATTCGGGAGCTTGAAAAGGCCGGACATACGGCTGAGGCCCCCACTATGCCGGGCCACAATCCGGGTGACGATCGTTCAGCGATTAAGTTTGATGATTATGTTGACAAAATCTGTGACGTGCTGAATCAGCAGTCTCGGCCGGTTATTCTTGTGGGACACTCCAGCGGCGGATACATGCTTCAGGCGGCGGCTCCCCGGGTTGCCGACAAGATTTCGCGGCTTGTTTTTTTGAACGCGTTTATCCTGCCGGAGGGAAAAAGCCAGTTTGATCTGGTTCCTCCCGAGGCATCGGAGGCCATGACCGCTGCGGCCCAGGCATCACCGGACAACTGCGTGCCGGTTATTGAGGACTTTGTTCGAAACATGCTCATGAACGGCGAGCCGGCCGAAAAACAAGACGCGCTAATTGAAAAACTGGTGCCACAGCCCTTCGCACTATTCACAACGGCGGTTGATACCGAGGCCTTCGACCAAGTGGACATTCCCCAAACCGTTGTATTCTGCAAGGGAGACATCTCATTGCCGCCGGGCGGCTACCTGGGTATGGCCCAAGGACTGGGAGAATATAATCTGATCGAGGTCGACGGCTGTCATGAAGCGTTTTTTACCAGTCCTTCTGTGGTAGCCGGAGCGTTTCTCCAGGCATTGGGGTAATTATCGCTTAAAACCGAACCCATACGAACCGAAAAGGTTGGCCACGAAGGCACCAAGACACAAAGAAAAAAATGATTATGAAAAATCTTTTCACCAAAGCGACTGATGGAGAAGAACCATGATTACCGTTAAAGAGATTGACAGCACCACCTTTGAAGTAACAGTTGAAGCCGGTACTAGAACGACTCACAAGGTCACGGTGAAGCCGCACTATTACGAGAAATTGACCGGCAGGCGTGTGGCACCGGCAGTGCTGGTGGAAAAATCATTTGAGTTTCTGCTCGACCGGGAGAGCAACACCAGCATTTTGCGCAGCTTTGATTTACCGGTGATCGGCCAGTACTTTCCGGAATATGAGCGTGTGATCAAGGGAATGCTCTAAGAATGTCGAATGATGATTTTCGAATGACGAATTGTGGAATCGCTTGGGGCTTCGCTCTTCGAGCTACGACCCCACACGTCGCTCAGTCGTTTTAAAATAGACCGTTCGACGAAAAGCTCACGACAGGCAGAATACCTTAAATCCAAAATCCGCATTCCAAAATCTAAAATTTGCTTTTTGAAGTTTCTTCTCCGATTAGACCGGCTGTCCTTGTAAAAAACTATTTTCAACCGGAGCCTTCGCACTATGCAAATTCCAGCCTTTAAACTCGAACGTTATTTTGCCCAATATGAATTCAACGTTAAATATGTGTTATGCGCATCGGACTGTGAATCATTTTCTGTTCAGGATCTGCTTGATTTCGAACCGGGCGCATCCGATAAATTGCATCAGCACTGGCTCGGCTACACGGAATCCCAGGGCAGCCCCTCCTTACAACGGGAAATTTCAAAATTATACCAGAAAATCGAACCGCAGCAGGTGCTGGTGCACACCGGGGCCGAGGAGGCGATATTTCTATTTATGCACGCCGTGCTCGATGCCTCGGATCATATCATCGTTCACTGGCCCTGCTACCAATCGCTTTTCGAAGTCGCCCATAGCATCGGCTGCCAGGTGACTCTTTGGAAGGCCCGAGAAGAAACCGGCTGGTCGCTGGATCCGGATGAATTGCAGAGGCTCCTGCGTCCCGACACGAAAGCCGTGGTCATCAACACACCCCATAATCCGACAGGCTATTTGATGCCGCCGGAAGCGTTTCAAAATGTCGCCGGCTTTTGCCGGGATAAAGGTATCATTTTATTTTCCGATGAAGTATACCGCGAATCGGAATACAGCATGGAAGATCGATTGCCGGCTGCCTGTGATCTGGGAACGCACACCGTATACCTGGGGGTGATGTCGAAGACCTATGGCCTGGCGGGGTTGCGCATTGGTTGGATTGCCACCCAAAACGCCGATGTTTACAGCCGCATGGCGGTACTCAAGGATTACACGACCATTTGCAACAGTGCACCGAGCGAGTTTCTGGCGGAGTTGGCCCTGCGCCACCGGGAAAAACTGGTGGAACGCAATCTTGAGATTATTGAAAATAATTTAGCTTTGATGGATCAATTCTTCGATCGTCACCCAAATCGTTTCTCCTGGCAGCGGCCAAAAGCCGGCGCCATCGGATTTCCGCATTTGATCGGCCAAGATGTCGATGGTTTTTGTAAAGACCTGGTGGAAACCTCCGGTGTGCTCCTGTTACCGGGCACTCTTTATGAAGATCGGGACAATCATTTTCGCATCGGTTTCGGGCGCAAAAATTTTCCTGATGGCTTGGCAATTCTTGACGATTATTTAGTAAAATCTAAATAATTCAACCATGGGAAACGATGAACAAAGCCGATTGTTGCTGGGAACGGCTGCTGCCATCAGCGTCGTTTTTTTCTGGTCGGGCTGGATTGTTGTCAGCCGCATCGGCGTGACCAATACCCTGACTGTTTACGATGTTGCCGGGTTCAGGTTCGGCGTCGGAGCGGTGGTTGCCCTGCCCTATGTCATCTGGCGTCGGACCTGGCAGGGTTTGACTCCGCTAAGGGTTCTGGTCCTGACCTCGACTTCAGGCATTCCATACGCATTGCTTTCTTATTTTGGATTCATATTTGCCCCTGCGGCCCACGGCGGCGTTTTTCTGAACGGCTGCCTGCCCCTTTTCACCGCGCTGTTAGGATGGATTTGGATCGGTCAGAAACAACGAATTTCTCAACAGGTTGGTCTGGGATTAGTTCTGATCGGCGTCACCCTTGTCGGTTATGAGGGGTTCCTATCTTCCAGTGTCGGTAAGGCCTGGATCGGTGATTGCCTTTTCCTGGCTGCAATCGCACTCTTCGCCCTGTTTATGGTTGCCAACAAGGTCTGGAATATAAATCCCGGACAGATCCTTTTTTCAGTAACCATCGTGAGCGCTGTTTTCTATATCCCGGTTTGGCTGCTTTGGCTCGATAGCAACCTGGCCATTGCCCCCAGATCGGAAATCTTGCTTCAGGGTGCTTATCAGGGACTGGTGCCCAGTGTACTTGGCATTTCCTGTCTCAATATAGCCGTGAACCGCCTGGGACCCAACGCGACCTCCGTATTTCTCTCAGCCGTGCCGGTTGTGGCCGCCCTGGCAGCGATTCCCATCCTGCAGGAGATGCCGGGCCTGCCGGCCTGGATCGGCATGATCACCGTTACAGTCGGTATTCTGTTGGCGTTGGGAATTCTCGGTGTGAAACAACCTGTCAGTGTCGCCAATGACCAGAATAGATAAAGCTGTGTCACCTGGTCGGGTATGTCGGGCCCTATTAAATGGTGAGCATTATCCGAAGCATTTAGCCTTTGAGCCCTGAACCGATCATTTTAGTTCAAAACAGCTTCTTGACCTCTTCTTTTAGAACTTTGCCCATCGTGTTACGCGGCAGTTCCTTTACCAGGTTGACTTCTTTGGGGCATTTCCAGTCGTGAAGGTGCCGTTTGCACATAGCCTTAACATCAGCCGCACTGACGTCCATGCCGGGTTTTGCGACCACCGCCGCGACGATCTTTTCCCCCCATTTTTCATTCGGTACGCCGACTACGGATGATTCCACCACGCCTTCAACCTGGTTGATAACGCCTTCCACTTCTTTGGGAGAAATGTTTTCGCCGCCGGAGATGATAATATGTTTGATGCGATCCGTCAGGTAGTAGTAGCCGTCCTCATCGATGTTGCCCAGATCGCCGGTTTTAAACCATCCATCTTCAAAGGTTTCTTCAGTTTCTTTGGGTTTACGCCAATAACCCGGGGTGATGGCGGGACTTTTGAGCCAGAATTCTCCGGTTTGACCGGGTTCAACATCACCGCCTGTGGCCGGATCGACGATGCGAGCCTCCAATCCCGGCAGGGGCAGTCCGATGGATCCCGGCTTTCTTGGGCCGTGTAAAGGATTAGAAAAATTCATGCCGGTTTCCGACATGCCCTCTCTTTCCACAGGCGCTTTGCCGAATATCTGCCGGATACGCTCAAAATCATCGGCCGGCAGTGGTGCAGAGCCGGAGGTCCACAACCGCATATGTCCAAAATCCGGACGCGCATTTCCTAAATAGTCCATCAATTTGGAGTACATCGCCGGCACGGCCATAAACACGGTGCAAACTCGAGACCCATCTTTGCAGCCCAGGGTCTCGACTATTCGCTGTGGGGAAAACACATCGAGCATCACCACGTGGGCACCGGCCAGCAGGGCCGTGTGCAAGGCAAAACAAAGCCCATGGACATGAAAAAACGGCAGGGCGTGGCAGACCACATCCGACTTGCTGATCTCCCATATATCGATAATGTTGCGGGCATCGTGGATCAGGTTCAACTGGGTTAAAACCGCCCCTTTTGGCTTACCGGTGGTGCCGGACGTGTAGATAATGAGACCGGGATCATGCGGTTCCATGTCTACCGGGCTGCAATCTTCCGAAGCCAATTGGAAAACTTCGATGTCCTGGTAAGGTTCTCCGGTATCAACGGTCAGATTGGTGAGGTTGGGATCTATTTCCTTGATCAGGCTTTCCTTGCCGGGCTCCGATAAAATAATTTTGGCGGCGGCATCCTGGAACAGGTACTCCAATTCGGATTTTTTGAATCCGGGGTTCAGGGGGACGGCGATGGCGCCTAACTTTTGCAGCGCCAGATGAGCTACTACGAAAATGAGGGATTTTGGAATGAACAATATGACCCGATCCCCCTTTTCAACCCCCAGACTCTGGAACACATTGGCCATGCGGTTTTTATCCCGCTCCAATTCAGCATAGGAAAGCTCGGTTTCCACCCGACCGTCTCTTAAAAAGGTGATGGCCGGCCTTTCCCCGCGTGCTAAAAAACTTTCCGCAAAGCATTCCCCGAGCGAATTACTACCCATATGTTCCTCCAATTCGCAGGTTCAAGTATGTCACTTCAAAGTTGCAAAAAGGTTTTTTGTTATTGGTTATTTGTTATCGGTTATTGGTTTGAAAGGAATGAAATCTATTTTTACATCTCACTGATGAGGAGGTTGTAAAATCAGACAGTCATTCGATTCTAATAACAATCAACACATAACGAATAACTTCCAATTGGTTTCAACTCAATTGGAGCGCTACCCGATCATCTTATTCGGCAGCCACAGAGCCAGCTCCGGCCAGATGCACACGCAGACAATCACCAGGGCCTCGATGATCACGAACGGGATGACGCCCAGCAGGACATGGGACATGGGCACGTCCGGCGCAATGTTTTTAACGATATAAAGATTCAGCCCCACGGGCGGGGTTACCAGTCCGATTTCCAAATTGACCGTCATGATGACCGCAAACCAGATGGGGTCGAATCCCAATCCCTGGATAATGGGCAGCAGTAGCGGAGCCACCATTAAAATGACCGCCGCCGGTGGGATAAAACATCCCAGGATCAAAAGCAATATATTGATCAGAAAAATTATACCCCACTTTCCCAACGGCAGCGTTAAAATCAATTCCCCCAAAGTCTGGGTGGCGTACAGATCGGAGGAAACATAGGCAAACAAGAGGGCTGAGGCCATGATCATCAAAATCATGCTGCTCTCATTCAGGGCTTTGGTAAAAATCTTCCAGAGCTGCCGGGGTTTGTAAATTTTGTAAATGGTCATCACAAATATCAGAGAGAGCACCGCTCCCAGGCCGCCGGCCTCGCTGGGCGTGGCCCAGCCGCCGTAAAGCGAACCCATGATGCCGACGATGATTAAGACAAACGGCAGGACTTTGGTCAGGGAGGCGATACGCTCCGACCAGGTAAATGATTCCACCCGGGCCCGGTCCTGGATATAATACATGGCCCCGGGCTTGGCCGGCACCATTTTGCGGTAAAAAAAGATACCGCCGACCCACAGGCAGCTGAGGATAATTTCGAGAATACCGGGCAACACGCCGGCAATAAAGCATTTGCCGATGGATGTCTCGGTGGCCACGCCGTAAAGGATCATTGTCACGCTGGGCGGAATCAAAATGCCGAAGGTGCCGGCATGGGCGATCAAACCGGTGCTCAAGGCCGGCGAGTAGCCGCGTTTGCGCATTTCCGGAATCCCGATACCGCCGATGGCCGCCGCCGTCGCCGGGCTGGACCCGCACAAAGCGGCAAAGATGCCGCAGCCGATCATGTTGGCAATTCCCAGGCCGCCCGGTATTTTATAGAGCCATTTGTGCAGGGTTTCGTACAAGTCCTTGCTGGCATCCGATTCGGCGATGGGCGCGCTGAGCAGAATAAACAGGGGGATGGCCAACAACGCGAAACTGTCCATGCTGCCGTGCAGCACGAAGGGAACGGTTTCCAATAGGTGGGGAGAGAAGATCAGAATGAATATCAACGAAATGCCGGCCAGGCCGGCCCATATGGGTATGCCGGATACCAACAGCGCAAAGGCGCTGCCGAACAACAACACCGCCAGGGCAAGTTCGCTCATTTCAGGTTATCCTCATTTTGTGTGTCCGGTATATCTATATCCTTGAGTTCAAAGCGCTCGGCCTGATCGGCAATGGCACCTTTTTTCAGATTGACGACTTTTTTATGGATGTAGACGATGTACTGCAAAAACAGCAGGGTCATCCCCAGGGGCAAAAAGAAATACGGGATCCACAGGGGCGGGCCCCAAAGGGACTCGGTGTGCTGGTTGTCGACAACCGCTTCCCACCACATGGGCCAGGCATACCATGCCAGGACGGCTGCCATCAGACAGGATATAATGGAAACGATTATGAGTAAGATCTCCCGGGTGCGGGGAGAGAGGTGAATGATCACTAAATCCACATTGAGATGGTGTTCGTTTTTCTGAACAAACGGGGCACCGGCGAAAACCACAAAAATCAATAAAAACACCGACGCTTCGATTTGCCAAATGGTGGAAATACCCAGGATTTTTCTGACGACAACCGCTTCGGTGACGATGATGGCCGCCGCAACCAGGCACAAAGCCGCCGTCCACCCCGTCAGGTAGGTTAATCCATCGATAACCCGGACTAAAATTCTTCCTAGCTGTTTCACGATTTCTGCCTCAAGCATTTTTGAATATTTTGGAGTGAAGATCGAATATTTGAGACGCTCAAAAAAGCGATCAATAGTATTCGTAAGGCAATAGGATTTGGCTAGTAGGGGAGGGGTTTATCCCCTCCCGATGGAGCCGTCGCGACCTGTCGATCCCCGATTTTCCTGCTATTTAAGGACATCAATGTTGTTGGGCGCCTGTGAAGGCGAGGATCAACATGGGCATTGCAAAAATTGAAATTAAATGTGTTTGCCTTTATTTGAGCGCTTACGCGAAGCTATTTCATGGCATCGGCAGCCAGGTCGAGCAGTTCCTGTCCGCCATCAACGGTCTCGGCGAAGTTTTTCCAGGCGGTTTCTTTTGCAAACTCCATCCAGGCGTTGAATTCGTCTTCCGTCATGTAGTGGATATCGACGCCGGCTTTAGTGTAGGCTGCAATCAGTTCGTCCACCAGGGTTTTGAAATTGGGGTAAATCCAGTTGACATGCATCCATTCGGCGACCTCCATAAAGATCTGCTGCTGCTCAGGGGTGAGCCGCTGCCAGGTTTTTTCAGAGATGACCAGATTTTCCGCCATATACCAGATGGAAAAATCACGGGGTGCGTTGATGTATTTGAGCACCTCGTAGAGGCGGTAGGACACGAAAGAGGCTGAAGACGTCATCATGGTATCCAACACACCGGTTGACAGGGCGTGGTAGGTTTCCGAGGAGGGCATGCTGGTTATCGAGGCGCCCGCTTCACGCATCATAAATTCGTACTTTTTGCCGGCGGCCCGCAGTTTCGTACCTGCCACATCGGCCGGCACCTTTATCTGCTTTATTTTGCTGGCAATGCCGCCATCAAACCAGGCCCAGACCAGGTTGCGGACGCCGTTGGCCTCCATCATGGCATCAATTTTTTTTCCGATCGGTTTGTTGCGCCAGGTCAGTCCCTGCTGGATGTTGGCCACCGAGCAGGGCATCAGGGTAATGGACAGCTGGGGAACCTTGCCGGAAGCATAGTCCAGGGGAAAGCAAGACATGTCCAGCGCGCCTTTGCGCATGGCATCCCATTGTTCTTTGGGTTTGTATAATGATTTGGCAGGGTAGTGGCGAAATTTAATTTCGCCATTGGTTCTTTTGGTGACCATTTCTCCAAATACACGACCCATTAGATCCCGCACATCCCCTTTGGCGAATTGATGGGATACTTTCAAGGTCATTGATTTGGCGATGGAAGTTTCAGCTTGAATCAACAGAAATGAGACGGCTACGGCCAAAACGAAAACAATGCAATACAATGATTTTTTGGACCTCATGGTAACCTCCTTTTTGTAGGGTTTAAGCTGGAAGACTCCCAATTTGGACGTTGTTCTAGAGTTTATGCACCTCCTTTCAATTAATTGTGAGCCGAAGCAATGACCTATTGGATCCATCAGGGCTAGATTCTTATCCGACAACTCTCGTTGAATTGTCAATGTCTAATTTCAAGTTTCCTGATACGATATACTCCCCAAAGTAACCTGCTTGCTTGATCTGAATATGATGCTTAGTCTTCTTTTTAGTCGTTCTAGATTTTCTATCTATGCCCTACCGGCAATGGAAATCCAACCTACTCCGCAGGGGTCGGGGTCGGAAATTGCAGAAATTCCGCAAAGGCCAAATACCCGATCTTAATGCGACTCAACAACCCTTGACTATATTAATTTGCCCGCAATCACATTAACCGATCGGGCAAAGGAGGATGTTATGAAAGATCCATTTAAACAGCACGGTGCTTTTAGCTGGTTTGAACTAACGACTTCGGATGTTGATGCTGCCAAATCCTTTTACGCCAAGCTATTCGGTTGGGATACGGAAGATATGTCCATGGGAGATATGAATTATACGGTGGTCAAAGTGGGTAATGAAGGGCTCGGCGGTATCACGGCCGTTCCTCCTCAGGCGGAAGGCACACCGCCGCACTGGGGTGTTTATGTCACCGTCGACGATGTGGATGCGAGGGCAGCCAAGGCTGAGGAACTGGGGGGTAAAATCCTGGTTCCGCCGACCGATATTCCCACTGTCGGACGGCTTAGCCTGCTGCAGGATCCCCAGGGAGCGGTGATTTCGGTGATCACATACGTTAGCAATGATTAGGCTTGTGTAAAAGTGTTCTCAGAAAAAATTAGCGCTACGGGGCTGCTTTGGCGCATATCAATGGTTTCAGTGTTGGGGCTACAGGGATAGATTTCAATTCCCTCTTATGAATGAATGACGAATGTCGATTGACGAATGACGAATGATGGAATCGCTTCGCTCAGTCGTTTTAAATAGATAGAATACATTATTCGATGTTCGATGTTGGACGTTCATTAGTTTCTTATCTTTGATCAGACCGGCAGTCCTTTAGCTGGAGGCCATGCTCGTGTGACGCTATATCTAAATAATTCCCAGAAAAGGGAATTTAAATCGTGCTCGTCCTCGTCCTCGACACTTAGAGGCTCAAAAGCTTCGAGGACGAGGACGAAATGGCAAGTGAATTCATAGGAAATTGATATTGCATTGATCTGGCACAGTTTCTTTATTCGAATTAACTGGCCATATGTTTGGCCTACAATAGCGTTGACTCCTGAACCTTCGAATGTTGGCTTAATCTATCGGTACCAACACAATATCAAATTTTCCGGATGAATCGCCTTGTCCGGGGTAGTGCTGGGTTGCCAGGGTTTTGAACCCATCGGCACTGATGCGAAAGTGGATGTGGGGCGGACGACCGTAGTAGCCAGGGGGGAAATTGCTTTCGAAGCTGTATCCCCCGGTCTCGTCGGAGAATATCGTTGCCCGATGAGCGTCATCATATGCTCCGGCAGGATTGGCTAACCATAGCTCAATGCGGGCCTTCGCTATCGGCAAGCAACCCGTCGTTGACATGACCACACCTTCGAGCATATATCCTTTACCGACACTTGAACGAACCGGAGCACCTGGTTCGTAGAAAGGACCCAAATAGTCGGCCGGGGTCGGCCCGCAGTTTCCAGCAGAAGTCCGCTCACTCGACATCGACGGGTGCGTTTTTGCCGCCAGGGAGCTGTGCATGCTCAGTATGATTATCAGGCAAGCCACACTCAATATAAGGTTTTTGATCGGATTCTGTCGCATGATTCCTATATCGGACGCAAGAATTAGAGATTCAAACCGCTGATTATTCTTTTTGAATTGGCAGGAAGTTCTCAATGCCCGAATATCCCGATATAACCATATACATTGAACGTCTTCGTGCTTTTGTCAATCTACAATCGCTTGAAAAAATTCGTTTTGCCAGCCCGTTTTTTCTCCGCACAGCCCAGCCGCCGATTGGATCCATTCATGGCGCCATGGTTCGCGGCATCGAGCGCATGGGCAAACGGATTGTATTTGAATTCGATAATGAGCACTTTTTGGTAATTCATCTGATGGTTGCCGGTCGGCTGCGCTGGAGGAAAAAAAATTGCAAACTCCCCGGGAAGATTGGGCTGGCAGTATTTGATTTTCCCAACGGTTCGCTATTGATAACGGAGGCCGGCACGAAGAAACGAGCATCGCTTCATTTTGTCAAAGGTCGCTCCGATTTAGCCCGACTCGATCCCGGCGGCCTTGAAGTGTTTGAAGCCTCGGTTGATGAGTTTGAAAGTGCCCTGCTTGCCGAAAATCACACCCTCAAACGATCATTGACCGATCCTCATATCATCAGCGGTATCGGCAACACCTACTCCGATGAGATCCTTCACCGGGCGCGGCTATCGCCCCTGCAGCTCACCCAAAAGCTTACGGGCGATCAGATTCAAAGATTGTATCACGCGACGCGTGCCGTGCTGGGAGAGTGGACCCAGCGCCTGCGGGATGAAGTGGGCGACCGCTTTCCGGATAAAGTCACGGCATTTCGCGATATGATGGCCGTGCATGGCCGCTATAGACAGCCTTGTCCTGACTGCGGGACAGCGGTTCAACGGATCCGCTATGCCGCCAACGAGACCAATTATTGCCCCCAATGTCAAACCGGCGGGAGGCTCTTCGCGGATCGGTCCATGTCGCGGCTTTTAAAGAGAGACTGGCCTCGGACGCTGGAAGAACTTGAGCTCCGGGAGCGAAAGCTTTCTCGCAATCTGAGTGAGTTTTCCGATTAAAAAAATAAAGTGCAAATTTATTGAAATTCAGTTCATTTCTGATAAGGGTTGTTTCCTTGATACCAGACGCGATGGCTTTGCCGTGTTATTTTGGATCTAGCCGTAAAATGCACTGAGAACATCCTTAACCGGGAATATAGAGTGCCGAGGGTCGTATGAAACATAAAATATCAGTTGAAGATCTGCGGGCGTTTGCTGAGGAATTCGTCCGACAGGAGCCCGGCAGGCTGGGAACCGACGGCTGGTGGCAAACCCCGCTGCTGACCGCGGCGCCGGTTGATGCAAGGTTTGATCAACTGCAGCAGATTGCGGCAGATGACCACCTTCACCCACTTGAATTGCTGCCGACGGCAAAATCCGTCATCGTGTTTTACTTGCCGTTCAAAAAAGAGCTGGTAAATGCAAATAAAAAGGGCGAGTACCCCTGCCGCGAATGGGGCGTTGCTTATGTTCAAACTAATGATCTTATCGAGAGACTGGGCCAGGCGTTGGGCGTTTTTTTGTTGGAAAACGGATATAAATCGGGATTGACACCCACCACCCACAATTTCAACGAAGACAAGCTGATGGCGCGTTGGTCCCACAAACACCTGGCCCATCTATCGAACCTCGGCCGCTTTGGCATTAATCACATGCTGATCACCCCCCGTCGGGTGCACCGGTCGATTGGGAAGTTTTGTCAGTGAGGTCGAACTCGAAGACCATCCCTTGATCGAGACCGATGACGCCTGCTTGCTGAAAGCCGGCAAGGAATGCGGCAAATGCGTAAACGCCTGTCCGGTCAACGCCCTCACCGACGACAGCTTTGACCGGCGGCGCTGCTGGGATCGACTCAATGAAAATAGACGGGTACTTGATTACTTTTCCGATCTGCCGGAAAGCACCGATGTTTGCGGCAAATGCGCGGTCCTGATGCCCTGCAGCTTCAAGAATCCGGTGGCCGTTAAGCAAAGTTCTGATTTGCAGTGAGCAATGGGAAAACCGGTACCGTATCAGAGTTTTTCAGTTTCGAACCCGTCCCGAGTCAATTGTGGAAACCATAACTCAGACTGAAGAGTTTTGTATTTTGGAATTTGTTTGGAATTTGCAATTTGGTATTTGGGATTTAACCAAGTCTGTTATGGCGAAGAATGTACTAATGAATCTGGTTTGCTTAGATTACCTTAAATCCAAAATCCGAATTCCAAAATCCAATATCTATCCATGTTTTGCCGGATATATGAAAAATGGTCTCCAACAGGGGCAGAGTTATGACAATCGGATCAACTATGGGCCGTCAATTCCATCTGGCGCTGGTAAAGCTGATTGTAAAGTCCGCCCTGCTGCATCAACGCTTCATGCTTGCCCACCTCGGCAATTCGTCCGCGGTCCAGGACGATGATTTTATCGGCATTGCGAATCGTGCTCAGGCGGTGGGCAATGACCAATGCGGAGCGTCCTTTCAGCACCCTATCCAGGGCCTGCTGGATCAGGTACTCGGCTTCAGCGTCCACGGATGAAGTGGCTTCATCCAGAATCAGGATGCGTGGATCGGCCAAAATCGCCCGGGCCAGGGCCAGGCGCTGTTTTTGCCCGCCGCTCAGCTTGACGCCCCGCTCACCGATCTCGGTGTCGTATCCATGGGGCAGCTGCATAATGAAATCGTGGGCATTGGCGGCTTTAGCGGCTGAGATCAACTCCTCCCGGTCGGCATCCGGTTTTCCGTAATGCAGGTTTTCTGCTACCGTATTATTAAAGAGAAATGAATCCTGCAGCACCACCGCTACCTGGCGTCGCAACGAATTCAATTTTATGCGGCGAAGATCAAACCCATCGATGCTGACCTGCCCCTTAAATGGATCATAGAACCGGCAGATCAGGTTGGCAATACTGGTTTTGCCGGCGCCGCTGGGGCCCACCAGGGCGACCACTTCGCCCGGTGCCATGTTGAAACTAATGTCATGCAGTACCCGGTCGCCGCTGCCGTACTTGAAATTGACCTGTTCGAAAACCATGTCTCCCCGTATCACCGGCAATTCGATCGCATCCGGCGCGTCTTCAACATCCATGGTTTCATCCAGCAACTCGAAAATACGCTCCCCGGCGGCGATGGCCTCCTGGAAGGTATTATCGACTTCCGTCAAGCGATTGATGGGATCATAAATCGAAGCGATATACGCGATAAAGGCCACCAGCGTACCCAGGGTCAGCTCACCTTTGACGACCATGATGGATCCAACCCCCAGCACGATGACGGTCCCCATGGCCCCGAAAAATCGAATAGCTGGAAAAAAGATAGACCAGTACCGGATGCCCTTAACCCGCGCGCGGTAATAGCGTTCACTTTCTTTTGAGAAGCGCTGGTACTCGATGTCTTCCCGGGCAAAGGCCTGAATGATCCGGATCCCGGAAAGATTGTCCTGCAATTTGGCATTGATGTCCCCAAGGCGCGCCCGCACCCGGCGATAAACCGGGCGTATTTTGGTGTTGTAATGGCGAAACCCCAGGGCCAGGATCGGTATTGGGATCATCACCAGGGCGGCCAGGCGCCAATCCAGTACAAACAGAATAATGGCGCCGCCGATCAGGCGCATGAAATCAACGGCGGTCAGGGCCGATCCGTGGGTGACGAAATGTTCCAGGGCGCTGAGGTCATTGGTCACCCGGGACATCAACTCGCCCGTCGAGGTGCGCTCGAAAAACGACAGCGACATTTTCTGGAGATAGGCATACAGGCGAACCCGCAAATCGAAAATGAATCTTTCGCCCAGAGCGTGCCTGACATAGTTATCGCCGATCATGACGAGTTGATTCAGGGCATAGGCTCCAATTAAGGCCGTGATGACAACCCCGAGATACGTCAGATCGCGGGCCGTAATGATCTCATCGATGATTTCCTTCTGAAACAGGGGCGGCACCAGTTCCAATCCGGCCCGCCCGACCAGCAACAGCGCGCTGATGATAATGGTCTTCCAGTAAGGTGAAAGCAGCAGAAACAATCTTTTTAATACTTGCACTTAATTCTCCGGCACATATTTTTGGGGATCTTTCATAAAATTCTTGTAGATTCGATAATGGCTGGTGTCCCGGTACGCGATTGCTTGTACCTCAGACCCGTCGAACGACAGAATGCGGGCATCAGGGCAGGCCATCAATATCGGTGAATGCGTGGCAATAATAAACTGGGCGATTCCGGTCCTGCTGATCTCCTTTAGCAGGGTCAGCAATGCCAGCTGGGTTTTGGGGGAAAGCGCGGTTTCCGGTTCATCGAGCAGATAAAGCCCTTTTATTTTCAGGCGTGACTGAAAAAATGCCATCAATGATTGGCCGTGCGATTGGGAAATTAGTGACTTACCCCCGAAATATTCGATCAAACCCGGATCCATGGTTAACCATTCATCAAGGATTTGGGCGAAATTGTTAAATATCTGTGAACCAAAAAAGGAACCAGGTACTTTTTTGCCGTTGGTCCATTCTATCTCGATGGCTCTGTAGAGGCCTTTTTCGTATGGGCTGGCATTAAAACGCGGTCGGTGCATCCCCTGCCAGATGTAGATGCCGCATTTGCGGGTAATGGCTTCCAGCAGGGTGGATTTGCCGGAACCGTTTTCACCAGCAAAAAAAGTTACCGGTGATTCGAAAATAATCTTCTGGCCTTTCTGAAACAAGTCCAAATTAAAGGGATAGTGATCTGTCGTGGGAAACAAGTCCGGTTTCAGAGTAACGGTTTTTAAATGCATATAATTAGCTTTCCTTAATGAAAAATGACATATCAAAATAAGTTAGCGCAGTTCTTATATTATCTTTTTATTCAAAATCTTAGAAATTGTTCTCTTGTTATGTTGACGGGTGCATTTGTCGGGAAATTGCCAGGCGGGTGCGCTGCAATTCACCTTTTAGCCATACTGCTATCACTGCGGTTTCGATAACGGTTGTTGTTAATTTTATCCACCAGACGGACTGAATACCCCAGCTGAAATAAACAGGCAAGGTTAATACCAATCCCGCAAAGAGGGCATTGTCCACTACCGCGCCGATCAGGCTGGGATAGGTTTTTCCCAACCCTTGAAAAACAGCATTGAAAACCATGATGGTTCCGACCATGACAAATCCCAGCGAAAAGATTTTCAGATATTTGACACCAAACTCGATGACCGCAGGATCATCGCTGAATATTGCGATCAAGTGCCCGGGAATCGCCCGGCAGACAGCTGTGCAGCAAACCATAAATAGCGCGCCTATCAACCATGCTCTGGCGAACGTACCGGTTATTCGCTGGTATTTTTGGGCACCGAAATTCTGGCCGACAATGGCGGCCATGGCCGATGCAACCGCAATGACCGGTATATAAATCGCTTGCAGAATGCGGAATCCGATGCCGATCGAAGCCAGGGCAGCGGTTCCGTAAATGCTGATCACCCGAAACGAGATCAGCAAATTGGCCGCCAGCAGAAAATGATTCAGGCCGGATGGGACACCAATATAAAGACTCTGACGGATGATGCCGGGTTTCAGCCGCCACCTTCCTTTTATATTGATGTGAGCGCCCTTAATAAAGATAAGGTATCCATAAACTGCGAGTGCATAAATTTGCGAAATGACCGATGCCAGGGCTGCGCCCCGTACACCCAGGGCCGGTATACCCATCCAGCCGAAGATGAGAACGGGATCCAGTGCGATATTCATCAGGTTGGCCTGCAGCATGATGATCATGGGTGTCTTTGTATTGCCCATTCCCCGGTAGCAATTGCCAATAGTGTACAGCAATATCATGAACAAAAACGAAACGACAAAGATCTGAAAGTACTGGATACCCCATTCGAGGGATTGGCCGCTTCCGCCAAAATATTCTATATAGGCCGGGGCGATCAGCAATCCGGTCGCCGCTTCGACAAAACCCACAATCAATGCCAGAAGAATACTTTGTTTGAAAACCATGGCTGCGTGATCGTAGTCTTTGCGGCCGAAGGCCTGGGCGATCAGCGCCATGCCACCCGTACCCAATATCGTGGAAAATCCCAGGTGAATGAAAAAGGCATTACCGGAAATGGAAAGCGCCGCCACGGCATCCGGACCTAGACGTCCCACAAAGTACAGATCCGCCATCAAATAAACGGTAAACAGCACCATGCTGACGACGACCGGAACTGCCAGTCTGATCAAGTTTTTAAATATTGGACCTTCGGTGAGATCGATGCGGGAACTATTTTTCATACGTGTATTATGTTTTGGGTTTAAACTTCTTAGCCAAAGAACCGGGGCTGTTATGCCAAAGGTATTTAGTTCCAATAAATACAAAAGGCAATATCTCATCGCCTATTCGGTGATTTAATCGTAATAACGCAAGAATCGGGTGGCGCGTTGAGGATAAACAGCCTATATTCTCATAAACTCGCAGAAAGGAAACCGGCCATGAAAACGGATGCTTTATTGCAAGCCAACGAGGATTACGAGCGCATTGAAAAAGCCATCAAATTTCTTGAGACAAACTTTTCAGCACAGCCTGGCTTAAAAGAAATCGCCGACCACATCGGCCTGAGCGAGTTTCATTTTCAGCGCCTCTTCAGCCGCTGGGTCGGTATCAGCCCCAAACGGTTTTTGCAGTTTTTGACTAAGGAATATGCCAAGACGCTATTGGAAAGTCACACCAATCTGCTAGATGTGACCTATGAGGCGGGGCTGACCAGTCCCAGTCGGCTGCATGATCTGTTTGTGACCTGCGAAGCGGTTACGCCGGGAGAATACAAACGCAAGGGTGAGGGACTCACTATCAAATATGGTTTTCATCCCAGCCCGTTCGGCGAATGCCTGCTGGCAACTACCGAACGGGGTATTTGCGGCTTTTTCTTCGTCAAGAACCGGGACCGCAAAGATCCGCTCACCGAACTGCGGTATTTCTGGCAACGAGCCGATATCGTAGAAGACCCATATGCATCCCGCGAGTTTGTGGACCGGATATTCAATCCCTCTTTCAGCGACAGCGGCACGCCACTGCATTTGATTTTAAATGGTACCAATTTTCAAATAAAGGTTTGGGAGGCCTTGATCAAAATTCCGTTTGGTGCGGCGGTTTCCTACGAAGATGTGGCGATTCAGGTGGGTATTCCCGGCGCAACCCGGGCCGTGGGCAGTGCCGTCGGTAAAAATCCTATTTCATTTCTCATTCCCTGCCACAGGGTGATCCGCAAGACAGCCGACTTCGGCAACTACGGCGGAGGAAAAGCCCGCAAAAAGGCAATTCTGGGTTGGGAAGCGGCCCACCTCAGCATGGCGCCTAACTGATCGGTCATCGCTCATTGCAAAAACTTGGCTTTATTAGTAGAAACCCCCTGCGGGATGGCAGCCGCCATGAATGAATTCAAGCCAAAGCGTGATTTATGACTATCCAAAATCGATTTTTTCAGGGATTTGTGCCGGTTGTTTTTCCGTTTAGACCCGCTCACCGCGTCGCCTCCAATTTTTGAAACAAAATCCATCTTATGCTAAAATGCAAAGGTGGCCTTGTTGATCCGCGGTCCACGTACCACCCCAATCCGTAAAAGATAATCGTATGGTTGATACCGGTAACTGAATATGAGATTTGTCTGGTTTTGTCTGTTGTCTGCTTTCATGGTTTTGTCGGCATGCATGGCGACCGAAAATGACCGATTAAAGCACCCTTCCGCCGCCTGGTCTGGTTCAGAGTCATTGAGCATCGCCTATGACGTCCGGTTGAGCCATTTCGAGAAGGGCAACCTGGTTGCCAACCCGTCCTTTGAAGATCGGTCGGCCATCATATATCCCGGCCGCAGCCGGCTTGAAATCAAAGGCTGGGAAAAAATCGGCCCGAACGTCAGCTGGGTCGATGAGAAAGCGGCCGGTTTCAGCACAGAAGACGTAAAGTCAGGCCGGCATGCCGTTAAAATATCAAGGGAGAGCGCCAATGAACTGGATGAGGCCGAAGGAATTATTAGTGATTTTATCGAGGTGATTCCGGGAAACTATTATTTTTCGTATCATGTAAGGTTAGAAAATGTCACCAGCAACAAACACCGCCTGGGTGTTCAGCTGTATGATGCCATTGAAATAAAATCTTTGTACTTCGATAAAGATAAACGACCGATTGACCCGGGGATGTTGAATCCGGTCAGCAAATCACTGATTGATAACTCAGACAAGGGCTATTCATTTTCCAACTATTGGGCCATCGATGAATTTCCCTGGGCTGAAGTGAGGGGCAGAACTTACAACTATCCGTTCTCCGAGGGTGATATCCCCGACGGCACGCGTTATGTTCGTCTGTTCCTCGGTCTGACAGGCACCGGGACCATGTGGATTGACGACGTCGTTTACCGTTACTCCAAATGGAATTTCACCGCGCTCGAGCGTATGCAGCCGTACCTTGCCAGGCCCCTTGCACTGAAAGATCGCATCATTCCCACCCCCCAACGTTTTCAGCATATTGATGATATCGTTTTTTACGATTCCGCGCTGCCGGAATTCCATCCGCCGCTGATTGTCCTGCCCCAGAATCCGGTATCGGCTGATGTTACTGCCGCCAAAACATTGCAGGAAAAAATCAGCCGGGTTCTAAGCCGCGTGATGCCGGCCCTGGAGTTTGACCGCAACCCGATTGGAATTTTGGAGAAGGATTATTCCCTGAATGACATCTTAAAAGCCAGGCTGGTTTTCAGTATCGGCAACAATAAAGTCTACCAAGATTTGCAACCGCGCCTTCCACTGGCTGCTGTGATAGATAAACCGCAGGGGTACGTGATAAAAGCTTTAGAGATCGGCCAAACCCGCATCGTATTTTTAGTCGGAGACACACCGCTTGGCAGATACTATGCCGCCTCAACGGCTATTCAGCTCTTCGAAGCGGATAAAGCGGTATACCACAACGCCACGGTTGTCGATTACCCGGACTTTCTGGGCCGCTCCTACACCTTTAAAAATTGGACCAACATTACAGAGCTGCAGAGTGATCTCAATTCCATGCCACGATTGAGCCGATACAAATTAAACAAAGTCTATGCGGGCTACAACCGGCGGGGTGCCCAGTGGTTTCAATTAGACGACCTATATTTGAGGGGTATCGCGGATGCGGGTCGGTGGTGCCGAGAGAGCGGCGTGATGACACTGGCCATGATGGTAAATCCGTACTCTCATCTTGGGTTCGAACCCTCCGTCCAGGACCTCAGCGATCATTTGAGATACAGCTGGACCCATAGCAATCCCCAAAGCCTGGAAATACTCAAAGAGATCTACAAGCCGGCTTTGACCGCCGGTGCCGAGACGATAATGTTTCTGGCGGATGATTCAGTGCCCTATTCCGGGAACAACCGCAAAAATTATACGCTGTATACGGCCGAAGATAAAAATCGCTTTGGGACGCTGCAAAATGCCCAGGCCCATATCATCAATGGGCTGAAGCAGTGGATTGAGAGTGACTATCCGGGAACCCGGTTGGAGTTTTGCCCGCCCTGGTATGCCAATGAGCACATTGACCGCAGTGACGGCAAAGCTGAAAACTATTTTAATGAAGTAACATTTCAGATCCCGCCCGATGTCGCCATTATCTGGACCGGACCGACGGTCAGATCCCTGTCGGTCGATATGGCCGACCTGTTCCGGTACAAAGCCCTGATCGGCCGATGGCCCATGATCTGGGACAATACCCTGTATGCCAGAAGCCTCGAGTCACCGAGCTACGGCGGATACCCGGCCCACTACCCAAGCAAGGTGCGCCTGTGCAATCTTTTTGAACCCTTTGATACCTTCCGCCCGAATGGATTTCATAAATACAGCGACGGGCGCCAGATGTACACCAATGGCGCTGCCTTTAGCGAAGTATACAAAATCAAGTATGCGACTGTTGCCGACTATCAGTGGAACACCGCGGCCTACAATCCTGAGCTTGCCCTGTGGAAAGCCCTGATCAATGCCTACGGGCGCGAGGCCGCCGAACAGCTGCTGCATTTCAATGACGCCTACTACAGCGTCTATGATACCTGCCTGCGGCTGCAAACCGAAGGCAGCCCTGCGCCGTATGTCGCCAAGGCTGAAAAGTTTTTGGCAGATATGCATGAATATTTGATGAGCATCTCGGCGCTGGTGCCCGACCAGACGCGGCTGTTATTTGAGCTGAAACAACACCTGGCAACCCAGGAAAAGCGATTGGCCAACATTATTGGAGAGCTTTAATCCGGCCCCGATCTGCCATTTTTCAGCACGAATGAATTTTTTAGTTTTTTAACTCATCCGATTTTACCAGTGTTTTTTCTGCTTTGGCTTTGTCGTAGCTATAATTTACCGTCTGGAATTCAGTCCGAAACCGGTTCACTTCCTCTTTGACCGTCTTTTTGTCGACGATACACTCCTTGATCAGCTCGGCGATGCGGCCCATCTCCTGCGTACCCATGCCAACGCGCGTCATCTCCTGCACGCCGATCCTGATTCCGTCCGGCCGATCGTGTTTTTTGAGAGGTTCGTGGGGCAGCATGTTCATGTTCAGGATGATATCATTGATTTCCAGGGTCTTGGAAACCTTTTCACCGCCACGAAATTCGCTGACATCAACGGCAACCTGATGGGTTTCGGTGAAACCAAATTCTTTGCCCTGCACATCGAATCCGTGTCGATCCAATTCCGCGGCCAGCGCCTTGGCGTTTTGGATGGTGTCGGCGGCATACTGTTCGCCAAATTCCATGAACTCATACGTGCAAATAGCCATCTGGGCCAGGGTGTCCAGATGGTGGTTGCTGGAAGACCCGGGAAATGCGCCGCGGTCGATGCGACGCCAGTGTTCCTCTTCCATATTGCTCAAAATAATACCGCGCTGGCTACCGAAATACGTTTTGTGGGTGCTGGCGGTCATCAAATAGGCACCCTCCAGCAGCGGCCTTTGAAAGCGCTTGCCGGCTATCAGACCCAAGACGTGGGCGGCATCATACATGATTTTCGTATTGTATTGACGGCATACCTCGGCGATCTCGACCACAGGCTCCGGAAACAGAAACAGGCTTTTGCCAAGGACAATCAATCTGGGCCTGGCCTTTTCGATTAGATATGTCGTTTTGGCGACATCCATGTGGTAGCCGTCGGCGGTTAACGGGATATCGATGATGTTTTTGGTGAATTTTCCCAGAGAGCCTTCGCGGTGATGGCTGATGTGACCGCCGGCCGGTGTTGAATTGACCATGACCACATCTCCCGGGTTGACGAAACGGCTGAAAAAAGCCTCGTTGGCATTGGTCCCACTAATCGGCCGGACTTCGGAATGGTCGCATTCGAACAGGATCTTTAAATTGGTCTTGAGCTGGTTTTCGATGTCATCGATGAAAGAGGTTCCCCGGTAATAGCGTTCTCCGGGATGCCCCTCGGCATATCGATGGGCGAAATCCGAGCCGGCCCAGGATCTTGCCCTTTGGCTGAGCACATTTTCGCTGGCGATGAGGTTGATGCACTCATCCCGCCATTGGTTTTGTTTTTCAATTAGATTTTCGATTCCGTTGACTTCTTTTTCGTACATGACAGTTGGTTTCCTTATATAGTCGTTCAGAGGTTCAGGGTTTCAGGGTTCAAGGTTGATCGGTTCGGGTCCAATTGTATTGGTTAAGTTAGCAACGAAGGTATGGTGTAAAATTCCAAATTACAAATACCAAATCTCAAACAAAACCCAATGATTCAAATTCAAATATCCAAACGATTTGATCCGTTAAGGAAATTATTGGACCGGACGCGAGCTCTCTGCCGTCGAATTGCGGAGGTCAAAATTAATTGTTTAATTTTGGAAGTTGAAAACCCCATATTGCTGTCGGATCGTCGATCCCCAATCACTATATCCTCTGCCGCGTGGAAAGTGGGTTTCGGTCATTGGACATTGGGATTTGAGATTTATTTTTAATTTGGTGCTTGTGATTTGTAAATTGCCCTCATGTACAAATTAATTTTCTTGTTCGATTTAGCTGGCTGCTTTTATGGCCAGCGGTGGGGCTGTCACCTGAAACATAATCCGGAAATCGCGGCTTGTTTGCCCTGCCGGGACCACAAATCCCACACTAATTCTTGCAAAAAGCTTAGCCCCTTACATAGAACTCTCCTGGCTCCAACTCATTTGAGGCATTATAATTGCTAGACACCAGGTGAGTTCGAATCTCGTTGCATAAGTCGCATTTGTTGATATAGCCGGTCTTCGTGGGGGTGAATGCATAATGCTCACTGGCGAATTCGAAAATCCCTCGAATCCCTTTTCGAAACAGTTGGGTCAAAACAGGGTATTTAGCAGCAGGTAACGGTGCTCCCAAATCATCTCTGAAAATGGCCAGTCCTGAGCACAGTCCTGGAATGTAATTTCCAAATAGGTCAAGGTGAAAATGACTGGTGTCGGTCAGTTCGGCTGCACAGCCTGTCGGATGGTCCTGGAGAATTTGCTGCCAGGTAAACCGACCCAACAGGGGACGATAGGTGTTCAGGGCTCGGCCGCCCGGATGAATCCAGTACCGCTGCATGATTTGCATCAGGTAGTTGTCTCCAAAAGATTGGCGATATTCATCCAGGGAGTGGGAAATGGCCGGACCTAATTGTGACAGATCCGACACAAAATCGGAAATCCAGGGAAAAATCCCCACCCCGGTCTGGCGGGCAGCCTCGATCACTCCCTTGATTCGGGCAAATGGAACCTGTTCGTTGTGAAAGGGACTGATGGATACCAGCAGGGTATTCAGTCCCTTTGCACGGAGCTCTGAAAGCAGGTTTTGGGCGGAATCCAAACCCTTGAACCAGGAGGAGTTGGTCTCGACATATTCGACGGTCAGCCCGGTTTTGGCAGTGACCTCAAGAACGGTGGCGAGTTTTGTGGGCCTCAGCAACGGTTCGCCGCCGCCGATGTGTATGGATCGGCATCCCAATGCCCGAATTTTCAATAGGTTCCGTTCAGCCGTTTCCGCGTCGATATACCGCTTTTCCCACTGTGGGCTGCAGTTATATAGACAGTGTTTGCAACTGGAAGAGCAAAAGTAGTTGGTGATCAACCCTCCGGATCTAAGGTTCTTGATTGCAAATTCAACCATTTCAATTAATTCTATACGAAACCGAGACCAATGAAAGATTAATAATTAGACTGCAAAAATTCATGGTGTTCTCAGCTGTGGAGCCGGGAGTATTGGATTATTGGAGTGATGGAGTAATGGATTGGTGAATGATAAACGCAAAGGGAGAATATAAGTCCTTTCTGGATCTCGGATGGCAAACGGTAAAAAAAGTAATAATCAGATTTTTTTCCGCTTTTATACCCACCACTCCATCACTCCACCACTCCATGATTCCAATAATTATGGATTCCCTTCTGTTTCTCTATCAGTTGCTTGCCAACGCTGAAACCAGTCAAACAGCCAACAGATGCCCTACCCCAGGGCTTCCTTAATCCTGGTCATTGCCTTTTCAACATTTTCGTAGTCATTAAAGGCGCTGATGCGGATGAAACCTTCGCCGCATTTACCGAAGCCAGCGCCCGGTGTGCAAACCACACCGGCCTTTTCGAGGAGCCGATCAAAAAATTCCCACGAGTCTGATTTGCCGTCGATCCAGATGTAGGGAGAATTCTCACCGCCGATACAATCAAAGCCCAGGGCCGACATCTCTTGGCGTATCAGTGCGGCATTTTTCAGGTAGTAGTCGATCAGCGCCTTGGTTTGAATTCGGCCTTCTTCACTGTAGACAGCTTCAGCAGCCCTTTGGACCGGATAGGAGACACCGTTGAACTTGGTCGATTGGCGGCGGTACCAGAGGGCATGCAGGGGCTGTTTTTCTCCATCGGCCGTGTAAGCGACACAGGATTTCGGAACCACGGTGAAGGCACAGCGGACACCGGTAAAGCCGGCTGTTTTGGAAAAGCTGCGGAATTCGATCGCCACATCCCGGGCACCTTCAACCTCGTATATCGATCGGGGCAAATCATCATCCCGAATAAAAGACTCGTAGGCGGCATCATATAAAATGATGGCTTTATTGTCCCGGGCAAAATCCACCCACTCTTTGAGCTTGGATTTTGATATAGCGGCGCCACTGGGATTGTTGGGAAAGCACAGGTAAATGAGATCTACTTTTTCAGCCGGGAGGGCCGGAATAAAACCATTTTCCCGGTTTCCTTCCAAATAGACAATGCCCGTATAGCGGCCGTTGTCATTTGAGCCGGTTCGGCCGGCCATCACATTGGTGTCGACGTACACCGGGTATACGGGGTCCGGAATAGCCACCTTGATCTTCTCGGAAAAAATCTCCTGGATATTGCCGTTGTCGCACTTGGCACCATCGCTGACAAATATTTCATCCGCTGCAACATCGGCGCCTCTGGCCCGGAAGTCATGCGCGGCGATTTTGTCGCGCAAGAATTCATAGCCTTGCTCGGGGCCGTACCCGTGGAATGTTTTCGCATCCGCCATATCGTCTACGCCCCGGTGAAAGGCTTGAATGCAGGCCTCCGGAAGCGGCCGGGTAACGTCACCAATGCCGAGTTTGATAATCTCCCGGTCCGGATGGGCTTTTTGATATGCTGCTGTGCGATTTTTTATTTCAGCAAATAAATACGATGCTTGTAGTTTGAGATAATTTTCGTTGATTTTGATCATTTCCCTCTCCCGTTTAATTTTCATTAGCCCAACCCGGCGAAGCCGGAATTGAAGATTGAAAATTGAATATTTATGGTCCGCCTTCGGCGAGTCTATTTTATTTGTCAGCTATTGTCACAAATCCTGTGCAAACATGATGTGATTTCGATAAATAGACACTAAGAGAACCACTGTATATACATAAAACACATGAAAAAAGAAATATGATAAAGAAATCCTCGATTTAGCCGTTTGCTTTTTGAAGATAATCCTTGGATTTATTCCGTCTCCTTATTTCCACCGATTGGTATTTGAGATGTCTCCTTGTAGGATGAAAATACGATGGCTGTTTTTATGGATTGAATGCCATCGATTGACTTGATTTTTTCTCGAATCAGCCGGTCGAGTTCTGCGGGACTTGATCCACGAACCTTAACCAAAAAGGCATCATCACCGGCAACGTAATGAACCTCCTGGACTTTCGGACGATGAGCCAGTTTTTTGCCAATGACGGAATCGTCCGCCTTGCTGTTGGTTTTTACGGTCAGAAAGGCAATAAGATCCCTGGCAAAAAACTCCGGATTGAGTCTGACTTCATACCCTTGGATGATACCCTGTTTTTCCAGCTTGCGGATGCGCTCCAAAACTGCCGAAGGGGCCAGGTCTACCTGGCGTGCCACCTCCACATTGGGAATTCGAGCCTTTTTCTGTAGAATTTTCAGTATTTTTAAGCTGGTTTCATCAATCATTCATATTTTCCTAAAAATTTCTGAAAAATATTCTTAATTTGTAACGTTGTCAAGAAAATTATTCGAAGATATTTTTCGAACTCGTCTGCAAATAAATGGAGTCCGACGGGTCTATCTGCTTGTCGATGACAGGGCCGGGTTTTCTTACCCGCAATTTAATCAAACCTACAATCCTCTTCAGGCTGTCAGCGGCAAACGGCTGCGGATAAATTTTTGATATGGACTAAATTTGGTGGTTTAGAAAATTGCGGTCGCATTGTATCTTAAAACTTAGATTTGAGTTATTCCAGTATCTTGGTGTAAATACTTGAATTCCACCCAGGATTATTATTCTGGTATTCCTTTGGGCAGTCTTGCTTTAAGTCATACACATAAATATAAAATACATCGCCGCATTGGTTAATGGTCCATGGATTCTCAGTTTGAAACCACCCACTTAAATCTTCGGGTTTCACAAATCTGCGGTCGGGAACAGAGAAATAATCTGCGATCATCGCAGCAATGGCTTCGGTGTCCGATTCAACACTTGAGCAGGGAGGTTTACAAGAATGAGCAGACCAAAATTGAGGAAAAACTAACAGCGTAGCGACTATAACGGTTCCCGCTACTCCGGCCAAAATTAAAATTGATTTAACATATTTTTTTTGCATCACGTTTATCATTGAAGTTCTATATGGTATATATTCGCATTCCACTCTCGATGTTGATTTTGATATTCGACCGGGCATTTTCCGCTGCGATCTATTACATTGATGAAAAATTGATCGCCGCAAACTGTTAGTGTCCATGGACTTTCGACGTCAACCATCAATTCTAAATCAACTTGAGTCGGTGGATAACCGTTGTTTTCAGTTCCATCAACATAGTCCAATACCGCTGACGATATATAGTTTGCATCGGCTTCTGTCTGGTGACAGAACGTATGCGGCCGAAAGATGACCCGGCCATGGTAGCCGTAAAACAGATATAGTGACAGGGCGAAGCAGGCGAGGAAAATTATGACTATTTTGAGGATGATCGATTTGGATTTTTCCTTATTTTTCATGGCTTGTATTTCTTCGGATGAAAATTGCATCATTAAACGCAGGTATGTTATTGGCAGTTTTTTGGCAATCCTTGAGCTTTGACTATATTCAGCTTTTGTTATTTCTGGAAAGTGCATCATTACAATATCCCTAACCCGCATAAACCGGAAATACGAAACTCGAAACTCGAAATAGTAAACAAATCCGAAATTCCAAAATTCAAATGTCTCAAACAAAATTACCGTTGTGACAAAGTTGAATTCAATTCAGATCTTTGTAAATGCTTGTTTGTTAGTGCTTTACAAAGATGCCAACAGATGTTTTGCTCAATTTGCGTAAAACTGAGTTGATAACTGTCTAACGCTAGCCCGCGTGTATCAGCAAATTTAATATATTCAATGAGTTGAAGGAGGTCTGTATGTCTGAATTTAGTGGATTTCCCAAGGAATTTTTTTCATTTTTTGACCGGCTGAAAAAAAATAACTCAAAGGAATGGTTCGAAAAAAACCGCGAGGAGTACGAAAAGCACGTTTTACACCCGTCCCGGGAATTTGTCATCGAAATGGGCAAAAAGCTGCGGCGGGTTGCCCCCGAGATCAATGCCATACCCCAGATCAATAAAAGTCTGTTCAAGATCAACCGGGATGTTCGATTCAGCAAGGACAAAAGTCCCTATAAAACGTATATGGGGATCTGGCTGTGGGACGGCCACCGTAAGCGGATGGAATCATCCGGGTTTTATCTGCATACGGAAAATAAAGCCATATTCGTCGGTGTCGGTATTAAAATGTTCCCAAAGCCGCTTTTAGACCGCTACCGACAGGCTGTGGCTGACAAAAAACTTGGAGCGGAGTTGAAAAAAGTGGTTAAAAAAGTTACGGATTCGGGGTATTTGGTCGACGGCAAACACTACAAGAAGGTACCCCGGGGCTACGATCCAGATCATCCGAATGCGGAGTTTCTGTTATTCAACGGTTTGACAGCTCGATTGGAAGATAAAGTGCCGGATGCATTTTATTCGGGTGAAATTATAGATTATGCATATTCGCATTATCGTAATATGCTGCCCCTGCACCGTTGGCTGAAGAAAGTGCTTGATGGGTAATCTTTGGGCGCTGAGCGGCGTCGTATTGACAATTTGTTGTCTATGTTAATTGAGTCATTTCAGTTCCAAGGTACAACTGGTATTTCGCAGCAGGAAGTTCATGATCGTATTTTGGGGAAAATGGTTGATTGGCTGAAGACCAAGATTCCCGATTAAATGGAGGAGAAAATGACGATCCATCTTGAAGCAGTGGACAAAATTGAGATATTGACCCTGCAGGATAACTACATCGATGTCGCGGCCATGGACAGCACTGAAATGGTTCAGCGCGCATTGCCTCTTAAAGATGGGGAGATCAAAAACAGTATTCTGGCCGAACATGGGTTTTCCGCGCTGGTTTCCGTTACCGCGGATGGTGTATCCCGGCACATCCTGTTTGATTTCGGGTTCTCCGAACACGGTGCCGCAATCAACGCCGATGCCTTGAACGCCGATTTGTCAAAGGTGGAGACTCTGGTCCTCTCCCACGGGCATATGGATCATTTCGGCGGTATGCTGTCCCTGCTTGAAAAGGTCGGCAAAAAAAACTTGATCTGGTTCTCCACCCAACGGCATTTAGAAAACCACGCTATATCAAAGTATCCGATGATTTCAAGATCTCCCCGCCTTCCTTGGATAAAGAAAAGCTGAACGTCGCCGGCATTTCGATTATCGAAACCAAGGAACCCCGGATGTTGTTGGATGGTCTGATGCTTTTTTTGGGGGAAGTGCCCAAGGAGTCCGATTTTGAAAAAGGCTTTCTGCGCATGCATTTTGACGAAGATGGGCAATCGCACTGGGACCCCATTGAAGATGACACCGCCATCGTGGCCAATGTCAGAGGCAAGGGATTGGTGGTCCTTTCAGGGTGCGCCCATTCGGGGATCATTAACACCGTAAAGCACGCGCAAAAGGTTACCGGCGTTTTCGATATATTTGCCGTTATGGGCGGTTTTCATCTCACGGGCGCTGATTTCGAACCGATTATCGAGCCGACCGCTGAAGCCTTGAAAACATTGGATCCTGATTTTATCATCCCAACCCACTGCACTGGCCGTAAAGCAACCATGCATTTGGAGAAAGAAATGCCGGATCAGTTTCTGCTGAATATGTCGGGAACTAAGATGGTTTTTGAAGGTAAAATGGTGTGATCCCGCGGCGGGGATTTAAAAAGAACTCATGCAATTTTGCGGGCTCGGTAAATACCCTCTGCCATCTCCTCAACAATGCGATCCGTTTGGTCAAGCGCACCTTTAGCAAGAATCAGTCCCTCGCTCCCGGGTTCTTCTTCTAAAGGAGCAACCACGGCGACCGCCTGCCCCTTTTTGGTAATCGTGATTTTTTCCTTTCTGAAATGAACCCGGTTAATAATTTCAAAAAATTTCGATTTGGCTTCTGTCAGGGAATATATCTGATTCATTTTCGGCTTAAACGAATCCGCTCTTTAGAAAATAACAATTTTCCCGATATACATATAGGCCAGTAGAATGCCTGTTATTTTAGTGGCTGTGTCGGCGACAGGGATTCGTTTCGATTGACAAGTTTCATATCTATCTCTGGTAATTTAAGCTTTGAGATTTGCGGGTGTAGGATAAACAAACTGATCATATGGGAAAAGATAAGCTGAATCATAGGGTGTTTCTCTGTAGCGAAACGGCACAAATCATCCAGTTGGTGATTGCTCCCGGTCAAACAGTCACAGCTGGGATTATTTTTAGCAAGTGGTTTGATGAAGGCATTCGCTCTGAAGAGAAGGCGAATCGAACTGGTAGCCTGAATAGGAGTGGGTTCGGTAAGCTTTTGGATTCCGGAATAAAGAAGCTGGGCCGCGATGATCATCAGGTAATTTATCTTACCAATTCGGCCAGAGCCAACCAAAATATCGCATTTGGGGCTCCCTCCGGACGACAAATCTTATCCATTCCGTTATCCGAGCAAGACGGAAATTTTTTCTGTCATAAAGATGCCTTTATCTGTGCCGAAGCCGGAATTGAGCTATTTTCCGAATACGGCAGCCGGTCGAAATCTAATTTCAAAGGAATGGGAAAATCGGACTGGCTGGAATTTCGCGGTAATGGAACCCTTTTTGCCCATGTCGGCGGGTCCACAAGAAAAATACACCTTAAAAAACAGAAAATGAAAGGTGATCGACGCGCAGTTGTCGGTTTTACCGGCGGGATCACCTGTGACTGGGGAACCGCCGGCCTTTCCAAGCTCAATCGATCCAATACCAAATCCTATTTTAAATCAAAATTGTCCGGCAGCGGTACCGTTTATTTGCAAGGCAAACCTTTTAAAATGCCCAAGCAAGCCAGGCGGTTAACACATGATATCGCTGAGCTTGCACCAATCAAAGCGTTGTCGCTATATGAAGACAATCTGGAAAAAATCAAAAGCTTCCAGTGGTCGAAGCTACAGGATATAGTTAAAAAAGAAAACTTGCAGAATACTCTGAAATCGAAACTTGACCTTCGCAGCAGGCTCAAGAAATTAACCGCGAAAAAAGGTAGACGAATATAGCGCGTTTGAATCAAAGCCGACGGGTATATGATAGAGGTAAAGGCTCTGCGAAATCACCGCTATGGGGACGCCTTTATGCCAAACGCTCTAAGGTAATGCTTTTTTAATTACCTCTATAGCTTGACTAACCAGATCGATATCCGCCTGGGCCCCCATGTGTCCCAACCGAAACACTTTGTTCGTCAGTGGGCCGTAGCTTCCGGCAACCACCAACCCACCCTCGCGTAGTTTGCCATCGAAATCCTGCCAGGATAGTCCCTCCGGCACATTGACCGCAGTGATCGTGGGGGCGGGCACTGCATCGGGGGCCGCAAAAAGCGTCAGGCCCAATTCCGCGATTTTAGCGCGGCATGTCTGCGCCGCGGCTTTGTGGCGGGCAAAGCTATTTGACAGTCCTTCTTCCAAAATTAGCTGCGTTCCGGCATTGAGTCCGGCAACTCCGTGCCAGTTGGGGGTACAGGGAAAATAATGCTCGGCCTGGGCCGTGCGAAACGGCAGCAAGGCGCTGTAGCCGACGTAGCCGACCTGATCGATGATGTTCCAAGCAGCATCGCTGACCGACAAAAAGGCCATGTCCGGCAACGAAGACAAGCATTTTTGCGAGCCGCCCAGGCAAAGATCGATATGCCATTCGTCCGTCAGCACCGGGGCGCCGCCGATGCTGGAAACCGCATCCACATAGAGCAGGGGGACATTTGCCTCCTTTTTTAACCGACCCAACTCTGCGATGGGATTCAACGTGCCGGACGGCGTCTCACAGTGGACCACGGTAATCATTTTCGGCTTGAACGCATGGATAGCTTCCTCGATGGCGTCCATGTCCGAAATCGTTTCATTGTAGGGCAGACTGATTTTGCGCACCTCGGCATCGATGGATGCCGCCATATCTCCGATGCCATCGCCGAATACGCCGGTGGCGATGGACAGCACCCGGTCGCCCGGTGCCAGGCAGCTTTTCAAGGCGCCCCACAGGGCCAGCATGCCCTCGCCGGATTGAATGACCACCTGGTCTTTGGTGCTCATGATCATTTTCAGATTGGATTCAGTCTGATTATACAATTCGAGAAATTCGGCTTCCATATCGGCCGAGCCATAGTTCGTTTGATAGGCGTCCAGGACTTCTTGGGCCACCTTTACCGGGCCCGGTACCATGGGAATGGGGTAAGTTTTCATGGTTTTTCCTTTTAAATTGGTATTGACTGAAACCGGTCATTGATTAAATGAACAATCCGTGGTTTACTCCACGCCGGCCTTGTACGCGCATCGTGAAAAAATATCAGAACCGTCAACCCGATGTCAATATGTCCCTGAAGCCCCTTGGATCTCCTTCTATTGCTGGAGCCGGGAGCTTTCATATCCGAAGCGCAGGCGATGAATAACCGCCGCTGCAATACATACTAAAATGGATGACACCCCAAACCCTGATAGCGAAGAAACCGTGCCGCCGGAAATTCTGCTCGGTCCGCGCCGGCGAAATTTTATTATTATCGCGTCGTTGCTGGCACTATTTTTAGGCGCCCTGGATGCCTTGGTGATGTCAGCAGCCACGCCGACGATTGTCGCTGATCTGGGCGGGCTTCACCTTTACAGCTGGGTGTATTCGGCCTATTTTCTCTCTCGCGCGGTGGCCCTGCCGGTGTTCGGCAAGCTGGCCGATATATTCAGGTCGCGCCAACTCTATATCATTTCCATTTTTATTTTCATCCTGGGCTCGGTTCTGGCGGGACTGGCCCAAAGCATGATGCAATTGATCTTATCCCGCGTGCTGCAAGGGATCGGCGCCGGAGGTAATTTTGCCCTGGTGTACATCGTGCTGGCCGATATATCTTCCCCCGAGCAGCGCGGAAAGACGCTTTCTCTGGGGAGCTTTATCTGGGGGTTGGCCAGTGTTCTGGGACCGACGTTCGGCGGATTTGTGGTAACCTATCTATCCTGGCGCTGGATATTTTTTATCAATGTACCCCTGGGTGCGATCTCGCTGCTGGGTATCGCCTGGTTTCTGGTCGAGGTGCGGGAGAAGAAAAAAGAAGCGGCCATCGACTATTGGGGCGCGGTGACCCTATCGACGACCATTCTGGGATTGTTGACTATTTTTATGCTGGCCGGACGCACCTACGACTGGATATCCCTCCAAATTTTCGGGCTGTGTTTGATTACAATTGCGGCCGGCATTGCCTTCTATTTTGCCGAGAAAAATACCCGGGAACCGATTCTCTCCCTGGAATTTTTTGGCCGCCGCGGATTTAGCATCGGCAATGGTTCCGCTTTTCTGGCCAGTTTTACTATTTTCGCCCTGTTTGCCTACACCCCGTTGTTTATCCAAGGCGCTTTGGGCAAAACCCCATTGGAGATGAGTATTGCCATGCTGACCATGAGTCTGGGCTGGTCGATCGGCGCCCTGGTGTGCGGCCAGATGGTCAATCGATTCGGCCAGAAACCGTCGACGATCTTCGGCTGTTTGTGTCTGGTCGTTGGCAGTGGTGTCTTACTGACATATTCAGCTGATACATCCCTGGCGAATTGTTCGATTGTTCTGGCAATTGTCGGGGTTGGCATGGGGTTTGTATCCATGGCAACCCTCTTGGTGGTGCAAGACAGCCTTGATCTTTCGGATCTGGGTGTGGCGACGTCTTCCCACCAGTTTGCCCGAACGCTTGGGGGGGCCATTGGCGTCGGCGTTTCGGGCAGTTTCGTGACCATGACTCTATCCTCGACCATGGAATCCTTGATGGTTACCAAATTGAGGAATTTGCCGCCGTCCCTGAACAGCGAGATCCAGCAAAACATTGAAAACATATTCCGGCCGGAGATTCAGGCCTTGCTGTCACCGGAACTCCAACAAACCATGCAGGCGGCGGTTGCTCGGGGTGTGTTGACGGTTTTCTGGATAACGTTTTTTGCCTCGCTGTTGTGCCTGATGTTGAGCATTCTGATTCCGGTGCGGGCGGTTTCGCGTACCAAATAGGGTTGAGATAAAGAGCATTGACAATTTGCCAAAAGATGTCAAATTATTAACTAAATTCAAAATAAATAGCCACGAATGAACACAAAATTTCACGAATTTTTTAGTCTCTTGCAAAAAATTGTTATATTTTAATTATTAACAATTTATTATAAACGATAAACTCAATCATTTTTAATTCGTGGTAATTCGTGTCAATTCGTGGCTGAAAATTTAATACTTACGCTGCTGCGTAAAAAAGGAGCAAAAATATGATTGTTGCTAATGAAAAAGACGTGCACGCGATGGTAATGGAGAGTCCGGAGGTGAAGGCGGCCGCCATGAAAGCGTTGATTTCACCCCAGGAGGGATGGGACGGCTACGTCATGCGGGTGATCGAGTTGGGCGAGGGCGGATATTCACCCAAGCACACCCATGACTGGCCCCACATCAATTATATTCTCGAAGGCAGTGGTTCTCTGCACATCAACGGCAAAGACACCGCCATTGAAGCCGGATCCTACGCCTATGTCCCGGCCGGCAGTTTGCATCAATACAAAAATGAAGGCAGCGGCATGTTTCGATTTATTTGTATCGTGCCGCAGGAAGGGCACATAACTCAGCTGACAACGGTATAATATTTCACGGGCCTATAACCAATAGAAAGGCAATTTTGAGATTGCCGGTGTTTTTTTACGTTTTTTCGCTTGCCTCAATAAACCATCTACTAAAAAAATCACAATTTCGGACTCCCTCCGAGCAAATTCGATATCAACCTTAAGCAGAATCAGATCTTTGACACCTGTCAAAAGTTCACGTACCACCATGTAACTCGGGGAGGGGGCATTAGAACCATCAAAATTATATCCTATTGATATTGTGAGAAATAATTTCTACGATCAGGGCTGTCATACTTAGGCACCAATTTTGCAATATGCCATTGCAATTTTGATTTTTTTGGAACCCTGCTTCCCATGTTGTCATTTTCTGAGCCGATGCCTCGTTTTTACCGAAAAAATCCCCAAAACAAGAATAAGAATAGTTGACCACATGTCAGATACTTGTGATGTGTGAACAATTGGAAAATTGCGCAATTATAAAAAATGCCTGATGCCCATTTGACAGAAAATAAAATCTCTCCAATATGCACCGGCTATCCTGGACCCGGGAATCCCTCGTCATCCCGATTCCGATATGCATGGTTTATTCGCAGCGCCAATCAAGAATTTTGGTGACCGTAGGTTCCCTTCTCACGCCACATACAAAAATCTCAACAAATTAAACGGAATAGAGTCCCGGCACATCAGTTTTCTTAAACCTGTTCAATTATCATTCTTGTGGAATCTGTGAGCTATAGAGGAAAGCGTTGATCGCTGAGTCGCAGTTTTTTCGTACGCATGGCAAACAAAAACCCTGGGGAGGGGTATGTAATTTTCAAAAACATTCAGTAGGAACGCAAATTTAACCCTCTAATATTCAGAAGGAGAAAGTAAAATGAAACGATTCGTAACATTATTGATCGCCGTCATCGTTGTATTTGGAATGGTTTTGCCGGCTTATGCCACGCAATCTATGAACTGCTGGTTTCCACCTTCCTGGAAATCCAAGGCCAGCAAAGCTAAAGCAATCACCGCCGCCTTGTCTCAAAACTCGGGCATCACCATAAAACCCAGGATTGCCAAAAGCTATCCGCAAATATTAAAGGCATTTGATTCCCAAGCTCCCTCGCTGGTTTACGTCGGTTCATTCGTACAGGCCATCATTCATGCCAGAGGTTTGGGGATGCCCCTGGTTCAGAATATCAACGGCAAAGATCTCTACTCGGGTATTTTGGTTTATCCGAAAGGTCAGGACCCGGAAGCGATTCTGAAAAATCATGCCGATCAAATCGCCTTCACAGTTGGCGCCTCCTCTGGTGAATCAAGCGCCAAGGCCGCTACGCCAGGCACCGCCTCCATCGGGGTGGCCAATCATGGGGCCGCTGCGAATGCGGTGAAGGCCGGCAAAGCCAAAGCCGCAGTTGTTAAAAACTGGTGGTGGGAAAGCAACCAAAAAAAGTTCCTGATGCTGGCAGCCTATAGAGTGCCGGGAGTCTCGATCGACAAAAATCCCGACAACGTTCTCACGGCATCTAAGGCAGTTCCGGAAGATGTTTGTAAAAAAATAGCTGATGCGGCTATTGCCGGTAAAGCTGCTTTTGGTGCACCGGAAATGGTTGTTTTTGACAAAACCAGGCTTGATTTTTCCCTTGCTCTTATGGAAAAGGGCAAGATCAATCCAAATACCTATAGCTGGTAAATAGGCTGTAGTCCGTAAATTAGTAGAAACGGACTCTTCCTGGTTTGCCCTGAGGGGGAAGAGTCCGTATCGAAAAATCGGCAGATTCCCGAATTTTGCGGCAATCTAGTAAAGAACGGAAATTTAAAATGGGAATATCTAAAAAACTGGTTTTAGGGGTCTTTATATTGCAGTTGATTGCGTTTGCCGTCATGGCCTTTGGCGTCAATATAAATGTGGTGCAGATTAACAACTCGATTGTTTCTTCACTTTTGACAGCTATCGAGAAGGACAAAAACGAAACGGTCGATATCCTGAACCGCAATTTCGACGGTGTTGCCGGCGAACTCCAACAGGTCGGCACAACCACCAAATCCATCGTGCTGGATCTTTACGGTTCGTCCTACAATACGCTTCTCCGGGCCGTGGCCAACCAGATTCTACCACTGATTGAAGGTTTTGACTTCGATACAGCCAACGAAATTATCACTGCGCTGCTTGAGACTACCGATGCGATAAAATGGGTGAAATACCAGACCAGCGAAACACCGCAACCATCAGATATTTATGAATTCGGCAAAAAGATCTCGGATGATAGTAAAATTTTTCAACAAAAAATAAAAAATGAATTTGCCTATTTAAGTATTGAAATGCAGGTCAGCCTGGCGGAGTTGCAGGCCGTTCAAAAAATTGAAGAAATGTTTTCCGAGATAAACAAGGAGAACAAGGAACTGGCGTCTAAGGTGGATATTAGCGGCCGGCAATCCATCGTCACAGCTCAAGAACTGGGTTTGGATTTATCCCGACGCGGCAATAAAAAATTACTCACCCAAAGCATTGTATTCATGTTGGTGGTCCTGGGGCTGTTTTGCCTAGCAGTGTTGTTCTTTATTCGGAAATGGATCACCAAGCCGGTTGGCTATATTGCCTTGGGATTAACCGATGTTTCAGACAAGGTTGACTCAGCGTCCAGCCAGTTCTTGTCAGTCAGTCACTCCTTGGCACAAGGCTCATCCGAACAGGCGGCCTCCCTGGAAGAAACTTCTGCATCATTGGAAGAAATAACTGCCATGATCAAACAGAATTCAGACTATGCCCGTCAGGCAGACAGTCTCATGCAAACGTCCAATCAGATTATCGAAAAAGCCAACGTTTCAATGAGAGAATTAACAGCTTCAATGGCAGAAATTTCAAAATCCAGTGAAGAAACCTCTAAAATCATCGGCACCATCGATGAAATTGCTTTTCAAACCAATCTGTTGGCTTTGAACGCGGCGGTGGAAGCAGCAAGAGCCGGCGAGGCCGGGGCCGGGTTTGCCGTCGTTGCTGAGGAAGTCAGGAACCTGGCGCTGCGCGCCGCGGGTGCTGCCAAAGACACTTCGGGGCTGATCGAAGGAACGGTTAAAAGAATCAATCAGGGCTCGGACTATGTCGACAGAACCAGCGCGGCATTCTCTGAAGTGACAAAAAGTACGACCAAGATCGGCGAATTGGTGAGCGAGATCGCCACTGCTTCTGAAGAACAGTACCGAGGCATTGATCAGGTCAGTACCGCGGTGAGTGAAATGGACAAGGTCACACAAATGAACGCGGCCAACTCCGAAGAATCCGCCTCCTGCGCGGAGGATATGAGCGTTCAAGCAGAAGAAATGAAGCATATGGTCGATGACTTGGTCCTGATGGTCGAAGGCGTATCCGGACAGAATAATAGTTCCGCAAAAATGGATTCCGATCGGGAGCCGGCGAAAAACGAAGCGACTCAGCCTGCAGCGAAACGAAACGAAACTTCCCAGCAGGAGATACATCCTGAAAAGATCATTCCATTGGAAGACGAAGAATTTGAGGACTTCTAAATCTAGTCAAATAGCAAATACTCACCTGAGGTTGACCTTGAATATTATTCGACCAATCGACTCAGCTTGTCGGCCCGCTTGATGGCGCTGTCAATTGCCTCCATCAGGCCGGCTTTGAAGGCATATTGTTCCAAGGTGAACAGGCTTTCGATAGATATTCCGCCCGGGGTGCTGGCTTCGGTCAGCAACTCGTGCGGTGTTGCTTCACGTTGCTCCCACACCGCCATCGAGCCGGTTATGGTTCGAGACACGATTTTGGCAGCCGTCGCGTGGTCGATTCCGGCCCGGATACCGGCATCGATCAACGATTGAAACAGCATGTAAGTGATGGCAGGGCTGCTAAGCGCCATCACTGCATTGACCAGCTCTTCCCGCACCACCACATGGTCGCCGAAACAGGCAAACAGCTCAAAAATGTCGTTTTGCTGATTTTGGGTAACATGCGGATTAAAGGCCAGGGCCGCAATACCCTGGCCGATTTGGCTGGGCGGATTCGGCAAGGCCCTGACGACCGGCAGGCCTTCCCCTAATGCGTCATAAGTGGCCATTGGGATGCCCCCGGCCACCGTGATGATGACTTTGCCCGCGGGAAATCCTTTTGTCCGAAACTCTTTGACCACCTCAGCCACAATGTTTGGCAGCACATTGATAAACACGAAATCGGCCTGGTTGACTGCGTCCAGGTTGTCTTCTGCCATGGAGATGCCGTATTTGCTGTGGAGTTTTTGCACTCTCTCTTGATTGGGATCACTGGCAATCAGGCGGCGCGGGGCTATATAGTCCGCCTTAACCAGGTTGGTGACAATAATTTCCGTGATATGGCCGGCGCCGACCAATGCGATGGTGCGGTTTTTCAATGACATAATGTGCTCCCCGTACGGATCCGCCGAAGGCGGATATTTGAATATTGATAATTGAAGTTTGAAGATTTTTGGTATTGCTGCGCTCTGTCTTTTAAGATTTAATCGGTGGCTTGTCCAAAATATTCAACCCAGCTATGGCATAGTTTATGCCAGAACATGATGGGATTGAGAAAATAGGGCCTAAACTTGTGTCCGCACTATATTGAAAGCAAATGCCACAAAAACACTGAGACACAAAGAAAAACCGTTGTTCAATATCTTTCTTTGTGACTTGGCGTCTTGGTGGCGATTGTGTTTGTTGCTTTACGGCACGAAATTCGTTAGAGGCTACTCACCGTTTTGTTTCATCTAATTTATGTTCCAGCAATCTGCCGAAATTGCTCTCCAGCCTGGGACATGGCAAAAAATCCAATGACTTGATACTGCCGGTAACATCTACCGGCAAGGCCTGATCTTCCACCTTTTGGTTCAGGATGCCTCCCATGACTACCGGAACGTCGATTCCCTGTTGAGCCATTTCGTTTTTGAGCCGCTTGGCATAATCCAATGCCATTCCGTTGTGGGTGCTGATCAGAATTGCCTCAACTTTATTATCGCGGACCACTTCGACTATCTGGTGCGGATTGACTTCCGCTCCCAGGTTTATCATGTCCGCTCCGCCAGCAGCCAGCAGCTGGTGGATCACCATGATCGCGTGTTCGTGAACATCGGTTGAGGCGATCAGGATTCGACGGCCATTCAGCATTTGTCTGGATTCGGAGTTTGTAAAAATATCGCGATATTTTTTAACATAATCATTCGATAAATTGAAAACATCGGTTGGAATTAGAGGCTTTCGACCCCGCGCATGCATGGGATTGGGCTTTCCGGCACCAAACATTTCTTCGAAAAGAGCCGGTCCCATTTGCTTTAGCACAAATAGCAGTTGGATTGGGGTACCAATATCAACCCCGGCTGCTTTCAAACCGTCCAGTGCATTTTCGAAGACCTTTTTGCCTGCGGCAACCAAGATATCCGAAAAGTCGTATGCGGCCCTGAAATTGATGCAGGGTTCCAGTCTGCGGGCCGTTTCTTCAATCCGGCGGCCGAATACCTGTGCTTCGGCGATTTCCTCGGCCGAGGGCACCCGCAGGGACTCGGTCACCGGAAGTGGTTGTACGGCATGCCCGGTCGGACATTTCAGCTGGGTCATGATATCCCACAACAAGTACTCGGCGACCAAACCGCGATTCACGTTAAAATCGACGGTAAATGACAGGGTGTCGCCATAGATCATGGAACCGATGCACTGTCGTTGATGAATTTCATGAAGGGCAAATACCCATCCGGACCGTTTGACCGGATCGGTGGTCAGTCCGCCGATGCAATGGGCCAATTTGGCACCCAGGAGATCTTCGACGATGTATTTCTCCATATAGGCCCAGCCGGCCGTGGTGGCACAGTCACAAAAAAGCGCACCGTAGCCATCTTCGAGGTATGAGTGCACCAAAGTTCCCTGCTTCCGCAGCACTCCCATCAGGGCAATCGCCTTGGCGGTTGCAATGGTCGTGGCAGCCGTGTCCTGCCAACCGGGAACCTCATGTGAAAAAAACTGCGATAAATTACCGATAGTCGTCACACCGGCGGTAAGGGCGTTGACGGTATTTTCCACCGATGCGGGAAAACCGATCATGAAATCGCCCATATGGGGTTGAATCGGAACGGCTCGGCCGATATTTGCCCAGTCCATTTCGGATTCCAGCATCGGGCCGGTTTCAGCCGGCAATTTGTCGCGATGCGCTTTCGGGAGGCCCATCCGACGGTCCAAGCAGATACCGACCCGGTCGACGATCTGGTTGCGGGCGCGGACGGCTTCGTTTATATAGATCAGCGCTTCGCCAGTTGCCTCCCATGAACTCAAACCGACATGGGCGTGAAACATGATGCTGCCGTCTTTGATGCATTGCTGTTTATAGGCGAGCTCGGAATCGACGCCCATTTCATCCAAAAATATCGTACGTCCGATTTTAATGTCTCCGGCGATCTTCCGGCTATCACCGAATATCGAAGTTTTTGACGGCAAATCGACATCAAGTATTTTTTGGATGGTTTGCTGGAATTGGGAATATTTCATTGTTTTGACCAAATCCGTTTTTTGCTCAATTCGATTTTTGGTACCCATTAAAAAATCAGACCTGCAACCCAGAAAAGGCAATCTTAAGTTTGCAAGAGATTATTGAATAGTCTTGATGTTGGAGTAATGGAGTACCGGGGTACTAAAAGAAGACTTCAAACCTTGAGCCGAAACTCCATTACTCCGATATTAATAAAAATTTCCAGCTTCACGATGGGAAACCCTCTTTTGGGTTATAGACCGGAATAAATATATATCGGGTAATGCATGTGGTTATCTAGTAAAAACTTTCTCGGTTGTCAACCTTCACACACGGCGGTGTCCGTAATCGGCCTCGCAATCCGCAATTGCCGGCCATAATGCTTCGAGTCTGCATCTCGTGTTTCCGGTAGGCGCAATTTTATTAAATTTATGCAGCCGCCACTGGACTCGGCGAACATGGTGCATTAAACTTATTATGTATTGTAATGCTTCCCGACGATCATCAAGAAGCATCACATGGTTATTGAGTAAGTAGAGGTAAAAGATAAACGATAAAGGAGGATCATTTAATGCGACTTTTTTTTATACATGCATGCTTTTAATCATTTCGACTGCGGCTTTTGGTGCCACAGGCGCTGCAGTGACATATGAGGTCAATGGTCAAGCGTATGAGGGGTATTACGTTAGCCCTTCTGATCAAGCGCCTTTTCTACTGTTGATCCACGATTGGGATGGCTTGACAGATTATGAGGTCAAGCGGGCCGATATGCTGGCTGATTTGGGTTATGCTGTTTTTGCTTTGGATTTGTTTGGAGCCGGGGTACGGCCCACTGAAGTAAAAGACAAACGTCAGCATACCGGTGAACTATACAAAGATAGAGAAAAAATGCGGGCTTTGATGATGGGCGCTTTGGATACTGCCAGGAATAAGGGTGCCAACACGGGCAATGCCGTTGCTTTCGGCTATTGCTTCGGCGGTGCCGCCGTGCTTGAATTGGCGCGATCAGGGGCGGATCTGAAGGGCTTTGCCACTTTTCACGGAGGCCTGAAAACCCCCCAAGGACAAAATTATACCGGTGCCCGTGGTAAAATTCTGGTTATGCACGGAACCGCGGATAAGGCGATTAGCATGGAACAATTCGCCGGCTTGGCCAAAGAACTGGAGTCGACCGGTGTTGATCACGAAATGATTACCTACGGTGGCGCCCCGCACGCATTTACCGTATTTGGCAGCAATCGTTATCGGGAAACTGCGGACCAAAAATCCTGGAATCGTTTCACGGAATTTTTAGCGGAAACTTTGAAATAGGAGATCGGATCTCATGGCCGCCGTTCATTTTGAAATCAACGGCAAGCCCATTACCCTGACAGTGGATGAAGAGCGCATGCTTCTGTGGGTATTGCGAACGGATCTGGCTCTGACCGGGGCCAAATACGGCTGTGGTGAAGGGTTATGCGGCGCCTGCACGGTGCTTGTCGACGGGAAGGCCGTGCTTTCATGTCAGACTCCGGTTGAGGATGTGAGCGGTGCTGAAATCCTTACGATTGAGGGCCTGGCCCAAAATGGGAATCTCCATCCGATCCAACAGGCATTTGTTGATCATGGTGCCCTGCAATGCGGCTTTTGCACTCCGGGGATGATATTGAAAGCATACGATCTCTTGATCGAGACCCCCCCCAGCCGACGCAAGATGAAATTATCGCGGCCATGGATGACAACCTCTGCCGCTGCGGTTCTCACATGCGAATTGTCCAGGCTATCCAAACTGCGGCAAAAGTTTTGCAAAAAGGTGACCTGCGATGAAAAACGGAAAATATGTCAAGGCATCCGATTTTTTTCCATATGCGCAGCCGGTCACCCGCAGAGAATTCCTCAAACGCCTGGGCAAGCTGGGCGGCGGCATCATTGTTTATGTCTCTGCCGGGAATACTTCGACCTGGGCCCAGCAGTTCCCGGAATTCAATGCGTTTTTTAGAATCGGTGCTGACGGTCGAATTTCCTGCTTCACCGGGAAAATTGAAATGGGCCAGGGCGTTATCACCTCCCTGGCCCAGATGCTGGCGGATGAACTCGTCGTGCCGCTGGCTTCGGTTGATATGGTTATGGGTGATACCCTGCTATGCCCGTATGATATGGGGACCTTCGGTTCTTTGACGACACCGCATTTTGGTACGGCCCTGCGGCAGGCGGCGGCCGAAGCCCGTTCGGCTTTAATTCAAATGGCGGCTGAAAAGCTGAATTTGCCGCATTCGCGGTTAAAAGTCCATGACGGGCAAATCAGCGATATGAAAAACCCGGGCCGCAAAGTGACGTACGCCCAACTCACCGGGGGAAAGATAATCGAACGTCATATGAATCAAAGTGTGGCGCCACTGCCCACTTCGCGGCGCACCGTTTCCGGAAAAGCAACCGGCCGGATAGATGCGCGTCAAAAAGTGACGGGTGATGCCCGCTTTTCAGGAGACATCCGTTTGCCCGGAATGCTGTGTGCCCGGATTCTGCGGCCCCCGGCCCACGGTGCCATCCTGAGAAGTGTAATCCTCGAACCGGCCAAAAGCATCGAAGGCGTCAACGTCATTCGGGATGGGGATCTGATTGCCGTGCTGCACACTTATCCGGACGAGGCAGAAAAAGCACTGGACATGATAAAGGCCAAATGGGAACAGCCAGAGCCCGAAGTCGATCATGGCACCATCTTCGAGCATCTGGTAAAAAATGCTCCGCCCGCCGAAACCATCGCCGATAGCGGAGACCTCACAATCGGGCGCAATTTTGCCGTCCGGAAGTTCGAAACCACTTATTTGAATCATTATGTGGCCCATGCACCCATAGAACCCCATACGGCCGTTGTTGCGATCGAGGGCCGTAAGGCAACTGTTTGGGCGTCCACCCAGACGCCTTTCTGGGCCCAGCAGGAGGCGGCCCGGGCACTGAGATTCCCCACGCAAAATGTGCGTGTCATCACGCCTTTTGTGGGCGGAGGGTTCGGCGGCAAAACTCGCAATCAGCAGGTGATCGAGGCTGCCCGGCTGGCCCGGCTGACTGGAAAGCCGGTGCAGGTGGCCTGGACCCGCAGGGAGGAGTTTTTCTACGACACCTTTCGGCCGGCGGCGGTGATCAAAATCAGTTCCGGCCTGGACCAAGATCGGCGCATCGTTTTGTGGGACTATGACAACTACTTTGCGGGTTCAAGAAGCTCGAAACCGTTTTACGATATTCCGCATTACCGGGTGGCTGCCCGCGGGGGCTGGATGGGAGGCGGCAGCCGTGCGCATCCCTTTCCTGTCGGTGCCTGGCGAGGGCCGGGCAGCAACACCAACGTCTTTGCCATGGAATCGCAGATCGATATCATGGCCGCCGCAGCGGGTATGGATCCATTGACATTTCGCCTCAACCATCTGGCGGATAACCATATGCGCAACGTGCTCGTTGCTGCCGCCGAAAAATTCGGACACCGGTTCGTCAAAGCCCCTTCCAAAAGGGGAATGGGCATTGCCTGTGCGGATTACAAAGGGACCTACGTCGCCACCATGGCCGAAGTCCGGGTAGACGTTAAAACAGGCATGGTACAGGTGCAAAGGGTCGTGTGCGCCCAGGACACGGGTGAAGTCATCAACCCCGACGGCGTCAGACAGCAGATTGAAGGCTGCATCACCATGGGACTGGGCTATGTCTTGAGTGAAGAAGTTCGTTTCAAGGGCGGCAAAGTCCTGGATGAGAACTTTGACACCTATGAACTGCCTCGTTTCTCCTGGCTGCCCGAAATCGAGACGGTCTTGGTAGACAATCCCACGTTGCCACCGCTGGGATGCGGCGAACCTGCCATCACCCCCATGGGGGCTGTCATTGCCAATGCCGTTCACGACGGAATCGGTGTTCGCCTCTGCGAGCTGCCGATGACTCCCTCCAGAATTCTAAAAGCAATAAAATAAATTTGGTTCATCGAATTCGACATTGATATTGACGTACCTCGATTGAGTTAAAAACCAATTAGCAGTTGTTCATTATCGGTTTAGAAAATTGAATTAATTAGTGAACATTCGTGCCAATTCGTGGCTAAATATTTTATTGAAGATTGTTCTCTTTAATCCAACTCTTCACCTCCAAAAATGGATAGCTTTCAAGTTTGCCGAAATGGACCAGCTGCTTGATTTTCAGTTTTGAGAAAACCGGTGTATATATGCCGCAAAGAAATTTTGTTAAATTGATATCGCTAAACTGCTCTCCGGAGGCTTGAATAAATTCGTCCGCAATTTCGCCACAATTGAATGTCGAAAGCGGCTTTAGTTCAGTCGTTTTTTGCAGTATCGCTTTTCCGGATTGACAAAACGAGCAATGTCCGCACTTTTCGTTTGCCAGTTGCTCCCCAAAATACCCGGCCAGTTTTTTGCTAATGCAGGCATCACTCTCAAAAAAATTCACCATGTGGTGGATTCTTTGAATCTCCAGTCCTTCTTTCTTTTTAAACAGGGAATACATTTTTTCAGACACGGCATCGATATCGAATGCCTGGGTCAGGATGTCGTACACCTCGACTGCCTGTTTGGATTGGAGCTCGATCCAGCCCTTTTCATCGAAGTACTCCAGGGCCGCGAGAATCCGCTGCCGGTCTGTATTGTAGCTGTTAAGAATTGCCGGGATATCAACGGTTGTCCATACCTTTTTGGTAAGGCAATGGTCGATGACCGTGCTGATAAACTGCCTTCTTTCCCCTTCGAAGCGGTTGATAATAGCGCTTGGCTCTATCTGATACTTGAAGGAATACTCGGCAAAATATGTCAGTTTGGGTCGTATGATTTTTTCCATCGCGAGATACACCAGCAATGTTTTCAAAGGAAGGAGCCTGATATTCAACGCATAAGATAGCGCGGCCACTTTGGTTTCCCAGATAAAGCCTTCATTTTCCTTGATGAGCTGCAGCAAATCATATATCGACGATTTTTCCGGTGTATCACCGTAGATGAAATTCTCTAGTATATGAATGCTATCCCGGTTGGCCAGAACTTCGCATAAGGAAGGGTTGCCGTCCCGGCCGGAGCGTCCGATTTCCTGGCTGTAGTTCTCAATGGACTTGGGCAAATCATAATGAATGATTCGGCGGATGTCTTTTTTGTCGATCCCCATGCCGAAGGCAATGGTCGCCACGACACAAGACAGTGAACCGTTCATAAATTTGTTCTGAATCTGTTCCCGTTTCTCGCTGTCCATGCCGGCATGATACGGATGGGCATTGATATTATTGGCGCCCAGGAATTCGGCGACCTTTTCGGCCGTTTTTTGCAGGGTGACGTAAACAATGGTCGGGGCTTCGGGGGCTTCGCTGATTCTTTGCAGCAGGCGATTTTCTTTTTCAGAGGCCGAGGTCGGCGCTACCTGCAGAGACAGGTTATTCCGATAAAAACCCGTGACAAATACATTTTGCTTATCAATGTCAAATTTGGCGCACATGTCGTCGATTACCTGCTCAGTGGCGGTTGCAGTCAGCAGCAACGTCTGTGCGATGTTGAATTCCTTCTGATAATCCGGCAGTTTCAGATATTCGGGCCGAAAATTGTGCCCCCATTCGGAGATACAGTGGGCCTCGTCTACCACCAGGAGGTTAACATCCATTTTTTCCAGGTGGGAGCGAAAGCGCTCGTTTTTAAACCGTTCAACTGAGATCATCAGGATTTTTAGTTCGCCTTTTCTGGCGCTTTCGATAATCGCATTGTATTCGGCTCGCGCAAGGGTCGAATCCAGGCGTGCTGCCGGTATCTTGTGGGACAGCAGAAAATCCAATTGATCTTTCATCAGAGACAGCAGGGGGGATACCACCAGGGTCATGCCGGGCAGCAGCATGGCCGGCAGTTGATAGCAAAGGGACTTGCCGGCTCCGGTGGGGAAAATGGCTGCCGCGGATTGGCGTTCAAGGATCTTGCGGATGACATCCTCCTGCCCATTTAAGAATGTATCGAACCCGAAATATTTTTTCAGCTCCTGTTTCAACATGTTATGGCCTCCTCCTTATATTTCCCTCAGATACAGGGATGAATCAAGATTTTCAAGTTGGTTGGGTTCTGTATCTGGATTGTCTTCTAGCTCTCAGCCTCGTATGATACAACTTTTCCGTAAACCCACCCCGGTCTAAAAACTGCTTTTCAAGTTGTCTCAATTGCTGATCCAGCAGAAAATTGGTCTGATGGATCAGGCAAATTAGGGTGTTGGCGGCGACTCCGGGCGGAGAACCATCAATATAGGTCTTATAAGTCATATAGGACCTATTTTTCCTGTAACATAGCACACGAATTTCACGAGCTTTGGGATGGTTCTTTCCCCAGAGTGTCAGATTGCGTTGTCTTAGGAAATCCTGATAATCCAGCAGCAGCTCTTCCAGGCTGGCGCGGGCCACACTGACTAGTCTCAATTCGAATTTTTTCGATGTGCCGGAGGCCATGCTGCCCTCAGCAATGTTCTGCTTGCCGCTGCGAGCGGCCTGCACCATTTGATCATGGGTGCGGGAGCGGCGTCCGATCCACCGGTCGCAGAACACAACCGTCGCATCATAGACAATTTCTGACATCTGGTATGATATAAGGTTTCGAAATCCGCCGTGAGGATCGACCGTTCCGTCACGTTGTTTCATTACTTGGCCCCCAAGTCGTATCGGCAGTAGTAGAAGGTAAATATAGTCATGCTGTTTCTGCTGAACTTGGCAAAGAATCAGTTGACCTTGTGGGAACTTGATGGAACATGTTCGCTTACCGCCCATTTGATCTTTTCGGCAATGTTTTTCCCGATGCCGTCCACGGTTTGCAAATCGTGAATGCTGGAATTTATGACGGCTTCAACACTGCCAAATCGATCCAGAAGTTGATCCGCCCTTTCACGACCGACTTTGGGCAATCCCTGCAAAATATAAAGCTGCCTGTAACGTATTCCTTTCGGCTGATAGCCATTCCGCTGGATGCCGCCCTTGGCTATCGATTCGATCTGACGGCCGATATAGGAAATGAGTCTGGCGGTTTCAGAGGGATCTTTTGATCGAAGAACCGGTATCCCTAATATCAGGGATACTGTAATCATGGCCCCCTGCATGGCTTCTCTGGTGATTCCAACATCGGCGATATCGTTGGCCGTGCCCTCAAGCATAAGAATCCCTTTTGCTTTAGAATTTGCCAGGCGAAGCATTTGTTTAAAGAGCCTGCCGTCAATTATCGATACTGCAAAATCGTATAAGGTTTTTCTTTCAACGATAACCCGGCTGTCGATTTGATAATCACCAAGAGACAGCCGCCGGATATCAATGTCAACGTTCTCGATTTCCAAGAGAGATTCAATCACGTAACTTTTGCGTTCACGGTCGTCGGCGACAATACGGATAGGGTCTATAAATTTCTGCCGATCAGTAATTTTGCTTAGTGTTTGTGTCTCTTCAATTTGTCGGTTGTTTCGGTCAGTTTTTGAAATCTTCTCGGACATCTTTCCTCCTCATCCATAGATCGGTTTGTTGTATCTCCCCCGGGTAGGTATAAGCGAAGTAGGTTTTTTAAAACACCAAAAAGGGTGAGCCAATTCCATTATCCGACTCAGCCGCCGTCACTATTTTATTGCAAGATAATTCCTATTGCAATATTAAAATTGTTTTGTCAAGTAGTATTTTGCAAATTATGATATATTGCAAAATATTTAATCGTATTTATTAAAAGATTATTGCAGTTAGATATATACTGTGGTACTAAAAATTCATTATGGAGCTTAAAAAAATAGCTAAAATCCAAAGCGGATATATCAATCGCGGTAAAATCGAACCCCGAGACGACGGCCCATGTCTTCTCCTTCAAGCAAAGGATATCGATGCTGATAACCTTTCCTGTCGCGCAGAATCATTGGTTCGTTTCACACCAAAATTGTCAAGCAAAGACTGGTATTTAAAATCTGATGATATCCTGTTCATGGCCCGCGGTACCCGAAATTTTTCTATATTAATTGATAAACTGCCTGACAATGTCCTGGCCGCCGCCTGCTTTTTTATTGTGCGAATTTCTGATCTTGAGATCCTGCCGGACTATTTGTGTTGGTACCTCAATCAATCACCCGTAAAACAATATTTAAAGCGTTTCAGCGGCCGGGCAGTTCACATGCCGGTGGTCAGGCGAGCGGTCCTGGAAAGCATCGACATCCCGCTGCCTTCGATGGATCTTCAGAAGCGGGTTGCAGATATAGCTGCCCTTATGACCAAGGAGCAGAACTTATACAAAGAACTGGCTGAGAGACGAAAATACCTGATGACAGAAATCTGTCTCAAGTCCATTGGCGAGAGCAGATAGAATAGGACGATAAATATGAACCAACAACAAAGAAAAGCGGAGATTTTCAACGTCGTCTGGCGGGCCTGCGATACTTTTCGCGGCGTTATCGATCCTGCCACCTACAAATATTATATCCTGACCATGCTGTTCGTGAAATATCTCAATGATATCAGAAATTGTAAACTGGCCGAATATGATAAAAAGTATGGCGGTGACAAACTGCGAGTCGAGCGGGCCATGGCGCGTGAGCGCTTTATTGTCGATGAAAATGCATCCTTTGATTATCTTTATGCTCACAGAAATGACAGCGATATCGGACAGGCGATCAATACTGTTCTTGAAAGTATTGAAAATGCCAACAAGGCCAAATTATACAACGTCTTTCGCAACCTCGATTTTAACAGCGAAGCCAACCTGGGTCAGACACGCCAGCGCAACAATCGCCTCAAAACATTGCTGGAAGATTTTGCGGCCCTGGATTTGAAGCCTGACAACAATGGCAAAATGGACATCTTCGGCGATGTTTATGAGTACCTGATCGGAAAATTTGCTGCCAGTGCCGGTAAGAAGGCCGGTGAGTTTTATACCCCGGCGGAGGTTTCCGAAACCCTGGCCCGGTTGGTGGCGCCGCAAGAGGGAGACCGCATATGCGATCCGGCCTGCGGCTCCGGCTCTCTATTGATCAGGGCCGGCAAACAGGTAGGTTCAAATGATTTTGCCCTCTACGGTCAGGAAATGAACGGCAGCACCTGGGCCCTTTGCAAAATGAACATGTTTTTGCATGAAGTGGATTCCGCTCATATCGAATGGGACGACACCATCCGGCACCCGCAGTTTATCGAAGACGACGCCCTGATGAAGTTCGATATCGTGATTGCCAATCCTCCCTTCTCCCTTGACAAGTGGGGGCAGGAGATGGCTGCTGAGGACCGGTACGCCCGTTTCCAGCGCGGCATCCCGCCTAAGAGCAAGGGCGACTGGGCCTTTATCGGCCACATGCTGGCCACAGCGATCGAAGGCACGGGTCGGGTCGGGGTGGTCGTTCCGCATGGGGTGCTTTTTCGCGGCGGCCAGGAGGGTAAAATTCGCGAGGCGGTTATCCGGGAGAATCTTTTGGACGCCGTCATCGGGATTCCTGCCAATCTGTTTTACGGTACAGGTATTCCGGCCGCTTTAATGATATTCGACAAATCCCGCAAGCCCGGCAAAGATATACTTTTCATCGATGCCAGCCGCGAATTCGAGCAGAGCACCAATCAGAGCAAGCTGCGGCTGGAGGATATCGAAAAGATCGTCACGACCTATCGCAAAAGGCAGGAAGTCGAAAAATACGCTTACCCGGCAACTTTCAAAGAATTAGAGGATAATGAATTCAACCTGAATATCCCGCGCTATGTGGACACCTTCGAGCCGGAGCCGGAAATTGATATTACCGCTACCCAAAGAGAAATCGAGCAGATTGAAGCCGAGCTCGCTGAGACGCAGACTAAAATGGATGTGTATTTGAAGGAAATGGGCCTCTGAACCACGAAATACACGAAATACACGAAAAATGGGAAATAATAAAAAAGTAGTTACAAAATTTTGTGTCTTCCGAGAGTTCCATGGATTGGTGTGTTGGGCGAGCCATGAGAGGATCCATGAACCACAAAAAAACACACAAAAAATATAGATGCTAGTGAAAAAAATTTTCGTGTATTTAGTGTGTTTCGTGGTTCTAAAATGAGATTGAATCATGAATCAAATTCTTTATAAAGATGAGGTTTACGCCATTCAGGGCGCAGTCTTCGAGGTGTATCGGGAATTGGGCTGTGGTTTTCTGGAAGCGGTTTGTTAGGAGTGCCTTGAGAAAGAGCTTAATTCTTGTAGGATTCCATTTGAATCCCAGAAAGAACTAAAGCTGAGTTACAAAGGTGAAGTACTAAATCAAACCTATAGACCGGATTTCATTTGCTACAGCAAGATTATCGTGGAATTGAAGTCTGTAAAAACCATCGAAGACATCCACCGAGCGCAGCTTTTCAATTACCTAAAGGCAACCGGGCTGAGACTCGGACTACTCGCTAATTTTGGGCACTATCCCAAGGCGACTGTCGAAAGAATCGTTATGTAGTTTAGAACAAACCCACGAAACACGCTAAAGATTAAAAATTGTTTTGATTTATTTTCGTGTATTTCGTGTGTTTCGTGGTTTGAATAGGAGTCTCCCATGGAAATCCAAACCCCATTCGGCGCACCTGAGTACGAACCGCCCAGCTACCTGGAAAAAGTCCAGTCCCAGCTGTCGGCATTGCACCTGTTGATGCAGATGGGCTGGCAGTATCTGACCCCGGATGAAGCCGTAAACCTGCGGAACGGACGGTTGGGCTCTGTTGTTTTGGAGCCGATCCTGATTGACCACATCCGTAAAAATTGCAGCTACCAGTTCAAAGGATCTGTCCAACCCTTTACCGAAAACGCCATTCAGAATGCGGTGCAAGCCATCAAAAATTTTCGGGCGACCGGTGCGTTACACGAAAATGAGCAACTATATGATCTCCTCTGCCTGGGAACCAGTGTGCCCCAGACGGTCGAAGGCGATACTAAAAGCTTTACCATTGACTATATCGATTGGAAAAATCCGGCCAACAACGCTTATCATTGCACGGCAGAGTTCAAGGTCGAGCGGGTCGGTTATGACAAGCACTACATTCCGGATATTGTTCTGTTTGTCAACGGCATCCCGCTGGTGGTGATTGAATGCAAGCGTTCGGCTTACACCCAGGTTAAAAAAAAGCCCATCGAGCTTGCCGTCGATCAGTTATCAGACTATCAGGCCCGGGACGGCATTCCCCAGCTATTTTTATACAGCCAGCTGTTGCTGGCATTGGCGCGGGACAAGGCCTGTTACGGCACCACCGGCACCCGGCGGCAGTTTTGGACCACCTGGCAGGAAGAGCGAATTGACACGGCAATCCGCAGTTTGGTGGAAATGCCCCTAAGCCAAACGGATTTGGATAGATTGGTATCCGGACCCTTTGCAGATGTAAAGAACGAATACCGGAAGATCCTTGATCAGGGTCGTGAAATATACGAGCAGGACCGTGCCCTTTATGCGCTGTGCCGGCCCGAGCGACTGTTGGAATTCTCTTATAAATTTATTCTATTTGATAACGGCACGAAAAAGATCGCCCGCTATCAGCAGTATTTTACAGTTCATTCAATCATCAACCGTGTTCTGAGTGAACATTCAGACAGTCCCCGGCCAGGCGGGGTGGTCTGGCACACCCAGGGCAGCGGCAAATCTTTAACCATGGTCATGCTGGCCAAATCCCTGGCCCTGCATCCGGATATTTTCAACCCCAAAGTAATTCTGGTAACCGACCGGATCGATCTGGACGATCAGATTTGCGGCACCTTTCGGGCCTGCAGCCTGGAGCCGGAACAGGCCAATACCGGCAAACATCTAATTGAATTGCTGCAGGACCCGCGAATTCAAATCATTACAACCCTCATTCACAAGTTCGCAGTAGCCACATCAAACAAGAAGCTGCAGGCAGACCGCAACACATTCGTTCTCGTGGATGAGGGACATCGCAGCCAATACAGCGAGCAGCACGCCCGCATGCGACTGGCCCTGAAGGGCGCCTGTTTTATCGCCTTTACCGGTACGCCCCTGGCTAAATCGGCCAAAAAGAATACGTTTGCCCAGTTCGGCGATCTTTTCAAGCCGGCCTATACCATTACACGGGCCGTAAATGACGGGGCCGTGGTGCCGCTGTTGTATGAGGCGCGCCACGTGCCGCAGGAAGTTGATCAGACGTCTATTGACGGTTGGTTCGAAAAAATTACAGCGGCCCTGACCGATGAGCAGAAGGCCGATTTGAAAAGAAAATTTTCCACAGAACGTCGACTCAACAAAGCAATCCAAAAAGTGCGGATGATCGCCTGGGATGTGGGCCTTCATTACAGTATGTTTTATCAGCATACCGGCCTCAAGGGACAACTGGTGACACTGGATAAAAATACCGCGATTGCATACAAGCAATTTATGGATGAGTACAATCTGGTATCCACCGAAATTTTGATTTCGGCACCTTCACAGCGGGAGGGCGAAAATAAGGACGCAGGGCCGTCGCAGTCGGAAAAAGATTTCTGGCAGTCCATGATGGATCGCTATGGTTCCGAGCAAAAATACAACAAGCAGTTAATCAATGCCTTCAAACACGGCGAAGCCCCTGAGATCATCATTGTGGTCGACAAGCTGCTGACCGGTTTCGATGCACCGTGCAACACGGTTTTGTATCTGGCACGCAAACTAAAAGATCATACGTTGCTGCAGGCCATCGCCCGGGTGAACCGCCTGCACGAGGGCAAGGAAAACGGGCTGATTTTGGACTACAGCGGTGTAATCGAAAGTCTGGATGAAGCAATTGATTTCTACAGTCAGCTGGCGGATTATGATCGCATCGACCTCGAAGAAACGGTGACTTATATTGCCGATCAAGCCGAAAAGCTGCCCCGGATGCACGCCAATTTATGGGAGCTCTTCACTCAGGTGAGAAGATCCAAAGACCCCGAAGCCTATGAAATTCATTTGCGTGCTGCCGATCTGCGAAACCGGTTTTATGAACGGTTCAGCCGGTTCGCGCGTACGCTGGCACTGGCGCTATCCTCGAGCAGCTTTTTGGAAACTACCCAACGGGAAACCATTGAGCGATACAAAAAAGATCTCAAATTTTTCCAGAATCTCCGGGCGGCAGTCACCCTCCGGTTCCAGGAACTCGTCGATTTTGCCGAATATGAACCGAGAATCAAAAAGCTGATCGATACCCATGTGGGTGCCGGAGAAGTGGAGCAGCTCTGTGAGCCAACTAACCTGTTGAGTGAAAGTGACCGCCGGCGGATTATCGAAGATAATGACAAAAGCGCAGGAGCCAAAGCCGATATGATCGCCTCCGCCACCCGCCACACCATTGAGCTGGAAATGGGCAAAGATCCGGCTTTCTATAAAAAGTTTTCCAGGCTCCTTGAAGACGTGATCGAAGCCTATCATCAGGGCCGGCTGGACGCTCTGGAGGCGCTGGGAAAAATAAAGGATATTTCCATCAAGGTTATCACCCACACCGATGAGGATATCCCGGACGGACTTGTGGGAAATGATATGGCGAGACGCTATTTCGGGCAGGTTCGCGAGCGGATTTCAACCCATGGCTCGTACAACGAAAACACCGGAGCCGAGATTGCCCTTGAAATCGTTGACCGTATTTCCAAGCACAAGATCCGTGACTGGCGGACCAACCCGGACGCCATCAACAGAATGCGGGGTGAAATTGACGATATCCTGTTCGACATGGAGAAAAAGCAAGGTCTGGACCTGACACTGGATGACCACGACGCCATTATCGACCGCTGCATCGAGGTGGCCATCGCAAATGAGAATTGATAAGCTCATGAAGGAATTCGCGTTCGACACCCGCAAGATCAGCGACACCCTTCATCGAAATATCATAATCATTCCAAGCTCTTTTGTTCTTTGTTGCCAGCCTGATTGGCGCTGACGAAAGGAAACATTATAAATTTCCCTTCTATGTCAATCAAAAATATTTTATAGTCTGCGCGTTGTCCGCGTGCGTCCGCGGCCAATTAAAAATTACGGTTTGTCGCACACACCGTTACAACTTCTGTTTACACTAGAACTTTGTGGAGACGATCCAAATTTGAAAATATTCTACACCGATACTTTTAAAATACCGCTTCCTGAAAACCACAGCTTTCCGAAAGACAAAAACTATCTGCTGAGAAAACGGATAACGGAGCAGCTGGGCAATAAAAGAGTCCAACTCCACATCCCCGAACCTGCATCGGATGAAGATCTTCTGCGGGCCCATGATCCGGCTTATTTAAAGCGATTTTTTAACGGCGATCTCACGGATAAAGAAGTCCGGCGTGTCGGTCTGCCGTGGTCGCCTGAAATCGTGCAGCGGGCGCGCTATTCAGTCGGGGCCACCATTGCAGCCTGCGGAACAGCTTTAGAGGAAGGAATCGCCGTCAATCTCGGCGGCGGCACCCACCATGCATACAGTGATCATGGCCAGGGGTATTGTTATCTAAACGATAGCGTGGTTGCCGCCAGGGTCATCCAGGGCGGAAGCCTGGCTAAAAATGTGTTGATTATCGATTGCGACGTCCACCAGGGAAACGGTACGGCAGCGATCGTTAAAAACGATTCCACCATCTTCACCTTCTCCATCCACGGCAAAAACAACTTTCCCTATCACAAAGAGGTCAGTGATCTGGACATTGAACTGGAGGATGGAACGGGTGATGCCGCCTACCTGGCAGCGCTTGAAAAAGGAGTTCAGTCCTCGCTGGCGGCCTGCAATGCGGACCTTGCCATTTACCTCGCCGGCGCCGATCCGTACAAAAACGATCGATTAGGGCGCCTGGCGCTTTCAAAAGACGGTCTTGCCAAACGGGACCAATTGGTCTTGCGTCACCTCGATCGACTCCGTCTGCCGGTAGCGATCACCCTGGCCGGTGGGTATGCCCGTCAGGTATCGGATACCGTCGATATTCAATTTCGGACGGTGTCAACAGCGCTCCAGTTATTTCAACGCCCCTGATTATTCGTCACATATACCAACAGATTTTGTCAAAAATGTGGCGACTGAAGCAGTATGCCCTCTCTTAATTCAGATCTCGTCATTTAGTTTGAAAAAATGGCTTTGAACCAGAGACAATAGCGCATATATCCGGCCGTGATGCGCATAATCCATATCCACTGTTAAATCCTCCCTGGTATGACAATTGCAGGAATAATTAGCAGGATAGCGCCTGGCAGCCAATGGTCAAGATTCGGTCGTCCAGCGCGGATTATAGCACATCTGGATCATGCGTGCGATCGGTTTTAATTTGAGCATGTTACTGGCTGCTGCAGGTTGTTGATTGATCGGCCCCGCATTACTAAAAATTATGAAAAATAGATATTTACCCAAATTAGGACGGCTGACACACGTCAAAGTGCATAGATTCTTGATTCCGAGTAATTTTTTTGCACTTGCCAAGTGGCCGGCCTTGATTTTGACGGCTGTTTTGGTTTTGATGTTCTCTGCCCATGGATCGGATTTGTCATTGTCACCGGTTCCTGCTTCGTCCTATCTGGGACGGCTGGTTAGCCAGGTTGCGAAGGTATTCGATCCGGTCCTATCTTTGCCTGATAATGATATGCAATTATTAGCGGCCGCGCAGACCCCGCTTTTTTTTGCGGGTCACAATGAGGAAAAACCTCTGGTGCCCCTTGACATCGCTGGTTTCTTAAAAACTTATTCTTTATCCAAGTTTGAAAATGCCTTTTATGACGCCTTGCGGTTTCGGCAGTTTAAACGGGTGACAGAAGAGATATATCGGTCGACCGGATATGAACTGATTCGACTTGACCATGTACCCGGATTTGTAAGAAAAACACATGAGGTTCTATCTCATCCCCTGGGAGCCGCGGGGCAAGTCGCCCATTTTTTGTTTTGGCGCCCGCTTTTCAGGATGAATAAATTTTATTATACTTATAAAGGTCACGATATCTTTTTTTTGCAAAAGAAACTGGCCGCTCTTGAACTATACGACCGGGACTTGGACGGGGTCGTGGGGCCGGAACTCCTGTTTGCAGTGGTTCAATTCCAAAAACAGATGAGCCTTGAACTGACCGGGTATCCGGACCCGACGACATTATTTCTGATTTGCCAACTTGCCGACAAATCAGAAATCGATTTAACCGATGAACCGCTTTAGATTTTAGATTTTGGATTTTGGATTGGCAGTGCCGCACGCGCGGTGTAGGCGCCTGCGCCGCGTATCGCTCTGCCCATCCTTTCGTGTTTTCCTCATTTCGCGGTTTCGTGATAAATTTGTTTTTCATAATTTGCGAAGAATTCATCACAGAAATTCAAAATACTCCCAACAGATTTTTCTCAGCAATTTCCCACATTAAATGTGATGGTCCTGATCGTCGCTCTATCAAAATGCCGACCCTGAATTAATTCTATCCGCCATTCAGTCCATTTATCCCCTAATTCTGTCATTTCGTCGCCTTTTTATCGCTGCAATTATCCGCTTCGCATAGGATGGCATTACACGCCATCCGATGAAAAAATCAGGCGTGACGGATCAGCTTTTGGGGCACCATTCTTGGTCCAGAAATATCGCCGTATCTTTTATTAAACTTCGAACAGTTTAAGAGCGGTAGAATGGATTCGATTTTTATTTTTTTTGTTTAGACAGGATCAACAGGATTACCAGGAATTTTTTCGCCTGCGGCGAGGGCCTTTCGGCCGCAGGCCGTATTATCCTAACCATCCTGTTGATCCTGTCCATTTAATTTTTTTTAAATAAGAATCCAGTCCTCTCAGACAGGCTCCGCTGCAGCGAGATCAGCACGGTGCTCATTTTAACACCTACGAAGGGAGGCTTAAAATGCAAGGCAAACCCATTTCAAGACGATCTTTTTTAACAATATCCGCCATGACCGCCGCTACCATGGTTCTGGATTGGGGGAATATCGAGGCCTATGCTGCCAAAATGGGGTCCCCCAAAGATTACCCGACCGTTGTCATCGGCGCGGGATTGGGCGGTCTGGTCTGCGGGGCTTACCTGGCCCGGCAGGGCATACCGGTTACAGTGGTGGAGCAGCACAGTATTCCGGGCGGTTACGCCACATCCTTCGAGCGGGAAGACGGCAAATTTAATTTCGAAGTATCACTGCACGGTACTTCCATTCACAACAACGGTTCTGCCAGGATATTAAGTGATATCGGGGTGCTGGATAAAATTAAGCTGGTCGACCTGCCGGAAGTCTATCGCCTTAAAACTCCCAAGCTGGATATTACCGTGCCCCAAAGAGATCCGGAGGCTTATATCCGGTTGTTGACCAAACATTTTCCCGCTGAAGCCGAGGGAATTCAAGGCTTTGTAGAGGAGATGCTTGCCATCGCCGATGAGGTTGATACCTTGAGTCGCAATAAAGGGAAATTCTTCAAATTGCTTTTTCCGATCCAATATCCCAGAATGTGGGCAGTTCGCAAAAAAACCCTGGCGGATATGTTGAATGACCATATCAAAGACCCGGATTTGCAGCACACACTGGCTGCCTTGTGGGGTTATTTCGGACTGCCGCCGTCCAAGCTTTCGGCATTTTATTATGCCAACGCCACCGGGGGTTATCTCAAAAATGGATCCTACTATATCAAAGAGTGTTCCCAGGACCTCAGTGACGCCATCGCCGAAGTGATCGAAGCGAGTGGTGGAAAGATGAGGTATGATACGCAGGTGAATAAGGTGCTGATAGACAACGGGGCCGTCCGGGGGGTGGTGTTGTCCGACGGAGAGACTTTGCCGGCCCGAGCCGTGGTCAGCAACGCCAGTGCGCCAGCAACTTTCAATGAGATGCTGCCCAAAGGAGCTGTGCCTGAGAAATACCGCAAAAATTTGGCGAAATACAAGCCCAGCCTTTCCAGTTTCATCGTGTGGCTCGGATTAAACCAGGATCTGAAGGGCGATATAAAGGCCTTCAGCACCCATATGTCCGCCGGCCGGGGACCGGATGAGGACTACCAGTCCTGCCTGCGGGGCGACATTGAAAATCAGTCTTTCAGTGTCTGCATTTATGACAATATCTTTAAAGGCTACTCCAGCCCGGGCACTTCGACCTTGCAATTGTTAGTGCTGTGCGGATATGAGCCCTGGCGTAAATTTGAAACGGATTATTTTAGCGGCAATAAAACCGAATACTACAAAGAAAAACGACGTTGGACCCATACCTTAATTCAACGCGCGGAAAAGGCGCTTATACCCGGGCTTTCCTCCATGATCGAAGTGGAAGATTCGGCCAGCCCGCTAACCAACCGGAGTTTTACAGGCAATCCCGAAGGTGCTATTTATGGCTTTGAACAATCCATGGACAATGCCTATATGAACCGCATCAAAAACACTACTCCGGTCAAAGGGCTTTACCTCGCCAGTGCCTGGGGCAATCCCGGCGGTGGTTACAGCGGTGTTTTCCGGGGAGGACAGGGTGCTTTTCTGGCGATGATGAAGGACTGGGGAGGATCAACTTAGTAAAGATCCGCGCCATGAGGACCTGGCTTTGATTTCACCCCATAGCGGTGGAGTTGACCATAGACACTGGGCGGAATAATGGAATGGTGGAATAATGGAATATTGGGTATCAAAAACGGATGACTGTCGGATTTTAGTTTCCGATCCAGGCCAAACTTAAAATAATAGATCCAATTCCGATATACACATCATTCCAACAGTATGCGTATCGGTTGAACCGATCTTATGCTCCCCGGGACTATCGGAAAGATCTGGACGCTATAACAACCCCCCTTTTGGTCCTTGCCGGTACGGCTGATGAAGTCTTTTTTGCTGATAAATTCGAATCCGTAATTTCTCAATACACCGATGTTCAGGTAAAACTATTGCCGGGTGTAAACCATCTGGGCGTGGCTGTGAGTCCTGAGACACTATCCGCAGCGCGGGTATGGCTGAAGCGTCTCGGCCAACCATCGCCTTTTGCGACAATTCAGTGATACCAACGATATCAAACAAACAAATAAGAGGTTTTGGATATGAACGAATTTTCTTCACAACGATACAGTCGCGAGGATGTCGACCGAATCATGCGGCGTGCCCTCAAATTAGACAATGAAGATAGGATCAGCTACCGGGATTTGATTGCCACGGCAGGTGAAATCGGGCTTGATCCGAAAATCATAGACGCTGCCATCGAGCAGGAACATCGGGACTTTCAAAATAAAAAAATACGAATGGCCCAGTTGAAAAGACGCAAGGCGGGATTTTACTCGCATTTTTCGAGTTATTTGATTGTTAATGCAGCTTTGCTGTTCATCAATCATTTTACCCCGGGTCCTTGGTGGTTCCAATGGCCTTTGCTCGGTTGGGGGATCGGAGTGGCTTTTCATTTTAAGGCCGCTTATTTTCCTGCAAACAATCGATTGCGAATTGCGAGAAAACCAAAGTGCGGGTTCGCAAGGTCCATGATGTGCGGGTAAAATGAAATCGAAATCATAGTCCGTCTGGTTTTCAGCAGCTATAGCACAATTGGGTTCAATTCTCTAGTTAAACTTACTCGCCAGGCGATTTAGTCTTTCTACGCCTTGCTCTCGAAAAAGAATTACAGTGACGAAATCACATTTTGCAAATTTATTTGTCTTTTGAGCTATATCAGATTAAAAAGACATATGGACAATCGACATTCGTCATTTCATTTAGTTGCCCACGGAAGTCATCATGAGACCCGGAATAGATGATGGTATCACGATAAAATCCGCAGTCAGATCCTTTTTATATACGGCGGTATTCTGTACGGTAATCGCCAGTTTTCTGACAGTGATAGAATTTGGGAAAGGGTTTTATTACAATTTCATCATATCATTTTGCATCGGTCTATCCATTTGTTCGTGTGTGTTATTTGCCTTGCACTTTATTAAAGCCTCAAGACCAGCGCTTAAGATCTCTTTGGTTGTAGTTGCTTTGATGATTGGAACGACCGTTGGATCAATTTTGGGGGCGATCGCTTCGGGGCTGAATCCACTATATTTTTTTGGAAATTATGGAATTTTCATTCAAATCCTGTTTCTCGGGCTGTTGTTCGGGTCTATTATTACCTTTTTTTTCAGCTCCCGGGAGCGGCTAGCGGCTTCCGAGATCCAGATCCAGGAAGAGAAAATAAAACGACTCACCAGCGAGAAAAAAGCGGCGGAAGCCAATCTCAAGCTGCTGCAGGCCCAGATCGAACCGCACTTCCTCTTCAATACACTTTCCAATATCCTCAGTTTGCTGGATGCCGACCCGCAAAAAGGCAAATCTATGCTGGTTGATTTCATTCAATATCTGCGGGCATCTTTATCTAAAATCCGGCAGGAGAAGGCCACCCTGGGACAGGAAATGGACATGATCCAGGCCTATCTGAGCATTTATAAAGTGCGGATGGGTGACAGATTAAATTTTAAACTTGACCTGCCTGATGATCTAAAAGTAATCTCATTTCCCCCCATGTTGATCCAGCCCCTGGTGGAAAACGCCGTCAAACATGGCCTGGAGCCCAAAATCGACGGCGGAGAAGTTCTAATCAGGGGTGCTGCAAGAGACGGCATACTCGGATTGGAAGTAATCGACACCGGCGTAGGGTTCCAAGGAGAACGAGACTCCGGTGTGGGGCTTTCCAACATTCGGGATCGTCTATTTTCTTTATACGGAAACGATGGGCGCTTAATATTGGAAGAGAATTCGCCCCATGGTTTGAAGGCCATAATCGAGGTGCCTTATGATAAACCTTGAAGCCGTAATCGCCGATGATGAAGAGCAGCTTAGAATTCATCTAAAATCCAAACTATCAGACCTGTGGCCGGAACTTGCCATTTGCGGCGAAGCGCGAAACGGACTCGAAGCCTTGGAAATGATCGAATCGTGCCGACCCGCTATTGCATTTCTGGACATTAAAATGCCGGGATTAAGCGGGATCGAGGTCGCCCAAAAAATAAGGGCCGAGTGCCGGGTGGTCTTTATAACGGCTTTTGACCAATATGCCATCGAGGCTTTTGAAAGTGAAGCCGTTGACTATATTTTAAAGCCCGTCACCGATCAAAGATTAAAAAAAACAATCCACCGCTTGAAGAAGCAAATATCCGCGATTCCCAATCCTGTCCCCGATCTCTCGGCTGCCATGGAGCGGTTGTTATCGACCCTGAAGGAAAAACAATCCACTGGGTATTTAAAATGGATTAAAGCACGACATGGCGAAGAGGTTCGGCTGATTCCAATCGAAGACGTGTGTTATTTCAAGGCTGAAGATAAATACACGGTCGTCAAAACCCTGGACGGTGAATCTCTGATCAAAAAAAGCATTCGGCAATTATCCGAGGAATTGGACCCGGAGCAATTCTGGCGCATTCATCGGGGGACCATTGTTAGCGTTGGCCAGATTGCCGGAGTCAGCCGGTCTTTTGCGGGCCGGCTGATCGTTGAGCTGAAAAATCTGCAGGAGACCCTGACGGTGAGCCGGTCGTATACGTATTTGTTCAAACAAAACTAGTTTCAGGGCTAAAAGGCAGAGCTCAAAGCTGAAAGCTGAAAAGTAATCGGCACCCTGGTCTTCAAAAATACGGAGCTTTATCTGGCTTCGGCTGCCATTGAAAATGTATTCTGGGGACTGCTTTTTTTCGGTTCAATCTTAATTCGGCGGCCTTTGATCATGATATTTGCCGAGATGCTCAATCCCGGACTCGGATCTCGAGAGTTTTTACTCCAGTTTAATCTTCCCCCTTAATTATATCGATCCGCCTGGCAAATCATCACCGCGATATGGGGAGGGATTAATTTACTGAAAGCGATTATCCTGATCATCTCGCAATTGAACCTGCCCTTAGAAGCCTTTTTTGGTGGTTCGCACCGCCTCAGGCATTCCTGTAATGGTGCTGATGATCGTATTCAGCTATCGATTCCCGGGATGGTATTGGGAGCGGGCAAGGCTGAGAGATCAAGGCTGAAGCTCAAATCTTAAACCTCAATTGAGTTAAAAACCAATTGATCCCCTGACAACTATTACGAACCGGTCTTTTTTCTTAACCGCCTTTGTGTATATCGACACAATTCCGCTGGACTCAACAGCCAATCCTTTCTTCGATATCTGTTTGTCCAACGTCATTTCCATCGTCACCTTAAAACAGAATCTTGCATTTTATCAGCGATTATAGCCGTTCATCGCCTTATATTTCCATCTATCTCGTATCTTTTGCAAAGATAACGAGAGGCGGTTAAGTTCAATACTAAAAAGACTTTACATCGATTCATATTTACGGACTACCTGATATCAGGACAGGTCAGTTAACATGGAGGGATGATTGAAATGATGAATTATATCAAGCAAAGGTGGATGATATTATTAATCACGTTATTGACGGGTATTTTCGTAGCAATACCAGGGCTTGGAGCAAAAAATTGGCATAACTTTTACGACCTGAATGAGGCAAAGCTGGAAAACGAAATTTCAAACCTCAAACAACAATTGAAGGAAAGCCCCGGGAATATAGAACTCCTAAAAGGACTGGGTATCGCCTACCATTTTAAAGCCTCGCATGACATCAAAAATTATGCGCCCTTGGCTGTTGAGATACTGACCCAAGCATACGAGGGAAATAAAAAAGATAACGAAACACTATGCTATCTCGGCAGTGCCACCACGATGATGGCTGAAACTACATGGAATCCCATCAAAAAGGTTTCATACGTAAACAAAGGGGCAGCCTTTATGGACAAGGCCATAAGGCGCGATCCGGATAATATCGCGGTTCGGATGACCCGCGGCACGAATTCCCGACGCTTGCCTTCATTTTTGGAGAGAGGGCATTACGCGTTGGAGGACTTCGAGCACTTGGCCCTGCTGATAGAGCAAAACCCTATGATAACGCCCTCCTTTAAAAAGGATGTCTACACCAATCTTGCGCAGATATATGAGCAGAATAGAGACGCTGAGAAGGCAAAAAAGTATAAGGAATTATCTGAGAACTTTTAGCGGCCCAATGATTGTCCGTCAATGGATTCCGTTTTAGGGGAATTGAGCCTTACGCGGAAATTGGGCGAAAATGGCGCTCAGGGATTGGCAAAAACCGATGAGAAGGTCCCACTATGCCCCTGGTTGAGATGAAATCTGTTAAAAAAAATTATCAAATGGGTGATACCGTGGTTCACGCATTGGACCAGGTGAATCTAACGATCCATAAAGCCGAAATTGTCGGAATCTGGGGGCCGTCCGGATCTGGTAAGACCACCCTGCTGAACCTGATGGGCTGCATAGATGCCCCGTCGTCCGGTTTATACTGCATTGACGGCCGGGAGGTGGCCCGATTGTCTGATAATCAACAATCGGAATTTCGTAACCGTTCCATTGGTTTTATTTTCCAGGGGTTTAACCTGGTTCCGGCGCTATCGGCTCTCGAAAATGTCATGCTACCTTTGCAAATCCAAGGCCAAACATTTTTCGAAGCTAAAAAAAAGGCCCTCAATCGGCTGGGGGATGTTGGGCTCTCAGAGATTGTCAACCATCGACCCGATAAGATGTCCGGCGGGCAGCAGCAACGAGTTGCCGTGGCCAGGGCTTTGGTGACCAATCCTGCCCTGGTCATCGCGGACGAGCCCACCGCCAATCTGGATTCCGACAACGCTTTCAAAGTCGTCCAACTGATGCACGATTTGAATCAAAAAGAAGCCACTACCTTTGTTTTTTCTACCCATGACCAGCGAATATTGAGCAAAGTTGAGCGTCTGGTTCAATTGGAAGACGGTAAAATCAAAGGGGAGGAGGCCAAAAGATGATTCAATGGACAATTATCGCTTTGCGCAACATCCGCAAGAACCGACGCCGATCTCTTGTAACCCTGATGGCCATCGCCATGGGATTTGCCGCCATCAGTCTTTTTCGAGGATATACGGCAAGCACCTACGAAGGGCTTCGACAATCGGCAATACGCGGGGAGGGATTAGGGCACATTACAATTTATAAGGCCGGTTGGATCGAAAAGAGAAAAACCGATCCGGCTGCCTTTATGTTCACAGAAAATGAATTTCAGGGCATCATTCGCTTAGTTGAAGAAGATGACCATGTATATTTAGCCACACCCCAAATTCATATTTCCGGTCTCGTGTCCAATGGCTTTACTTCCGCCATATTTCTGGCCAAAGGGGTTATCCCCAGAGATTATCGGACGATTTTAGGAGCCATGGCCAAGCTACGTCCAATAAAAGGTCAGGGGCTCAGCGACGCTGAAGCTTACAAGGTTGTCATGGCAACTGACCTGGCCGATCAACTGAGCCTTAAAAACGGAAATGATGCGGTGGTCATGACGACCACCCTGGACGGCCAGATGAATGCGCTGGATATAAATATCTCCGGTATTTTTGATACCGGTTCCGACGCGACGAACGATAAATATATGCTGTTTCCGTTTTCGCATGCCCAATCGTTGTACGACACCCGTAAAGCAGACCGAATTGTCGTCCTGATAGATAATTGGAAAAATACCGCTGTCGTGAAGAATCGCCTTATAAGCCTGTTGGAATCAGAAGGATATGCCTGTGAGATCAAACAATGGGATGAACTTTCGCTTTTCTACCTCAAAGTCAAAGGCATGTTTGACATGATATTTTGGTTTTTGTTTCTGATAGTCTTGATCATTGTGGTGATGAGTACGGTTAACACCATGGGAATGGCGGTTATGGAGAGAACCCGTGAGGTTGGCACATTGCGGGCCTTAGGATTAAAGCGGCGCGGTGTCAATTTTCTTTTTGCACTTGAGGGTGCTCTGCTGGGATGCTTCGGTAGTTTGTTCGGTATCGCCATCAATGTCGCGGTTTGGTTTTGTATCCGGTTAATCGAACCTACCTATATTCCACCCGGTATATCCTCGCCGGTTCCCTTGATTGTCAATCTGGTGCCCCGCGCCATGGCATTGTTGTTGGTTTTTCTCATTTCCCTTTCTTTAGTTGCAGCTATTTTACCAGCCAGGCGTGCGGCTCGACAAAACGTAGTGGAGGCTTTGGGACATGTCTGATCAAGAGACTAAAATAGGATTTGCAATTTTGATTCTCATATTTATCATTTCAGCCTGCTCGGCGGGGTCATATGGCTCACGTGGAAACCAATCAATGCATGATTCGATCAATACGGCATTGTCCACTGAACTTGTTGAAGAATATCGGGCAGCTTTAACACAAGTTGTCGGGCAGGATTCCGGTGGGATATCAGAGGAGAATTTAGGTCAGCTATACTTTCATATTGGAAATCTGGGAAAAGATAAACGGTCCATGCTAAAAGCTGAGGAGATTTTCCATCAAATATTGGGGAAAGACCCGAACAACGCTGAAATATTGGCCTATTTGGGTACGGCTTATCTGATTAAAGCAAGGGATTTTCCCATGAAGTGGATCGCGAACGTCACGCCATTGGGATTTTATCGGCTGCACTATGTTCAGAAGGGCAATGATATGCTGAGTGCCGCTGTTCGAATGGATGACAAAAATCCAATCATCCGTCATATGAGGAGCACTGCCTGGGTCAATTTGCCAAGGCAATTTGGAAAATTCGATGAGGGTTTTGCCGACCTTGAATTGCTATTGTTATGGCTTGATCATCCTGAACTGAACAGACGCTTTGCGGGCTTACTTTTAGATGAAGGATTTTCCTCGATGATCTTATTCCAGGCCGGAGAAGCATATCTAAGAAAAGACGACCAGAAGACAGCAAAATATATGTATGAACAAGCTGCCAAGGCTGGTGCCGATAACCCGTACGGTAGAGCCGCTTTGAGAAAGCTAAGTGTTGCGGATCTATTTGCGGGGAATTAGGTCGCTGATATCTCTTCTCATGGGGGTCAGAGATGAAAAAATTGCTGTTAGCGTTATTACCAATTATTGTGTGGGGCTATGGATTGCGAGAAGTACCAGCGGCTGCCGAAATGAAACCAAAGGAAATCCTTATTGAAGCGGACAAGGCTAGAGGAAACTTAAAAGGCGTGGCATGGTTGGCTGAAATAGAATCTATTGAAAAAGGGCGCAAGCAGTTTAGGGCACTTGAAATAAAGAACCGTGGAACCAATACACTTGCCAAATTCGTCTCGCCCGCAAAGGTCAAAGGCCGCAAGCTGTTGATGTTGGATCGCAACATGTGGTTCATCAAACCGGGTCTTCGCAAGCCCATGCCGATTTCTCCCATGCAAAAGCTCATGGGCGGAGCATCTTATGGAGACATTGCATCGACAAATTATGCCGGCGACTATCATGCCGATTTCCTAGTTAAGGAAGAAATAAATGGAGAACAATGTTTTCTTTTCGATCTTGTGGCGAAAAATAAAAAAGCTACCTATGATCGTATCCGCTACTGGATTTCCGAAAGGCGTTTGGTGGGTGTGAAATCAGATTTTTATTCTGTTTCCGGCAAGCTTTTTAAATCTGCAACCTTTGAATATGATAACCGTATCGCCATTGATGGTGCTGCCCATCTTTTTGTTTCGAAAATGATTATTTCAGACGCCTTGTCCGATGAAAATGTGACCACGCTGAGCTACAGCAAAATTAAATTAAAAAATATTCCGGACTCGACCTTTAATTTGAACCTATTGATCAGGTAGAAGCCGGCAATCGGCCGTATGAGACGCCACTTCCACCTGATGCCATATTTATTTGTTGTATGGGTTTGCATGGCGAGCCCCTTGCCTCTGACCGCTGACCATTTTGTCAATGCCTCAGAGTCGAACATCGCAGAACCCACGGGATCGCCCCAAGCGCTCTTTAAAATGCCCGCCTACGAGTATGATTTCACTGTTCGCGCTTTAGCTTTCGGCACCTATACCCGCGCAGCAAAAACCTCCCAAAATCCGAACAATGACTTTTTAAATCTTCCCCGATACACTGCTGAATTTGAGCTTCGCCCGGATGTTCAACTGCATTTCGAGAGATCCGACTTTAGCGTCAAACCGAGACTGACCGTTAGCCGGTCAAAATGGGAAGACGGCTCCCGGCATGGGGAATCGGACACCGATAGTGAGTTGTTCATTAATGAATGGTTGGCCAGAGTTCGACTCGTTAACGGGTTTTTTGCTTCATATGGCAGGGAGAACCTTCAATGGGGACCATCTTTTTTGGTCTCCCCCTCAAATCCTTTCTTTAGAGGCAATGGCCGCAGCAATCCTATACGGGAAGTCCCGGGTATGGATTTTGGCAGACTCGTCTATGCCCCAACCTGGACCTGGAGCCTTTCGTTCATTGCAAACGTCGATCAAGGACGCAATGATCTCCAATTTCGAAACAGTGAATTCAGAAAAACATATGCGTTGAAGCTGGACCATACGGATTCGGAGCGCTATGCAAGTCTGATATTGTCCGCCAGGGAAGAAGATCGGGTCCGACTGGGAGCATACGGCGGTGTCACTGCTACCGATGCGCTGCTTTTGTATGCGGAAGGAGAAATTTCTCAGGGGACAGATGCGTTATATCCAACCTTGGCTGACAACATTTTGGGTGGTGTAATGGCTTCCACCAAAGATGAGGATACCCATTTATTCGGGACCCTGTTGCTGGGGGGTAGTTACACCCTTGAATGGGGCCCCACGGTAACGATGGAGTACCTTTACAACGGACCCGGCTATGATGATGAACAGGCAGATGCCTATTTCGGACTTCGAGATAAAGCCGGAATTGCCTTTGAATTGGATGGTCCAATCAGAGGGCTGGGCGCGTCGATCCTGGGCCAAACAGCCGATCCTCGTCTCCGATTCCTGCGACAGCACTACATTATGGTTCAGCTGCTGGAGAATGATATCAGGGATGTCTTGAACCTGACATTGCGCTGGAACCAGAATATCGACGACGGTTCCGGTCAACTTCTTTTTTGGGGAGAGTATTTTCTGGGTGACCATTTGAAGCTGTTTTCCTTCGGAGTTGTTAATTCAGGAGGCGATGATACGGAGTTTGGCAGTATCCTGGATCATCAAATAATGATGGGCCTGGAGGTTTCGTTTTAATGGTCGGTGATTATCAGTTGGCGCTCGCGACGCATCGAGCCCTGCACGACTGACAAGGCAGCTTTGAAAAAGGCCAGGGATGTATTGATGGCCGCCAAGCCCAAATGGGAGTCTTTTGATTATGGCCTGACTTAGAAGATGCCGCGCGGTGACTACAAGGCAGCGGCCTACTGGAATGGCGCCGCCTTCAGGGCCTGGCCAAACCGTCTATCCGTTTTGGCTAATTGGCGCCATTATATATGGTGGGAGCGGTTTGCTCACCTGAGCTTGTCGAAGGTTCAACCGCGATTTTTTCATACAGACGCATCCGGGGATTGGTTTTAAACGGTGCGGATTATATCCTGAATTCCACCGATTGGCTGCGCTACGGGCCTTTGGATGAATGGCAATGGCAGTACAAACAACCCCGGGCCCTGGCCTGCATCCGGGCCCTGGAAAATACAGTCTGCGTGGCCATGGCCTGCCAGTGGGGCCGGGAAGGCGAATTTACCAAGTTCGGCTATTCCTGTATCGTGAGCCCATCCGGCCGGGTTTTGGCCGGTATCGAAGAAGGCGAGGGTGTCGTCGTGCAGGACCTGACCATCGCGGGCGTCGAGGAATGGCGCCAGATCGCATCATACCTGGAAGATCGCCAGGATCATCTTGACTTGTATCGCCAACAGCTCGATTTGTAGTTTCTGTTGGCGTGGTTTAGCGTAATAGATGAAGGGGATATTTTCGCTGCCCTAAAGGAAAATGAAAAAGATTTTCAACACAGTCAGGGATAAAACTTCCGCACAATTGCGGGGCTGCTTTAATCTTAGGCGGCCTTTTTGATTTTTGACCACCCAACAGCCGATGCGGGATCATTGGTAATGATCCCGTCGACATGCATTTGTCTCATCTTTGCAAAATCTTCGAACGAATCCACACCGTAAGGAAATACTCGTATTCCGGCCGCATGCATTTGTTTCACCTGGCTGCGGGTCACTATCTGGTGATTCGGATGCCAGGAAAATACTTTTAAGCGGGTGCACATATGAACGGTGTTTTTGTTGGCTGGCTTCTGCGAAATAAAGGCAGTGGTCGGTTTGTTTTTCATGAACGCGATCTGCTCCAGGATATCGATTTTAAAACTGGAGATCAGGCTGGTCTTCAAACATTTTTTTTGCCTCAGCAACTCGACGACCTGTTTTTCGATGGCATCCGGCGGATGGTGGGATTCATAGGCATTTGATTTTATTTCAATGTTAATGTATGCCCGACCGTCAATTAGATCCAGCACCTCGCTTAACTCAGGTATGCGTTGATTGGTAAATCGCAGATCAAACCAGCTGCCCGCATCCAGTCGCTTCAATTCGGCCAGGGTAAAATCGGCCACAGCTCCCTTTCCATTCGTCGTACGCTCAAGGGTTGCATCGTGAATGACCACCAATTTGCGGTCGCGGCTGAGCATCACATCCAACTCGATCATTGTCGCTCCGGCCGCTATGGCTGCTTGATAAGCAATCAGCGTGTTTTCAGGATATTTGGCATGATACCCCCGATGGCCGATGATCCAGGGGCTTTTCCAAATTTTGTTAGATTTGATGTTAATCATGGTTTTTACGGTTTCCTATCAACAGATCAATCACTTTCGCAGTGTTGAAATCCATATTTGAAATATCGTCCATTCAAACGGTTAGCTTGATGATTAATTCATTGATCGGATAAATTTGTACGCAATAGACTCAGGTTTTTAACCATTTAAAGCCTGATACCGGCTTAGAGTAAAAAAAGCCCTGCCACCTGCGACAGGGCTTCAATGCCTGATCCTAAGCATTCAACTACTAAAATCAACCAAGAAAAGACATTATTTTAATTACCGATGCGCTGGCCGCTTTCTATGTCGAACAAGTGCAGTTTAGGGGAGGGAATAGCGAGGGGTAAAATGGTGTGTTTTTCAAACTGCTGCACGTCCGGCAGACGCACGGTTAAAGAATTTTTGCCCTCACCAAAATGGCCATGAACCAAGGTGTCGGCCCCCAGCAGCTCCACGTGATCGACGCGAAGGGGCAGCACATCTTCTTCTGATTCGGCGGCCAATTCAAAATGCTCGGGGCGAATTCCAAGAATGACGTTTTTACCGCCGTGTCCGGGCACACTCCCATTAACCAGGGACAATGTGGTCTCACCGGGTACTTCAACTGCATTGCCGTCCGGGCTCAGTTGCGCATCGATGAAATTCATGGCCGGCGATCCGATAAAGCCGGCCACAAAACGAGTCGCCGGTCGTTCATACACCTCCAAGGGGGATCCAATCTGGGCGGCATAGCCGTTATCCATGACAATCAGGCGGTCGCCGAGGGTCATGGCTTCCACCTGATCGTGGGTCACATAGACGCTGGTGATGTTGAGGTCTTCATGCAGTTTTCTGATCTCCAGGCGCATTTGAACCCGCAGTTTGGCATCCAGGTTGCTCAGCGGCTCGTCGAATAAAAACACCTTGGGCTCTCGCACGATACATCTGCCCATGGCCACGCGCTGTCGTTGGCCGCCGGACAGCTGCCGGGGCTTGCGATTGAGAAATTCCGTTAGTTCCAGGATTTCCGCCGCTTTTTGAACCCGCTCCTCGATTTCTTCCTTGGGCATGCGGCGAATTTTGAGGCCGTACGCCATATTATTAAAGACCGTCATGTGGGGGTAGAGGGCGTAATTCTGGAAAACCATGGCGATATCCCGATCGGCCGGCTCCAACTGATTGACCACATCGCCATTGATTGCGATTTCGCCGCCCGCGATGACCTCCAGCCCGGCAATCATGCGCAGAAGTGTTGATTTACCGCAGCCGGACGGCCCCAGAATAACGATGAATTCGCCGTCTTTTATATCGCAGCTGATGCCGTGGATAACTTCCGTATTGCCGAATGATTTGAATATCTTGTTTAAACTCACGTCTGCCATGAAGGTCTCCCGATTTCGGATTTCGGATTTCGGATTGGGGATTTAGAACGGTATTCCGACAATTTATAATAACCAATAACGAATAATCCATAACTAATAACATTCATTTCTCTGTTTCCGTCATTCCCCTTACAAATTGTTTTTGCATTAAAATCACCACCAGCACCGGTGGTAACATTGCCAGCATGGCGGATGCCATGATGATATTCCATTCAGCCTGTGTATCGCCGACAGCCAGCATTCTTTGGATGCCGATCAGCAGCGTGTAATATTTCTCATCGGTGGTAATCAACAACGGCCATAGATATTGGTTCCAGCCGTAGATAAATAAAATGACAAACAGCGCTGCAATAGACGTGCGGGACATCGGCAATAGGATGTCAAAGAAGAATCGAATCGGACCACCGCCGTCGATCCGATGGGCTTCGCACAACTCGTCGGGTACCGTCATAAAAAACTGGCGAAACAAAAACGTAGCAGTGGCCGATGCAATTAATGGAAAGATCAGTCCCGAATAGGAATCAAGCAGCTTCAAATCGGCCGCTACCTTGTAGGTCGGTAATATGCGCACCTCCACCGGCAACATCAAGGTAATGAAAATCATCCAGAAGAACACCATGCGGAAGCGAAATTTAAAATATACAATGGCAAAGGCCGCCAGTAATGAAATAAAGATTTTGCCGAAACTGATGCCTAGGGCCATGACCAAACTATTGAGCATCATCGTGCCGGCCGTAGCGCCAAGGTCTTTTGGACCAACTGAAAGGGCTTGAATGTAATTTTCTATAAAATGACCGCCCGGAAAGATCGGAAATGAAGAAGTAATCGCATCCAGTGAATGGGTAGACGCTACGAAAGTAACATATATCGGAAACGCGATGATTATGCAGCCCAGAATCAGCACGGCGTGGGTTACGAAGGTCAGCCAAGGGCGATGTTCTACCATTAATAGTGAACCTTTCTTTCGATATACCGAAACTGGATGACGGTTAGAGAGATAACCAGAGCCATTAAAATGACCGACTGGGCTGCTGAACCACCAAGATCCAGGCCCAAGAATCCGTCGTGATACACCTTATAAACCATAATGTTCGTTGCTTCGTTTGGTCCCCCTTCAGTGAGTGCATGGATCACCCCGAAGGTGTCAAAAAAGGCGTACACGATGTTCATCACAATCAGAAAAAAGGCCGTGGGTGAGAGCAATGGAAGGGAGATGGTCCAGAAACGTTTGGCCGGTGATGCGCCGTCGATGGCTGCCGCTTCGATAAACGATTTTGGAATTGCCTGAAGACCGGCCAAAAAGAATAAAAAATTGTAAGATATTTCACGCCAGGCGGCGGATATGATAACCAGCAACATAGCCTGGGTGCCGTTAAGCGCATAATTCCAATCAATCCCAAAGCTTTTAAGGAAATAAGCAATGATACCCACGGTCGGATTAAAAAGAAAATACCAGAGAACAGCCGAGACCACCGGCGCCACTGCATAGGGCCATATAATCAAGGTCTTATAGGTGGTTGCCCCTCGAATTGCACGATCGGCTAAAACTGCGAGTAGCAGTGCCACCGTCATCGCGATTGCAGCCACCGAAAAGCTGAAAATGGCGGTCACATAAATAGAGTTGTAATAAATGCTGTCGGTAAATATATCTTTAAAGTTATCAAAGCCGACAAATACCCTGGAAAGTCCGAACGCATCTTCCTGAAGTACGGACTGGTAAACTGCCTGGGTCGCCGGCCAGATAAAGAATACAAGGGTGATGATAATCTGTGGCGCCACTAAAAGGTAAGGTAGAACTTTGCTTTTAAAAACGACACGTTTTTCCATTGAACTGGCCGGTGAATCCGCTCTTTGTGTTTATTTCAATAGGATAGGGTTCGGAATATGCTGACACCGGATCTGCCAAAGCCGGAGAAAACTGAACAGCACGGATCCATGTTAGAGCCGATCATTTGTGATTTCTCTGAAGGCGTGATTTTCGATCGGCCCAGGGTTCTGTATCGGCATAAATAATTGGGTGAAACGGATCCAATCATCTAATGGATTGGATCCGGCTCACATCGCAAACCAACATACCGGGTGTTTCGGACTAACCGTTGTTTCTATTTGTTGGCTTTTTCGAACTTGCGAAGCAGTTTGTTTGCCTTTGTAACCGAATCGGTTAATGCCTCCTGAGCGGTTGTCTTGCCGGCAAAAATAGCTTCAAGCGTGTCGTAATTGATCGAGCGCACCTGCAAAAAGTTGCCGAAACGCAATCCTTTGGAATTTGCGGCCGGCTTGTTCAACGTCATCTGCTTCAGCGCGGTCTCCGTGCCTGGATTCTTCTCATAAAATCCCAACCCTTTGGTCAGGTAATAAGCGTCTGTGGTGATGGGCAAATAACCGGTATCCTGATGCCACTGAGACTGAACTCTGGGAGAGGAGAGGTAAGTAAAAAAGGTTGCCACCCCTTCGTACTCCTCGGCCGAATGACCCTGCAGCACCCACAAGCTGGCACCGCCGATGATCGTATTTTGCGGCGCACCGGAGGCTTCAGGCCAGTATGGCAGCATGCTGGTGCGGAATTCAAATTTGCAATTTTTTTTGAACCTGGCATAGCCGGCTGAAGATTCGGTAATCATCGCCACCTCACCGGTTTCGAATAAGGGGTCCCCCAGGTTGCGGCGACCGCCGTAGATGAAAATCTTATCCTTTTGCCAGTCGGCCAGCTGCTGAATGTGTTTGACGTGCAGGGGGCTATTGTAGACGAACTCGGTATCCATGCCATCAAAGCCATTAGATTTGGTCCCGATGGGGATATTATGCCAGGCGCTGAAGTTTTCAATATGAACCCAGGAAATCCAGGCCGTTGAAAATCCACCCCCATAACCGGCTGCGACCAGTTTCTTTGAGTATTCAGCAACTTCGGGCCAAGTTTTGGGTGGCTTGTCCGGATCCAGGCCAGCTTTTAAAAAGGCGTCGGCGTTATACCATAAAACAGGTGTGGAACTGTTAAAGGGCATTGACAACATTTTACCGTCGGCTGTGGTGTAGTAGCCGGTTACCGTGGATAGATAGGCATTGGGATCGAATGGCAGCCCCGATTCCGCCATCACCTCATAGACCGGCTTGATGGCGTCCTCGGCTGCCATCATGGTTGCAGTTCCCACTTCAAAAACCTGCAGAATATGCGGCGGATTCTTTGAGCGGTAGGCGGCAATGCCGGCGGTCATCGTGTCGGCATAATTTCCCTTGAAAGTGGCCACCAGGTTATATTTATCCTGAGACTTGTTAAAGCCTTCAGCAATACCGTTGACTAATTCCCCCAGTCGGCCGCCATGGGCATGCCACCAGTTGATGGTGATTTGTTCGGCTATTGTACTTGCGGGGAAAATTACCATTACGGCGAGTGTAGCGACTAAAAATAATTTCCGATGTTTCATAATTGGATCCTCCTTTCTATCATTAAGGTTGGAGTTTAAATTCAGGCATACGATCCTGGCCTGAAACTGACAATAACACTAACTTTTCAGATGTTTTGTCAGAAAAGAGGTTTATGGGTGAATTAGTTAGATCTTATTTATGACTTAGTTAATTGCGGATAATTCCATTATTCGTAAAATTGGTCAATGACCCAAAATGGAATTTTGCATAGCCTGCCCGACAAAAACGTCGGAACCATACAGATGGGAAAATTTTAATCATTTTGGTGCAGCATGACAATAGTGTCGGTAGAAAACAATAAACAGAATATGCATTGAATAGTCAAGGAAATCCTTAAAGTTTTTTTTAGATATTAAACTGCAAGATTAGGTAAAAACATGATTCGGTGTCGGATTTCCGGTTCACATTTTTCTCAACCAGAGCAATGACTTTACCCCGGCTCGGAATCCGTTGACAGTATGCTAGCAATTGCGTGGGGTAACGCCAGGATTACCGGGTGTCGGGTTTCACCAACGTTGTGAGTATTCAGCTGCGCCTTACATAAATCCTTGTTCTCCGGTCCGGGACGGCCGGGCAATTCACCGTCTCACATTCAGGTGGGTTCCGGCTTAAAATTGTAGTCGTGATGCACAACACTGGTGCCTTCAATTCTATCGATTAGCTTTTTCGAACTTGCGCAACAATTTGTTGCCGCCGCTGACCGCATCGTCCAACCCTTGCTGGGCTGTTTTTTTGCCTGACCAAATTGCCTCCAGCTCGTCGTTTATGATTTCACGGATTTGGACTAAATTGCCGAGACGCAGACCTTTGGAGTTTTCCGTTGGTTTCCCGCTCAATTGAATAATGGCGACAGCCCGGCCCTCGTTTTGTTCGTAATAGCCGGTATCTTTCGACAATTCATAGGCCGCTTTTGTGATGGGGACATAGCCCGTGTTTTGATGCCAGAACGATTGCACGAACACATCGGATATGTATGTTAAAAATTTTACGACACCAGCATATTCTTCTCGTGAATGGCCTTTAAGGACCCATAAGCTGGCGCCGCCGATGATGCTGTTTAAGGGAGCGTCAATCACTTCGTGATCGAGGGGCAATTGGGAGGTGCCGAAATCAAATTTGGCGGCTTTTTTCAGACTTCCGTAATAGGCGGATGAATTGATCAGCATGGCGCACTCTCCTTTGGAAAACAAGTGATTACCATCGCCGCGCCGGCCGCCGTATCTGAAGGTGTTGTCTTTTTGCCAGTCGGCCACCCGCTGGATGTGTTTGACGTGCTCCGGGCCGTTAAAGACAAGTTCAGTATCCAGTCCGCCGAAACCGTTGCCCTTCGATGCAAACGCCAGTCCGTTCCAGGCACTATAATTTTCGAGCAGGGTCCAGGACTGCCAGCCGATAGTGAAGCCACATTCGGACCCGCCGGCGGCGATTATTTCCCGGGATGTTGTGCCGACCTCCTCCCAGGTCCGGGGTGCATCGTCGAGACCGGCTTTTCTGAAGGCATCTTTATTCCAAAAGACAACCGGTGTGGAACTATTGAACGGCAAAGAAAGCATTTTTCCGTCCGTGGTCGTGTATTCACCGGCTATGATAGACAGGTAGTTGGATTTGTCGAACGGCTGGTCAAAATCTGCCATTAGCTGGTAAACGGGATAGACGGCGTCCTTGGTCGCCAGCATGTTCGGGGTGCCGAGGTTTGCTACCTGAAGAATGTGGGGCGGTGTCCCTATTCGGAATGCGTCGATGCCGGCCATCATGGTCTCGGTGTAGCTGCCTTTGAAGACTGACTTCACGACGTACTCGCTTTGGCTTGCATTAAAGCCGGCAACGATGTAATTGGATCTTTCTCCCAGAGCACCATCCATGGCGTTCCACCATTGAATCTCGGTGGATGCCTCGGCGCCGGTTACTGCAACGGTTAGAACGAAGGTTAAAATTAATGAATAAAATCTGAAATTTTTCATTCGGCCACGTCCTTATTTTTTTCCTTTATCTGGAGCATGAATTCAGCGTGTACAGGTTTTTATGTGACATATCGATAGGATCTTTAAGTTACTCATTTTTCTAATGATATGGCTTAGGCCTACCGTTAAACCCATACTAATTCGATCAATCGCTGTCAATTATGAATTGGGAACGGTTGGTTTTTGCGATCATATTTTTTTAGACGAAATAATTACTTCCCAACGAGGATGCGCTACATTGGGTTGCTAGTTTATTGGCTACCGCTCCCGACCGTGTCAACATCGTCTTTCGGCCATTTCTTGACACAACACGCCAGCTTTCTTATTTTGAGTTGAATGATTTTCATACAACGCAGTTAATTCAATAAATCAAGTATATTTAAAAGGTTAAGGTGAACGACATTGCGAAAATTATGGTTACCGATACTTGTGCTCATGCTGTTCCTATTCATTGGATGCGCGGCTCCCAAGATCCGGCTTTTTCCGAGCCAGGCGGATCCTCTGAAAGAATTCACCCTTGAAGGGAAAGCAGATCCAAAGATCCTGGTTCTTCCGGTCCGCGGGGTTATATCGGATGCTCCCCGTGAAGGAATTATTCGAACCCGGCCCAGCCTGGTCCAGGAAATTGTCTCTCAGCTCAGACTTGCCGAAGACGACAAAAAGGTTAAAGCAGTCGTTTTAAAGGTTGATTCACCGGGCGGCTCCGTGACGGCAAGTGATATTCTGTTCAACGAAATCCTGGCCTTTAAGGAGCGAACCGGGGCCAAAGTTATTGTCACCATGATGGGCCTGGCCGCTTCGGGCGGCTATTACATTTCACTGCCGGCCGATTACATTGTTGCCCATCCCACAACGCTGACCGGATCGATCGGTGTCATTTTCCTACGGACCAAAGTAGCCGGTCTGATGGAAAAAATCGGTGTGGGGGTTGAGGTCAACAAATCCGGCATCAACAAAGACATGGGAATGCCATATCGGTCCGCTACGGCGCAGGAAAATGAGATATTGCAGAACATGACCGATCGGCTGGGAATTCGATTCATCGATTTGGCCGCCAAGTATCGCAAGCTCGATCCGGCCGCAAAGGCTCAAATCGCCACGGCTCGGATATACCTGGCTCCTGAAGCCCTTGAGTTGGGTATGGTGGATGAGATCGGTTATTTGGATCAAGCGCTTGGCAAGGCCAAAGAATTGGCCGAACTGCCGGACAATGCCCGGGTGATCGTCTACCGCCGCACCGAATACCCCGACGACAATATTTACAATACCGCCACGCGCTATGGCGGCGGCGACCTGTCCGTCTTATCCGTGGATCTGTTGCCCGATGCCCTCAATCAGTTTCCCACGGGGTTTTACTATTTGTGGCCGGCGGCTATGACAGATGTCAGATGACAGAGGTCGGAGGTCAGAGGTCAGAGGACAGAGGACAGAGGTCAGAGGTCAGAGGACAGATGACGGAATTCGGAAGTGGGAATGCGGCCTTCGACGAGCTCAGGCGAAACAAAGTCGGAAAAGGACAGAATAAAAAGTACAGTTGTCAGAGGTCAGATGGCAGATGGCAGAGGACAGAGGACAGAATTTCGAAGTCGGAAAGCGGAAGTCGGAATGCGGCCTTCGGCGAGCTCAGGCGAGACAAAGTCGGAAAAAAGACAGAGAACAGCGCACCGCCTATTGAATCCGAAATTGGGAATGCCGAAGTCGGAATTATAGGATTCCAGAAAACAAAAGACAGGACTTATTTCTTCGGGTGTCGGACGAGCCGCTGGCAAAAAAATCTGCGGGTCTCATCGAAAAAAAAACTACTTAGGCTTGCAGCCCTTTTTAGATTGTGGGAGCGATTTTCATCCGCGATTTACCCAGCTTTAACCTTTGAACCTTGAACCTGGAACCGATCAGTTTAGGCATGATTTACTATCCCTGTATTTAACGCTGTGCCCCATGCTCACAGCCCCATGCGCTTTGCCAATTGTCCCGCAGTCCTTTGTGCCGCTGAAAGGTCTGGACCGGGATTGCGGATTGACATTCCAACTTCCCATTGCTATGAAGATTTCGAAAAGCACCATTTTTGTCGTGCGGTTCACCTGGGGGGTTACAGACGCTTTCACAAACAGACCGCGCGGTTTCTATTTTCCCATTCATTCGCCTATTGAAATTGATCGGCTTTTACGGGACGGGTACCAGTCACTTCGCGAAGGCTGATGCTCAGCCGATTGTCCCTTCCGACAGCCGGAGCTTAAGCTAACGATGCTTTATTTCAGGGCAGTTTCTTTCAATCAAAAACAGGAGGGTCTACAATGAAACAGGTTAAAGGGGTTATGCCAATCGGGGTGTTCGTTTTGGTGCTGACCATCATTTTTATGATGAATCCGGCTACATCTAAAGCAGAGGACGCTGCCTGCATCGCCGGTGCCAAGATTGACCAGTCGATCGCATCCGAGGCAATGCTGGAGGAGTTTTCCTGCTTTTTCAAAAAATTTGAGGGCGCGGAAGTCGTGCACTTCAAAGTGGCGGTTAAAAATGTGAGCGACAAACCCCAGCGGTTCAGAGTTCATATCTTTTTGGAAAACGGTAAAGCGGTGGGGGGTCTCATTCCCAGAAAAACGAAAAAGGGGCTGGTAGAACCCGGTGCTACCGGATCGTTCGTCTATCCGGTTAACGGAATGACCGACAAACCCCAAGAGGTGATGTTAAATGTCAAGACGGTCATGCCCTAGCGTAAATTGGGTGTAGGATTTGATTGATCACTGAGTCGCTCTTATGAATTGCGTGTGAAATAAAATGGAGGTTAAAAAATGAAACGATTGAGTATACTTCTGGCTCTCTGTCTGGTCCTGGTCCTTGCCGGACCGGCTGCTGCAAAAACCAGTTTTGTCAGTATCGGCACCGGTGGCACCGGCGGCATTTACTATCCCTACGGCGGCGGTGTGGCTGAGATCTGGACCAAATATGTCAAGGACGTCAGAGCCGTGGCCGAAGTCACCGGCGCCAGCGTGGAAAATGTCAAATTGGCCCACAAGGGGGAGACGGTGATTGGCGAGGTCATGGGCGATGTGGCGGTGGCCGGTTTCAAGGGGCTGTCGAAGTTTAAAGGCAAAAAACACGATATCCTGTCCATGGCCATCATGTATCCCAACCTGCTGCAGGTGGTGACACTGAAAAAAAGCGGCATCACCAATATCGAGCAGATCAAAGGCCGCAAAATCAGCTCCGGCAGCCCGGGCAGCGGCACGAATTTTATGGCAGAGACAGTCTTTAAAGCGCTGGGCATTTCATTGGATTCATATAAAGACAGCCGGCTGTCCTTTACCGAGAGCGCCAATGCTTTAAGAGACGGGACCATCGAGGTGGGGGTCTGGTCTGTGGGACCGGGCACCAGTTCCATTCTGGACCTGGCCACCACCCATGATATTCATATCATTGCCTTCACCCCGGACCAGCAAAAAAAGATCATGGCCGCCAACAAGGAATATTCGGCTGTCGATCTGGCCGGCGGCGTATACCGAGGCGTCGATAATCCCGTTCCGACGATCGGGGTCTGGAACGTGATGATTTGTCAGGACTCCTTGGGCGAAGACATGGTCTACAACCTGGTCAAAGCCCTTTATGAACACCAGGACTATTTGCTTAAAATTCATCCGTCGGCCTCTTACACGACACCGGAAAATGCGGTCAAATATTCCCCGATACCTTTGCACAAGGGAACTATCAAATATTTGAAGGAAAAAGGTATTTCGGTCCCGGCCCGACTGATGCCCTGATTGAATAGTTGAGTAATGGAGTGTGACGTGAAAATCAGGCTGGTGTTTAGGAACTGCATTTAGTCTGCCGGAAAGGATAAATCCGAATATCGAAATCCGAAATCCGAAACAAAATCAAAATTCGAATGTTCCAAATTTAAAATATATTGCGGTGAATCTTCAATTTTATGTTTCGTTAGTTGATAATTTGGACATTGGAACCTTGTTTCGGATTTCGTGCTTCGGATTTCGAATTTCCCGGATTAACTAAGTGTAAATGGTAAAAAACTTCTTTGGGCTTCACCCGATCCGGGCGAAAAAGATTGGATCAACGAGAGACCGCCGGTTGCCGCTCGTGCTGGCAGCCGGTTTTGTGATGTCACTGCTTGCGTTGTCTTTGCTGATATCCGGCGGCCTGGAATTGCAAGTGGTACCGGTGCGCAGCGGTTCACCATTGCTGGTGCTGCCTATGAAACCGGGCGAACGATTTACCATACATTACTACCACTCGGTTGAAAACGCCCCCATCTGGGAAGAGCACAGCCTGGATGAATCGGGGCGTATTTTCATCGAAGAGGAGCGGTATTTAAAATTCGGAGCCGGTATGGGCCGCATGCCGGGCGTCGGCCGCATGGTGCGCCGCGGCCCTTATGAGGTCATCGAGGACATGCATATGCCGACCGGCGATTTTATCCTCCGGGTCGGCAGCCCCGGTGTTGATCACACCGTGATCTGGCGTGGCCATCAAGTCAATTTATCAGCGGTGGCCCCGCATGTGGCAGTTCAATTTTCGGCCCGGCCAGTAAGCTGGATATATTGGCTTTGGCGACGGTGGTTTCCGCATCTGGCCACACCGCAGTAAAAATATGGAGTGGTGGAGTACGGGAGTTTTGGAAGGAACTGTTGTGATTCGGTTTCAGAATCGTCTGCTGTTGGGTTTCGCATTTCATGATGACGCCGGAATAAAATGTAGGTTGGTCCGCCGCAGGTGGAGAAACCCAACTGACACCGGAATTGGCTCAACCCAACCTACAATGGCAACGTAGCGTAAAACGCAATCAATGCCAGATTTTGAAATATAGTTTCAATAGAGGATATAGCTTAGGTCTCCTGACACCCGAAACCTGACACCTGAAACCCAATTTACAGCTAACCATGAGTGCTAGATTTTGAGCTCAGGAATCAACTGTTATGGCATTAGATACTCAACCGGAACCTGCTACCCGAACAGCCTGGATCATTGCCAAAAGCGTCGCCGTCATCGGGGTGTCGCTGAGCCTGTTTCAGCTATATACCGCCGGTATCGTGGCGATGACGGCCATGCGCCATCGGTCGGTTTTTCTGACTTGCATCCTGGTAATGACCTTTTTAATTAAACCTTTGTACAAGGGCGCCCGCAAGGATCGTTTCAACGCCGCCCTGCTGGTCGATTTGATTCTGGTGGCGATCACCATTGCAGTCGGGGCCTATATCTTCATCGATCTGCAGGGCATCTTCGAGCGTCAGGGAGATTGGAGCCGCTGGGATTTTACGGTCGGGGTAACCCTTGTCCTGTTGGTGCTGGAAGCCACACGTCGGGTGATCGGCTATAATTTGCTGGCCATCGGCTGTCTGGCGCTTTTATTCGGCTATTTTGGTCCCTACATGCCCGAGTTGGTCATCCATAAGGGTTACAGCATTGAGCGGATTGCCACCACCCTGTCCCTGACCACCGAAGGCATATTCGGCCTGCCGCTTGGTGTTGCATCCACCTTTGTGTTTATCTTTATCCTGTTTGGTGCCTTCCTGGATAAAACCGGGGCCGGTAGTTTTTTCATCAACTTGTCATACTCGATTACCGGACGATTTTCCGGTGGACCGGCCAAAACCGCCGTGGTTGCCAGTGGATTCATGGGGTCGGTGGCCGGCAGTGCCGTGGCCAACGTCGTGGCCACCGGGTCCTTTACGATTCCGATGATGAAAAAAATCGGCTATCGCAAGCATGTGGCGGCGGCGGTGGAGGCGGCGGCATCCACAGGCGGTCAGCTGATGCCGCCGATTATGGGGGCAGGTGCGTTTCTCATGGCCGAATTTACCCAGACGCCCTACCTGGAGATTATCAAAATCGCCTTTATCCCGGCCGTACTCTATTTTTTCTCCGTAATTCTTTTCGTGCATTTCGAAGCCCAGAAAAACGGCATCTGGGGCCTGCCCAAAGATCAACTGCCCAATGTGGCGGAGACTATCAAAGACGGCGTGCACTTCATTTTGCCGGTAGCGATTCTGGTAGTTGTGCTGATTTTGAACTACAGCCCCATGATGGCCGGATTTATCGCCGTACTGGCGGTTTATTTTACGGCCCTGGCTCGCAAGCAATCCCGCATTTCTTTTAAAACGCTGCTCCAGACCCTGGAAAAAGGCGCCCAAAATGCTATCATGGTGGCCGTTGCCTGTGCGGCGGCGGGGATCATTGTCGGTATCGTCAATCTGACCGGCACCGGGCTGAGATTCTCTTCGCTGGTGGTATCGCTTTCCCAGGGCATTCCCTTGCTGGCGTTGTTGCTGGTTGCCCTGACATCGCTGCTGCTGGGCATGGGTTTGCCGGTTACCGCTTCTTATATCGTTCTGATTATCCTGGCCGGACCCGGTCTGATGGATCTGGGAATCCCATTATTGACCGCCCATATGATCGTCTTCTGGTACAGCCAGGATGCCAACGTCACACCGCCGGTGGCGCTGGAGTCTTTCGCGGCCTCGGGCATTGCCGGTTCCAGTCCCATGAAAACTGCGTTTACATCCTGGAAGCTGGCCAAGGGCCTTTACATTCTGCCCATCATTATGGCCTATCATCCGCTACTTTTAAACGGGCCGACCGCTGCGGTGGTTTTGACGGTGATCTTATCGACCCTGGCTATTATTTCTTTCGTTGCCTGCATGGAGCGCTATTTTCTGACCCATATGAGCTGGCCTGAAACTATTTTGCAAGGCGCCACGGCGCTGATGCTCATCTGGAATTACCACACTTTGAACTATATCGGTATCGTTCTGTTTGTCGTCCTAGTCTCCTACCAGATCATCCTGCGAAGACGAAAAAAGAGATCCGAAACAACTTAAACCAAAAAGCTCAGCATAAAAAATTATCACGAAAGCACGAAAGGACGTAAATACGAAAAAAAATTCGTGCTTTTTAGATTTCGTGCTTTCGTGATTAAAATAATATATTTATGAACTCAGTACTGTAGATAACCTTCCGTGATAATCTTCAGGGAGAATTTAAATGTCAGCAATTCATCTTGATCGGTTGACTTGGGCAGACGTAAAAACGGAAATTGAACATGGTCGGGACACGGTTCTCGTCCCGTTCGGCTCGACCGAGCAGCATGGCCGGCATATGCCGCTGGGTACCGATGCTTTACTGGGCGATGAAATCGGCTGGGCGGTGGCAGATCGGCTGGGTGCATTTTTTGCGCCGACGGTTCGCTTCGGCTGCTCCGAGCACCATTTGTCTTTTGCCGGGACTATTTCCCTGGAGGAGGAAACATTTCGGCGAATTGTCTCGGATGTAGTAGCAAGCCTGTCACGCCATGGTTTCCGGCGGATAGTGCTTTTACCGACTCATGGAGGCAATTTCAAACCCCTGGCGGAGGCTTGCGCCGAACTAAAACCGGTTGACAATTTAAAGGTCATCGCCTTCACGGATCTGGAGGGCCTTGTAACCGCGGCTTTTGCAAGCTCCGGTAAAGCCGGTGTCAATCCGGCTCAGTCCGGAGCCCATTCCGGCGAATGGGAGACATCCCTGATGCTGGCCTTAAGGCCCGAGCAGGTAAAAATGGATCAGGCCTCCCAGGGATTTGTCGGAGAGCTGTCCGAGATTATGGCCAAGGTTTTCGATGGGATTCAAAACCTGGATCCAAACGGCGTGCTGGGTGATCCACGCCCCGCAACCTCAGCGGCTGGAGATCGGTATTTTGAAGAGATAGTTGAATTCCTATACCAATGGATCGAAGCCCAAGGTTAATTAACCGAACCCGGTTATACCCACAGACCATGTAGAGAGCGTGTGGGAGCGGTTTTCAACCGCGAGTTATAATGATCGCGGCTACAAGCTGCTCCTTTTTATCTTTATTTTGCCTTTGCCACTAAATCTTCTAAAATTTCTGTTTCGGATCGACCGGTTTCATCTTTCAATGCTTTTAGAATCGACACGGTTTCTGGTTTGAACCGATACGTTTTGGAAACTTTTCTCTGATCCATTGGTTTCGATCTACCATCTCGCAGCCGGATAAAAAACCAGGGTTTTAATTTTTGGATTGGCATCCCGTAGAAGTCATTTTTGTGATCACCTTCTTTTTTAACACAATCGATTATTTGCTCCAGCTTTACAATTATATCCCTACTGCCATGAAAGTGCTTTTTGAATCTTTCATACGCTGCCGGCAGAACCTCAAGTATTCTTGGCTCGACGACTCGCCCCGCCCAGACAGCCTCCTTGAGATTTATATGTCCATTGGGATTGAGAGCAATCTTTTTATTGGTATGCAAAAAGCCCTTGGCAACCAGAAAACCCATGACTTTTAAATATCTTGGATCCAATCTGTGTCGTATGTCCCGCTGAGCTAGCTGCTTGATTTTTTTAATCAGAGCCTCATCGTTCATGGTTGTCCTCAATAATTAAATCAAGGTTCCCCTGATTTTCGATTAATCGATCAACCAAAGTTGGAAATTTGCCACTTGCTATGGCCTGTCGAATAAGTTGTTTGTTTTTTCCAGGCGCATGGATCGCTTTGCTGACTAAGGCCGATTCTGCATCGATCATTTTCACATCAATATTTTGAAAACTGTAAAAGTCGATGGTTTTGGCATCATTGGGAATCCATACCAAATGACTGTCCTCATCATAGACCAGACCATTTGCTTTCAATAATTCCAGCAACTTATTTTTTGTGAAATAATCCATTTGTAATTTGGCGTCCATGTCAGCAGTCTGAATTAAATTGAGAAATTTTGTCACCGATTCATTTAGCATTAAACTCATCTGACCATATATGACTATTTCAGATTTTGAGATTGGTAATGTACCTTCTTTGATTCGTTTACGGTTTTCCAATTTTACAGCATGATCCAAATCCGTAAAAATTTTTTTCATCAACTATTTCATATTCAAATTATGCTGCATGTTAAATATATTGTCAATACGATATTTTTATTATTAATTATAAATAGATATATTATATGAGAAATTGAGGTTCCCATTCATTTCGATGAGTTAGAACTTTTTTTCGGTTTAAATCCATTAAGAAATTGGGGTGCTATTTTTTGATTTTAAGATCGGCAATAGTGCTTAGCCTATTTCATTAATAAACAGACCGTTCGACACAAAAGCTCACGACGAGCAGAATACATTAAATCCGCGATCCGCAATCCAAAATCCAAAATGTAAATACTGCGCATAGATCGTCATCGATACGAATCACAGTCTCAATCCGAAGGTGCCCATGAAAAACGCTATTGCCGTCTCTCGTTGGTGAAACAATACAGGATGGTGATCAGCGTCAGGCAGGATATGCAGACGACAAAGGCGGCGTGAAAAGCCTCCGGTCCCCGGGATGCATCCGGGTAAAGGCCTTGCATCAACGTTCCCAGACCCTGGAGGAATAGGGCCGGTCCGATCATCGTAAAAAAGTTGATACCGGTCATGGCCGCTCCCGCCATTTCCATCGACATGAGATCTTTGATTTGGGGATACATCAGCGGGCCGGTGGCATTGAAAAATCCGAAACCAAAAAACAACAGGGTCAAAGCCAAAAGCGGCATGTCCGTCGGTATAATGGCCATAATCACGATGGTCAGGACAATGCCGATCGATCCGGCCACGATGACCCATTTGCGGGTTTTAAACAGCCGGTCGGATAACACGCCCCAGATTGGCGAACCTAGTATCATGCCCAAATTTAATAACAGAATCAGATTGCCGGTTGTCAGGGCGGATAAGCCCATGACATCCATCAAATAAGGACCGGCCCAAAGCGCCTGGAAGGCGGCGTAAATCCCGTAGCGGCCGAATGTTCCCAGTGAAATGATCCAGAAATCTTTCAGTTTGAACAGCGCTTTCAGATTTCTCATGGCTTGACCGGTGGTCATGTTATTCCCTGCCGGTGCTGAAAATTCAGTGCTTGGCCGGGGATGGTCGTGCACGATGATAAAAAAAAGAAACGCCAGGATGAGATGGATAAAAGCGATCAACTGAAAACCCGATCGCCAGCCCACTTGATCCACTAAGATTACCAACGGGGTGGTGGCGATCATATTGCCGATGGAGCCCAAGGCAACTAAAATTCCAGCCAGGGTTGCAAAGATTCGGGGACTGAACCACGCGGTTAACAGTTTGTACGGGCCCATTAAATTGCAGGCCATGCCGACCCCCAGCAACGCGCGGCCCAGCACGCCAACCGTCAAACCATCCGCCAGGGAAAAAACAACCGCTCCGATCACGCCAACTAATGAAAGTGCCGTCATCATTTTTCTGGCTCCGACTTTGTCAAGCAGCAGGGAAATGGGCACCTGGGTGACGGCGAATGCATAGAAAAAAGAAGCGGAAATCAGCCCGATGGACTTCGTGTCCAGGGACAGATCCTGAATTAACAAGGGAGCGATGACGGCATTGGAGACCCGGTAGAATTGGGATAGAAAAAAAAGCGACGAGGAAATCCAAAATATTAACCAGCGACGGGAATTGTTCTCCAAATTGAGTTTTGATGTCGGAATCACGTTTATCGCCGGCAAATATTTTGATGATTAATGAGAATGTCAGTTGTCAGTTGTCCGTTGTTTGTGGTGAAAGAATAAGATTATCAAATTCCTCCCGGAAACTAAGCTATGGTCGCAAATCGAGGCCTGAAAAAAGCCACAAATTAACACGAATATTCACGAATGTTAGTATTTCATTTTAAGGGCTTCTGTTTCTGGTTTTGCAATAATTCGTGGCTATTCGTGTCTATTCGTGGCTTAATCCTTATTTAGTGATTCCATATTCTGCGGCGAGTGTGGCGCTGTATTTTGCCCGGCGGGATTCGCATCTTTCGCGCGGACACAACTGGCAGCTGAGAAACGATGTCTCCGTGGGAAAATATATTCCGGATATGGACTTGGCCGGCAGCATCAACAAACTATCTGTTAATCTCACCTCGATGGACTGCTGAACATTGCCAAGTATCTTGAATAAAGGCTTTTGCTGCTCGATGGGCCAGTTCTTCAAGGAGCCCGGCTCTAAAAAGGCTGATTTTTCGATGGCATATTTTTGTTTCAAATGATCTTTAAATGCCAGACGCACCTGGTTCAATGCGACATTGCCGATGGTGTCCAGATAAAACTTTTCCAATAAGTCTTCACAGGCGTCCATTTTTTCGCCGAATTTTTTTCCGATGGTGATGACAAACGGAAAGACCCGTTCGACTTCAGCCAAGTTTTTGCGCAAAACACTGCTGATCAATTGCAGTCCCTCAATGACGACGCCGTCAACCAGCTTTTCTTCGATGTAGCGCACCTTGTATAATACTTTCGGTTCGACCCAGGGTTCGGCATCGCGGATCAAATCCCTGACGGCTTTCAAGTCTTCATCCCGTTTCAGATGAAGTCTTTTGCCCACCAGATCAGCGTTAATCTTGATTTTGATGTTGTCTAAAATCGGCATGGGGGAGCTCCAAAATTGGTAGTTATGGACATTAGGCATAGATCAAATAAAGCGGATTTGTCTCGATATTACGCAATTGGAGTGTTGGAGTGCTGGAGTACTGGAGTGTTGGATCAATACTGAATCGAGCTGATTCAAATCAACGTTTGTAATTTAATCAATTCGCGTCGAGCGCCCGCTTTTTACCAATACTCCAATACTCCAGCACTCCTGTCAGTTTTTGTCAGAACGCGAAAAAAACCTAAATTCGAAAAATTGTCTCCTGAGCAGCACAACTGAGTGACTACACGGTCGCCAACCCCGCCCAGGAGCGAATGGCGTTGCCCAGGCGTCGCATCTCGCTTTGCGGGATGACGGGATAGACGCAAATTTCCAGAATCGAAGCCTCCTTCGGCAAGCTTTGGTCACCGGCAGTGGTTGTACTGTCTCGAAAGACCTCGAGGGCCGTGCAGTCGGACATGTCGGTCTTTTTGGAATCGAAACCGTTTTTCAATAAATGGATGCGCAGGTCATCGCGTTTGGCCGGATCCAGGGTCAGCGGGTAGTAGACATAGATGTGGTCGCCCTCGACCGTATCCGGCGCCTGGATCCCCGGTACATCCTGGAGCATTTCCGTCAGGATTGCCGCATTGCGCCGGGCGCCTTCATTGAATCTATCGATGTGATCGAGCTGCAGAAGCCCGGTGGCAGCCTGGAGATTGGAAAAAGGACTGATCTGCGGATTTGATTTGGCAAACTCCTCCATCAATTCATCGCCGACTGCCGAATCCATCAGCGGCTGGCCCAGCAGCAGTTTCAACCGCAGGGCCTGATAGGCTGTAATCCCAAAAATAAACGGGCGCGTCAGCAACCACATGACCCAGATTGAAACCGCTTTTTTGGTGACAGCACTGCTTTTGGGTTTCGGTATTTCCGACAATAGGGCCGCGGCCCGCTGGGCGATATCATCATCGGATGTGGCAATGGCGCCCCCACCGAAGCACGGCATATTTTTCCCCTCGGCAAAACTGAAAACACCGATGTCCCCAAAAGTGCCGGCTTGTTGGCCGTCGACCCTGACACCGCAGGCATGGGCGCAGTCTTCCAGGAGACGAATATTGCGCTGTTGCGTCAGCTCCGCAATCTGCCGGATGGGACAGGGCTGGCCGAAAAGGTGTGTGGCCAGAACGGCTCCGGTTCTTTCGGTAATTTTTTCTTCGATATGTTCCGGTCCGGAATTGTATGTCTTGGGATCAACATCGCAAAACACCGGTTGATAGCCGAGCAGTTTTGCCACCAGGGGGATTACCGGAAACGTGAACACCGGGAATATGATTTCGGAGCCCGCTTCGAGTCCCAGCGACTCCAAAGCCAGCTGGAAGGCTGTTCTGCCGGATGCCGCTCCGAACACGTGGGTCGTTCCGAGCCAATTGGCAAATTTCCGATAAAATTCTTCGATGGCAGGTCCTTCCTGGACTTTATTACCGATAATGGAGCCGGCCAGGGTCATAATACTTCCCGGCGGGAGGTTTACGCATCTTCTGGGTACCGAACCGATTAAGGCCATGTGTTTATTCCCCCTTCTATATATAGACTAATGACTAATGAAAAATGACTAATGACCAATGAAGGAATTCTATCGATTTTTAATATCCCAACCCGGAGAAACCGGAAATAGCCACTAAGTCACTAAGACACAAAGAAAAAAATTTTATAAAAAGAACTTCGTGCCTTTGTGTCTTGGTGGCGAAAATTCATTTATCAATAGTCAATACTCATTCGTCGGTCGCCGACGGGTATTTCAGCTGTACCATTTTCATGAAGTTTTTTCAGCGGCACATCCCGCCAGGTGCGCAGGCCGATTACCCGTCGGAAGGCCCAGGTCAGAACACCCAGCGCAATGTGGAGCGCATAATCGATGAAGCGATTGACCACCGTCAGTGAGCCGGCTATCGGTGAGCTTACGCCTACTACCCGCAGACAGCTGAAAAGCGTGATCTCCACGACCCCGGCACCCGATGGAGTAAACGGAAAGGCCGAGGCCAGCAGCGGTATCATCGTCAGGAAAATTGCTTCGGCAGGTCCAATGCCGATGTCGAACGCCAGTGTCAGGCAGTAGATCCAGATAATTTCCAGGGTCCAGATGATTGTCGTCAAGGCCGCAATTGGAATCAGTTCTTTGGCCCGAGGCCACATCCCGCTGTGGAAGGCCTGAATCATTTTTTGGATTTTTTGGGGTATCCAGGCGGGAAGCTTCTTTTTGAACAAAAAAAACACCAGCATGATGGAAGTTGCCCCCACGGCAATAACACACCCGCCGACCAGGCTCCAAAATACCGCACCGGGCAGCTTGTCTGCGAACAGCTTCCAGGATGCCAGGGCCGCCAGCAATAATACGATCCAGGCATCGACCATGCGCAACAATACGATGGATCCCATGGCCGCTGAACGCCTTATTTTAAAGTTTATGCGGGCCAGGTGAGCGGCATAGACATCACCCAGTTTGGCCGGAACCAGGTTGTCCACGAAATTGTAAAAAAAGACCAGCAAGCCGAATTTGCCGCTGCCGGCTTTGATCGGAAGATGGGTCAGGCAGCGGCGCCAACGCATGCCGCGTATTAGGTAGGTTGCATAGTGAGACAGGGCTCCGAGCAATACAAACCGTTTGTCACAGGCTGCAATTTGGCGCCAGATTTCCTTGAGATCGACAAATGTCGTCGCTATAGCCAAAATGACAATCGCAATCGCAATGCTCAGATAGGTCGTCCAACCCCAGAGTTTCGGTGCTTTTTGATCGCCGTTTATAATATTGTTGTCGTCCAATTCAACCTTTTGAAATTATAGTTTTTAAATTCCAGGCACCATTCCGCTGCCGGCGTCTGTTTCTTTTTTGCACGCCAATTCAGAATCGAAAGAGGTGAGGTAAAACAAAAAAACTAAGGTATTACCGAGGAAAAGTCAACTATTTATACCGGTTGTCACATTTATGTTCTGCCAGGTCACAGGTGGCTGACCGGCACTGGTGTTTTTGCACAGCAATTTGAAACCAAGGTGGTTTATGACAACCACTATATAATTTTTTTGCTGGAAATATGTATTGGGTGTGAATTAACTAAAAATATAAATGCGCAGCATTAACTAATTATCGGAATGATACCCAAGTTCGTGAGAAATGATTAAAGCGCAGGACTTGATCAGTTCGCCAAAGTGTTCGACTCGATCCGGAGTGATCCGCATGGCGGCCCCGGTAATGGAAACCGAAGCTGCCGGATGCCCGTTATGGTCAAAAATGGGAGCCGCCACGCAGCGTACCCCCGCTTCCATTTCCTCATTATCCACCGCAAAACCCCGCGCGCGAATATGATTTAATTCGACGATGATTTTTTCTTTTTCGACCAGCGTATAGCGGGTGAATGGGGTTATCGCGACCCGCTGCAGGTAGGCTTCGAGATCCGTGGCACTCATCCTGCTCAGAAACAATTTGCCGACACCGGTGGCATAAAGCGGCACCCGTGCGCCGGGCCGGGTGAACAACTGAAGCATGGAGTAGTTGCTTTGGACGATATCCAAGTAAACAGCATCGTCACCGTCCTGTACCGCCAGATTGATGCTTTCTCTAGTTTCGCCCATGAGCCGTTCGAGGTGGGGGCGAGCGATGGAGAATAGGTGGGTCTGCTGCTGAACCCTGGAACCCAATTCCAAAAATCGAAATGACAATGAATACCGTTTGGTGACCGGATCCTGCTGAAAATATTGTTTTTTAACCAGCGTGGCAACGATGCGATGAATCGTCGAGGGTGGAAAGCCGGTCAGGTCCGAAAGCTCACGAATACCGATACTGCCAGCTTCAGCAACGGCGTCGATCGTATCGATGGCTTTCGCAAGAGATTTCATTTGATGTTAGGGTTCAAGGGTTTCGGGTTCAAGGTTCAGAGGTTCAGAGGTTCAAAGGTTCAAGGTTCAGAGGTTCAAAGGTTCAGAGGTTCAAGGGTTCAGAGGTTCAAGGTTCAGAGGTTCAAGGTTCAGAGGTTCAAAGGTTCGCGGCTGTGTATCTATTACCCTGGTTATCGCTGTTTTGACGACGGCTCTGAAATAAAATAGATAGAATGCCACAAGTCTTCAATCTTCAATCTTCAATCTTCAATTCCGGCTTGTCCGGGCTAGGTTTGCCCGAAATAGTTGGCCCAGGTTATCAGTGTTAAGGACACCCGGAATTTAGTTGGGCCGGGACATAAGTTAAGCTTCATAAGTTGTCGTCCGCGTAACGTATGTCCCGGCCGGAATTAATTGCCATAAACCAGCCTCGGCAACCAGAGGATAATTTCGGGGAATATAACAACCAGGGCCAAGCCGATGGCCTGCAGGAAAAGAAACGGCACGGCCGCGCGGAAGATGATGCCCATGGTGATCTCAGGAGGCGCCACGCTCTTCAGATAAAACAGGGCGTATCCGAATGGCGGGCTCAGGAAAGACATCTGCATGTTCACCATGTAGACCACCCCGAACCACAGGGATACCTCCCCTGGGGGGACACCCGGAAATCCGAAAACACCGTCCCAGGGCAAGGAGCGCATGATCGGGGCAAAGATCGGCACCGCCAGCAGTAAGATGCCGACCCAGTCCAGGAACATGCCGAGCAGGACCAGCAAAACCATCATGATCAGCAGAATACCGTATGGCCCAAGGCCGGTACCCAGCAGGGATTCCGTCACAAACTGCTGGCCGCCGTTGACGATGTAAAAGCCCACGAAAATACTGGCACCGAACATGATCCACAGCACCATGGTGGAAGCCTTGAGCGTGGTAATGGCGGCAGTGCCAATATTGGTCCAGGACAGCTTGCGGGACAGGGCGGCCACCACCAGGGCACCGAAGGTCCCGATACCGGCGGCCTCCACCGGCGTTGCCACACCGGTAAAAATGACCCCCAACACCAGGAAGACCAGCAGGATCGGGGCGATAATGCCCTTGAGCAATATCAATTTTTCCTTGACGCTTAGCCGTTCTTCCTTCGGCAGGGCCGGTCCATAGCCGTCTTTCACATAGCTTAAGCCGGTGACGTAAAGAATGTACATGCCCGAAAGCAGGAAACCCGGGAAAAAGGCGCCGATAAACAGCTCGCCCACCGACTGCTGGGCCACCACGGCAAAGATAATGGCCAGAATCGACGGCGGGATCAGGATGCCCAGCGTCCCGCCGGCCAGGATGGCTCCACAGGCCATCACCGGGTTGTATTTGCGCTTGAGCATGGCCGGCAGGGCCACAATGCCCATGGTCACTTCAGCGGCACCAATCACGCCCACCATGGCGGCCAGAATGGTCGCGGCGATAATGGTGGCAGTAGCCAAACCGCCCTTCAAGCCTCCCAGAATCTGGTAGACCACGTCAAAAAGCTCTTCGATCAAACCGGCCGCGGCCAGCACCGATGCCATAAAGATAAAAAGCGGAATGGCCGATAGCTGGTAATCGGTCATAAAGGGAAAGATGCGCGATGGCAATATGTGAAGCATCTGCGCATCCCCGAATAAAAATAAGAATACCACTCCGAGACCGCCGGTGACGAAGGCCAGCGGCAGACCCAGCAGGAGCAGGAATATCAACGTACTAAACATCCAAAATGTCAGCCAGCCAATAGTTATTTCCAAACCCATATTTTACACTCTCTTTCCAAAAAGGACGATCAGATCCTTGAGCAATTTGGTTATCCCGTCGAACAGCAACAGCACCGCACCTGCTGCCAGTGTGCATTTTACCGGCCAGTACTGAATGGCCCATTCGGTAAATGACACCTCCCACACGCTGATTGAATCCGCCGCAAACACCCAGCCGGTCCAGAACAGGACGATGCAGAAAATGAAAAAGAAAATCGACGTAAACACGTTGATGGCGGCTTTCATGCGAACCGGAAAATACTGGTAGATTACATCCACGTGGACATGGGCGTGCTCGCGGTGGGTAAACCCGGCGGCCATCACATACTGCATGCCGAACATCAGAAACATGCTTTCGTGGGCCCAGTTGGTGGGTGAATTAAAGAGATAGCGGGCCAGCACTTCATAGTAATAGACGAATACAGCGATGATCGACCAGAAACTGACATACTCCCCGACGTAACCATTGATCTTGTCGACCCATTGAAAAAACGGACTTTGGACTTGCACCTCAATCGTTGCTTCGGCTTTGCCCAGCCTTTCGAATTCCGCCTTTTTGGCGGCGGCTTCGGCGAGCATTTCCTCGGTGGGTTTCTCCCGTTCCGCGCATTTTCTTACCAGCCCCGGCAGCAAAAACGCATCGATCAGCAATAATATAACAATGAGGATGGCTGATATACTGGTGTAGCGGAACCATTTGTCGTGGAGGGCTTGTTTCTCATCCAGATTCTGCATGGCGGGCGCCAGGGCTTGTTTGGCCTTATCCAGCTTTTCCTGGGCGCCTTTTCTGCCTTTGTCAACCGACTTCTGGGCGCGCTCCACGTCGAACTCGGCGATGCTGACTTCATTTATAGCTCCGGAAATTTGATCTGTCGCGGTGCGCACTTGGACGTTAAACAGCAGCAGAGCGATAAAAATGGGAATATAGATGAAACCCAGGACATTTCTGACGTAGAATCGATGCAGTCCGATAAATCCACCGCAGAGCCACAGCAGATAGGCAATGCGTTTGGATAGGGTGCCGTCTACTTCCTTGCCTCTCTGCTGGCGAACGATGTACATGGCTATAAGGGGTACGAATATCAAACCGCCCCAGTATAGCCAGTGAGGTAATACAAAATTGATGTGTGGCATAAATCTATCCTAACTCTTAAATATTATTAAAAATTTAGATGGTCGGGGGACGACCAGCCCCATTCGGGATGGCGGTGGATTCCGGCCATTAAATTTCTGCTAGAGCCAATTTAATAAAATAGGAACCGCCACGGAGGGCGGTTCCTATCCGCTGCCAGACAGCCAGCGAGTTTAGGTGTAACAAATATTTAGACGTGCTTCAGGGTCTGACCCTTGATCATATCGGGGTTGGCATAGCCGAGGCTGCCGGACATCATGTAGTCGAGCTGGATTTTGAATGCCCGGGCTGCACCGGCGTCCTTGTTGGCCCATTTAAACCACAACGGCACGGCCAGTTGGGTAAAGGCCTCGACGTCTTCTTCGCTCAGCCGCGTTACGATCGAACCGGCTTCCTCGAAGCCCTTCCAGGCTTCCTGGTCGGCCCTCTGGATGGCGGCGTGATGCATATCGGAATATACATGGACTTCCATCTCCACGAAGGTCTTCAGGTGCTTGGGCAGTTTATTCCAGACTTTCATACCCACCGTGAGGTCCATCAGGTCGACTGGCTGGTAGATCGACATGAAGCCGGCCGGGCCCATGGAGATGTACTTGGTGACCTGGTGGAAGCCCAGAGCGTAATTGACCGCCGGGCCGACATAGTCGGCCACGTCGATGGTGCCTTTTTCCAGGGCCGGGAAGATCTCGCTGCCGGGCAGCAGGGTGGTCTTGGCGCCGGCCGCCGCGAAAAGCTCGGAAACCATGCCGCCGGGGACACGCATCTTGCGGCCGCGGAAGTCTTCGATGGAGCGGATGGGTACCTTGGAATGAATGATGTTGGGGCCGTGGTGGATCGGACCCACATAGTACATACCGTGCTCGGCGAACAATTCACGAGTGAGTTCGATGCCGCCGAGGCCGTAATAGAAGACATCCCACTCATGGGGGTTGCGCAAACCCATAGGGTAAGAGGTTAAAAACACCGAGACCGGCATACGGCCAGCCCAGTAAATCGTAAAGGGGTTCATGCCTTCCAGGACACCGTTTTTGACGGCATCGAACAACTGGAAGTCCCCGACGACGTCTTTGGCGGTAAAGCCTTTGAAAATCAACTCGCCGCCGCTTTTTTCCTGGATGCTGTCGCACCAGTTTTTGAAAATATCCAGTCCGATACCCCCAGGCCAGGAGGTCTGGATTCGCCAGGTCGTCCCTTTGGCCGCAGCGGTGCGGATATTAAAAAGAGTGGGCGCTACCGCCGCCCCGACACCTGCCGCCACGGTATTTTTGAGGAATTTACGCCGTGTGGTTTTTTTCACTTCCGGTTTTTTTTCAATCTTCTTCGCGTCGACTTTTTTCATGACATTCCTCCTGTGAAAATTTTAGATGGTCCTGTCTCCCTAAACCATACAAACGCTGTCAGGCAACGCTGACGGGATAGCGAGAGATTTCCATCGGATTTTCCCGGCAACTGAGTTTTACCGGTTACAAGTGGTGAACTGCCGCTTCTGACTTATCACTATATCTCAAGCGCCGTTTATTCATGCGTTAAGATCGTCATCTGGATAAATAGTCTTGCAATACCAGATTCCATATTATAGAACGGCTTTCTACGATATGGTTTAGTTTTTCTCTAACAAAGCGCAAACTAGGGTGTCAAGTAAAACAACTTTTGCCGGATTTCGACAAATGGCGGGTGAACGTATTTATGCTGATTCGGTTCCTGGCTTTAAGCAAGACCGCATACAACACGTTTAGGGAACAATCCTCTATCCTTTAAAAACCGGTAATTCAGTCGACAAATTTCCGGCCGTGATGCCTCCCGATTTACCTGGTGATGTCAGATAAAAGCCATAAATATCTTGTCGGACATCACCTAAGCACCTGGTAAGACCAGCACCTAATAAACATAGTTGAATTTTCCTGTCAAGCTATTTTTTGCATTGACAATTTGGGGCCGATGTTGCATCTTGCCGATAATTTTTCTGTATTTCTGATATTTATCAGTGTGTTAAATTTAGTCAATGAACTGGCCGCCGGAATGTTGCTGTTGCTGGAAATACTGTTGACCGGTATTTATTGATAAAGGTATGATGGTCCGTCCAAGTCGTTTGTCGGCACGATGAAGAAATATTTGCAGATGATATGAGTGATTCCGAATTTTCGATAAAAGCCTATTTCTACCATTCCCCGGTTATATTTATCGGCATTTTTTATCTGGTTTTGGTTATTTGGACCGGCATCTGCCTGCTGCTGATGGGATCCATCGAATTTAGCCTCGGATGGCCTTTGGCCAGAATGGTTATGATTTCTTTTGTGATGGTCTATACCTGGTATTTTTCACTGGCGATTTCATTTAAAATCGGAATTACCGAAACCGGCGATATTCAATTGACCAGTTTCAGGCGGGTGGTGCGGGTCAATGCCGAGGTGATCGGGATGGTCGAAGGCCCCAAATGGGCCTTGATCCCTTACGGATTTGTCAGATTCCGGCTGGAGCGTGAAAAGGCCTATATATTTTGCTGCATCACCGACCCCGATTTTAAGCAGTTTATGCAGATTATGACAGACGTTAATCCGGAGATGATGTTAAAAGGACTATAAGATTATAAAACAACAAATTACAGGCACCAAAATACAAATAAATTCCAAATCAAAATATTCAATGACCAAAACATCCAATGCCGCCTTATTGCAGCTAATCATCTCGCTATGCTATATCTGCCGGTGATGTTGCCATTGCGTATATTTGCAAATATTGCCATTGATCGACCTGTGACGAGTTGCTCACGAGCGCTGCATCTGGCCGCCAGCGTCCAGTCTGATCGAGAATAAAAACATTGTTCATATGGCAACGTAGAACGTAGGGTCGGCCTCTGTGCCGACCGTATCGGCGGGCACGGAGGCCCGCCCTACGATCTCTACTGAGCCATTTTGGCGTAATTTCATAAGAGGTCTAGTACCTGTGCTTGACAAAGCCGGTCGTTTCGAATTTTGGATTTTGGTTATTGGGATTTGTTTGGGATTTGTATATTGGTGTTTGGAGTTTTTATCAAACATGCAGGGGGGTGTTTCAAGCATTCAAGACTTCGGATTATCGATGATTTCATCGGAGCCTTCTGTCAGTTGTCGCTAGTTCTTTGACACTGGTTTCCACATAGTCGAGATGTTCATGCATGCGCCGGCTGGCCAGGGCGGCATCTCCTTTTTTAATGGCTTCCACCACTTTGCAGTGCTGTTCGTATACGTCCTCCATTTTGATGCTTTCATAGTATTTGCCCAGAGATTCTTTGAGAATGTCGTAGATCGAAAACATCAGGTGGGTCTGGATTTTATTGTGGGTGGCCTCGGAGATTGCCAGGTGGAAATCGGCATCGTCCTCGACAACGCTGATATCCTGCTCTATTTTCAGTCGCATGGATTCAACGCTTTTTTCAAGATTGGCAATGTCATCAGCGGTTGCCCTTCTGGCCGCATGATAGGCGCTCCAGGTCTCGACGGCCTTTCTGACTTCGATCAGTTCAAACACCGTCTGAATGTCTTCCCGCAGCAGGTGGTGCAGGGGGTCGGTTATTCTCCCCGATGCCAGGGATTTTACAATTGTCCGGTGCTTTTGGGACATTTCCAGAAAACCCATACCCGCCAGGGTATTGAGCGCCTCGCGCAACGAAGCACGGCTGACATTGAAAACCTTTACAAGTTCTCTTTCGGGTGGCAGGGCATCACCGGGTTTCAATTCACCGGCGTTGATGAGTGCTTTTATCTGCTCGGCTATTTTGGTGGAAATTTTTTCCTGCTTTATCGGCTTGAATTTTGGACTGACCATCATACCACATAGAAAATTAAGGGTTGATATTAACGACTGCGGGCGGGGCAAGCCACACTTGCCTGCGGCTGATGCAAATGCTCCACAGGTGCCGCAGCACTAGAGAAGTTACTATATTATCACATATTTTCGTTGTCAACCCCAATCTGTTTCGGTGAATAAATCCCTTGACAGGTATAGGCATTTATGGTTTATGGGTGGATGGTCTTACCAGATGTCGTATCTAACATAAAAGATGAATCATTAACCCAATGATGATGGAGGCAAAATGGCAAAGTTTTTTGAATATCAGGGAAAAGAGCATTTTAGTAAATCGGGTATCCCGATCCCTGAGGGGATGGCGGTTAAATCGCCGGAAGAAGCCCGCCAGGCGGCCGAAAAATTAGGGCGGCCGGTGGTGGTCAAAGCCCAGGTCTGGGCCGGGGGACGGGGAAAATCCGGTGCCGTGAAGTTTGCCGACACACCTGATGAAGCGCAAAAAGTCGCTGCGGAGATTCTGGGGATGGAGGTCAAGGGGCTTGAAGTCAAGGAGGTCCTGGTAGAAGAAAAGCTTGACATCGCCCAGGAGTTTTATGCCGGTGTAATTATAAACTCCGCCCAGGAAGTCCGGGCTCCCGTGCTGATGTTCAGCCCGGAAGGCGGCATGGACATCGAATCCGTGCCCGAAGATAAAATGTCGATCATGAATGTGGATGTGGTCAAGGGTTTGATGCCCTATGACACACTGAACATGGTTTCTGCCATGGGCGTCAAGGGCAAGGTCCTCAGGCAGGTGGCTGATATCGTGTTCAAACTTTTTAAAACCTTTCAGAGGCTGGACTGTCGTACCCTGGAAATCAATCCCCTCGTCTTGACGGCTGACGGCAAGGTTCTGGCAGCGGATTGCCGCATGGAGGTCGATGATCAAGCCCTTTTCAGACACCCCGAACTGGGGATCAAGATTGGGCGTGAGTTTTTAAAAGAGCCCAGCGAATTTGACCTGATTGCCTGGTCCTTTGAAGAAAGCGATTTCCGGGGCACCAGCTATGTGGCTCAGATGGCCGAACCCGAAGAAGTGGCCAAAGGCGGCTATGTCGGATATCATGGCATCGGCGGTGGGGCGGCCATGCTGGGTATGGATGCCCTCAACAAAGTGGATCTGAAAGTGGCGGATTACGCCGACACAAGCGGCAACCCGACGGCGTCCAAAGTCTACCGGGTGGTAAAGCTGATCATGTCCATCCCGGGCATCGAAGGTTATTTTCTTTCGGGGTTTATGATGGCCAATCAGGAGCAGTGGCATCATGCCCACGGCATTGTCAAAGCATTGAGGGAAGAACTACCCAAAAAACCGGGATTTCCGGTGGTGCTTCTGCTGTGCGGCAACAAGGAAAAAGAATCCCAGGAAATTTTAAAGGAAGGTCTGGCTGATCTCGATGCCAGAATTGAGATCTATGACCGCGAGCATGTGTACGATGCCAAATTCATTGGCGGTCGCTTAAAGGCGCTGATCGACGATTATAGAAAAGAAAGATCAGCACCACAACCTGGATGAACTGGAAATAACAAATAACAAATCGCAAATAGCAAATAATATTCAATGACCCAAAAGACAAATTCAAAACAAAAATGTGATACTTGAAGACCACGACTTATATCTAAAGTATGGTGCCTTATTTGTGGAAGCGACTTTCAGGCGCGATCAAACGACTGGGGCTTTAAGGTGATCTTATATCATCACTGGAAGCCACCTTCCCGAAATGTTGATGTCTACATTTTAAAGTACGTTGTTTCGGTCATTGAAATTTTGAATTTGTTTGGAATTTGGTGCTTGTATATTGGGATTTTCACCATAAATTGCACCCAATAAATTCTAAAAACAGGATAGGAGAATGCGATGGAATTTAGCGAGAGAACAATAAAGGTCATCATTGATGAGGAAAAATGTGAAGGCTGTCAAACCCATGTCTGTGTGGAAGCCTGCAAAACATATAGTCGCGGAATTCTGGTTCTGAAAGACGGCAAGCCCGCAGTTGAAGGAAGCCCGGAAGAACTGGCACGCAAGGGCACCGAATGCCTGGCCTGTGAGTACGAATGCTGGTTCAGGGGAAATTCGGCGATCACCATTGAGGTTCCGGTTGAAGGATTGGCCGAGTACAGGAAAAAGCACGGTACAGAATAGCAGGGGGATGATATGTCAATATTATGTGATGAAAATACTAGAGTCATTGTTCAGGGGATGACCGGCAGGGAAGGGTCTTTGCGAACCGCCTTTATGAAAGGCTATGGCACCAAGGTGGTGGCCGGGGTGACTCCAGGCCGAGGCGGCCAGGAAGTCCACGGTCTGCCGGTTTATGACACCGTCAAACAAGCCATCAAAAATGAGGGCATGGTTGACGCCACCGTAACATTTATACCCGGACCGGGGTTGAAAAATGCCGTATACGAGGCCATCGATGCCGGGATTAAATTCGTGGTTTCACCCGTCGAGCGGATTCCGATCCATGACGTCATTGCCATGGTCAACTATGCCATAGCCAATGATGCAAAAATATTGGGACCCGGAAGTCTGGGCATTATCAGCCCCGGCAAGGCCGCCATGGGATGGCTGGGCGGCAATGTTGGCTGGGCCAATAAATTATTTGAACCGGGGCCGGTCGGGGTGATTTCCCGCAGCGGCGGCCAATCCGGGACGGTGCCCTGGGCCCTGAAGGTGGCGGGTCTGGGAATCAGCACGGCAATGCACATCGGTACAGAGCCGGTATCGGGCCTCACCATGGCAGATGTCCTCAAATTATTCGAAAAAGACGAGCAGACCAAAGCGGTCGCCATATTCGGGGAAATAGGCGGCACCCTGGAAGAAGAAGCCGCTGAGGCGGTTGAGAAAAAAGAATTTACCAAACCACTGGTGGTTTTTATCGCCGGTGCCTGGGCGCCCGAGGGCATGCGATTTTCCCATGCCAGCAGTATTGTTGAAAAAGGCCGGGGGACCGCCCAGGGCAAAATCAAAGCACTGACTGAAGCCGGCGCCCATGTTGTGGACAGCCCCGAAGAAATTGCACCAAAAATCAAACAGCTCATCGGCATCTAATTCAAAGAATAAAACAATCTATGAATAATCTAAGATGAAAGCGAGTTTAGCGTATTTGATTGGAAACATGGAATGATGGAATGATGGAAAAATGGAATATTGATTTAACTGCAAGGTTTCAATTTACCTCTTATTTCTATTGTCGAAATGAGTTTTGCCAATAACCCATTTGCCCATTATCCCAAAACCCATTTTTCCAGTATTCCAAAATTCCAACATTCCATTTTTAAAATGAGGAGGATTGAATCATGCCTGTTATGAGATCGGTATTTTACACACCCAGCAATAATGAAAAGATGGTCGCAAAGGCCCCTGAGATCGCCTGCGACATCCTGACCCTGGATCTTGAAGACTCGGTGCCGCCGGCCGAAAAACAGAAAGGCCGGGAAATGATTCAGGAATATTTTAAATCCGGCAGAAATAAGCAACTATCTCCCACCCTTTACGTGCGCGTTAACAATTGGGAGACCCAGATGACCAACGATGACCTGGAAGCAATTGTCCACCCGGGCCTCGACGGGGTGTGTTTGGCCAAATGCGGCGATGCCGAAAATGTGAAGCGCCTGGACTGGAAGATAGAGGAACTGGAGCAGCGCCGGGGCATGGAAGTCGGCAGCGTCGGAATCCAGCTACTTATTGAAACGGCCAAGGGCGTGATGAATGCCTATCCGGCAGCCTGTGCCAGCCCGCGGGTCAACTCGCTTATTTTCGGGGCGGTCGATTTCACTAAAGATATGCGGGTCACCCTCACTTCCGAAGGGCAGGAGCAGCTGTATGCCCGGTTTCACACCGCGGTTGCGGCCCGCGCAGCCGGCTGCATCGCCATCGATTGCCCGTTCGTCAATATCAGCGATGTGGAGGCCTTTAAGGTCAGCACCCGGGAAGGCCGGCAGATGGGCTATGAAGGCCGCATGCTGATTCACCCCAGCCAGATCGAGCCCTCCCACGAAATCTATACGCCTTCGGCCGAAGACGTCGAGTGGGCCGAAGGAGTGAAAAAGGTTTTCGAAGAAGAGGGCATCGCCAAGGGATCCGCGGCGGTTTCCTACAAGGGCAAAATGGTGGACACCCCGGTTTATGAGAATGCCCTACAGATCCTGCGAACCATGGAAGAAATCAAAGCAGCTGATGCGAAATCTTAATTGCCTTTTGACGGGCCGCGGATTGCGGTTTTCAAAGCAGGCATAAAATAGATAAGACACAGGAAACACAAGAAGGCAATTAAGATAAATTCGAAATACGAATACCGAAATTCGAAACAAATCCGAATGAAGAAAATTCGAATGTCCAAAACAGGATCATAACTCGGAAAATGTAGTATGCGCTAATTGTTTTGAACATTGAATTATTTGAATTTAGGATTTGTTTCGGATTTCGTGTTTCGGATTTCGGAATTGTTTACAATCTTCTAAATAACCGGCAACAATGCGCTTTTAACTCAAGCAGACTAAAATGAGGTATACACCATGCGTATAATCTTGGTCGGCCAGGGTCCTTTCGGGGAAAAAACATTGGACGCCCTGATTCAACGGGGCGAAGACATCGTAGGGGTGTTCTGCCCGAAAGGCAGAGCCGGGGAGGCGATGAAGGGGTTGGCCGAAAGTTCATCCATCGCCCTCTGCCAGCCTGACCACATGCGCGATGCCGCGGTTCTCGAAGCCTACCGTGATCTACAGCCGGATCTGGTTGTGCTGGCTTTTGTGACCGATATATTGCCCGGAAGCCTGCTGGATATCCCGTCCATCGGCACTATCTGCTACCACCCGTCGCTGCTGCCCCGGCATCGCGGTTCCAGCGGTATCAACTGGGCGGTTATCCAGGGTGACACCCGTACCGGACTGACCATTCTCTGGGCCGATAAAGGCATCGATACCGGGGCCATTCTATTGCAGAAAGAAGTAGACATCGAACCCCATGATACGACCGGCTCCCTGTACTTCAACAAGCTTTTCCCCATGGGCATCGATGCGATTGTCGAAGCCGTTGATCTCATAAAATCCGGCAAGGCTCCCAGGATCGAGCAGGATGAATCCCTGGCAACCTATGAGCCGCCCTGTGACGAAAAACAGGCCGGGATTGATTGGTCGAAGCCGGCCACGGTAGTCTATAATATGATCCGGGGCTGCGATCCTCAGCCTGGGGCCTTTTCGACGATCGGCGGTGAAAAAGTCAAATTTTTCCAGGCCGAGCTGATCGACGAGCAAGCACAAACTTCCTCCGGCCAGATCATCGATATAGGTGAGGGTAAAATGGTGGTGGCCCTTGACGGTGGCGCATTGAAAATCGGCAAGCTGAAAGGAGAAAAGAGCGCGAAAATCGGCGCTGTCGAGTTTGCCGATGAGGCAGGTTTGAAAGTTGGGATGCGGTTTGGAGAAAAAGAAATTGAACTAAAATGAGCTAAAATTTCAAAATGACTAAAATTAATGTGTCGCTTCAGGCTTGGGGCTTCGCTCTTCGAGCTACGACCGCACACGTCGCCTTCGGCTACGACCCGACAGGTCGCTCCGTCACTATTTGATGTGTCATTTTAATATTGACGTGCAACCAGCGAACCTTAAATATCCAGCATCAAGAATCCAGTATCAAGTATCGTTTGTTGACGGCTAACATATAACCGCAGAAGCTAAGTTATCCGTATGATAGTTTAACGTTTTGGGAGGAAAAACATGATTCTAGCCCAGCTATCGGTATTCCCCATCGGTGACAGTACCAGCTTGAGCAAGTATGTTAAAAAGGGGCTGGAGGTTATCAAAGCCTCCGGTTATCATTATGAAATCGGCGGGATGTCGACCTGCATCGAGGTGCCGGATTTGGATGCTTTGTTTGCGCTCGTCAAGAACGTGCACCGGGCCCATCTCGATGCAGGGGCCCAGAGAATTTCAATTGATTTGAAAGTGGACGATCGACGCGACAAAAATGCAACTATCCAGAGTAAACGCAATGCGGTGGAATAGTCGTGTAAAGTGCCTGCCATGCAAAATTACGGTTTTTGAGTACTTTACGGGTACTCCCTAAATGAGTCATTATTAAAATGAGCTAAAATGAACTAAAATACGAAAATGCCTAAAATTAAGGAGTCGCTGCGCTCCATCATATAAAAAAAGGGTAAAAATCTATACCATTCAGAATTCGTTACTTACTTTTAAAATGGGTCAACTTTTTGGACACGATCCTGTCTATGTGCAGGAAATAAACTCAGGTATCTCCATTAAACAACAAACAAACGAGGAGGAAATTATTGTGAGTGAAGTCAAAGCCCCGATGGGCGGAAAAGTTATTAGTGTAATGGTAAATCCGGGTGACCTGGTTGAGGAAGGCGAGGAAGTGGTTGTCATCGAGGCCATGAAAATGGAAATGCCCATTGCGTCGGATGATGCCGGTACCGTTAAAGCGGTGAATTGCAAAGAAGGCGATAATGTGGAAACGGATGCGGTTCTGGTGGTCCTGGAATAAGGGCCGGCAGGTAGTGCATGTTATCAGACCGGCACGATACCCGAAAAAAACTATTCGACCCGTGGCCCGATAAATATGACGAGTGGTTTCAAACCCCGATCGGGGCGTTGGTCAGGCGTTACGAAAGCCGGATGCTGCTGGATCTGCTGCAGCCTGCGCCGGGGGAGACGATCCTGGATATCGGCTGCGGCACGGGAATTTTTACACTCGATATGCTGGCCTTGGGCCCCCGCATCGTGGGCCTGGAAATCTCCCGGCCCATGCTGCTGCGGGCCCGGCCGAAGGCTAAGGGGCTGCCCTTTGATCCATTGATCGGCAACATGTTGTTTTTGCCATTTGATGATGAAGTTTTCGATAAAACCGTCTCCATGACCGCTCTCGAGTTTGTGGCCGATGCCCACAGGGCGGTTCGAGAAATGTTTCGTGTGACCCAAAAAGGCGGCACCGTTGTGGTAACCACCTTGAACAGCTTGAGCCCCTGGGCTGTTCGCAGGCAGCAGAAGGCCGAAAATGGTCATCAGCTGTTTCAAAAAATGATTTTCAGATCCCCGGGTGAGATGCTTGATCTGGCTCCGGTAGATGGGGTTGTGAAAACCGCCATACATTTTCAAAAAGAAGAGGATCCTGACCGAGCGCCTGAGATTGAAAAGCTGGGGCGGCTAAATAATTTGCGGACGGGTGCATTTTTGGCGGCCCGTTGGGTAAAGCCGTTATAGCCGTTCAGGGTTCAAGCTTTAGGGTTCAGAGGTTCCGGGTTCGAGGTTCAAGGTTGAAGGTTGTAAGAAACGGATCCAGACCCAATTACATCCATAGATTCAATGCCAACTCTGATGAGTCGGCCTTTACCTGTCAACGCATATGTATTTTTAATTTAAAATTATCGCAGCAGCGATACTGTCTTACCACTACCATAATGTTACAAGCTGCTAATAAATAAGGTGATATGACATGATAACGGATAATTTTAAGCGAGAAATGGAAGGCATTGTCGGTCGGGAGAATGTTTCGGTTTCTCGTACCATTTCGGAATTATACTCGTATGATGCCTCATTGGCCAAGGGTAGTCCCGGCGTGGTCGTTTTTCCCGCCGACGGCAATGAGGTGGCCCGGGTCGTGCGGGTTGCCCGCCGGGAAGGCATACCGTTTGTGCCCCGCGGATTTGGCACCAACCTTTCGGGTGGTACGATTGTCGCCGACCAGGGATTGATCATTTGCCTTTCCCGGTTGAACCGTATCCTGGGAATCTATCCTGAAAGCCGCCATGCGGTGGTCCAGCCCGGGGTGACAAATCTCGAATTGCAAGATGCCACCGGGGTCATGGGGTATTTTTATGCACCGGACCCCGCCAGCCAGAAAGTTTCCACCATCGGTGGAAATCTGGGCGAGAATTCGGGCGGTCCCCGCTGTTTGAAATACGGTGTCACTTCCAATCACATCCTGGGTATGGAAATGGTTTTGCCCGACGGGGAGATCATGCGTACCGGAGGGGCTGCTCTCGATCCGCCAGGCTTGGATTTGCGCGGGGCCATGGTCGGCAGTGAAGGCACACTGGGTATCGTCACCGAAATTACCGTTCGTATTCTGCCCCAGACCGAAAAAGTTATCACCATGCTTGCCATCTACGATACGATTGCGGATGCGGCCAAATCCGTATCCGGCATTATGTCGGCCGGTATTTTGCCCAACACGCTTGAGATGATGGATGCCACTATTATAAAGGCGGTTGAGGATAGCTATTCCTGCGGCTACCCGCGGGATGCGGCCGCAGTGCTGATTATTGAAGTGGAAGGTCCAGGTGTCGGCCTCAAGGAACAGGCCGAGCGCATCCAGGAAATTTGCATGCAAACCAATTGCCGCAATATCCAGGAAGCCAAGAACAATGATGAGCGTAACTTGCTGTGGCAGGGCCGCCGCGGTGCTTTTGGCGCCGTTGCCCGGTTGGCGCCCAATTATTTGGTTAACGATGCCACCGTCCCTCGCACGAAGTTGCCGGAGGCATTGGCAAAAGTATCTGAAATCACAGAAGAATACGATTTTGAACACGGCAACGTTTTCCATGCCGGCGACGGCAATCTGCACCCTCTGCTGCTATTTGATTCAAGGGACGAGGACCAGCTGCACCGTGTTGAAAAAGCCGGCTGGGAGATTATGAAAGCGTGTGTCGATCTGGGCGGCACCATCTCCGGTGAGCACGGTATCGGCCTGGAAAAACAGGATGCCATGCGCATGGTATTCAATGAGCATGATTTTAATGTTCAACGCGGGCTAAAACGCGCCTTTGATCCGGATAATGTTCTCAATCCGGGAAAGGTGCTGCCAAGCCCACTGGAGGCAGACAATAACGGGGATTCCGGCAACCGGCCGGCTGTCGTAAAATCGCGTGAAATGTCCTCCACTGCTGGGGCCGTCGATTTGATGGGCAAAATCAAAACTGCCGCCTCACAAAAACGGGCCGTGGTTCCCGCCGGCAACCGTTCCTACAGTCAGTATGGCAACTCCACGACCGGCGATTCGCTAGCTCTGGACAGTCATGCATTGGCGGATGTCATTGAGTACGATTTCGCCAACCAGGTGATAACCGTGGGAGCAGGGATGCCGTTCAAGGCACTGCAAGCGCATCTGCAGGAGCAGAACCAATGGCTGCCGGTGCGGCCGCCCTTTTTTACCGACAGGTCGACGGTCGGCCGATTGGTGGCCCTGGCCCCCTGCGGCCCCGAACGAATGTACTACGGGGCCCCCCGTGATCTGTTGCTTGGTTTGCGATTCATCAACAGTACCGGCCAGTTGATCACCGGCGGTGGCCGGGTGGTTAAAAATGTGGCCGGCTACGACATAACCCGCTTGTTAACCGGTTCGGCCGGCACACTCGGCTTTATCACCGAAGCCACCTGGCGGGTGTCGGCGATGCCTCAGCGATGTGCCGCAATCACCGCCGCCGGATCACTCGATGCGTGTGCGGCAACGGCCCTTGAAATCCTTAAATCCAACTGCCAGCCGGTTTTTGTGTGCGGCGTACCGGATAGTCTGGCGGCAGACGATCAGAATAGCTGGCAGCTTGTTATCGGTTTCGAAGGTTTTTCCCGGACAGTCGACTACCAGATCGAAAAGTGCGGTGACATGCTGCAGGATGGTCAACTGAAGGTGCTGGAACACGCCGACTATCCGGTTCACGACGGTCAGTTTGGTGGGGTGTATGACAAACTTGCCCCGTCATCTTTCATCCTGCGTGGCGATTTCCTGCTAAACCGGGTTGCCGAATTCATACAGGCGCTTAACAAACAGCTGCCGGTTTCCGGGGTATTCGCAGATTTCGGTTGCGGCAGGATTCTGGCAGGTATCGATGAGCTGAGCAGTGAACAATGGTCCGGTCTATATACACTTGCCGGCAATCACGACGGCCACGTTTTGCTGGAAAAAGCCCCGGATGAGTTTAGAAAACACAATGATGTGTTCGGGCTGCCGAATTCCGTTTGGGAGATTATGCACAAAATCAAAGCTGAGCTTGATCCGGATAACATTTTTTCTCCCGGACGCTTGCCCGGGAAGGTGTAGCGCAGAGGGCAAAGCGCAGAGAGCAAAGCGCAGAGAGCTAAGCGCAGAGAGCTAAGCGCATGGGGCAGAGGGCATAGGGCAGAGGGCATAGGGCCGAGCGCAAAGAGCATAGCGCATAGGGCTGGGAGCCCGGAGCATGGGGTCAAGAGCTCAAAGGTTTCGGGATTTTGCACCTCGGTTCCTTGACACCCGAAACCCGAAACCTGACACCCGAAACCCATAAACTGCGTTATTGCTGAACGATCGGGGAGATTTAGTCCGATAGTGGTATGGAAAAGAGTCTAGGCACAAAAAGGAACAATATGGATATTACTGAATATTACGATGAGATTTCTCAGTGCAACAAATGCGGGTTTTGTCAGGTAGCCTGTCCAATATTCCGATCCACCGGTCACGAATCCGGTGTGGCCCGCGGGCGGCTGGCGCTTTTGCGGGCCATCATCGAAGGTCGCCTGGACTGGGACAAAGAACTCGAGGAGCCGCTTTATGATTGCCTGGGCTGCGGGGCCTGCACGGCCAACTGTTTTCCGGCAGTCCCCACTTCCGACCTGGTGGTGAAGGCGCGCACCGAATATCTTGAAAAAGTTGACCGCAAGCCGATTCACAAAATGCTGTTCGACTATCTGCTGCCTTACCCCCGACGGCTGCATCTGGCAGCCCGCGCAGTTGCGCTGGGAAAAAACACAGGCCTCTCCAGTATGGCCCGTGCCCTGGGCCTGCTGCGGATTTTCGGACGTGATTTCTCCCGGGCCGAGGAGATTGTTGAAAAACTGCCGCCCCTGCCGTTTCGTGACCGAATCAAGCCCGGCGTTTACGAAGGCAGCGGGGAGAGCCTGCGTGTCGGCTATTTTGTGGGCTGCGGCGTGGATGTCATTCAGCAGGACGCTGGCGAAGCAACCTTGCAGCTGTTAAAGAAGAACGCGAAATCCGTTACGCTTCTCAACAACTGCTGCTGCGGCTTGCCGGCCTATTCCTATGGTGATATCGAAGCTGCCAAAAGATTGGCCGGCAAAAATTTGGACATCCTGGCTTCCGATGAATTCGATGTCATTGTGACCGATTGTTCCAGTTGTGCCTCATTCCTGAAAAAATATCCGGAGATTTTTGCCAACGACAGCCGCCGGGAGCAGGCTGAAAAGGCGGCTTCGCGCTTCAAAGATATGGTGGAGCTGATTTTGTCCACCGCACCCGTTCCCATCTCGCCGGAGAACACGCTTGTTGCAACCTACCATGACCCCTGTCATGCCTCACGGGGTCAGGGCCTTGCCACGGAGCCCCGGGATATACTCAAAAAAATTGAGGGAATTGATTACCGCGAAATGCCGGAGGCGGACTGGTGCTGCGGGGGCGCCGGCTCCTATGCGCTTTCCCATTACGACCTGTCTCAAAAAGTGCTGGATCGCAAGATGGAAAATCTCAAAAAAACCGGCGCCGATTTGCTGGTGACCTCCTGCCCGGCCTGTATGATTCAGTTGTCATACGGTGTCCGCCGACATGAGCTGAAGACTCGGGTATGTCACATATCACAGGTGGTGGCGGGAGTAGAGCGGTAGACATCCATTAGATCTAACTAAATTAGTGGTTTCAGGTGTCAGCAATGCCGCCTGCCAAACAAATGTCGAATGTCGATTGACGAAGGTCGAATTAAGGAATTTCTTTCTATTTTATACAAATAGCAGTACGACCTGTCGGGACGTAGCCGAAGGCGACGTGTGGGGTCGTAGCTCGAAGAGCGAAGCCCCAAGCATGAAGCGATTCCACTTGGAACTCCCCCTTTTTTTAATGGGGGCTGGGGGGATTCTTAAAATTCCGCAGTTCGCTTTTTGTCAAAAGTTTCATACAAGCGGCGGCCTTCGGCTAAAGGATAGCCGGTCTGATCTAAGAAAAGAAACTTCAAAAAGTAAATTTCAAATTTTGGATTTAAGGTATTCTGCCTGTCGTGAGTCTTTTATCGAACGGTCAATTTTAGAACGACTGAGCGAAGCGAATCCATCAATCGTCATTCGACATTCGTCCTTTCATAAGAGCTTCAGGTCTCAGGATGCGAAGATGCTGAATACGGTTAAGCGTTATTCATAAAATCTCTCATCCTGCACGCGTCTGAATAAATACTCAGGACCTCGCGAATTTTGCTGAACACCAGTGCCCCCGGATCATTATCTAATTGTCCCTGCCTGACCTGACGATATTGATTGGGCATATATTGGCTGAGCAATACCAATGGGATTCCGGTTTTTTTCAGGTTGAAATATAGTTTATCCTTTACTTCTTGCAAACCCGGATCCGGCCAATAGTAGCGACTGCGATCCAAATAGCTGAATTTTCTTTTTAGCTTTTTTTGCTTGGCGGTTCCGGAATAATATGTTTTCCAATGGGTTGGATCTTCGACCATGATTTCTTCCAGTCGATGCCGGAGAAGCGATCGATTTTCCGGATCACATTCGTACAGTTCGTTTTCGATTTCAGCCAGGGCAAATAGAGCTTCGCGATAGGCAAAGGTCAACCAGGGGCCGACCTTGAGGATACAGAAATGATCCGACACCAGTTGTGCCAGGGCTCCCGGATTCTGGTAATCTGTCGAATGGGCCTCGAAGACTAAATTCTCATGGCCCTCGATTATCCGGCTCAAGTTCATGGCAGCTTCGTGATTGTAATCTAATATCTGATCGTCACCAAACCCGACTCCCGGCTGGACGACTATCCCGCATACCCGCTCCCAGGCAGACTGCAGTTGTCGTTGATAAAATGCCTTCTTAGCGAGCGCAATGGTCCTTGCGGCATCTTCCGGAAGGGTGACAGCGGCTGCCGTAACTTGCCGGGCAGCACCCGGAGCGGGTACCTCGGTGCCGATTATATAAACGGGTTTCGGCCAACCTTTATCCAAACGACTCCATGCCTGCTCAGCGGTTGAGCAAAGTTCGGCAGTTCTTTGCGCCACAATTTCATCTGCCAGGGGTCGGGAACGGTCTCCCTGATCATCTGCCAGGAACATACTAGCATCAAGGTGTACTTTTTGAAAGCCTGCCTTGATATACTCTCGAACCAGAACCTTGGCGCTTGCCATGGCTTTTTCGGACGGCAGGTGCTGCCAGCTGTTGGGGCCCAGATGATCGCCGCCCAACAGAAGCATGTCTGACTCAAAATCCATGGCCCGAGCCAGGCCGTCGACAAAAGTGACAAATTCTCCGGGCATCATACCGGTGTAGCCGCCATCCTGATTGACCTGATTCGAGGTAGACTCAACGAGCAACATCGAATTATCCGCCTTGGCCTGTAGCATGGCGGCTTGCAGGACATCCCCATGGGCCGAGCAAACCGAGTAGACTCCGGTTCGTCGGCCTTTTTTGTTCAACTTTAATTTTTCACGGAAAATGTCGATGGCACTCACAGTCAAAATCCTTGCTTGCTTTTGCAACCCTATCGTACCAGTGCATATTTAGCTATTTTTAGATTGTCAAATACAATTTTTGGAAATCCGGATGCGAACCCAACCCGGCGAAGCCGGAAATGAAGATTGAATTAGGTTTCAGGTGTCAGGTTTCGGGTGTCAGGGAACCGAGGTGTTAAGCCCTGAAACCCGAACACTGACCCTTGACACTTTCAGTAACTGAAAAAATGTTTTCAGAAATAAAGCCCTAAGGGCCTAAAAATCAAATTTTGTTGTCTGGATAATGGACTTTTTTACCTTGTCTTTATACCGGTTTTTGAGTATCTGAATGCCTTAAACAGAACTTAGTTCGCTTCGCTCATCATTCCATGTGGCTTACCAGCGCGGACGGCCACGAATAACAATAGATTTCTAACAAGTTCTAGAAATTCCGGTACGTTAAATAGTAAAGGAAAACGACATGCCGCAAATCGATTTAAATGGAATTTTTCCCCCGATCCCGACGCCTTTTGTCGCCGGTGAGGTCGCTTATGACAAATTGGCAGCCAACATTGAAAAATGGGGCCGGACCGGCCTCAAAGGGCTGGTGGTTATGGGCTCCAACGGGGAGTACGTTTATTTGACATCCGCCGAAAAACGGAAGCTGGTCGAAAAGACGGTGGAACTGACGCCGGATCACATGCAGGTCATCGCCGGTACCGGCTGTGAATCTACCCAGGAAACCATCGCGTTGACACGGGATTGTGCGGACCGCGGCGCCGATGCCGCGCTGGTTGTGACCCCGCATTACTATGCCGGCAAGATGACTGACGCTGCCATGCTGGCCTATTTTACGGCGGTTGCGGATCAGTCCCCGATACCGATTTTGCTGTATAATGTACCCAAATTCACCCATGTCAACCTGAACTGCGGGCTGGTCGCCCGATTGTCCGGCCATCCAAATATTGCCGGTATCAAGGACAGCACCGGCAATGTAATTCAGTTGGGTGAATTTGCCAACCACGTCGCTGACGGTTTCAAGTTGATGGTCGGTACGGCCGGCGCATTGTTCGGCGGCCTGGCCCTGGGCTGTGCCGGGGGTGTGCTGGCGTTGGCCAATGTCGCACCGGAAGCGTGTGTTAAAATTCTCGAGTATGTTCAGCAGGGTGATTTTGAAGCCGCCAAACAATTGCAGCTAAGAATGCTTCCGGTCAATCAGGCCGTGACGGCGACTTATGGCGTTCCCGGTTTGAAGGCGGCCATGGATATGCTGGGTTATTTTGGCGGTGACCCGCGCCCGCCGCTGCTGCCCGGTTCCGAGAAGGAACGATCGGAAATCAGGGAGATATTAATTAAGGCTGAGTTGCTTGCGGGCTAGAAATTGAGATAATTCATTCCGGGCAGCGGATACTGGATACTGGGTATTGGGTAATGGGTAATGGGTATTGGGTATTGGGTATTGGGTATTGGGTAATGGATATTGGGTATTGGGTATTGGGTATTGGGTATTGGTACTCGATCTTTAAGTCGAATTCTACCATTTAACTTTAAACTGATCCATACTAAATTAGGGAAAAGCCATGCCACACGAAGCCGTAGAACTATTGTCGCAGTATTTGCAGATCGATACTACCAATCCGCCCGGCAACGAACACCAGGGGGTCGAATTTTTAGCAGACATTTTGAAAAGAGAAGGCGTTGACTATAAGACCTTCGAAGCATCTCCCGGTCGCAGCTCAATCAAGGCGGTATTGCCGGGTACCGGTGAAAAAGGAACCATCATTCTGCTCAATCACATCGACGTCGTTCCGGCCCGTGCCGCCGAGTGGAGTGTACCGCCCTTCAGCGGCGCGATTGTGGACGGCTATATCTATGGCCGGGGGGCGCTGGACATGAAAAGCCTGGGCATCCTGGAGCTGCTGGCCTTGCTGGAGATCAAGCGAAAGGGGCTCACCCCATGTCGCGACATTATCTTTCTGGCGGTGGCAGATGAGGAAACCGGCGGCTCTCAGGGCGCGCAGTATTTGTTGAACAATCATCCGGATGAATTTCAAGCCGACCTCGTTATAAACGAGGGCGGCTTTGGCCTGACCGATGTGCTGGCCGATCGTCCACTGTTCATGCTGGCTGCCGCCGAAAAGGGTATATGCCAGCTTAAACTGACGCGCACCGGACCACCCGGTCATGGTAGCACGCCCCATGGCGAGAATGCCCTGGAAAAGTTGGTTGCCGGTTTAAACCGGGTTCTGACGCAAGAGAATCCGATTGTCGTCACCCCGCTGATTGCGGAGTATTTCAAGCGGCTGGGGACCGAATGGGAATTTTTGCAGCCATATCTCGAGGACGGCAAGACCGAAACCCTCGTTGAAGCGCTGACGCAAAGCGGCATGATCGATGTTTCGCAAATGTCGGCCATGCTTAAAAATACCTACAGCCTGAACTGTCTGCGTTCCGGGAACAAAACCAATGTGATCCCCAGTGAAGCCAGGGCGGAGTTTGATATTCGACTGCTGCCGGGAACGGAGCCGGATGGGGTCGTTGCCGGTATCCAAGCACGGCTGGCTGATGAGAACATTAAAGTCGAAGCCATGAAAAAAGCCCGGGCCAGCGAATCCGCTTTGGACAATCAGGATTTCGCAATCATCAACGATGTTCATCTCGAACATTTCCCGGATGCCCTGACCGTGGCGTCCCTTTTATTCGGTGCTTCGGATTCCCGGTTTTTCCGGGCCCAAGGAATTCCCTGCTATGGGGTATGCCCCATGTTGATCAACATGGATGAGCTCAACCGGGTACATGGTATCGACGAGAGAATTTCCGAAGAAAACATGATTCTGGGAACCCGGGTGTTCACGGATATCGTTAGACGACTTTGCAAGGTCTGATATGAACAAAAAGATCGTTGTTACCTACGAACCTGGCGGAGACGAACGGGCTGTATATCACGAAATATTCGACAGCTTGGCACAAGTTCGTTTTCTGCCGGTCGAGTCAGCGCAAAACCGCAGCCGGTTGCTGAGCGAAGCTGAAATCATAATTGCATTAAGTTTTTCTGCTAAGGAACTGACTGCGGCAGAAATTCAATTGCTGGAGCGTGTCGGCTTCATTCAATTAATCTACGCCGGTGCCGACAATGTACCGTTTGAGCTCATTCCCCCGGAAATTGTATTGGCCTCCAACGTCGGCGCTTTTGCCCGGCCCATTGCTGAGCATGTGCTGGCACTGACGTTGGCCCTGGCAAAGAAAATTGTTCGCAAGAATGACCAGTTGCGGCAGGGCATATTCGATCGCTCCGGCTACAACCAGGAGCTGCGGGGTGCTGTTTGCGGGATTATCGGATTTGGCGGCAATGGCCGGGAAATTGCCCGAACCATGCGGGCCATGGGAATGCAGATTTACGGCATCAACCGATCCGGTCATACCGATTTTCCGGTCGATTTTATCGGATCCATTGAAGATATGCCGACGGTGCTGCGAGCCTCCCGGGTCGTCGTGGTAACCACCCCGCTGACCCGCGCCACCAAAAATTTAATCGGACCCAAAGAACTGGATTGGATGAAAAAAGACGCCATCCTGATCAATGTCGGCCGGGGTGATGTCATCGATCAACAGGCGTTGTATGAGCATTTGAGGACCCGGCCTGAATTTTGTGCCGGAATCGATACCTGGTGGAACGAGCCGGTCGGCAGCACCGATTTCGAGTTGAAATATCCCTTTTTTGAATTACCCAATATTCTCGGATCGCCGCACATTGCAGACCACGTGCCGGGCTCCATGCCCTATGCAACGCGCAAAGCACTTGAAAATGTTGAAAATTTTTTGGTTGGCAAAGAATTGCGCGGGGTCCAGAACCGCGAAGACTATCTGGTCTGAAAAAAGATAAGACATAAGCTGACTTGTACCTGTATAAAATGCCGACGGATCGGGAGACCGAGATCTGCCGATCTAATGAAGACAGACGGGTTGTCTTTGAAATAATACGAATCGCTTATCTTCATTCAATCCCATTGACAAAAGGAGCAGGGAGTATGAAAAAGCTTTTGATCTATCTATTGATGGTTTCTATGTTTTTTGTAATGTGTGTCACCAGCAGCAATGCCTATCCGAATACATCAGTTGATTTAGGGCTCACGGCACTCGTTGTTCATAGCGTTACGCCTGATTTGTTCTATCAGGTCAGTATTGGTGACGTCATCCTCTTCAGCCTGTTGATTGAGAACGCAGAAGTTGGACAACACTTTTCAGATATACTGACCGGGGCCGCATTCGACAGCGGTGTTGCCAAACTGACAGACGGGCTGAACGATTGGCTTACTGCCGGCCTTAGTATTATGGATGGGGGATTGGGCGGCGCCGCCTCCGCCTCTAAGGAGTCTTATCTTTTTTTCGACGACCCCACGGGGGCGAGCGGGATAGGTTTTGAGGGTTTCGAAATTAACAGGGTCTCCCTTGACCTTGATGTAACCTCAATCGAAGTCGATAATACCGTGACAGGCTTTGGAGGGCACGTAACCCTGTCTTCAATAATGACCATAGATGCCGCACCCGTCCCGGAACCGGCCACTTTACTCCTTTTAGGGTCAGGCTTGGTGGGGCTTGCAGGTTTTGGGAGGAAGAGAAGGTAAGCGGTATATTATTCTTTTCTGCTCTTCTGAATTAAAGGCATTTATGCTTTCAATAAGGAAAATTTAAATGTTCGATATCATTATTCGCAACGGTAAAATTGTCGATGGATCCGGCCAGAAAGCCTTTGGGGCGGATATCGGAATTATAGATGGACGCATTGCCGAAATATCTCCGGATCTGGCAGCGGATGCGCAGGAGGTTTTTGACGCCGATGGCTGTGTTGTCAGTCCGGGGTTTATCGATATGCATTCCCACTCGGATTTTACGCTGCTGGTGCACCCGGAAGCCGAGAGCAAAATCCGCCAGGGCGTGACAACCGAACTGGTCGGCAACTGCGGCGGATCACCGGCTCCGGTCCCCGATGCCCATTTCGATGATTTCATGCAGTACATGACCGGCCCGGGCGGATTTTACCAAAAAGCACTGACCCCCCGGGATTGGAAATGGAAGACCTTGGCCCAATTCTATGAAGAGCTGGAAGAACGTGGCGTTGCCGTAAACCTGGCGCCCCTGGTAGGCCACAGCACCCTGCGTTCTGCTGTTATGGGCTATCAAAGCGGTCCGCCCACGCCAGATCAACTTAAGCAGCTTAAATATCTTCTTGAGAAAGAGCTCGATCTGGGAGCATTTGGCTTGTCCACCGGGTTGATATATCACCCCGGTGCTTTTGCCGATCGGCAAGAGCTGACCGAACTGGCCGAGGTGATCCGCTCCTACGACGGCATCTATACGACCCACATGCGCAGTGAAGGCAAATACCTGGTCGAGGCCATTGATGAAGCTGTTTATGTGGCTGAAAACTCCGGTGCCTCGGTTGAAATCTCTCACATGAAGTGCGAAGTGCCCGCCAACTGGGGCAAGGCCCGGGATGCCTTGCGTCTCATCGACCGGAGCCGGGAAAACGGAAACCGGATCGATTTCGATCAATATCCATACCGGGCCTATCAGTGCGGTCTGCTGGAAATTTTTCCGACCTGGGCCAAAGAAAACGGTGCGGAACGGATGATTGCGGTCCTCAAGGATGAGGGGCTGCGGGACCGGGTGATCAAGGATATGACCCAAGAACCATATGACTGGGACAATCCCATGGATGGACTGGGTTGGGATCAAATCCGAATAAATGGCTTCAATCGGGAAAATAATCTTGAATTGGAAGGATTAACGCTCGACCGCATCGGGGAGCGGTTGTCACTGCCGCCGCTGGAGGCTCTATTTCGAGTGTTTGAAGAAGAACAGGGCGGGTTGGGCATGATTGTTTTTTCGATGAACGAGGATGAGGTGATCCGAATTATGCAGCATCCCACAGGGATGTTCGGATCCGACGGCTGCGCGGTAGCCCCTTACGGGCTGACCTCCGCCAGAAAAGTGCATCCTCGTTTTTACGGCACCTATCCGCGAATTCTGGGCCGTTACGTCCGGGAAAAGAAAATACTTTCACTGGAACAGGCTGTGTACAAAATGACCGGCCTGCCGGCCCGCAAACTGGCACTCAATGACCGGGGTTTAATTGCAAAAGGCCGTCAGGCCGATATTGTCATCTTTGATGAGAATGAAATATCAGATACCGCTACCTTTGAAGATCCCCATCAATACCCGGTGGGGATTACGCATGTTTTGGTCAACGGTCAACCCGTGATTGTCCGGGGTGAGCACACCGGGCGCCTGCCCGGCAAGGTATTGAAGAGAAATTCCGGTTGATTGGCAGGCGTATCCTTTACGGTTCTAATACAAAAAGAAGGTATTCCATCTTTGAGCTTTAAATTTTCAGAATTTGGAGTATCGGAGTGCTGGAGTATTGGAGTGCTGGAGTATTGGAGTGTTGGAGGATTGGCTGAAGGCTTGATGCCTTCCTTTATTTTACCATTACTCCCAGATCGAGACTTTTCAAAAAATTCTTGCAATCATAAGATTACCTTTTTATCGGTTAATGGTTCGATATCGTATCTACCCGGAACGCAGCGATTTTTCGGTATTGCGTAACAGCAGGGTTGGTTGTATAAATTTCAAGATGCATGAATTGGCATACAGGGGTATGTCGTCATCTTAACCGGCAGCCGGGGAAACGGGGCTGCACAATTTAAAAGGAGGATTGGGATGAAAAGTAAATCTATTTTTAAACTGGTTATTTTAGGATCGGCTTTATTGATGTTGATGGGATTCGGCTGGTCATCGGCTGCGGCGGAAAAAGTGCTGAATGTCTCAGGAGATCCCAATGAGTTGGGCGTTACCACTTTCAATCCGATCAAGGTTGAATTGTCACATGATGCCATGTGGCTGATATACAATCGGTTTATTGAGAGGGATTCTACCGGAAAATTCCATCCGGGTCTGGCCGAATCCTGGGAAATCAGTGAGGATGGCCTAGTCTGGAAAATGAAGCTGAAAAAGGGGGTAAAATTTCACGACGGCTCGCCTTTCAATGCGGAGGTTGCCAAGTGGTTTCTCAAAGAAATGGCCACCGGTCCTTCCGCCTACATGGTGGCCGCCATTGACCGCGTTGAGATCAATGAGCCCCATGCCATTACCATTTATTTCAAATATCCTGAACCGAACATGCTTTTTAATTTTTCCGAAAATTTTATGGCGGTTCCAAGTATGGAAGCCTATAAAAAATACGGCGAAGATTTCGGCATCAAGCATGTTGTTGGTTCCGGCCCATATAAATACGAATCCTGGAAACCGGGCGACAGCCTGACCGTCCTAAAAAATCCGGAATACAACTGGGGCGGCGGTACTGCCAAAAACAAGGGGCCGGCGGTCATCGACAAAGTCGTTTTTCGTGAAATCAAAGATGAATCCACCCGGTTTCTGGAATTGAAAACCGGCAAGCTGGATGTGCTCTTTTCAGTACCGACCATGTTTTTGCCGAAAGTTGAGCAGGATTCCAAAATCGACGTCGTCAGACTGCCCGGGGTTGTGCTGTTTCACATGGTCATGAACACGAAATCCGAACCCTTGAATAACCTGGCCGTGCGCAAAGCCATTGCCATGGCTGTTGACCAGGACTCCATCACGAAAAATGTATTTGCCAGTGCCGGCAAATCCGCCCACACGTATTTGATCAACTCCCTGCCGTCCAGCAAGGTTCCTCGTGAGTTTCAGATTTATCACGATTTGGAGGCTGCCAATACCACACTGGAGAAAGCCGGCTGGAAGGAAGGCAGCGATGGTATCCGGATGAACAAAGAAGGCAAACGGCTCGAATTGAAAATGTGGGCCAAGAACGAGTCGACCTATCGCCGGGTGGCGGAAGTGGTTCAGGCTCAGCTGGCTCGGGCCGGGGTTGACGCCAAAATTACCCTGCTGGATCCCAGCACCATCCGCACCCAATTGCGCAAAGGGGAGCATCAATTGGCCGTGCGCTCCTATAACTGGGAAAATGCGGATATTCTGGAGTGGTTCTTGAATTCCAAACGCATGGGCTATCCCAATGCGGCCATGTGGCATGACAACGAATCGGATTATCTGATGCAAAAAGCCATGACCCGCTCCCGTTCAATGGATGAGCGGATTGAAAACTTTAAAGAATACCACAACTATGTTCTCAGCCAATTTGTGTGGGCGCCGATTTATCTGCCGGACCAGATATTTGCCGTGAACAAACGCGTGGTGCTGCCGAATCCGTTGATGGAAAACCGCCTGGTTGGTGCGACCATCCTGGACTACGATCTAAAATAATTTGTCCGCTTTAGAGATCCAGTGACGTTTAATCAACTATGCGCCTTTAAATGATCCTTAATTTCGGAGTGTTGGAGTACTGGAGTGCTGGAGTAATGTCTGAAGGTTGGATATCTTCTCTTGATACCCCAATACTCTAGTACTCTATTACTCCAACACTCCTGATGGCTGTTTTTATAACTGGGATCTTTTCAAGAAAATGAAGCCGGGGGTTAACGCATGTGGCGGTATATCCTGCGCCGAAGCTTATTGATGTTGCCGATTTTTCTGCTGATATCGGTGGTTATCTTTTCGCTCATCCATATCGTGCCGGGCAATCCTATCGATAATTTACTGGGACCGGGGATGACGATCGAGCATCAGCACAAGCTGACCGAAAAGTATCACCTCGATAAACCCATCCATGTTCAGTATTACATCTGGTTTAAAAACCTGCTGCACGGGGATCTGGGGCGCTCGATCATCGAAAAGCGTCCGGTCAGCGAGCTGTTAATGCACCATTTGCCCCACAGCCTGCAACTGGGCCTCACCGCCATTGCCTTGTCTTTCATCTTCGGCGTCACCATGGGAATCATTTCTGCCTCAGCCCGCAACACTATTGTGGACCATTTGGCAATGGTCATCGCCTTGCTCGGCGTGACCATACCTTCTTTCTGGCTGGGATTGATTTTGATCCTTGTTTTTGCCGTCATGCTGGGATGGTTTCCGGTGACCGGTTCCGGAAGCCTGGAAACACTCGTATTGCCGGCAATTACGCTGGGTTTGGGCGGTGCAGGGCTGATTGCCAGGGTTACCCGGGTGAGCATGCTGGAGGTCATGTCGAAGGAGTTTGTCGTGTTGCTGCATGCCAAAGGGCTCGGCAAAAAAGCGATCCTTTTAAAGCATATCCTGCGCAACGCCCTGATCCCGGTGATCACGATCCTGGGATTGCGCCTGGGCTGGGTCCTGGGAGGTGCGGTCACCGTGGAAATCGTTTTCGCGCGCCCGGGACTCGGGCAGCTGTTGATCACCGGTCTTTACCGGCGGGATTATCCGGTAATTCAGGGATCCATGCTGCTGTTGGCGATGGGGATCATGTTGGGCACATTTCTGGCAGATATCCTCTATGCTTATACCGATCCGCGGGTAAGAGACCAGCACAGGTGATTTATGTTTAAAAAGAAAGAAATCATCCCCCGATTGCCTGCAAATGGTGATGCCGATGGGATCACCATGGATGCCGTCTACCGGCGGTGGCTCTGGCGAAAATTTACCGCCAACCGCCTTGGCGTGATCGGCTGTGTCATCATCATCGCCCTAATCACCGTGGCTGGCTTGGCAGATTTTCTGGCACCTTATTCCTTTAAGAAGCAGGAACTCGCCAACATGTACCAGGCGCCATCGCGGGAGCACCCGATGGGAACCGACGAATTCGGCCGCGATGTGTTCAGCCGGGTCATATACGGTTCCCGCATATCAGTTTACGTCGGGGTCGTTTCTGTGGGGCTGAGCGTCGTGATCGGGATTCTGATCGGTTCGGTTGCCGGATATTACGGCGGTTGGATCGATCAGGTTTTGACGACGATTGCCGATCTTACCTGGTCTTTGCCCGAGATTCTGGTGGCCCTGTTGCTGGTGGCCGTCATCGGCGCCGGGGTTGAATGTGTGATTGTGGCCATCGCCCTGACGTACTGGGCCCAGTACGCGCGGTTGATTCGCGGCCAAATCCTGATGCTGAAAAACGAGACTTACATTGAAGCCACCCGTTCGCTGGGTGCCAATGATTTCAATATTCTTTTTAAGCACCTATTTCCCAATGCGATCGGTCCGGTGGTGGTGGCCGCCACGATTGGAATCGGTCAGGCCATTGTGCTCGAAGCCACGCTGGGCTTTTTAGGCCTCGGCGCCCAGCCGCCGCTGCCAAGTTGGGGTGCCATGATGAGCAGCGGCACCGCGTATCTGTTCATATCACCCTGGGTCATTATTTTTCCCGGTCTGGCCATGATGATTACCGTGTTGGGGTTCAACCTGTTCGGTGATGCCCTGGTAGACCTGCTGGACATTAAAGATACAACTTCTGCCTGACAAGGAACTGCCGACATGTCGTTGCTGAAAGTGGATTCACTGCGCGTGCGCTTTAAAACTGAAGACGGCTATGTCGAGCCGCTCGACGGGGTCAGCTTCGAGATCGAACCGGGCGAAGTCCTGGGGTTGGTCGGCGAGACCGGCTCCGGCAAATCCGTAACGGCCCAGGCGGTGATGGGATTGCTGCCTTTTATCAACGGCGCTGTTACCGGGGGGCGCATCATTTTTATGGGGGAGGACATGTTGTCCTTCTCTGAGGAAAAATGGCAGCAGTATCGCGGGGCCAAGCTGTCCTTGATTTCCCAGAATCCCATGACATCGCTGGACCCGGTTTATCGGGTCGGGGATCAAATCATCGAAGGGATGCTGCTGCATCTAAATATATCCCGGTCCGAAGCCCGGCAGCGGGCGATAGATCTGATGGGATCCCTGCAGATACCAAACCCCGCCGGGGTGTATTACCAATATCCGCACCAGCTTTCCGGCGGGCTGAAACAGCGCATTGTGATTGCCATGGGGCTATGTGCCGGCCCCAGTTTGCTGATTGCCGATGAGCCGACCACGGCCCTCGATGTGACGGTTCAGGCCCAAATCGTCGCTTTATTCAAGGAAGCCACCATACAACGCGGCATCGGTCTGCTCCTCATCACCCATGATCTGGGCGTGATTGCCCAAATTTGTGACAAAGTGGCGGTGATGTACGCCGGAACCGTGGTGGAATTTGGTGAGATAAACTCGATTTTCACCAGCCCCAAACACTTCTATACCAAGGCCTTGCTCGAATGCGTCCCCAAACTCGGCATGCAGAAAGGGGTTTTACGGGCGATCCCGGGCAACGTTCCCAGTGTGCGGACATTTCCGGACGGCTGCCGTTTTCATCCCCGCTGCAGTGGCGTTGAACCGATCTGCCGGCAGCACAAACCAGCCGAAATTCACCTGGATTCCGGTGTCAACGTGGCCTGTGTCAAATATTCCAGCTACTTGAAAGGATCCGCGTGAGCAGCCTGGTTCGAATTCGCAATCTTTCCAAATATTTTCCGGTGACCGCCGGTCTGCTGCATCGCACTATCGGAACCATTAAGGCCGTCGATGATGTGACCCTGGATATCGCCAAAGGGGAAATTTTGGGTGTCGTCGGGGAATCCGGCTGCGGCAAATCAACCCTGGCCAGACTAATTCTGCGGTTGATCGAGCCGACCTCCGGCACTATTTTTTTCGATGACCAAAACATTTGCAAATTGGATTCGCTGCAACTGCGGCAGTTGCGACGCAAGATGCAGATGGTGTTCCAGGATCCGTATTCCGCCCTTGATCCCCGCTATACAACCTTTCGCAGTCTCTCTGAAATATATAAAGTCCAGCAGGTAGAAATCAACAAGCAGCAATTGAAAGACAGGATCATCGAGTTGCTGGTCACGGTCGGCCTTAAGCCGGAACACAGCAATTTTTATCCGCATCAGCTTTCCGGCGGCCAGAAACAGCGGGTGGTGATTGCCCGGGCGCTGGCTTTGACACCGGAATTTGTCATATTGGATGAACCGACCGCAGCGTTGGACGTTTCGGTTCAGGCCCAGGTAATCCTTTTACTTCAGCAGCTGCGGGAGAAATTTGATTTAACCTACCTGTTTATTTCGCACGATTTGGCGTTGGTGGATTATTTCTGTCAACGCGCCGTGGTTATGTACCTGGGCCGGGTGGTGGAAATTCTGCCGGCCGGCAAAATTTCAACGGCGCCCCGGCACCCCTACACCAAGGCCCTGGCAGACAGTGTTTTCGTCGCCGATCCGGCAGCCCGCAAAGACACGGTCCCGATCGAGGGCGAGGTGCCGAGCCCGTTCGATTTGCCCGACGGATGCGTTTTTGAAGCCCGTTGCCCCTACGCCCGGAAGGTGTGTCGCCAATCAGCGCCAACACTGGATGAAGTCGGCGACGGCGAATATGTGGCCTGTTATTTTCCACTTTAGGTGTCAGAGGACCCATCTTCGCTCTGCGAGCTACGCCGCGGCACGCAGAAAACAGAGGACAGAGGACAGAAGACAGAGGACAGAAGACAGAGGACAGAGGACCCGTCTTCGCTCTGCGAGTTACGCCGCGGCATGCAGAGAACAGAGGACAGAATCCTTGAAGTCGGAGGTCGGAATGCGGCCTTCGACGAGCTCAGGCGAGACAAAGGAGTAAAAAGGCGGGGAAAAACTCCAATATTAGTCCTAAGTTATTTGATAAAGATCTAATCGGAGCGTTAATGTCCACTGGTTTGACCAATAATGAACATTGAACATCGAACGCCCAACATCGAACGTCGAATATGGATGACGCTACGCTTGATCTATTTTAATTAAGCGAGCCACAGAATTCTAAAGAGCAGTTGTGCTTTTGGCCGGCGCTGCCAGTTTGGCGAAGAATGTTTTCCCAATTATTGATTTAATATGACACAATGCCTTATTCGATGTTGGGCGTTCGATGTTCAATGTTCGATGTTCATTTTTTTAGGTTTTTCGAGAAAAGAATAACTCAGCGCTTATGGGGCTAAACCCCGCCCGCCAGAATCTGAATGTTGATTAGAACCCAGAGTTTGGGCTCAAAATAATTTTCTTTTCTGTTTTAGCAGGGAGATCGGTCAGATCGGTCAAATTTTCTTTTTTAATCATTTGACGCATCACGATTGTTTGCACCGCTGATAGAAGTACGAAATATCCGACCCACAGCGGAATTCCCCACACGACCGGTTCCATTTTCCCCCAGGCCCAAAAATCCATTGCCAGAATGAATATCCCGGTAAATAGCCAGAAATAGACGCTTGAAACCCAGAACGGTACACTGATCTGCAGCTTGTTTTCCTTCTGTAGCATTGCCAGGTGCACGACCAGATACACCGCAAATGTTACCGCCATCACCCAGATGACCGGCAAAAAGATGGGGCTGGCAATCCATTTGAAATAAAATGCGATTAACGCCGCCTCGCCGCAAAGTATAGAAAGAATCGCCGCCGCTGGGTATACCCGTTTAAAATAGAGCCCGAAGATGACGGTCGGAAAAAGAACTGCCAGGCCGGTAAAGGTCTGGGTGGCGATCTGTAAAATGGTAGCCGGCGGCTTATAGGCCAGGGCCAGACCGGCCAGGCTCAAGACGATGACGAAGATCCGCCCGGCAATGCTGGTTTCCTTGTCCGATCTGCCTTTGCTGGGAGCGATGTCGCGGGTAAAAATGGAGCTCAAGGTCAAAAGCTGTGAATCCATGGTAGACATCAGGGCCGCCAGCCCGGCGGCCATGACCAGGGCGGCCATGAAATCACCGGCGATCAAATTCAGCACCATGGGCAATATGCGGTCGGCCTGTTTGCCCACCAGATCGGGATAAGACAGGCGGCCCAGCACGCCCACGGCAATCGGCATAAAAAAGACCACCGTGCAAACCAGGGGATACAGCAGCATGGTGCGGGCGATACTGCTGTCGTTTTTGGCTGAGAAAAAGCGCTGAAACAGTTGCGGGAACATGGGATCGCAGAAAAACCACAGCACCAGGAAGCTGAACCAGATGCCCAGGGAGTATTTGCCCAGTCCGCCGGGACGCGAGAATAATTCAGGGTTTGAAATTAACACTTTCTGGTTGGCTTCGACAAATCCACCGTGATGCCAGGCGACCATCACCAGGGATACCAGAAGCAGGACAAACATGACCAGACCCTGAAATAGATCCGTCCAAGCTACCGCCCGCAGGCCGCCGCGCAGCGTGTAAAGCAGGATGATGCCGGTTACGAGCATACAGCCATAAAAGTATGGCAGCCCCAGCAGCGCTTCCAGGGCATAGCCGGCTGCCATAGGCTGCAGCGCCAGATAGGGTATGGTAAACACGATCATCACGATGGCGAACAGAAAAGACAAGGCCGGGCTTTGATACAAGGTCTTGACGAGTTCAGGCGGTGTGACCAGCCCGTGATCGAGGCCGACAGTCCTGATTTTGCGGCCGATGATCCAGAATGTCAGCGCCATGAATCCGGTGCCGAATCCCATGATGGGGAAAAAAGCATAGCCGTCGCGATAGCCGGCGCCGGAAGTGCCGAAGACCGTGAAAGCCGAAAAATTGGTGGCCACCATGGTTCCCAGCAGGATCAAGGTGCCGAGCTTGCGGTCGGCCAGAAAGTATGTGTCCGGCGTCGATTTCCAACGGGTGCGGGCAATAAAGCCGATGGCAAGAACAATCAGGAAATAGGCGCATAGAACGGTTATTTTAGTTATCATGTGAGTTTCTCCTTTTTGATGCTGGAAGGCCGGGAAGCTGGGATGCCAGAATGCTTTCAGTTCAAGAGCCTTCGGGGATTTCAGTTTCAGTGATCGTGCAACAAAAAAAGCCACCCCGGCCTTTCGGTCGGGATGGCTTTCGCCTAGCATAACCTCAGTCAATGGACGCCTCAGCGTCAATTATTTCATCTCAAATTGAAACTGGTTGATATATGCTTGTAAACTATCTGTCAAGTCATTTTCAGCGAGAATATAGCGTCGACAGATTCTGCATTCGGAAACAGGGCGAAAATTAGAAGGTATTTCCAATTTCGCCTGTGCCTGTTTTATTCGAATTTCCCATTGACTTGTCAATTCGGTAAAGCTATTGATGGCAAGAATCCATAGCCAATCAAATCCGTAGTCGAAACAACTGTTTCTTCACCCCCAAAATGCGTATACAACATCGGCAGATACCACCCGCTCAGTTTTGAGGAGTTCCACATGACGGTGCACACGGAAACGAACAATGGCCCCATCGCTTTCACCGGCGGCCGATTGATCGATGGCCGAGGTGGTGAGGTCATCGAAAATGCAATTATTTGGGTCGAAAACGATCGGATCCGAGCGGCTGGATCAGCCGAAAAAATCCGGCTGACCGATGCCACACAACTGATAGACGTTAGCGGCAAAACGATTCTGCCCGGTTTGATCGATGCCCACGTGCATGTCGGCAACATCGATGTCTCCCTGGAAAAAACGGCCAAACTCCCACCGGCGGTTTATGTCATGCTGGCCGCCCGCAATCTCGAAAACGACCTTAACCTGGGGTTTACAACCCTCCGGGACGCCGGCGGACTCGACTGGAGTTTCCGCGAAGCGATCGACAGGGGTCTCATCCGCGGACCCCGCCTGCTGCTCAGCGTTGGTCCGCTTACGCCCACCGGCGGCCACTTCGACCAACGCGGCCCAGCCGCAGACATTCATCCGCCCCGAAACAGCATCGGCGTTTTTGCCGAGGTCTGCGACGGCCCCCAGGCGATTCGTAAAGCGGCTCGAGAAGTTCTCCGAAAAGGGGCCGACCAGGTGAAAGTTGCCGCCGACGGCGGCGTCACATCGCCAACCGATCAACCCGGGCAGTGGCAGTTTTCCGTCTCCGAAATGAAAGCCGCCGTGGAAATTGCCGAAGCCGCCGGGAAATACGTCATGGCCCACGCCTATAGTCCCGTGGCAATCCGACACTGTATTAAAGCCGGCGTGCGAACCGTTGAACACGGCAACTTGCTGGATGCCGAAACCGCGGAATTGATGGCTCGCAGGGGGACGTATTACGTGCCGACTATGGCAACTTACGATGTGCTGGCCAATGAAGGCCGTCATGAACTGGATCCGCCGACTATCGCCAAGCTGGAGATGGTGCACCACTCTGCTTGCAACGCCTTGGACCACGCCTACCGTGCCGGCGTGAAAATTGGATCCGGATCAGATATCATCGGACCCTATCAGCATTTGAAAGGACGGGAATTTCGCCTCAAGGCCGAAATCATGTCGCCCATGGAAAGTATTGTTTCGGCCACCCGCACCAATGCGGAAATGGTTGGGCTGGACGATCGCCTGGGAACTCTGGAGGCCGGCAAAATCGCTGATTTGATTGTCATCAACGGCAATCCGCTGGAGGACTTGACCCTGCTTGAAAGAGGTGGCGAAGAGATCCGGTTGGTCATGAAGCGCGGCAAGATTATGAAGAATTTGCTTTAGTTGATTCGCCCTGATCGATAGCTGATTCGAGGATGCGGTATCGCTGCGTTTTAACCAGTTATATAATAGACCATTCGACAAAAGACTCATGACACGCCGATCGACACAGAAGCTCACTACAGGCAGAATACCTTTTATCCCAACCCGGCAGAGCCGGAATTGAAGATTGAAGATTGAAAATTGAATATTTATGGTTCGCCTCGACTCGACTGAGCTCGACGCAGGTCGGCGGATCTATTATATTTATCACCCACAGTCACAAATCCTGTGCAAACATGATGTGATTTCAATAGATAGACAAAATCCGATATCCAATATTTACAATCTACTCCTGCTTCATCAGCAAAATGAATTGAGGCCTCTGACGCAACCTGTATAGACAACCGGTATAAACAGCTCGGGACAGGGATCGATGCAGCCATGGACTTTTCACGTGTCACAAAAGAATTTCCCATCAAACGCAGCCGGGTCTACCTGAACAATGCCTCCATCGCGCCGATGTCGAATCCGGTGATTGCAGCCGTAAATGCCTTTATGGCGGATGTGCGCGACAACGGACGCAAAAACTATCCGCTTTGGTGCCGGCACGCCGACAATATCATCAAAGGGCGCATCGCCGCCCTGATCGGCGCCGAGAAATCAGAAATTGCTTTTATCAAAAACACCACCGAAGGAATTTCGATCGTCGCCAATGGAATTGACTGGCGACCGGGAGACAATGTCATTATCGCGGACATCGAGTACCCTTCAAATGTCTACTGCTGGATGAACTTGAAACAGCGGGGGGTTCAAATCCGGTGGATCAAATGCCGCGACGGCCGGTTCACCGTCGCCGATGTGGCCGCTTTGATAGACTGCCAAACCAGACTGGTCTCTTTAAGCGCTGTTCAGTTTTTGAACGGCTTCCGCTTTGACCTCGAAAATGTGGCTGAATTGTGTCGGACCAGGGGGGTAATGCTAAACCTTGACGGGATTCAGCTCCTGGGGGCACTGCACCTCGATGTCTCCCGCCACCCCATCGATTTTTTGTCGGCAGGGGGACACAAGTGGCTGATGGCGCCTATTGGTACGGGTATTTTTTATTGTCGCCGGAGCTCTCTGGAGCATCTTCACCCGGTAAACGTCGGATATCACAGCGTCGATAAATCCGAGGACGATATCGATTATGATTTCACCTTAAAACCCCATGCCGGTCGATTTGAAGAGGCCCTTGTCAACTTTCCGGGTATTTGGGGGCTGGAAGCTGCGGTTGATCTTATCATGAACCTCGGCATCGCCCGCATAGAAAGGCGTATTCGCAAACTGACACGCAGGGCCTATGAAGGACTGAAGTCCCGCAATTATCAAATTGTTTCTTCTTTTGAGAACAAAGAACGTTCCGGTATTCTGTGCTTTAAACACTCGTCATTATCGGCGCAGCTGATTGGGGAGCGCCTGCAGGAGGCCAAAGTGGACCTGGCCGTCAGGGGCGGCGCGCTCAGGATGTCACCTGCATTCTACAACGATGAAGATGAAATCGATGCCATGCTGGCGGCACTCCCTTAAACAAGAATCATTGGAATGAAAAGGAGGTCAATCAATGCGAAAACGTTTTGAAGTGATTGGATTGGTGTTGCTTTTGTGTTTTCTGGTCGGCGTTTCGACGGCGTTTACGGCTCAACCTCGCAAAGGGGGCAGCCTGGTTTTCGGTTCGGTCACCGAAGTCGCCAGCCTGGATCCGCATGTCTATCAGGGAACCGCTTGGAAAACGATTAATTTATGTCTTTACAACAGCTTGCTGGGATTCGACGACCAGGGCCGACCCACTGGCGCCCTGGCCGAAAGTTGGGAAACCCCGGACGCCAAAACCATTGTCTTTCACCTTCGCAAAGGCGTCAAATTCCACAAGGGCCAAGCGTTTACGGCAGCCGATGTGAAATACTCGCTCGAACGAATCCTGGAGCCCGTCACCGGTGCCACCCTGCGCGCCAACCTCAAAGGTGTCAAGGTGACCGTCGTCGATGATTACACCGTCAAAGTCGAAAAAGACGCACCGGATGTGACCCTGCTCAGCGTTCTGGCGATGGGTGAAACGGCCATCGTCTCAGCCGAGTGGATGAAATCCGGGCCCAATGTCAAGATCGAAGCCAACGGCACCGGCCCATTTGTTCTGGTTGACAACGAACCGAAAGTCCGCGTGGTGGTAGGACGCAATCCGGACTACTTTGAAAAAGATTTGCCCCATCTCGATAAAATTGAATTTCGCATGATCAAAAATGGCGAAGCGCGGGTCAACGCTTTGAAAACCGGGGCTGTTGATGTCATCGACACGGTTCCCTGGAAAGATATCGACATTCTCAAGGCCCAGCCGGGAATTGTTGTGGATGTCGAAGACGGCGAATTCATGAACCTCTGGATCAACGCCACCAAGAAGCCGCTTGACGATCCGCGGGTCCGTCAGGCAATCGCCTATGCCATCGATCGCCAGGCCATATCGGAGGCGGCGTTTTTCGGCTACGGCACACCGCTTTATGGACCCCCCACAATAGCCGGATCATGGTACTATAACAAAGATCTGGCCGCCACGTTCAAACGGGACCTGACCAAGGCCAAGCAATTGCTTGCCGAGGCCGGCCGTGCCGGTGGATTCGATCTGGAGCTGTTGACGTATCACGGCCTGCAAATTTACACCATCACGGCTCAAATTGTGCAAGCCAATCTCAAAGAGGTCGGGATCAATGTTAAAATCAAATTATCGGAATGGGCGGCGGTAGTCGAGAACAAAAACAAGGGCACCTATGACTTCCTGGTATACGGCGTAACCATCAAAAGTCCCGATCCGGATGTGTATTCTTACTACTTCGGCTCTGAGTCGACCTATTGGGCGAAACCCATCGGATTTATGGATGCCGACATCGAGAACCTGCTGCAAAAAGGCCGTGCAACCACCGATACGGCCGCCCGCAGACAAATCTACCGCCGGCTTGAACAGCGCATCCTTGAACTTACGCCTTGGATACACGTCAATTGGCGTGCCAATTGTCATGCCTACAAAGACAAGGTGCAGGGCTATATTCATCTGGGCGGCGCATTGGCCGAAAGCTATCCCAGCCTGAAATTTACCTGGCTGGCCAAGTAGATATTTTCGGGTTTCCGAGCTGACAACTCCTTTGAAACTTCGTCTATATTAACCCCAAGAAAGGGATTTTAAATCGTGCTCGTCCTCGTGCTCGTCCTCGTCCTCGAAACTTAGAGGCTCAAAAGCTTCGAGGACGAGGACGAGGACGAGGACGAGGACGAAACGGCAAATGAGTCAATCGAAACTGCCTTGATTTTGCGCAGTTTCTTTTCCGATCAGACCGGCTGTACTTTAGCCGGAGGCTGCCGCTCGTGTGAAACTACATTGGAATGACGAATGGTCCGCCTCCGGCGGATCGATTGATCCGCCGAAGGCGGAGTGGATTCGCTTGGGGCTTCGCTTTCAGCTACGACCCCACACGTTGCTCAGTCATTTTAATAAGATAGATAGAATACATTCCTTCGACATTCGATATTCATTATTCGATATTCGATATTTGCTCTTTTAGTGTTTCTTTATGTTCCAATATCTTTTACAGCGCCTGTTGGCTTCAGCGATTATGATTTTGGCGGCGGGCACCATCGTCTTTTTCATTATTCATCTGCTGCCGGGGGACCCTGTGATGCTGTTGCTGGGAGATGCGGCCACCGAAGAAGTGGTCATTGAGAAGATGCGGCAGAAACTCAAACTCGATCAGCCCATTGCGCTGCAATATTACCAATGGGCCAAAGGCCTGGTGCGGCTGGATTTGGGCCAGTCCATCCAGACCGACCTTCCGGTGACCACCGAGTTGTTTCGGCGGATCCCCCGCAGCCTGGAATTGATCTTGGCGGCACTGCTGTTATCGGTATTGTTCGGCATTCCGCTTGGCGTAATTGGCGCGCGTTATCCGGATTCAGCCAAGGGTTGGTTGACCTCGCTGATAGCGGTATCGGGTTTTTCCGCTCCGGTGTTTGTGAGCGGAATTATTCTGATCATTGTTTTTTCGCTGTGGCTGAAGCTGCTGCCGTCCTCCGGGTATGTGCCGTTGATGGAGGACCCTGTCGGCCACCTCAAATTCCTGGCTCTGCCGGCCCTGACCCTCGGTTTTGGCTTCATGGGCGTCGTCATCCGGGTGACCCGTTCCAGCTTTTTGGATGTTCTGGCTAAAGACTTCGTTCGTACGGCGCGCGCCAAAGGGCTGACTGAACATTTGGTGCTGTATCGCCATACCCTGCTCAACTCGTTGATTCCGGTCATCGCGGTGCTGGGGGTACGTGCCGGGAATCTACTGGGCGGCACCGTGATCATTGAATCGTTGTTCGACTGGCCGGGTTTGAGTTCGCTGCTGGTCAGAAGCTGCTACGACCGCGATTATCCCGTGATCCAGGGATCTCTTCTGGCCATCTTTCTGATGTTTGTTATGATCAGCTTGCTCGTCGATGTTTGTCAAGGAATTCTGGATCCCAAACTGAGAAGACGGTAATTATGCGAAAAAAACTGCCGATGATGGTCAAAAGGCATTTCAGACTGATCGCCGGTGCCCCGATTTTGTTGGTGCTGATCCTTTCTGCCTGCTTCAGCAGTACTTTAGCGCCGACCGATCCATTTAAAATCGATACTAAAAACATCCTGAAGGGTCCCTCGCGGGCACACCCCTTTGGCACGGATCAGATCGGCCGCGACATCCTCAGCCGGATTATTTATGGTGCCAGAGTGTCTCTGAGCGTCGCCGGCGCGGCGGTTTTTTTCGCCACCTTGATCGGGGTCCCCATCGGGTTGTTGGCCGGCTATATCGGCGGCCGCTTCGAAAACATCCTGATGCGAATTATCGACGTCTTTGTGTGTTTGCCCGAAATATTTGTGGCCATTGTGGCCATGGCCTTTTTGGAACACAGCCTGACCACGTTGATAATGACCATCGGGCTCCTTTATTTCCCCCAGTTTGCACGGGTCACCTACAGCGTGTCATCTTCGATCAAAGCCAAAGACTATATCTTAGCGGCTGAGGCGCTGGGCGCCGGCGGACCGCGCATCGTTTTTCGTGAAATTTTACCCAATATGGCGTCGGTCATTATCGTACAGATTTCCTTTACTATGTCCTTTGCCATGTTGTTGGAGGCCGGGTTGAGTTTCCTCGGCCTGGGGGTCATGCCGCCGCAACCGTCGTGGGGACAGATGGCCGGTACGTTGAAAGATTTTATTTTTATCAACCCGGTGCTGGTGGTATTTCCTTCTTTGGTGCTATTTCTGGCCGTTTTTTCGATAAACATGATCGGCGATTGGCTGCAGGACTGGCTGAACCCGGAGATTGTTCGTTAGCGCATTTGTCATGGAATCAAAAAATCCGCTGCTGCAAGTTGAAGATCTGCATACCGTGTTTAACACCGATCACGGGGTGGTCAAAGCGGTCAACGGTGTTGACTTTACCCTGAATGAAAAGCAAATCCTTGGACTGGTCGGAGAATCCGGATGCGGCAAAACGGTAACCGGTCTGTCCATTTTGGGGCTGATTCCGCAGCCTCCGGGAAAAATTGAACGCGGTCGAATCATTTTCGAGGGGCGGAATCTGCTGACCCTCAACGATAAAGACATGCGCGCCATTCGGGGCAACCGTATTGCCATGATCTTTCAGGAACCCATGACGTCCTTAAATCCAATATTTACGGTCGGGTATCAAATTAGAGAAGTGCTGCGCATTCACCGTGAGGTGGCGAAAAATCAGGCCAACCGGCTGGTTGTCGAAATGCTGCAAAAGGTGGGAATTCCGGATCCGGCCAAGCGCATGCGTGAGTACCCGCACCAGATGAGCGGGGGCATGCGCCAGCGGGTGATGATCGCCATGGCGTTGTGTTGCCGTCCCCGGCTGATCATTGCCGATGAGCCCACCACGGCACTGGACGTCACCATTCAGGCTCAGATTCTGGAATTGATCCAGCGCCTTCGGGAAGAAACCGGAACGGCGATTCTATTGATCACCCACGATCTGGGCGTTATCGCGGAAATGGCGGACACGGTTGCGGTCATGTATACGGGCAGCATCGTCGAACACGCTTCCGGCGACGATCTCTTTGAAACCCCTTGCCATCCGTATACCCTTGGACTGATGCACTCGATCCCCAAAATCGATCAGGCAACGACCAAGACCGAACATCTGCAAGCCATCGCAGGGGTGGTGCCCAGTCTGTTGGCGCTGCCTCGCGGATGCACCTTTCAGGAGCGCTGCAGCCATGCGATGGCCAAGTGCCGGCAAAATCCGCCTTTTTTTCAAGTCTCTGCGACTCATCGTGTAAGGTGCTGGCTGCATGAACGCTGAATCCCTGCTTCAAATCGACCAGCTTAAAAAGCACTATCCCGTGCGGTGGAATTTTTTCGGGCGGGCCAAGGCGTACGTAAAGGCGGTTGATGGAATCAGTCTGTGCGTCGACCGGGGCGAGACCTTGAGCATTGTCGGAGAATCGGGCTGCGGCAAATCGACCTTGGGTCGCTGCATTTTAAACCTGGAAAAACCCAGCGCGGGAATCGTCCGTTTTGAAGGTAAAAATTTAGCAGCCTGCCGGCCGGCGGAAATGCGGCAAATACGCCGTCACATGCAGATGATCTTCCAGGACCCTTACTCCTCTCTCAATCCGCGTAAAACGGTCGGCCGCATTGTGGGCGACGCCTATGACATCCATCGATTACTGCCCAAATCCGAGCAGCAGCAAAAGGTACGGGAATTGCTGGAAATCGTTGGCTTGCGTAAATCACACGCGCGCCGCTACCCTCACGAATTCAGCGGCGGCCAACGACAACGGATCGGGGTGGCGCGCGCCCTGGCACTCAATCCCAAGCTAATCGTGGCAGATGAACCGGTGTCTGCATTGGATGTCTCGGTGCAAGCCCAAATTCTCAATCTGCTGATCGATTTGCAGTCACAGTTCAATCTGACCTATGTCTTCATATCCCACGATCTAAGTGTGGTACGCCACATCAGCGATCGTGTGGCGGTGATGTATTTGGGTAAAGTTGTTGAATTGGGAGGCGGCCGTGAGATTTTCTCCAATCCCCGGCATCCGTATACGCAAGCACTCATTTCCGCCGTCCCCATTGTCCATCGCCGAAAAAAAGGACAGCGGATCATTTTAAGCGGCGACATTCCCAGCCCGCTAAAACCACCCCGGGGCTGTCGCTTCCATCCCCGGTGCCGCTACCGTCAGGGGCAGCGCAAGGATAAGGAACCTCAATTGATGGAGGTCGGCACCGGCCGTCGGGTAGCATGCTATTACCCACTTTGATGTCTGGCCAGCCGGAGTGAAGAAACTGGCAGATTATAGAATTATAAACAAGCCATGACTTATTAAGTTACAACTTGACAAGTTATAACTTGACAAGTTATAACTTGACAAGTTGTAACTTGTAATTTATGGTGGTGTAAATCTCATTTGACGAGGTGCGTGTAGATGTTCATCGGCAGAAAAAAGGAATTGGCAGCTCTCGACCGGGCCTATCAGTCCCCACAAGCCGCGTTGATCCCGATCTACGGCCGGCGGCGCGTAGGCAAAAGTGAGCTCATCCTAAAATTTCTGAAAGATAAATTGGGCCTGTATTACCTGGGCAAAAAAGCGCCGGCCCAACTGCAAATTCGTGAATTTTTGCAAGAAGCCGCCCGGGTGCTGGAAGAACCGCTGCTGACTTCACTGCAGGTAGAAAACTGGTCGGAGGTCTTCACCGCAATTGCCGGACGGTTTCCCGATGATAAAAAATTCATTCTTGTCTTAGACGAATTTCAATGGATCGCTGAGGCCAGCCCCGAGTTGCTGTCCACCCTGCAGGAGTTTTGGGACCGCCGCTGGAAACGATCCGCCAATATCATGATCATTTTGTGCGGTTCCTATATCGGCTTTATGGAGCGGGCCGTGCTGGGACAAAAAAGTCCCCTGTTCGGGCGCCGCACGGCCCAAATTCTGTTACGGCCTTTTCCTTATACTGAAGCCGCCGAATTTCACCCGAAATGGTCGCTGTCGAACAAGGCCATGGTTTATTTCATTTGTGGCGGTATCCCGCTGTATCTCAAATTTTTCAACCGGCAACATTCTGTCGAAAAAAATATTGAGGACAACCTGCTGAATGAATTTTCCCCGCTTTTCAGGGAGCCGGATTTTTTGCTGCGTGAGGAGCTGCGTGACATTCAGAATTATTATGCGATATTAATGGCCGTCGCCCAGGGTTATGTGACCAACCCTAAAATCGCCGCCAACACCGGGATTCCGGAAAGAAGTCTGCATTATTATCTGCAGCAGCTCATCGGACTCGGTTATGTCGCCCGCCGCTACCCGCTGACAGGCGCCAAACCGGTTGCGCGAAAGGTTCATTACATGCTCGAGGATCCGCTGCTGCGGTTCTGGTTCCGTTTTGTATTTCCCAATCTCAGTTTTATCCAGCAGATGGGCCCCCGGCGGACCTTGCGAGAGATTATTCGCCCCCAACTGGCTTCTTTTTTCGGCACCTGTTTTGAAAATCTTTGCCGTGAGGCTCTGCCGCGCCTGTATGAACGGGAGGGCATCAATGCTGCATTCACGATCGGCGAGTACTGGGATAAAGTTGTTCAAATCGATGTGGTTGGCCTGCGGGACGACAACTGGACCGATTTGGGAGAGTGCAAATGGGGAGCGGTTCGATCGCACAAACAGCTGATTGCAGAACTCGAACGTAAAGTCGCCGCCTATCCCAATCCCTCCAATGCGACCATCGGTCGCCGGCTTTTTCTAAAAAAGCGGCCCCCCAAAATGGACATCCGCAGCTCCGGTCTGCAGTACTATGGTCTGGAAGACCTATATCGGTAGCTCCCATAATAGGCCACCGGCTTATTCGCCGAGATTGATAGTCGTTCAACCGTTACTGTATGATTACGGCCAGTCGGTCCAGACTTGAACGATGCCGGTGGATTATGAAAAGAGTTGATTTTAAAGTTTCTTGAATTAGTTTTTCGGGTCTATCTACCATTTAAAGGATTAATTTAAGGCGATGTCTTCGAGTCCCCATGATTTGGTTCTGCGTAGCCGGATTCCGGAAAGCCTCATAATGAGGATAATCATCATATCGATAGTGGGGATC
>Ga0209367_1000004_pt1 | contig 146875 bp, 116 predicted proteins | sample WorMetLIZISLAND2_FD_187412 | JGI IMG/M metagenome (GOLD analysis project Ga0209367, IMG submission 187412) | Marine gutless worms symbiont microbial communities from Max Planck institute for Marine Microbiology, Germany - Olavius geniculatus... ...
TCCGGAAACTGTTGTCTTAATTGATCGATATTCATAAGATCTCCTTTCGTTTGTTCTTTTAAGGAGATCTTACACCATGGGTGTGACAGATACGGTCACACTAACCTTAAAAATGTAGATAGGCTCGATTTATTACTAGCAATGGCATCATCGAAAAATTATCAATCCCTGCCAAACAGTCCGGATCATTATTGCTTCGGCTGTAGCCCGGTGAATCCTTCCGGACTTCAGATGAACTTTTCCGCCGATCGGGACACGGTAATCTCCCAGGTTACGATCCCGGACCATCTATGCGGATGGAGCAATATCGCCCATGGCGGCGTTTTGACAACGATTCTTGATGAAATCATGAGTTGGGCCGCCCTTCACTTTATAAAGCGTATCACCATGACCAAATCCATGAATATGGAGTTCATCAAACCGGTATATATCCGCACTCCGTTGAAAGCGGAAGGCAAAGTAGTGGAGATTATCGGTAAACACGAGGCAGTCATGGAAGGCATTCTCTACAACGATAAAGGTGCGGCCTGCGCGAAATCCACCGCCAATTTTGCAATATTTTCACCGAAAATCGCAAAAAGGCTCGGTATCGCCGATGAAAACTCTCTACAATTTTTTGCTGATATATTCGGGATAAAATAGCGGTTCGTCATTCCGGTTATCCAACGAAATATCCAGCAGTCTCGAGAGTCACTTCCAAGCCGCGTCGATCGTAGCACCGCTATTTTATATTTCAATTTTTTCAATCCAAAATCCACCATTTCATGCCGTTTAATCCGCAATCCGAAATCCGCAATCCGCAATCAAAATCCCGCAACTCGCAGCCCGAATCGCTCTAAAAATAACTAAAGAGTCGCATAAATTGGCCGAAAATGAATTCACAAATGTAAGGCGAACCACAAATATTCAATCTTCAATTTTCAATTTTCAATTCCGGCTTGTCCGGGTTAAGGGAGGAATATGGGAAAAACAACGGTATGTGAAAATTGCAAATTTTGGAATGAGACCGGTGGCACGGATGAGGGGTTGGTCGGTGAATGCCGACGCAACTCGCCGACACCCAAAACCCTGGATGGTGCCCCGGATACCATCATCCGCTTTGCGGCCTGGCCTGCAGTCGGTCAAAACCAGTGGTGTGGTGACTACGAGGAACGGCCGATGGAAACCAAGGAAGTGCTGGAACGGATGGCCGCCATTGAAAAGCTGGAAGCCGCCAGAAAAGCTAAAAAAGCTTCCTAAGCTGCGCTTGGTTGATTGAGTTGATTGAGTTGATTGAGTTGAATAGTTGATGACTATATGGAAGGATGAAATCAAAAATAACCAGCCAAGATATTTATACAATCAACTTACTCAGTTTAGTCAACCAATCAACCAGTCAACCAGTCAACTATTCTCTTCCAGCCAGCATTCTATCCAATTCCAGAATAGTTTCAAGCTGCTCCAGCACCGGATTGGCAGCTACCCCATCGAGGGTGTCGGCCTGACGCTTCATGTTTTCGAATGCACGGCGCGTGATGCGCTCGGGGCCAGCGGCCAGCCGCACGCAAATCTGGAACAGGAAAAAGCTCAATAGCAGCACGATGCCGATCGTCCACAAGGCATGCAGAAAAAAATCAAATGCAAGATAGCTGCCCAGCAAAAAGTGCCGCACCGTGATCCAGCCGGTGTAGCCTAAAATGGCCAGAGCCGGCAGGTTGAAAAATATCTGCAGCGGCAATCCGGACAGCTTGCGCGAGGTGCGCTTGATCTCCGACTCCAAACTGCGGCTCCAGAGCCCCGTGAATTGTTTGCTGAACGCGTCGTCATCCGGCAGGGCATCATCCACCCGGCGCACGGTGGTGTCGAAACCACCTGCGACCAGGCTTTCTGCGACATTCGGCCAGTTGCTCATGGCCGCAAGGCGATAGGTTCGCAATCCCGCACCGACCCTCGCATCAGCGCTGCTGTCGGTCATGGCCGACTTGGAATTTTTGTAATGCCGCCAGGCCGCAACCAGCCCGATGATCTGGCTGACCGGGCGGCCAAACCGCAGCACGGCGGCCATACCGGCACCAAATAGCAACAATCGCGCCCAAATGGCGGTCATCCAACCGACAGGACCGATCCAGCGCTGGGCCAGCTTCTGGTAGACCATCAGGCTGACGCCCAGCAGCTGATGCGAATCATCGTTTCTCATGGCAGCCACAGCGTCCAGATAGGATTTTCTTTCAGCATTGCGGAACTGATCCGCCGCTGATTCAAGAGGCTTACGGCATCTGTTTATTTCAAGGCTGACTTCGTTGAACACGAAATCCCGCAGGCTGCGAGCGTTTTCAAGCCGTCGGTCCACTATATAGTCAGCCCGGTTAATGCTATCGAAAATCAGCTCCTGCAGGGCTTCGTATTGGTCAAAATCGTGTTTTGGACCGGCTGATTCATCCCACTGCGGATCTTTCAGATGGCTCCGGGCGGATATGCAAAGCAGCCGCGCCACCCTCTTTTCCCAGCCTTCTTGAAGAAAGGATGAAAAATCCGGCATTATCCTGTTTTTCAATTCCGATTCATTCTGCCGATCGCATTTATTGATGACGACCACCAGGGAGTCCCCATTGAATCTTTGGGTAAAAGGGGCTAAAAAATCGACATGGTCCTTTCTTTTGGGATTCTCGGAATCGAACACACAAATAAGCATATCGGACCGGCCGATGGCTTCCCTCACCAGGGGAATATGTTTTTGATAGGCCATGCTGTCGGTATCGGGTGTATCGATGATGAGCACGTGCTCCAGCAATGCCGCGGCAGGGCTAGTTTTGACCACCACCGCGTCCCGGCCCAGGCTCTCGACCAGTTGGCCGGTATCCCGGCCGTCATTGCTGAATATGATTACCTGTCCGGTCGTGGGACGTTGATGACCGGCAGGTGACAGATCATCGACACCGGCCAGCGCATTCAGCAGGGTGGACTTTCCCGCACCACAGGGCCCGACGATGGTTAACACCAGCCGGCGCTCGAAACGCTCGGCAATTTTGTCGATCATTTGAATGGCGGTTTGGCATTGTTTCTTATGGGGAGCCGCCGGATGCCAGAATGACAAGCCGCCAAGTGCTGATCCCAAACGTTTCAGATCATTTTTGAATCCTTCGATTTTTGCGAGTGTTTTAAGAGCGCCGAACTGCTGCGTTGATGTCATTTCGCTGCATCCCCCCCCGGTGCACGTCTGCAAAGCGTTGTCGATGTTGACCATCAAGTGATCCGCATCGGTAATTTGCCGGCTTGCACAGCGGATAATTTCACCGGTTATATTTTTTTCAAACAGATCCTGCACGATTTTGGACTTGTCTTTCAGCCAGGTTTGTAAAATCACCCGCAGCATTTCTTCAATCTGCAGGCGGTCGGCTTTTTTGAGCCCGGTGGTAAACGGAATGGCAAACAAGGCATAAAGGTCCGTGACACCGAAAAGCCCGGCCAATTTTACTTTTAAACCGGCGCCGCCCACCGGGTCGCCGGTCGACAGCACATAGGTAACCGCAACCGTGGCCGGCACCACATTGAGAAAGGCCCAGAAAGTCTGGTTGATTTTGCGCCACAAACCCATGTTTTTGCGAAAATCATCGGCCATTATTTTAAGATCTGCTTCCATATTCTGCGAAATTCCCAGAATCGTCTCTTTTTCAGCAAGAATGGACTGTAGAATGGACTTAAAGTCCCTGGCACGCAGCCGGTGCTGTTCAGCCTGCATCGCAGGGTGGGCATCAACCCGAATGGAGAGATTCAGGCCGTCGCCGGAGGGCTCGGTCCGGGGTGTTTTTCCGACAGCAAGATTTTTGCGGACCCGAATGGTGTCCACGGCCTCAACCATCTGCCGGACCAGCGGATCCTGGGCTGAACTGGTAACCGCCAACTGGGGGCTCACCGACTGATTATGGATGCCGGTGACGGCCGTCACCAGATCCTCATCCACTTTCTGAGCGTGCTCCAGACCAGCCGCGGCAGGCGGTTTTTCCAATGTCATTTGGTCTTTGGCCCAGCCGGCCGCGCCAAGCAGCATTTTGAAAGGAAATTCAATAACGCTGCCGGTTCGACGCATAATTTTTACATGCGCCGGGTCGGTGTCGGCCCAGATTCGGGCAAACCGCCGCATCAGACGATTGATGGGAAAATTTTTCAGTGCTTCACGGACAAATTGGCTTTGCACGACCTGAAGGGCATCGAGATACAAACGCAATTCATCCAGGGCCACTTCCGAGCGGCCCCTGATATTTTCAGCCCGCTGAACCACGTCTTTTAAAATGGACGAAAAAAGATCGAACCTGATTCCAGCCGCATCAATAGACTGCAGGGTTGCCAGAAAATCCGGTTGATTGGCATCAACCGGTTTAATGTCCATGAACCGCTCCCCGGCGGCCACGCTGTTATCCTCATCGGTGCGGTACACGCCCAAAAGAAATTCATCGGCCGACCGACCATAGATGCCCTCGGCAACGGTTCGGGCATGTTCCAGAACTTCCTGTTTTGTATAGCTCGGGTAAACGCGATAAACCAGGAAGCATTTTCGTTTACCGATTCCGGTCAGCATCTGAGCGATAAAATCGGTATTGTCCCGATTATTATAATTCGAATTGGTGAAAATATAAATAATGATATCAGAAGCTTCCAATGCCATCCGGGTCACTTCCCGGTTGGTGTAGGAGCCTTTGGCACCGGTATCAAAGTCCGGCGTATCAACAATCACCGTATTTCTTAAGGCACCATGATGCGCCACATACAGCGGTGTTCCCGGATGGGTCAATTCTTCTTTATTTTTCAGGGGTTCGGGGGCGTCTTTGAAGGGTCTTGCAAGGTCAACCAGCAGTTCACGCTGACCGGTCCGCCGGCCCGGTATTGAAAAAAGCACCCGACGGTTTAGGCCCGCCGTTCCGCCGGTCTTCGAAAAATGCTCGCCCACCAACGAATTGAACAGGGTGGATTTGCCGGAGGAACCGCCCCCGCAAATCGCAGCAACGGTTGGAAAATCAGGCGCCAGTCGGCTTAAAAGCTTGGCATCGACCATGTCACTCCAGAAGCCGACTTCCGCTTCCGACCCCAGCTTTAAAATATCAGCCAACTGCGGTATATCTTCACGGAGTTCTTTTAAGGCATCGTACAGCCTTGTGTCCATTTCGCTGTCCAGGCGTTTTTCTACATGAAATGACGAATGTCGAATGTCGATTGACGAATGGTAGAATCGCTTCAGGCTTTGCCTTTGTCTACGACCCGACACGTCGCTCAGTCTTAATTATTATAGACAGAATACCTTAATTCCAAAATCCAAAATTTGCTTTTTGAAGTTTCTTTTTCGATTTGACCGGCCGTATTTTCGCCGGCGGCGGGTTGACCCTAAATCATAAACCTTGAACCCTGAGCCTTAAACCTTTAACCTTCAATCTATATAACATATTGACATTATTAAAACAAAAATAAATGTTGGCTAAAATTAAAAAAAGTGGAATAAAAACGTGACTCCCGGGTTCTATGGATAAGGGAACCGGCATGCATGGATTCATGCGATCGTTTCCGGTATCCAAAGTTTGCAGCGAAGGCTTTGACGTAAATCACCGCGTTATTAAAATCGTAAAGCCACTGCAATAATCATGCTTGGCGAATGGGTTCCGGTTCAACCAGGTTAAACAGTTATCAATTCATTTTCGCTCTAAAAGCGCAAAATAATATTTGCCATCATCGTAAAGCAATGACAAACGGCAATCACAAAGATTTATGAACGTATAAATTTTTTTCCGACTTGACTCAAATTTGTCGGCCCGATGATTTCGTTTGAGACATTTGAATTTCCGAATTTCGGATGTCGAGTTTCGAATTTCCGGTTTATCCGGGTAAGGTAAAAAAATGGATTGCATCGACTTTAAAAACTGGCTACTTGATATCGACACTCATGATCAGTCTTGCGTACAAGAGGCCCAAACCCACATGGCGGCCTGCCCATCATGTCAGAAGCTTTATACACTGGACCAATTGGCCGAAGAACGCTTTCAAGAATCATTGGCAATGATTGACCCGCCGGCTGATCTTTATACCAGAATTGAGCTTGACATTCCAGCTGGGCCGACGAAGCGCAAAAGATTCGCCGGCCGATGGCGAACGCTGGCACCGGCCATGGCCGCTGCCCTGGTCATTTTTCTGGTGCTGCTTAACTACTCGCCGGGAGATATTCGTGATATCGAGCACATCGGCTCCTTAGCTCTGGCCAACCATCTGGATGATCAACAGAGTATGGCATTTATAGCGGGGGAAGTTGAGGACGCCGCAGCATGGTTTGTTAAGCGCATCGGTTTTGCTGCCACCGCACCGAACCTCGCCGGCCAGGGCTATGTTTTTAAAGGCGGCCGCCCGTGCAAACTGGGGCCAAAAGGTGCGGCCTACCTGGTTTATGAAAAAAACGGCAAAAAATGTTCCCTCTTTGTAATCAATCCGGATGATATACGATTCAAGGTCAAAAAAAAACAAAAAGTACTTCCTGGCCGAAAATGATCACGATATCAAAATCTGGTATGAAAGTGGGCTGGTGTATGCCATGGTTAATTGAAAAAAATGCCTAAAGTGACTAAAATGAGCTAAAATGACTAAAATTAAGGAATCGCTTCGCTCTATCTCTTTATATTAAATGGACAGAATACCAGAATTTTAGATCATTTTAGTCATTTTATATTTTAGATCATTTGTCTATTTTAGATCACTTATCACTTTTGAACTACAATGACTCAATTAACATCGACAACAAATTGTCGATATGATGCCACTAAGCACCTGGTGCAAAACAACCTCTCCGATCTAGACATAGTGGCGCTTGACTGCCAGACGACGGGCGCCAATCCCACCCGGGGGCACATTCTCGAAATGGGGTGGGTCCGGACCCGCGCATCGCTTATAAATATAGCCGGCGAGTCCGCTGTACAGGTTTATCCGATCCGGTTGCCGGCTGAGGCTACTATCCCCCAGGCAGTGCAGCGCATCACCGGCATCTCTGCCAAAACCCTGGAAGCCGGGCTGTCATCAAAGACAGTCTGGAATCGTCTCCTGGCGGCCGCCAATAGCCCTGATCGCAATTCCCCGCGGGGTGTCTGCCCGGCAGTTATCCATTTCTCCCGCTTTGAGGAGCCTTTTCTGCGCGACTTACATCGCCGAAACAGCCCCGCCGGCCGCTTTCCGTTTCGGATCATCTGTACCCATGAAATTGCGGTGCGTCTGCTGCCGGATCTGCCGCGCCGGGGCTTGCGGGCCATCGCCGGCTATTACGGCCATTGCATGCCCGAGCTCAAGCGCAGCGGCGACCATGCCGTTGCGACTGCGTTTGTCTGGCAAAAAATGGTCCACCGATTGGAATCGACCTGCGGGATTACCACCTTGGCCGAGCTGTTCGACTGGCTGGCCGAAACCAAGCCGGCCGGCCGTTCAAAAAGGGCCTTTCCGATGAATCCCGACATCAGGCGGCGAGTGCCGGACCAGCCCGGCATTTACCGCATGCTGCGCGCCAATGGCGATTCGCTGTATATCGGCAAGGCCAAATCGCTCAAGCAGCGAGTAAACAGCTATTTCCGGCCGAAAGCGCCCCACGCCGAACACATCCTGGAGATGTTGACCCAGGCCCGTGATCTGAAAATCACGTTGACCGGTTCCGCCCTGGAAGCGGCCATCCTTGAGTCGGATGAAATCAAGCACCATTCGCCGCCTTATAATATTGCCCTGCGCCGGCGACAGCGCCGGCTGACTTATTGCTCTAAAGATTTCGCCCGGCAGGCCGAGTTTGCCCACCAGAAATACCCGGTGGGGCCGCTGCCGGCCGGCAAAACCATCGAGGCCCTCGCCGGGTTTGATTCCTGGCTCAAGGGTCGAATGCAAATTATTGATGATATGAAGGACATCGGATATACCGTGCTGGCCCTCGCCCCGGAGTATGCACCGAATGTGGATTGCATGCAGGCGGGTTTCAGCATTTTCCGGGACCGCTATCACCGTCGCCTGGCAAAGCAGTCATCCCTGCGGTTCTTGACCGGTCTCGGTGCAGATCTCTGGCGTGAACGATTGGAGGCGGCAGCATCTTCTGAAACGGCTGATGCGCAGCAGGATGAAATTGACGGGGCCGCTGCTCCAAGAGAGGAAACCGACCCCGAACAAGTTTGGTCGCCGGAAGCGGTTGCCGGCGCCATCGAAAGGACGGTGCTCCACAGCGCCCGATTAATTCGACGTGCCCGTTGGTTCTGCCTGCTGAGCGAATCATGCCTGGCCTGGTCATCGGCCGGTCAGCCGGCCAAATATAAAAATCTGGTGGTTTTCGAAAAAGGTGCTGTACTCCGCCGGGATGACATGCAGCCAACTTCAAGAATACCGACACCGCCGGGATTTGCCAGGTCATTCCGGGCCCGTCAAAACAATATTGATCTGACAACCTATGACCGGCTGCGGGTTGTCACGACTGATCTGAGAAGGCTGGTTTCCGAGGGCCGCAAAGTAGAGCTCAGGCTGGGGCCGCGAAAAGTCCTGGGGACCAAGGCGGTAATGAAAGCGCTGCGATGGGTCTGATCCGAATATTGTTGCTGGCAGATACCCATCTGGGTTTTGATTTGGCCTTTCGTCCACGAGTTGAAAGACGCAGGCGGGGGCCGGAATTTTTCGCCAATTTCAAACGTGCCCTCCGGCCGGCCCTGGAAGGCCGGGTGGACTGCGTGGTACACGGCGGGGATCTGCTTTTTCGCAGCAAAGTCCCGGCCAGGCTGGTCGGCATGGCCTTCGAACCGCTCAAACAGGTTGCCGATTGCGGAGTTCCGGTATATCTGGTCCCCGGCAACCACGAGCGCTCGGCCATTCCCCACCGCCACCTAGGCGAACATCCGCTTATCCATATTTTTAATCGCCCGCGAACCTTCCGCCTGCAAAAAGACGATAACACCCTCGCACTGGCGGGATTTCCGTTTGTACGCCGGAATGTGCGGCAACAATTTTTGAAATTGGTCGATCAAACCGGAATTCTTGGAGCAGATGCGGATGTGCATCTGTTGTGTATCCATCAGGCAATTGCCGGGGCCACCGTAGGACCGGTTGGCTATAAGTTCCGCCTCGCACCGGATGTCATCGATCCATCCGAGATTCCGGCAAAATTTGCGGCTGTCCTGGCCGGTCACATTCACCGGCATCAGGTCCTGGCCGCAAACCAGCCGACCAAATGCCCGGCGGTGCCGGTATTTTATCCCGGATCCATTGATCGTACTTCGTTTGCCGAAAAAAAAGAAAATAAGGGCTTTCTGATTTTAGAATTCGATTTAAAAGCCCGGAAAGGCAACATGTTAAAGCGGTGGCAGTTTCACATGCTGCCGGTGAGACCCATGATCCAGTTTGACCTGCATGCTTCCAGGATGAGTAAGCGACAACTGCGATCATGGATCGCTACCCGACTGCCGGCACTGCCGGAAGACAGCATTTTGAAACTAAAAATTCATGGCCGTGTCTCGCAAGATGCCATGGAAGTCTTAAACGCTGCCGCCCTGCGCGCTCTCGCAGCACCAACCATGAACATCGAGGCCGTCTTTGTTGAGGCCCGCAAGTCACGCTGGCTAAAGAAGTGAGCGCTCCTCCCGCTGAGCGGGAGGCCTCAGGAAGTCTCCTGGAAGAGTGCAAGATCCCTGGCGCAACGATGTAAATCCGAAATCCGAAGCACGAAATACGAAACAAATTCAGTGGTGGTTTAATGCCGGAATTAATTCTCATCAACAGGCAACAGTTTTAAAGCCGTAATGACGTTTTTATCAATTCGCCGCCGATAAGATACCCGGTCCATCATTTTGCGCACCAGATGGATGCCCAGCCCGCCAATCTTACGGTCTTCCAGGGCCAGTCCCGTGTCCGGGGTCTCGATGCCCAATGGATTGAACGGGATGCCGTCATCGACCATTGACACCTTTAAACGATCGGCGGATAATTCGACTTTAATGCTGATGTCGTGGGTTTCGTCATCAGGGTAGGCATAGGAGATGATGTTCGTTAACAATTCGTCGATCACCACATGCATTTTCAACCGAATCTGATCCGGAATGCCGTAATGCTCGGCAAAGGTATCAAAATGCTCTTTGACCCCCGCACTTTCGCTTAAACGATTCGGAATCGTAAGTTCAAGTTTCGGGCCCTCTGTTTCTTCCGGGTTGCGGACAAATTGAACCGCCAGCAGCGTCGCATCCGCGGTCCGATCCGCTGCGCCGCCGACATCATCCATGTCCGAAATCGTCGTGCGTACAAGGTGCCGGACGGATCTATAATCGTGCGCAGACAAAATCTCGGTTAAATGTTTTTCGGAATATGCTTGTGCTCCGTCGTGCCCGGCCCGGGCCACCCCGTCAGAAAATAGCAGCAGCATATCGTTTTTGGACAGGGTGGTGAGGTCTTCCCGGTAAACCATACCGCGGGCGATGCCGATCATCGGCCCGTGAACCCGGTCCAGGCGTTCGAGGTCTCCGGTTTCCCGTTTGCGATAAGCCGGATTGTGCCCCGCATTGGTATATCGCAGGCGCCCGGATTTAACATTCAGAATACCCATGAAAAGCTTGACCGACATGGCAGCCGGGTTGACGGAGCTAAGTTGCTCATTGACGTGCGTGAGAATGCTGGCCGTTGAGAAATCATCGCCCGCTCTGGATTTTATGACGGTTTTCGCAACAGACATGAACAGGGCCGCCTGCAGCCCGATGCCGGCCACATTGCCGAGGCAAAAACAGAATCGATCGTCGCCGATTAAAAAAAAATCATAAAAATCCCCTTCAAATTCACGGGCCGGTTGCAGGGTGGCATAAACGTCGAATTCGTCACGGTCCGGAAAGGCCGGGAAATCGGATGGCACGATTCGCTTCTGAATCTCGCGGCCGACCGTAAGTTCTTTTGCCATTTTATGGCTGAGGATCTCATTTTTTAAATTCGCCTCGTGCAATTCTTCGGTTTTTTGTCTCAAAGCCAAATGGGTATTTATGCGGGCCTTGAGGACGGTGGGAACGATCGGTTTGGTGATGCAGTCCACGGCCCCCGCATCCAGTATGCGGGACTCGCTGTCGGCGGTGATTACAATCACCGGTATATCCCATGTTGTTTGATTGGCCCTTAATTGACGGCACAGGTCGGTTGCCTTCTTTGCGGTCTTCATCAACCCCAGCAGTATCAGGTCCGGGGGGGTATCAGCGCGTACAGCGTTTAGTGCCTGCTCCCCGTTCCTGACGGCGACGATCTGGTAATCGGGATTAAGCAAATCGTCAATTACATCCATGTCGGACTGCTGATCGCAAACCACCAGGATCATTTTTTGATTATCCATGACTGACCTTTCAACCGAAATTTGTCAATAATTTACCCTGTTTTTTGGCTTACACCTCTGGTGGTGGAGTTTTCTTTAGGCACCAGATGGAATAGTGGAATATGGGAATCATGGAATATTGGGAAACAAAAGCGGAAGTTGGTCTGATTTCAATTTCTGATCCGTACCAGCATCATTAGATCAGATCAAATTCCGCTGAATCCATTATTCCAGCACTCCAGTATTCCAACATTCCTCTACGCAAATTCACGGCACAGCCAATTCACCGATACACCAATCATCCGGTCAACTTATTCAACGAATCAACCATCGAGTTCTCCGGAAATTTGAAATTTTGTCATAAATGCTCTGTCGATATAGTTTTTCAGGGCAAATCCGAACCTGCCGCCCCAAACCAGGGAGTGCCATTGAACGACAGCGGTTCCGTCTCCCATGTTAAATGCGAGCAATACGGCTTTTTGAGGATGAAATGGAGTTAGCGCCGAACCCTTCAAAAAATAGAGCAGATTATTAAGAAGGATCGGATTTTGCCGCACGGCATAGACACCGACCTTTGCCAGGGGCTCCGGCTCGAAACTGATGCAGTCCCCTCCACCGAAAACCTCCGGGAAAGCGACGGACTGCAGGTACTGATTGACCAGCATCCCGCCGTCCGGACCGACTGGCATTCCACTGTCTTCAAACAACGGCGACGCCCGAACCCCAACCGCCATGAAAACGATATCGCTGGACAAAGTACTGCCGTCAGACAAGACCACGGCCCCGTCTTCGACACCGGTTACTCGGATGTTTTCAACCACCCGCACGCTGCGGTGAATCAGCGAATTGAAAACACGCTTTCGAACGCCGGCCTTAAATTGATCAAGCAGACGAGATCCGGCAACCAGTGTAATCCGGCATTGTCCGGAAGCATCGCGGACCAGTCGCCACAGGTTGCCGGCCACTTCTACGCCGGTCGGCCCGCCCCCGACAATCGTTATCTTCAAATCTCTGTTCTTTAAAGCCGCGATGATTTTGCGGCGGGCATCCAACAAATTTTCGATGGGCTTAACCGGGATTATCGAACCATCAGAAACAGGGGCGGCATCAACCGGGACAAAACTCCCGGTGTTAACCGACATGACATCGTATGCGAGCGATCGGCCGGATTGCAGGTCAATTCTTTTTTGTTGCGGGTCAATTCTGACAACTTTGTCTTCAATGAAGTCCGCACCCCGGTCCCGGGACATCTTTTCCACGTTAAATCGGATGTCCTCCGGTCGGTAAATCCCGGACAACATTCCCGGTCCCATCCCTGAATAATAGTGAAGTGCGCTCGAACTGACAACCGTCACATCATGACCGGCATCTTTAAACTCCTGCAAATTTTTCAATACGGTTAAATGTGCATGCCCGGCGCCGACGATAACCAGTTGTTTTCCCATCCTCCCCCCTGTATTTCTGTTAATGCAATTTGCTTCCTCCAGCCAATTCCGGCATTAACCTACCACCTTCAGTGTTAGAGCCGAGAAGGTTCTACCGATCTGGTGAGAGGCAATTGACACTTGAAAAAATACGAAACTCGAATTTCGAAATCCGAAACAAATCTCAAATACAAATTCCCAAATGCTCAAAACGGTCTAAACAAGACGATGAAAGCAGTGAGTAACATTGCTCAACGCGCTGATCGCTATATTTTGCATTGGATCGGATTTGTTTTTGTCATTGGTATTTATGTCATTGGAATTTGTTTCGTGTTTCGTGCTTCGGATTTCGGATTTAAATCACTGTCCCCGTGGTTTCAAGCCAGTAGACTGCTATTGATTCATCAGCGTTTCGATCTCGTCCGCCTCCCTGGGTATGTCAGCCGTCAGATCGACCGGCCCGTCTGCGGTGATCAGGATGTCGTTTTCGATCCTGATTCCGATGGCTTCGTCCCTGATATAAATTCCGGGCTCACAGGTCAGGACCATACCGGCTTCGAGCGGCCGGTATCTATCGCCGTAATCGTGGACATCCAGGCCCAGATAGTGCGAAGTGCCATGTGGATAATACTTCTTGTAAAGGGGTTCGTCTATGGGTTGTTTCTTCACCTGTTTCGGATCCAGCAGCCCCAATTCGATGAGCTCCGATTCCATGATCTTGCCGACCGCCTTGTGATAGTCATCGAGGCTGCTGCCCGGGACAAGTAGATTTATGGCGGCTTTCTGCACCCTTAAGACCGCATTGTAAACCTGTTTTTGTCGTTTCGAAAACTTGCCGCTGACCGGAACGGTCCGGGTAACGTCAGCGGCATAGTTGGCATATTCAGCCCCGAAATCGATCAATACCAGATCGCCGGCCCGGCATTGCTTATCATTATTGATGTAATGCAGGACGCAAGAATCCGCCCCGGAAGCAACAATCGTCTCAAAAGCAGGTCCTTTGGACCGGTTTTTGATAAACTCGTGGTAAATCTCGGCCTCAATTTCAAACTCCCATACCCCAGGTTTAATAAACCCCAGCAAACGCTGAAATGTCTCGTGCGTAATCTTGCAAGCCTGTTTGATTGGACCCAGCTCGGTTTCTGATTTAACGGCCCGCATGTCATGCAGGATCGGAGCAAGTCGCCGGTAGTTATGCAGCGGAAATGACCGGCGACACCAATTCAGAAAACGATCGTCGCGGGTCTCCACCCAGGTATTGACACGCAGATGTTCGTTGGTATTCAGATAAATATTCTCGGACTGAAGCGCCAGTTGCTGAATGATGCTGCTAAATTCAGAGTTCCAGCAAATGGTCTTGACGCCGGACGTCGCAGCGGCCTCTTCCCGGGTATATTTACGGCCTTCCCACAAAGCGATCTTCTCATTGGTTTCCTTGAGAAACAAAACCTCGCGGTATTTTTCTTCTCTTGCATCCGGGCAGATAACCAGGGTGCTCTCCTCCTGGTCGATACCGCTCAGATAAAATATATCCGTTTGCTGAATAAAGGGATGATTGCAATCGGCGCTGGTCGGCATGATGTCGTTTGAGTTGAAAACGGCGAGTGAGCTGGGTTCGAGCCGCTCGGCCAATCGCTTTCGATTATGGACGAAAAGGTCGCTGTCAATCGGTAAGTATCTCATGATGCATTTGGTGATCTTCGAGGTCTGGAGATATACAGGTTTCGTGGCCCGGACCGATCCGGAGGATTTAGTAATACCCCAATATATCCTTTATTAAAATTTCGTCAAGCACGCATTTACAGCAGTCGATCTTTCGGTCAAAAGCGGAAGGAACATTCTCAAAAAAGATTGGTGTGGGAAGGGTAATTGTATCAGGCGGGCATATGTATTTCGTAAGGGTTCACAGGTTCTAGGTTCACCGTTCTGGGTTACCTTTGTTTATAGGCATTTACAGATTCAGTGGCGCAGTTTCCTACGACCGAGTTCCGACGGACTCGACTGTCCCTGAACATATTGAGTTTATGTCAGGGCTTGAAGGCGAACCATAAATATTCAATATTCAATACCGGCTTCGCCGGGTTGGGGTACTAGAAAAGCACCAGGGGATACAATTTGAACACGGCGATAAATTTATCCACCTGTTTCGCATTATCGATGTCTACGCCTTCTTTGCCTTCAATCACCGTTAGTATGGCAGATATGGGGTAACTGTAGCGCAGACCCTTCTCTTTGACGAACACGCTGAAAAATTCGGCATTAACGTGAACCAGCTGTGCCCCGCTGATTTCGGCCGAGTTGTCGTAGTTTATTCCGATCACACGGCCCTTATATTTTTCTATTAAGGTGTGCATCCCGGGGCTTGCACCCTCACCAGCAGCGGGCTGGGGGCTGACAGAGGGAGCAGCGGATTGTTGACCTTTGGCAGCCGTACCGGCAGCCAGGGCCTTCGCCTGAACCGCTTTCTTTCGCTTCAATGCAGCGGCTCTGGCCCGCACCAGCTGTTGTTTCTTCAGGGCTTGCGCTTTGGCCAGGGCAGCTTTCTGCTGTAATAAGGCATTGGCCTTGGTCGTATCCGCTGTCGGCGCATCTATATTTTGAATTTGAGCCTTGGGCTTTGGTTGTGTGCCGGCAGCGTTCGCAGCCGGCGGTGCGGCTGCGGCAGGTGCAACTTCAGTCGAAAGATCCAGCAAAATGGTTTCACCCGTGGATTTAGGAACTTCCCCGGTCTTAATATCAATGACAGTTGCGTTCTTTGGCTGCGATTCTTTCTCAGGGTTGGTCTGGAGTTTGTCAACGGGTTCTGCGGAAGGTGCAGATTTCTCGTTTGACAGCGGGGCCTCAGTTACTGGTTGAGCAGCTTCGGTTCCAGTTTGCGCGACTTTCGCCTCCTCCACTGTCTCCGTATTTCCGGTAGCATCGCCGGCAGTATCTACCATTTCCGGTTCCGGGGGTGGCAGAACATCACTGGTGGCAGCTGGGGCCGCATCCTCTTGCTGCGCCGGTGAAATGGTAGTTTCAACCACCGGAATCGCGGCTGCCGGCTCTTGGACCTTCGGCTGCGCAACTGCGGTGGCGTCGGCAACGGTTTCTGTCTCAACTGCTTCGGCCTGGGCGGCTTCAGCCGCAATTTCAAATTCCGAGGCTAATCGTTCAACTTCCGCTACGGCTTCTGCAACCTGCTCATCAGAAGGGGCCGCGTCTTCAGGCTCATCTTCAAAGTATAACAACTCTATTTCGGATTCAGCATCCAGAGCAGTTGTCGGGTCCGGGGTTGCTGCCACTGCCGGAGACTCTGCCGCCGGCTGAGCGATGGGGGATTCGGCGTCCGCGACGGCCACCTCAGATATTTCGCCTGCCGAGCGTGATTGTGCAGGCGGCAGTGGCGGTGGGGACTCCGGCATTGGTGCCGTTTGCCCGGCGACTTTATTCTCGGCCGGCTGTTTAGCTTTAACCATCATTGCACCACAGTAGGTGCAGGCCCCGGCCGCATTACTGACAGTATGGCTACAGGTAGGACAACTCATGAGTTCGGAATCCATGCAGTTCTACTCCTTAATAGAAATTACAACCTGGTGTTTTGCGGCAACATTAGCCGTGGGCTGCATAAACGCGGCACCCGTTGCCGGTAGAATCAATTATTGTGTAATTATACCATTACTTTAACGATTTGTTAAGGTCGGCAGGATCAATAATTGCGAAACAAAAAATATTTTTGAATATTATCAGTATAATATGCTAATTAATAACGTTCAGTATTACTAATTCAAATGAGTTGCAGCAAAGAAAAATTTGGGCGAGTCGTTTCGGCCACTATCCTTCTACAATTATAGTAAAAAGATGGATTTATGTCAATTTCTTGTGATAATATTTAATAATATCAGTTGATTAAAATAAATTGTGGCAGGTAATCTTGGGATCGCTGAATACAGTGATATGATTTTTTTGCTTCAGTGGGAGAGAAGTCGAATATAACTGACCAGTGCCTCGACATCACTCTGACTGAGTATGCCGCGCCACGCCGGCATATACTTCCCCTTGCCATCAAGAATGTTTTTAACCAGATCCACATTGCTGAGGCGGTTGGTCTCATTTGAATTGGTAAGATCTATCGGTATGATTCCAATGAGTTTCGTCATGATTCCATCGCCCTCACCATCTAGGCCGTGACAGACCTGGCAATACTGCTGATAGCGTCGCAAACCGACCTCAGGGTCTCCCATCAGATCATGCTTGGTGTTGCCTAAAAAGCGAAGATATGCAATCAATGACTTAAGCTGAGACTCACTGAAGATATCCTTCCATTCCGGCATGGAATCGCTAAGCAGGTTGTGACGGTCACGACCCGTTATGGTCTGCCGGCCTTTCCCGGAGATGACTCTTTTGAGGAAGGTGTCACTTCTCGCGCGCACGGTAGTGGTCAGATTCACCTCACTGATCTCCATCGCTTTTGCAAGGGGACCATCCCCTTTTCCCCTGATTCCATGACATAACTGGCAGTAAGAAACATACAGCCCTCTGCCTTCATAGGCAGATAGAGGGTTGGCCGACTCTGCATTGGGGGTCACTGCAAAAAGGGTCAGCACTAACACGGGAAGGACGATCAATTTCATGATAATTCTCCTATTTTATAGATGCATTTCAAGGCATTTTGCAGCTATCATAGGTTCATACAAGTTCAGCAGATGTCTTCGCTCGGGATTCAATCGTTTTGTTGTTTTTACGAATTGCATCATCTAAGGCGGTTTGCCCCCCATCTCCAATCGCGCATCGATTTATATCTACACCGCGCAAGATTAAAATTTCAGCTGTATTCTCATAGCTTTGAGGATCCCGAGTGCCGGATGTTGAAACACCTTGGGCGACCGCATGAAGAGCCCAAGCATGTTAGATACCAACAGATGCCCTAAGCCGCAGTGTTAGCATCATCCAACACCTTGCGGACCATCTGAGCCAGTTCGGATCTAATAATCGGTTTCATCAATAGACCTTTTATGCTCGTTTCCCAGGTTTTATCTTCAGCGATTTGATGGCTGAATCCGGTACAGAGTATAACGGGAACATCTTTGCGTATTGCAATGACCTCTCTGGCAAGCCGGTCACCGGTCATCTGAGGCATGGTCATATCGGTGATCACCAGATCAAATTGGTCTGATTGCGCTCTGAATAATTTCAGTGCTTCCAGGCTGCTCGTTCTTGTTTCGACCTGATACCCGAGACTTTCCAGCATTAGCTCCCCAATTTCAACAAGATTGGGCTCATCATCGATAAAAAGTATGCGCTCTTCGCCGCGGGGATTGATCTCTTCCAATTCAGTGTCCGATTCATGGGTGCTTTCAATCACTGGGAAGTAGATATTGAAATTCGTTCCTTTTCCGGGTTCGCTGTAGGCATAAACCGCTCCCCCGCAGCTTTTGACGATTCCATGGACTACGGCTAATCCCATACCAGTGCCCTCGCCCCTCTCTTTTGTCGTAAAGAAAGGGTCAAATATTCTTTCCAGCACCTCGGGCGACATACCCTCTCCGGTATCACCCACGGTGAGATTAAGATATGAACCCGGCTTTAGATCCGGGAATTGGGGTTTGAAGTCTTCGTCGAGTTGAACATTATTAAGATTGATTCTAAGAATTCCGCCTTTCTCTCTCATGGCATATCCGGCATTTACACAAAGATTCATTAGCAGCTGATGTAATTGAGTAGGATCACCCATTACCAGGGATTCGCTCATGATATTTAGCTTAATATCAATCGTCGCGGGCAATGAGGCCCGAAGCAGCTTCATGGTCTCTTTGATAATCACCTTTACGGACACCGGCTTAAATTCCTTTTCCGCCTGGCGGCTAAAGGTAAGAATTTGCTGCACCAGTTCCTTGGCGCGATTTCCAGCCTGCATGATGCTGTCCAAATAGCCTGATATCGTTTTTTCGTTACCAATACTGAGTGTAGACAGCTCAGCATATCCGATGATCGCGGATAGGATATTATTGAAATCATGGGCGATGCCTCCGGCGAGGGTTCCAATCGCCTCCATTTTCTGAGCCTGAACGAGCCTTTTTTGAAGTTTTTCCCGCTCTTCCTGGGTTTTTATGCGCTGCGTGATATCATGGGCGATTCCCTCGACCGACAATACCTGGCCCTCGCTGTTTGATATCGGTTCTTCCGTAATCTCCAATCGATGAACGCTGCCATTTTTATGGTAAATCTCGATTTCATAAGGCGGTTGTCTCATCCCGCTTCGGCTTTGTTCAGCGTAGTGCACAACATCTTTGTTAATGCCGCATGCCGTTAAATATTCTCCAAAATGAATTTTAAATTCTTCCGGTGTATAGCCGAGAACGTTCGTTATTGAAGGGCTGATGTAGCTGAATAAACCCGAACTATCGTGGGTATAAAAGAAGTAATTGCCCCTCAGAGCCTCGATCAATCTTCGATATTTTTGCTCACTGACTGCTAGCCTATCCTTCTCTTTTTCAAGCTCGCGAACTTTAGCATCGAGTTTTTTAGCAATTACTTTTGAATAGTCTTTTTGCAGTTCAAGCTCATTATCCCGGGGTATATGTGACAGAATCCGATCGGGTGCTGCTGTATTTTTCAGTACGGTATGGATCTCCCTTAAAAACAGGTGAATTTCCATCGGCTTTATTACAAATTTGGCAGCACCAAGATCCATCGCCAGTTTTTCATTCTGTGGATCAGTGTAAGTCGCGGTATAGAAAATAAATGGAATATCATGAAGCTGATCATTGGCCTTGACGGCCTGGCACAGGGCGTATCCATCCATTTCCGGCATGAGTATGTCCGATATGATCAGATCCGGCGGCGCGAGGACGGCGCGTTCGAACGCGAGTTTTCCATTCTCGGCACTTTCCACTTCAAAGCCATTTGCATTCAGCGCCGATTCAAGTAGAATCCGTGAATTTTCATCATCTTCAACAATAAGAATTTTCATGAGGCTTCTCCTAGAACTCCTCGGATATGGTCTATGATGGCCAATGGATCAGTGGGCTTTTCAATGTAGCTGGCACAGCCTCCATCCAGTAAAACCTCCCGATCTCCCGCCATGGCGTAGGAGTTTACTGCAATGATTGGGATGCTGGGGCCGATTTCGGAAGTCCGAATCATCTTCAAGACTTCGGTTCCCATAACATCGGGCAATTGAATATCAAGAATGCTGAAGTCCGGTCGCTCCTCTAAGGTGAAGGTAATACCCATCTATCCGGTTTCACTTTATATGGCTTGCTAAAGGTTGGCTTCCAGAAAAAAGTGATCGACTTCATGTTTCAGCCGGATTGATTACCGAGCAGTGTCCATGTTGAGATACAACAGTCGGCCATGCCCGGGTCGATGATTTGAGCCATAGTGCCAGTTATCGCATCGCTTAATAGCATATTGTGGCAATTGGGTGTGCAACAGTCGTTAATCTAATCATGAGAGTGTGAGCAACGTGCAGAGAGTAAATTATTAATATCACATAGATTTATGGGAGTCAAATATTAGAAGGACTACGAATTCTAGTCGATTTTTTCCATCATCACGTAACGGCCCTCTTTCGGGCGCTTGATTGCTCCCCGTAATTTATCACCTACAAACCAGCAAGTGACCTCACCAAAATCGATCTGAAAGAGTTTTGCAAACCATCCGATTCGAAGTTTGAAAGAGAGTTTGCCGTCTTCAATCTTGGCCGGCAATTCAGTAAACCCCGGTTTGTCGAAACCCCAAACTTCCTGTTTGCCCCAGCCTCCGACGACGCGTGCTGCGCCGCTCTCATCAATAGACTTGACCGCTAGAGATATACACAACATTCCGTCTACTCTGCCGTTACCCCAGATCCCTGAGAAGCGGGCCATCTCTGCCGGTACGGATTCTCCTGGGGGATCAATCACCAGATCGTCCGGAAGGGGTGCATCGCAGATCGGTCCAACATCATTTTGCACGGTGGCCGGTATGTCTCGGTCGCAAAACGGACGAATCGCTTCAGCACCCAAAATCAGTGATTCAGGATCATGGTGATTGCCGTCGGCAAACCGGAAAGCCGAAATGCCGCTGGGCAATAACACAACGAGGTTTCCACCGTAACCACCCATATAGGGTATTTGAAAGAAGCAGCCGTTTTGGGTACGATAGGGTGCCGACCAGAAGGACATGTTGTACCACCCATAGCCGTAGCCATTGTGCCGGCCAGTCGGAAATCCACTTTTTCCCGTTTTGTAAAGGGCTTGAGCCAGTTTGGCCTTACTCAAGAGTTGTTTACCCCGGTGCTCGCCCCCATTTTGCAGCAGTATAGTGATTTTTGCTATATCATCAGGTGTCGGATAGAATCCCGCCAAAAAATGCGGAATTCCTCGGCTGCCATCCGGTTCTTGGGTATGCCTTAGCGGTGCATGGAGGATACCGATCGGAATAAACACTTCTTCAATTACCATGTCCCACAAATTGGAACGGGGGCCTTCTTGACTCTTCAGGTAACTGTCCATCGCTGCGGCCAGCACAAACGTATGGGTTGAATTGTAGCGCAGCACCTCGCCGGGACCCCAGGGATAATTTCCGAATTCAAAACCGATTTTCAGTTTGTCCCGGGCTGTCATTTCCCTGGCCCATTCCAACATTCTTTCATTATTTTCGTCTACATAAATTTTATTGGGTTCGCGATTGGGCCAATTGTCCCCAATGCCCGTCACCATATTTAGACAGTCATTAAATGTAACCTCATCCCAACCGTCATGAGCAGCTGTTACGGAGACGTAATCTTTTATTTTAAGATCAAACACCTCATCTCCGTATTTTTGGGCCAATCGCAATATCGCAATTGCAGCCCCCGTTGATTTCGTTACAGAAAACACGCTGTTTCGCATATAGCGCGGGTACGGATAGGCGCCATAGCGGGTGGCGCAGGGCTGCAGGTAAATGATATCATCGACAATCAAGCCCGTTGCACTAATATCCTGAGAATCCACGACACCATTGAAGTTTTCCAGCAACTCGGGATCAGCCAATTTTTGCAGCTCTGACCAAGGCCGTATTGGCGTCCGAAACGCTATCTCCTGGTCAAAGCGGGCAATTACATCCTCATGTCCGGCAATCGGTTCGGGGGTATAGGTCATGGGTAATTGTCCCCGAAAATCGAACCTGCGCCACGATATTTCCTGGACAATTTGAATTCTCAAGTTGGTAACCCGGGTGTCATCATAGAGAAAGGTTGCGAGGCCGTTGTGAGTTTCGTATGAATACACACTGACTAAAACAAAGGGAAAAGATGCGCGGGACATTCCATTATCATCGGGCTCATACCACACTTTTCCCGGAGAAAGAATCAAATTCCAGGAACTGCGTGAATTACCGTCTGCCGGATGAATAATATTGCGCTCAACAGGAACCAAGTGACCTTTGTGCGAAAAAAACTGCACGGAAAATCCCGGAAAATAACGGGGGGCCGACCGGATCAGACGGTGTTTCCATATATCGGTCTGCATCTGTGTTTCGGGAACATTCAGAGTCCCCGCCAATTCGGACAACGCTGGTTTCCAATCGCCGATCGGCATAAAATACGCATTATGAACAGGACGGCTTCCGCTGTCACTTTGCGACGTCAATTCTTCGAATGTCAGGCGATCTCTTGGTTCTGCTTGTGGTGGTGTTGGGGGCGTCTTGTGGAGCGAGGTACAGCCATTCAAACCAATTAGACATAATATGAGCAGTGTTTTAAGAATCTTTGAATAGCTTTTCATGGGAAATCTTCTTATGTGCACATTTTTTGAGAAAAGAAGTTGAAGATCGCCAACGATTCCTGCGATAAACAGCCACATCAGAAAATTTTCATTATTCCAACAAAAGTACGAGGCTATTTCAGATTTAAAGGCGGCTATTTTATCGGCAAAAATTCGATGTATATGGCTCCAATCCCTTCGGATGAGTTTTTGTTTTTCTCAAAGCATGATAAAAAGCCAAAGCCGATCAAGGGATTGGATGGGATGTATTCGCTGAAGCGGCTGTCTGAGCTGCATTGAAGATTGCGTTGCATACCAAGTCGCCCCGCTACTGCATTGAAGAAATTAAATAAATAAGATTCTGCATTAAACGGCATAAGCAGATACAGATCTTGTTCTTAGCCGATCCAGTTTGAAGCCATAATCGAAGTTTGGGTTACGATATCTTTTTGTCCTTCTTGAAAAGAACGACCCCCTCCGCACTTGCCAGTTTGACCATTGCATCGGTATAACCGCTCTTGCTGAATAAACAAAAATGCTGCGCGCGGTTTTCATTTCCCCAATTTACATTTTTGGCTTTATCTTTTAGTGCTGCATAGATATTAGTACCGACGGGTTTATTGCTCCATTTGACCTCGCCAAAGAGAATCGCGTTTGCCTCTGAACCGACCGCCACCAAATCGATCTCCTCGTTTCTTTCCCACCACTTTCCAATTCTGGTAAACGGAAAAAAGACTTCCATACTATTCCATAGAACATCTTTGGCAATTTTTTCATAGACGAAAGATAGATGTTGATCGAACCTTAACTTTATGCGATCAAGAACCATATCGGTTTTTCCCATCTCAAGTTCACCACGTACCGTAAATACAAATTTGAACCAGAATTGAAAAAATTCTTCGGTAATTCGATAAAGTCCCTTCTTGCTCTTCAGCGGTTTCTCCACGGTCACCGGCAACTCTCTTTCAACAATTTTTAAATCTGATAATACGGCCAGATATTTATTGGCAGTTGGCTGTCTCATTCCGGTGGCATTAACGATTTCCGACAGTTTTCTTTTCCCCAGTGATATCGCCTGGAGTAGCGCAAAATAATAGCGCGGCTCTCTCAGTTCCTCACGCAGGATAAATTCGACTTCATCATAGAGCATTTGTCCCTTTTTCAAGACGTTTTGCTCAAGATTTCCCCAAAAATCTAGTTTAGGACTAAATTGAAGCCAATAGGCAGGTATCCCGCCGGCTACAGCGTAGTGAGACAGTTTGTCTGCAAAGGATTTGCTTTTACGGAAATCGCTGACAGCTGCGAAGGTCATCGGATCGATCCTCCATTGACCAGACCTCCGGCCATACAGAGGAGAACGGTAACCCAGTACTTCGTTTTCCATCATGCTCATGCTTGAACCGAATATGATCAAAAATATTCGACTATCGTGCCAATATTCGTCCCAAGCCTTCTGAAAAAGGCTTGTTATTGCAGGGTTGGAAAACATCAGATAAGGAAACTCATCAATCGCCAGTATAAAACGTTTTTTTTTCGTTTTGATGTATTGAAAGCTTTCCTCCCAATTTGAGAAGCCTCTAGTTTCTAACAATGGTTCATCGAAGAACTGCCCGATAGATTGTGAGAAGCGGCTCAGCTGCTCCTTTTCACTGGTGCTTTCGGATAAAAAATAGACATGGGGTTTATTACGGACAAACTGCTTTACAAGTTCTGTTTTGCCGACTCGCCGTTTGCCCCACAGAATAATAAACTGTGAGTTTTTCTCTTGGTATTTCCTTTCCAGAAAAGACAACTCTTCTTCCCGATTGATGAATTTCATAATATCCCCTTAATATACTTAAGAGTATTATACTCATAAGTATATAAATGTAAAGATATTTTTTGTATTACATAAGCAATTGAAATTAAAATAATTATACTTAGTAAGAGGTGGCGGACCTATTTTGGTTACCGGTCGTCGCTTGGGATTTCAAAATGGGAAGGCAATCGCTATGGATTGCTCTTAAAATTTTTTGATCCCAGAGAGATTCGAATCACACTTGGGAAGCGGAACGTCAGAGCCACTGGTGGTTATATCGGCCTCTCCAGAAATGAAAAAGGCAACCCAATCCGATTGCCTTTGATAATTGGTGATCCCAGTAGTAAAAAAGGAAAAAAAAGAAAATAAAAGGGACAATAAAAGGGACAGGTAAATTATTATTGACATTGTTTTTTATCTAATATAAAGATTGAACGAATCGTAAAAATACTATCAAACAAAGGATCTAATAAAATGCCAAGAACATCGAGATTGATCGTAGCCAATGAGAAGGCCGTCTATCATGTTATGTCCCGGACAGCGCTCGATGGCTTTCCTCTGCGAGATATTGAAAAGGATTTCATGCTTGATTTGATCAGACGGTTTTCAGCACTGTATTTTACCGAAATCTTAGGGTTTTGTCTGATGGGAAATCATTTTCATTTGCTGGTGAAGATGATTCCAGAAAGTGATTTTACGGATGACGATATTCAAAAGCGGTTTGCAGCATTTTATGGTGAGAGCCGGGAATTTGTCGAAGGCCAGATTCCCTACTGGCGTGAAAAGTTGTCAAGCCTTTCCGAATTCATGAGAGAAATCAAGGTCGGCTTCGCTCGCTACTACAACCGGCGTCATCACCGCAGGGGTTATTTTTGGGGAGATCGATTCAAAAGCGTGATTGTCGATAAGGGCGAAACACTGGTCAATTGCCTGGCTTATATTGACCTGAATCCTTTGCGCGCAGGTCTTGTTCAAAGACCTGAGGAATATCGCTGGAATTCGCTTGGATATCATATCCAGACGGAAAACCAAGATCAGTTCCTGAGCACCGACTTCGGCCTCAAAGAGTTCAATGTTAAAAGCGAAAAAGAGCGGATCAGACGATACCGGCGTTATGTATATGAAGCCGGGGTGCTGGACCGCTCCGATAAGATGCAAGCTTGGGTTATCGATGAAAAAATTGTCGCAAAAGAACGGAAAAAGGAATTTGAGATCAGCCGGGTCGATCGATTCAGATACCGCACGCGCTATTTTACGGATTCGGGCATCATCGGATCAAAGGAGTTTGTGTCTGAACATTACCAGCGATTTAAGCATCTTTTTTATTCAAAACACGAAAAAAAGCCCAAAGCGATCAAAGGGTTGGATGGGATGTATTCGCTAAAGCGGCTGTCGGAAGTTATTTAAGAATAAAATCATTTCTATCGGGGGGCGGATTATTTGCTAATAGGTGGGAAAGATTATCCCGTAATTTGCAGAAACTAACCTTTTGTGTTATTTATTTTAATCCAGATGGATAGCAGACCAAAATGAAAGCATATATTATGAATCAAATATTAACCATTGCTGAAATCGAAGCCAAATTTAAATCGGAATGGGTATTAGTTGAAGACCCGCAAACGAACGAAGCTCTTGAAGTGCTTAACGGAAAAGTCCGCTATCACAGCGGAGATCGGGATGAGGTCTATCGTAAGGCCGTCAAACTCCGTCCTAAACGCTTTGCCATGATCTACACGGGAACGATACCTGAAGATACGGCTGTTGTACTATGAGCTTTCCATTTGATCCACAGCGGGGTCTTGTTACCGTCAGCGCCGAGCTATTTGGACCCTCTGGAAGCGCTATTTTGCGTTTGGCGCTCGATACGGGGGCAACCAGTACTTTGATCAATGTCGGTATGATAGTATCTATTGGATATGATCCAGCTCTCGTTTCAGAGCGATTACAGGTTACCACGGGAAGTGGAGTCGAGTTTGCTCCAATTGTCAAAATAGGTAATTTAGAGCTTTGAGTCGAGAGCAAAAGAATTTTCCCGTCCTATGCCATACACTTCCACCAAGCGCTGGCGTTGACGGACTTTTAGGCTTTGACTTTCTTAGAAAGCAAGTTCTGCTTATAGATTTCCGGGAAGGTAAACTATCTCTCAAATAACCTTGTCGATGTGCGGCGAGTTTATGCTCAAGTTTTTTTCTTTTCAAAAAACAGTCCCCCCAAGTCTAAATACTTCATAACCGTCATTACTCAAAACTAGACCTCATCTAAAATTGCTGGTCAAATTCAAATCTGATTTGAACTTTGACGATTTTCGCTGGATTCCAATCCGAATTATCCAGCGTGACATGCGGGGTGTCCCAAGCTAATCTCAAAAAAAGAGCCTCTGACTTGAGGCGCTCTTTTGGGTGGCGCGCCGAGCCGAAGGTTGGAGTGGAGTTTATGGTTACTATGGAGAAGCCCGCCTTCGCCCTGACGGGCTTGGTCGCGGCAGCCTCCGCTTGTCGCTGCGCTCCAAATGAAGGCTGGTGATCCCATGCGGATCCGAACCCCAGTTATCCCTCATGTTAAGCAGGATGTCCTGATCCTTTCCAAATAAAAAGAGCCCCACAGGTGAGACTCTTCATTTTTGCTGGTGATCCCAGGGGGATTCGAACCCCCGTTACCGGCGTGAGAGGCTGGCGTCCTAACCACTAGACGATGGGACCATTTTTGTATGTCAGTCCGGCATTAATACAGCAGATTTAGCCCCGATGTCAAATATTAATTAAACAGAGAGTGTAATAGGTTGTCAGTTGTGTGTTGTCCGTGGTCAGTTGTGCATCGATCCGGAGGACGCTGTAACGGTTCTACCGATTCAGGAGGAAAGCAGCCAGCCTATTAAGAGTTCGAAAAACGAAAGCAGCATCAGATCGTCAGGCCGGTTTTTTTGCCTTTGCGGAACCCAAATAACAGGTAGACGATAAACCCGATGAAGGGCACCGAGGCGATAACCCACCACAAAGCCTTTTTACCCATGGTGCCGAAATCCTTTTGGGCCACGTCCACAATGGCCCAGATGGTGCCCATGAAGAACGGCACACAGAGACCGACGAATATTAGTGCTGTCTTGATACCCATGTAAATAAATGCCTAAAATGTACTAAAATGCCTAAATTGCCTAAAGTTAATAATTAAGCCGCCGACTCGCAAATTGAACAGGCCTTTAGATTTATAAAGTGATTTGTATTTTGCAGGAACTATCTTAAAGGGCGGCTTAATTAGCTTTCCAACCGTTTGGCGATTTTCAAGACTGCTTTAACATAATATTCGCTGTGGTTGTAGCGATAAATGACTTTTTCGGCTTTTTTGCGGCTGATTCCCGGCCGCCAGCCGTGGCGTTTGAGATAATTGGCGATGCTGGCCATGGCATCGGCATGGGTCAGCAGGTCGATAGTCCCGTTGTTGTCGCCGTCTTTGCCGTAAGACAGGATGCTGGTGGGCATGAACTGCGCCAATCCCATGGCACCGGCGAAAGACCCGGGCATTTCAACGGGATCGAAACCTTCCCGATCAGCGTATTTCAAAAGCGCTTTCAACTCACCATAGGCCCACTTGGATCTTCTTTTGGCTGATTTTTCATAGCGCTTACGCGAGGTTTTCTTTTCCTTGGGGATCATTGTGAACAGATCGCTGCGCGCTTCCGAGTACATCAGGGATGCCAGGGTGGAAAGCACGTTCAACGCGGAGCGGGTTCCCAGGTTTTTTCCCAGGCTGGATTCCACCAAAAGGATAGCCGTGATGACATTTTTATCCACACCATAAGCTTTTTCAGTTTTTGCCAATTCGTCTTTGTGTTTTTCCATATATTTTCTGGCCCGGCGGATCGACCAATCATTTGAGAATTGACCGTAGTTTACCTTGGATTCGCTGTAGGTGAACAGCACGATGACACCCTTGGCTTCGAATTTCACCTGAGGCCGGGCATAGAGGCTGCTGATTCTGTTAGCATCGAAACCATCCGTTATCAGTTTCTTCTGCAGGGGGTCGAAATGATACTTCTTATCCTGAGCGGCACCGGACGTCCCTGAACATAAAAAAACAGCAATCAACAAAGCAAGCATTGTCAGCGATTTAGTTTTCGAGTTAACCCGAAGCAACATTTTGTTTTACCTCATATTTAAAATTTAGATGAGCTAGATAATAACCACGAAAATCAGAAAGGAAATATAAAAAGTACATGGTTGTGAACCAGGTTCAAAGGCTAAAAGGTTCAAGGCTTAGGGTTCAGGGTTCAAGGCTAAAAGATCTGTGTAAATCTGAGAAAATCTGTGTCCTACCAATTCATGGTTGAAATATTACAGCCGTATCGATTGCGTAGCATTTCCTTTTCAGCTTCCTGCTTGATCCCGGCCAGCCCACGTGTTACTTTTACCTTCAATTCTAATACACTTACCGGAGATACGCCATTGTGAAAAAGTCGCCAAAGACCATCTTCAGCTGCCAATCCTGCGGTTACCAGGCCCCCAAATGGATGGGCAAATGTCCGGATTGCGGCACCTGGGATTCATTTGTAGAAGAACGGCCGGCCGCCTTATCCCAACCGGGAGCCGGACGGTCCATTGCCGGGTCGAGAACCGGTCCGGTGCCGATAGATTCAATTGAATTGGAAACCGAACTGCGGCTGCAAACCGAAATCCAGGAATTCGACCGGGTGCTAGGCGGGGGTTTGGTGCCGGGCACGCTGGTACTGATCGGCGGGGATCCGGGAATCGGCAAATCTACGCTGATGCTGCAGGCCTTGCACGGTCTCGCCGTTCAGGGGCATAAAGTTCTGTACGTGTCCGGTGAGGAATCGATTCGCCAGATCCGCTTGCGCAGTAAACGGCTCAAGACGGTATCGCCCAATCTGCTGGTAGTATCGGAGGTGGAAGTCGAGGCGATTCTGTCAATGATCGACACCACCAAGCCTACGGTAATCGTGATTGACTCGATTCAAACCATGTTCAATGGTGATTTGACCTCCGCGCCGGGCAGTGTCAGCCAGGTGCGCGAATCCACCGTGCGATTGATGCTCATGGCCAAACGATCCGGGATTCCCACCCTGCTGGTCGGCCACGTCACCAAGGACGGCGCCATCGCCGGGCCCAAGCTGCTGGAGCATATGGTGGATACCGTCTTGTATTTCGAAGGGGACAGTAATCACATCTTTCGCATTTTGCGGGCGGTCAAAAACCGTTTCGGCTCAACGAATGAAATCGGCGTTTTTGAAATGAAAGACAACGGCCTGGATGAGGTCGCCAACCCCTCGGCGGTCTTTCTTTCCGAGCGTCCGGCCGGGGCGGCTGGATCAGCGGTTACGGCCAGCATGGAAGGCACCCGGCCGATTCTGGTTGAACTGCAGTCCCTGGCGAGTGCCACTAATTTCGGTACGCCGCGCCGCACCATCCTTGGCCTGGATGCCAACCGGGTGGCTCTGCTAACGGCCGTCATGGAAAAAAAGCTGGGCATGCACCTGATGGGCTATGACATATTTATGAATGTGGCCGGCGGGGTCAAAGTCGGTGAGCCGGCGGTGGACATGGCCATCGTGGCGGCGGTCGCCTCCAGTTTTTTGGACAAACCCATTGCCGACGGCACGGTTGTCCTGGGGGAGGTTGGTTTGACTGGGGAAGTGCGGGCCATCGGCCAGGTGGATACGCGGCTGTCGGAAAGCCGCAAAATGGGCTTTACCCGCTGCCTGGTGCCGGCCAGCAATCTGAAGCGTCTGCCCGAGATTCAAGACATAGACATTTTGGGCATCAAGACGGTGCCGGAGGTAGTGGAAAATCTTTTTTGAATGCGGCCTTCGACGAGCTCAGGCGAAACAAAGTCGGAATGCGGAAGTCGGAAGTATTGATCAGAGCACATATGGTAATAATTGGGACGCAGATTTTCGCGGATGAACGCAGATTGAAAGTCAGAGGGCGGAGGGCTGAGGACAGAAGACGGTTAAAGAAGGTGAGGAGTTAGGAAGGTGAGAAGGTGAGATTTATTTTAAAGTGGTCGTTGGAAATATGGATAAGAACTGAGTGCGGATGACTGAGGATAGATGATCCGTATTCGCTCTCCAAGCTTCGCTGGGCAGCCAGGAAACAGATGGTAGAGGACAGACAACAGAGAGCAGAAGGCAGGTGGCAGAGGACTGAGGGATGAGGGATGAGGGATGAGGACTGAGGTCACGGCTGAGAGGATTTGTCGTTTTTAACCGGCTTGACTTGATAAGGGTGTCGATAGTATATAATGCTGATTTCGTTGAACCGTTGGCGGTTGAATTGTTGATGAGGTTCATTTAGGTCATAATCCAAATTGCATACGAGGATGCGGATTGGAAAGGTGCGCCGCACAGCTTGCAGCGCGTAACCCGAATCGCGTAGCACAAAGCCTGAAACACGCACCGCGGAACCCGTAACCCGCGCCTTGAAACTCGAAACTCGTAACACGCAACCCGTAACCCGCACCCCGAAACTATGAAGCGCGCTGCTTCGAAGAAAAAAAATCAGTGGCAGGATCATTACACGCGCCGGGCAAAAAAAGAGCATTTCCCGGCCCGATCCGTTTACAAGCTGCAGGAGATTCAGCAGAAGCATCAGCTGATAAAAAAGGGCCACCGGGTTCTCGATCTGGGGTGCGCACCGGGATCCTGGCTGCTTTATGCCGCCAAGCTTACCGGTGACCGGGGCCGGGTTATAGGCATCGATCTGAAGCCGGTGAAAGGCCGCTTGCCGGACCATGCTGATATTATAACCGGCGACGTATTTAACCTGGATACTGAAACCCTGGGCGTCGATTTCAATGTGGTACTGAGTGATATGGCACCGGCCACCACCGGCCATAAAGCAGTGGATGGCGCCCGCTCCTACAATCTATGCGAGACTGCTCTGGGCATTGCCCAAAACGTTTTGCTGCCAGGCGGATCCTTTGTCTGCAAGATTTTCCAGGGCCCGGATTTCAATAATTTTACGGATATCGTTAAAGCCGGCTTTAAGGAGCTGAAAATATTCAAACCCCGCAGCAGCCGTAAGGCCAGCAGAGAGATATTCATTATAGGGTTGGGTTTCAAGAAAAAAGGCTAATATCTCTACATCGGTGATGTTATATTAATTCAAATATCGAAATACGAATATCGAAATACGAAACAAATTCCAATTTCAAATTTCTAAAGACCAAAATCCGTATCAAGTACCTTAGGAAATCAGTTTCGCGACAGTTTCGGTCATTAATTAATTCGGATTTAAGATTTGTTTCGGATTTCGGGTTTCGGATTTCGAATTTTCCGGACAAGTTTAAACACAGAAAACAGTAAACAGATCATGGTTCGGTTCACGTTATGTTCGGGTTGGGAGGTTTCTATGTCAGGACACAGTAAATGGTCAAGCATCAAACATAAAAAGGCCGCCACTGACGCCAAACGGGGAAAAATTTTCACCAAGCTGATCAAAGAAATTACCGTGGCTGCCCGCATGGGGGGAGGGGATGAAAGTGCCAACCCCAGATTGAGATCCGCTATTTTGGCGGCCAAAAGTGAAAACATGCCCAAGGACAACATCGAGCGGGCCATCAAAAAAGGGACCGGTGAACTCGAAGGGGTAAACTATGAAGAAAGCATCTACGAGGGCTATGGTCCCGGCGGGGCGGCCGTACTGGTTGAGTCCCTGACCGACAACAAAAACCGGACGGTGGCCGACATCCGCAGCATCTTCGGCAAAAACGGCGGCAGCCTTGGCGAAAACGGATGCGTGGCCTGGATGTTTGACAAAAAGGGCTACATTGCGGTCGAAAGTGCCAAGGTGGATGAAGAAGCCCTGATGGATGTGGCCCTTGAGGCCGGCGCCGAAGACATTAAAGAAGACGACAGTAATTTTGAGGTCATCACCGCCCCGGCTGATTTTGAGGCCGTCAAAGAGGCCATCGACAAGGCTGAAATTCCCTACCTTGTTGCCGAAGTTACCATGCTGCCGCAAAACACCACCGACCTGGCCGGCAAGGAAGCCGAGCAGATGGTCCGGCTGATGGAGTTTCTGGATGACTGCGACGATGTCCAAAAGGTTTATACCAATGCGGATATTCCGGAGGATGTCATCTCGAATATGTGAAAAACCAAAGGATTAAAGCTCGAAGCTGAATTGTGGAAGTTCGAAACTCAACACTCAATGAAAAAAGCCAACCCTGAACGGTGAGCCTTAAATCTGTGAACGCCTCAACTTATTTCAATCCGGCTTTATGAAGCCATTTTATCAATTTATCCGTATTTGCCGGATCTTTATGGGGTGAAGCCAGGGTGAAGGTATCCGACGTATAGTTTGGATCGAGCTTCAATGCCTCTGCAACTGCTTTGCCGGCGGCATCATCATTGCCTGTCGCTGCATAGCAAGCAGCCAGACATAGGTGGGAAAAAATAAAATTGGGGTTCAGTCGGATCGCTTTTCTGTACGCTTGGATCGCTTCAGCGTAATTTTCCATCAGAAAATGCGGATGTCCCAAGAAATGATAATAATAAAACGGCGCCACCGGATCGAGACGAAAAGCTTTGTCCATCAGTGAGATAGCGTCTTTATACCGGCCCGAAAAGTAAAGCACCAGGGCCAACATTGCATACGAGAGCGCATTGTTGGGATTTAGCTCCACCGACCGTTCTCCATACTCGACGGCTTTGTCATGTTGACGGCTGAAGAGATAGATTTGGCTCAGCACAATATAGGGTAAATCCAAAGACGCATCGAAGGATATTGCTTTAAGCGCCGTTTTTTCAGCTCGTTCAAAAGATTCAGTCGCCGATTTGCTCCAACCTTGATAAATATCATTCAGGTGGGCATATGCTAACATTGCATAACCCAATGAATAGTTTGGATCCAATTCTATAGCTTCCGCAAAACAGCGTTGCGCGTGGAAATTATCGCCAGCTGTCATTCGATAAAAGTACTCCATGCCCTGAAGAAATTTAAAGTATACATTTATGTTTTTAATGCGTCCGCCGTATTGATGGTGATACGTTCCAGGAATCAGTTTCACCTTAAGGGCTTCAATTAACTTTATGGTAATATCGTCCTGGACAGCGAATAAATCTTCTAAAATCCTGTCGTAGCTTTCCGCCCAAAGGTGGTGTTCAGTTTGCGCATCAATTAGCTGGGCATTGATCCGCACGCGGTCGCCTGACTTCTGTACCGATCCTTCCAATACGTACTTTACCCCCAGTTCCCGGGCCACCTGCCGGACTGCGACGGCTTTGCCTTTGTATGTAAATGTCGAATTGCGAGCGATGACAAACAAATCTTTAATTTTTGAGATGCCGGTGATAATCTGCTCTGTCAGACCGTCACTGAAAAAGTCCTGGCCAACATCGCCGCTCATGTTGTCAAAGGGCAACACCGCGATTGAAGGTTTGTCAGGCAATGCGAGTTCTTCTTTTCCTAAATCAGGAACATTATCATCTGCTTTTGCCCGAACCCGGTACACCCGTACCGGTTTTTTGATGTTTTTGACCGATTGTTCGCCCATATACTCGTATTCGTAATCCAGCTTATTCTCCACATGATCATATACACTGCCGGATATGCAAATACCTCCGGCTTCTGACAAGGATTCTACCCGGGCCGCTATATTGACACCGTCGCCGTAAATTCGCCCCTCATCTGCGATTACATCTCCCAGATTGATGCCGATACGAAATTCCATTTTACGGTGGTGCGGAAGGCCGGCATTTCGTTCTGCTAGCTCGCGCTGGATTTCGTCGGCGCATTTAATCGCATCGACAACACTGATGAAATCCGCCAGAATGTTGTCGCCCGGAGCATCTACAACACGGCCACGGAATTGTTGAACGAGATCTGCTATGGCACTGCGGTATGCGGTAAGGGTGCGGACGGTTGCCTCTTCATCGTCGCCCATCAGCCGGCTGTATCCTTTGACATCAGCACTGAGAATTGCGGTCAGTTTACGTTTATAACCGTTCTCTGTCATGGGCGGACTCCTGAATTGGTTTTTTAAACGATGGTGAAGGCTTAATAACAGATGCTATGGATTTATTGATATACAATGAAGATTAGAAGGTCAAATATTAAAGCTGGAAGCTCAAAGCTCAAAGCTCAAAGCTCAAGGCTCAAGGCTCAAAGCTGAAAGCTCAAAGCTGAACGCTGAAAGCTCAAAGAAATAGGCCAATTGTATGATGGAAGGGCGCTGGGTGTAGGGTAAGGTATTGGGCTCTCGGCGTTCGGACCACGGCGTTCGGCTATTGATTTCTGCCTGCTGAATCAAAATAATTGATAGAGCGCAGCGATTCCACAAATCCGCAATCTAAAATCCAAAATATTTCTTATGTGGCCGTGCCCCAATAATTGTAGCTGGCAAATTTTGGCCCCTGGATATATTCAGTGTCCAGGGCCTGGATCTTAAACCCGCTTTGCTCTAAAAGTTTTGGAATTTTCAAATTCAACCGGCAGCCGCCGGCCCATAACTGCCAGATGGGGGTTAACCGGTCCTGCCAGCGCCTGACGCTCGGTTCCGGGGCGGCGCCGTGTTCGCAAAAAAAGAGTTGGCCGCCCGGCTTGAGTACACGGCGCATATCTTTTAAGGCGCGGAGGGTTTCCGGAATGCTGCACAGGGTATAGGTGACAACGACACTATCGGCGCTGTCGTCATCCAGCGGTATATTTTCAGCCGATGCCGGCAGAAATTCAACATCAAACGGAACACCCCGGGTGCCGGCCAGGCGCCACATTTCCTCGCTGGGATCAAGGCCCCAAACATGTCCGACCTTTTCATGATCGTAGAACGGAAGGTTCAAGCCCGAACCGATCCCGATTTCCAGCACCCGACCCTTGGCCCGGGGTACGACCTTTCGGCGCTGTTGCGCGATCAGGTCGCTGCCGCAGAGAAAATGCGCAAGCCTCGGCAGAATATATTTGGTATAAAGTCCCATTGAGAATTTAGTTTTTTAGCCACGAATGGACACGAATTATCACGAATATTCATTTAGCATTTAAAATTTTCTGACCTTCTGACCTTCCCAACATCTCACCTTCTTTTATTGTCTTCTGTCCTAAGTCCCCAGTCCTTTCCCTTTTTCCCACTTCCGCATTCCGACTTCCGAATTCCTGTTTATTCATCAATCTGCAGCACATCCGTACCGGGGGGGATATCGAAGCTGAACAATTTGTCGTCCAAATTTTCGTTGAAGCGATGGTTGAGCAGTTCGATTCGATTTTGATCACCGTAGGAATTGTAGGTAACAATTCGAATGACGGTGAACGTGTTTTTGGTTACAGACAAGTGAATATCGGTCACATCCAGGGTTTTTTCCAAGGGCTGAAGCTTGAGCTCATAAAAAAAATTATCTTTCGACTGCTCCAGCGAAATGTTGAATTTTTTTCGAATCAGTTTAATATCCGACAGAAAACTGGCACCCTTGCCATCGCTGAAAAAGGCCGGCGCACTGCCGGTCATGACCTGGTTGTCAGCAGGCCGAAAAATCCATAATTTTTTGGCGTCCGTAATAATGATCTGTTTATCCGGCCTCTCGTACTCCCATCGCATCATTCCAGGGTAGCGCACAAACACCTTGCCGGCGGCAAAATCAGTAATGTCCATCGCCTTCAAAGTCGATTCCTGGGAAAACTCGGCTTTAAAGCTTTTGTCGGTATATTGGGCTTCCATCCGATCCAGGATCTGGTTCAGCTCCAGATTCGCCTGGGTTGCCAAGGCTGTTCTCACAGAGCCCGTTGAAAACATCAAACTCAATAGAATTGCGAACACCGCTAAAAATTGGATAAATATTGCCGCAGCTTTTGATTTCATAAGAAATATATCCTTTGTCCGGAATACAGGTTGCCACATAATTTGTAAGATTAGACGGATAAGGCCGTTATAAGTCGACAACAACGAGTCTAATTCAGGAATTAAGGGATTTAGGAATTCAGGAATTGAAGGAGTTCTTCTAGTCGTGAGCTTTTTTGTCGAACGATCTCTTTCAAATATTGATATTATACTTTAATCCCACAATCCCTTAATCGCTGAATTTAGGGCGAATAGACATAGAGAATGTCCATAAAAGTTGATTCATTTATAATGTAAGTTTCGAGATCTGAATCTGGTGCTTGTAATTTGTTTTTTCCAATTTCTCCGGGTTGAAAATTTCAATTGCCGATTCTTTATTTGTCATCGAGCTTTGCATGCTTAGCGAGGGAATCGGCATTATAGCCCGCTTTTTTATAGTTGTCGAGGGCCCTTGTCTTGAGAGCCGGGTCTTTGATCTTTTCAGAATGAGTATCCGCCAACTCGGCGGCGTGACTCCACATTCCCGACTTCTCATACTCGGTTATCTGTTTGGAAACGCTGGCATGTTCTCCGGAGGTTTCCATAATCGCAGCACGGCACCACGAAATGATCTTTTTTACCTTGTGGCCGCAATGTGGGCATATCGTCAACGGCTGGTCGTGGATCTGCTGCAGTATTTCAATTCCGCTGCTGCATTTGGAGCAGGCATTTTCGAATTTTGTAGCTTGATACTCGTATATCGGCATGTGGATATTTCCATTTTGGATTTCTGATTTCGGATTTAGGATTGGTGGAATCGCTTCATGCTTGGGGCTTCGCTCTTCGAGCTACGACCCGACAGGTCGCTCTGTCCATATATTAAATCAGATATAATACCTTCAATCCAAAATCTAAAATCGTAGACAGACAGAAAACCATCGATCTAATTTCCGCAGTCCAAATTCTATAATCAATAACATTTTTGTCAAGATCCTTGTCCTGACAGGCCGGTCTTGACTATAATCGACCATCTCAGTAAAGTAAAAGATAATCTTGGTGATCTCGTCATTCGACATTCGTCATTTTTTGTAGTTTCACAAGAGCGACGGCCTCTGGCCAAAAAAACAGCCAGTCTGATCAAAGAAAAGAAACTAATGAACGTCGAACATCGAACGCCCAACATCGAACATCGAATAATGTATTCTGTCAATTTTAAAACGACTGAGTGACGTGTGGGGTCGTAGCTCGAAGACCGAAGCCCCAAGCGATTCCACTCCGCCTTTGGCGGATCATTCGTCAATCGACAATCGTCATTCGTCATTCCAATGTAGTTTCACATGAGTACTTGAAAAATCTGAGGCTCGCAGCAGGAGAACCCAAATGATTCCCGAGACCATGACACGCCAGGAGCGATTCGAAGCCGCACTGGCCCTTGAAGTGCCGGACCGAGTGCCCGTTATGCCGTTGATGACGGCGTTTGCCGTTCGCAGTCAAAACCTGACCCAGGGGGAAGGATGGCGGGACCCGGACAAGGGACATGCGGCAATGATCGACACTTTCAACGACCTGGGCGGCTTCGACAGACTGTATAAACCCAACCTTTACTGGCCCATGATCGGCGGCAGATTCTGCTCGACGCCGGTCCGGGTGCTGATTCCCGGCCGGCAGGCGCCGGAGGATGCGCTGAACCAAATCGACGAACGAGAACTGTTCAGCCGGGATGACTATGATAAAATCGCCGCATTGGGCTGGAACGGCTTCTGGGATGAGCATTATGAAAAGATGAGCGGCGGGCGCAGCCTGGAGCGTGTGGTTTACTCTCAAAATAAGCTCTTGGACCGCTACATCATGGAGGTGAATGCCTGCCACAGCCAGGATATACATCCTTTATTCGGCGCCTATGTGGATTCCATGATCATGGCCTTTTCTATGGCGCGCACCCTGACCCAGTTCACCATGGATCTTTACGAGGTCCCGCACAAGGTCAAGGCAGCCATGGGGGCCTGCTGTGATGACCTCATCCGAAACGCTCTGGATGTCATTGCGAAAACCAAAATTCCGCTGGCCTTTATTGTCCTTGAACGCGGCTCGGGATTTTATTATCGCCCTGAAATTTTTGAGCAGTTCGAATGGCCTTATCTGCAGCGCTATGTGGAGGCTTTCCTGTCCGAAGGTATCACTCCATGGTTTCATTTCGATACAGACTGGATTTTGAACCTGCCGTATTTGCGGCAGTTGCCTAAAGGCAAATGTGTCTGCGACCTGGACAGCACCACCGATATCTTTAAAGCCAAGGAAATCCTGGACGGGCACATGTGCATCAGCGGCGATGTTCCGGCTGCCCTGCTCACCCTCGGAACCCCCGATGAAGTCCGCGACTACTGTCAAAAACTGATAGACGAGGTGGGTAAAGGGGGCGGATTTATCCTGACCGCCGGCTGCGAGTGTCCGGTGGATGCCAAATTCGAGAACGTAAAGACGATGGTCGATGTTGCGAAAACATACAGCGGGGGATGACTGAGCGCTTCGCTTGAGGAGCGTTTCACTTTAAGAGCGCTTCGCTTGAGGCAAAAAGGAAATCCTATCCAACAATCTATTACTCCAATACTCCGATTCCGATATCAGTAAGAATATAAGATACCACCATAAACAACCGTCTTTGGGATTAATAATCCACTATTAGATACTAAGCGGAAGCATTTTTTTTGTTGTTTCATCCGCTGGAAACAATGATTCTATGCGGAGTTCCTGGGCGGCTAGATCGAGGGGCGTCCCAAGTGTGGTAATCGTCGTGAAAAAGGTGGCTTTCACCGAGTTTTTATCAAGGGTCAAACTCATTATCGGAAGATCGTTATCAATTTGATAGTTTAATGGTTCCTCACTGTTTCTTAATCGTGAGATGTCCTCATACAATGCCAACAATTCATCATTTTGAGTCGATACCACATCTTCCCACAATCGACCCAGCATAAAATGCTCTATCACCGGCCAGTCTTTAATGTACTGCCGCAAGCCGTCATCGGCAAATGTAAGGCGATAGACATTGTCATACTTCTTCAGTGCATTTTCTCCAACGAAATATGCTAGGATTTGGTCAAAGCCGGAATTGGTCATTAAAATATTATAGCCCGTATTGATCACTAAAGCGGGGTATGGTTCATGTTTGTCCAACATGCGTTGCAAGGCCTGCCGGACGATTTCCATCTTTTGGCCGTTAAACGGATCCTCACCAAATTCAGCAGCGTAGCCCGCTGCTTTCAAAAAAGCATTTCTGTGTCTAAGGGGTAATTTCAACGCTTGAGCCATTTTTAAAATTAGATTGCGGCTGGGCTGAGACTTGCCCGTTTCCACAAAACTCAAATGTTTCGAGGAGACACCGACATCCAATGCCAAATCAAGTTGGCTGATTCGATTCAATTTTCGCCAGAAACGTAAAATATCACCTGCCGTTTCATTTTTCTTTTTACTTTTCATCAAATTTTGCATGGATATTACCTCCGAGGTAATGGACTTCTTTACCTGCAGGGATTACTATACCGGCAATGTAAATTCAACCCTATTCAGGAGGCTGTCATGCAACGCTTCTTATTGATCATCACGTTGGCCCTTTTCCTGGCACTCACCGCTCTCGCCGTCTGGCATCATGGCTATTGGGGCATCATCGCGCCCGCATTTCAAAATTTTGCTGCCGCGCAGGTTCTGGTGGATCTCGTAATCGCACTTTGCCTGTTTCTTATCTGGATGTGGCGCGACGCCAAAGCCGCGGGACGCAACCCTTGGCCGTGGACATTGCTGACCCTTGCCACCGGATCCATCGGGCCCTTGATCTATCTGCTCGTTTATAAAACGAGTATAAACGCCCTTCAAAACGAGGGTTCTTCGTACCGCAATGTAAGCTAAGAAGGGTAGTCCCGCTGCTTAGCGGGAATTTGATTCCGGGGTGATCGAGGCTAAACTCATTGGTCATACCACAACGAAAGTTCGGCTTCCGTGCCGATCCCGCTGGCCGTTAGAGTAAAGTCTGATCAAAAATGAAACTTTCGGGCACGTTCGGAAATTGGCCAATGTTGGGTTTCGCTTATCGCTAAAACGCCGGCAAAATGTAGGTTGGTCCGCCGTAGCCGGAGAAATCCAACAAAGTGTGGCGCAGGCTCAACCCAACCTACAAAAAGCAATGCGACCCGGGACGATTCCAACTCCAACTTTAAAATGATGTTTCCTCAGATAATTTTCACGGTCAAGGTAAATGCTCTGCGTGATAGTGAATTAAACCCTGAAGATTCGGCCGGACTCGATTGCCATTCGACAAGCCGGGCATGTTAACCGGCCAACCGGCTAAACCGAAAAAAAGAGGCCGGTGAATTCCTTCACATCAGCCTCTTCTCCAAACCTGCAATCATTTATAGATCAGTGCCACAAAAACCGCACCACGTGACCCACAACTCCTGATCCGTTACGCGGACCCCGCACCGATAGAACCGATTTTATCCTTAGACTTCGAGTCCTCCAAAAAAGCCGGCGGATCTGCGACTTTCAGCTTTGAGCTATCAGTCTATACCGAAGGTGCTCCCCGAACCGCGTGCCCCGCTACTCGTAGCACGCAACCCGCAACCCGTGCCGCGCAACGCGATCACGTCAGCCAGCGCTTTCGTCTCCGGTAGTGTTTGGAATCACGAAAGCTCTTACGGGTTCCTTCCTTGGCCATTCCCAGGTAGAACTCTTTTACATCCTCATTTTCTCTGAGTTCATCGCCTTCTCCCTCCATGACAACCCTTCCGTTTTCAAGGATATATCCGAAAGAAGAGTACGCCAGGGCGACGCTGGTGTTCTGCTCCGCTAGTAGAATACTGACGCCCTCCTTCTCATTCAGGGATTTCACAATATGGAAAATTTCCTCGACCAGCATGGGGGCCAGACCCATTGAAGGTTCGTCCAGCAACATCAGCTTGGGATTGGCCATCAGACCACGTCCTACCGCGGTCATCTGCTGCTCGCCCCCCGATGTAAATCCGGCAAGCCGGTTATTGAGTTCCGCCAGCTTCGGAAAATAGTGATATACTTTCTCCAGGGATTGTTTGACAGCTCGCCTTCCATCGGTACGGGTGTAAGCCCCGGTCATCAGGTTTTCTTCAATGGTCAGGTGTTCGAAACAGTGCCGTCCCTCCATGATCTGAATCACACCGGCTTTTACCAGGTCAGGCGCACGCATTTTTTCAATATTCCGACCTTCGAATTCAATGCTCCCTTTGGTGACTTCGCCTCTTTCCGATTGCAGCAGTTTGGACACCGCCTTGAGGGTGGTGCTTTTCCCGGCGCCGTTTGCCCCCAGCAGAGACACAATACCTCCCGTGGGAACTTCCAGGGAGACCCCTTTCAAAACCAGGATAACATGATCGTAGATGACTTCGATATTATTGACAGATAAAATCAGATCTTGTTTAGCAGACATACCAAACCTACACGATTTCAAGTCCCAGTAAGACGTTAAAATGAAAAAACTATCAATGAAGGTTGACAGCGACAGCCTGAGAAAAGAAGAACTCCTGATCAGACAGGAGATCTTCCCTTTCTCAGTGCCTTAGAGCCCTACCCTTTGACTGCGGAGAGGATCGGTTTACTCCTCACAAACCCTGGGTGTTATGCCTTGTTCCTTGGCATATTTGGCTGCATCTGCCTCAACCAATGGACGCACAATGGATTGATCCGATGAGATCCAGTCTGAAACGAGGTTCCACTGTTTTCCGTCCCACTGCTGAAATTTAACCGCGCCGCCGCCTTCATGATCACGGCAGGACACTTTCAATGGCGCCATAAATCCCGTCGCACCAATTGCCTCCAAGCGCTTTGCATCGACGTTCAAGTGTTCCAACCCCCACTGCATCTCTTCACCGGATATCACTCTCGCACCGAATTTCTTGTGGGCCACGTGAAGGGCTTCCACCATAACCATTGACGTGATTACACCCCTTGCCCACATGACATAACCCAATCGTTTTGTGTCGCCGCCCTTGAAATCCCCCTTGCCCCGATCATATACATATTTTATGATATCCTGCAAAACCGGGTAATCGGTTCCGGCAGGATGAAAACTGGAGGAAATATAACCGATGGCAGCCTTACCGGCTGGAATGACATCATCATCACCGCCGCTCCACCAGACGCCAATGATCCGGTCGGCCGGAAATTTTACCCTGGCGGCTTCCTTCAAGGCGGTCGGGCTCATGACTCCCCAGCCCCTGAGGATAACCCAGTCCGGCTTGATCCGTCGTATCTGAAGCCACTGGGACTTCTGTTCCACACCGGGATGGGCCACTTCCAGATGAACGACCTTGAAACCGTACTTCTTGGCCTGGGCCTCGAGAACCGGCTTCGTTTCCCGCCCGTACCCTGAACCGTGGTGCAGGTTGACGATGGTTTGTCCCTTGAGCTTCGACATGCCTCCCGACCTGAAGCCCATAAACTTGATTTTCGCCGTATTCTGGCTCCAGTAGTTGGTAATGATGGGGAAGACATAGGGAAACACTCTGCCATCCGTAGCCCCAGCTCTTCCATAGCCCAATGATATAATCGGTATTTTGGCTTTAGTCGCCCGTTCTATCAGCGCATAGGTCACACCCGTACTCAGGGGGTTAAAAGCGGTTGCCCCTTTGTCTCCTTCATCTTTAAGACGCTCATAGCACTCGACCCCGCGGGGGGTTTTGTATTCAAATTCACATTCCTGCCAGGACAGCTTTATACCGTTTATCCCACCATCCCGTTCATTGATCATCTGCAAATAATCGGCCATACCGGCAGCATAGGCGGAACCGTTCGCTGCATAAGGTCCAATTCTGTATCCCAAAATTGGAATGAATTGGGTACCTTCGGGCGCGGCCGTGGCCAGAGGAGAAAATATCAAACCTCCCAGTAATCCAATGGCCAAAACCTTTATCAACAAACTGTTAACACGCTTCATTTTTCCTCCTCTCTGATGGTTACCTTACGTTGATTATGGAAAAATCGGTTATCGGCGCTGAAGACCGATTACCATGAAATACTGCGTCACCGCAGTAAAAACACCTGATCACCTTCATCAAGGCCGGTCTAGTGAGGAAATGGCCAGATTCGAAGTTTTTCCTTGAAAATCTGCCACAACCTGGCCAACCCGTGAGGCTCGATAATCAGGAAAAAAATGATTAACGCCCCAAACACCATAAATTCGGCTACCCCCAGAACCTCCTGGGTGACTAACCCACTGAACAGGGAGTGTCCGACCAGGTTCATAAAAATCGGCAGCAGCACAATAAAAGCAGCACCGATAAAGGACCCCAGAATGCTGCCAACACCACCGATAATAATCATGAACAGAATATGCAGCGAAGTATTGAGATCAAAAGAAACGGCTTCCACATTGCGGAGATAAGCGAAAGCGAATAGCGCTCCCGCAATGCCCAAATAAAAGGAACTAATGGCAAATGCCATCAGTTTGGTTCGAAGCATGGAGATTCCAATCACTTCAGCGGCCACATCCATATCCCTCACGGCCATGAAATCCCTCCCGATTTTATTGCGCATCATGTTCTTGGCAGCCAAGGCCAGAACCGCAACAATGGCCAAAACGAGATAGTATCGGCGAAGGGTCGTGTTCAACCCAAACCCCAGGATAAACATATCCGGGGTCGAGATGGATCCCGAAGAGTCGTAATTGTATAGCCAGCCGACGTGCGTAAAAGCCCATTCTGAGATGAACTGGGCGGCCAGTGTGGTTACCGCTAAATAAAATCCCTTGATGCGCAAGCTGGGCAGCCCGAAAATTACGCCTGCGATGGCAGCAGCAAGACCACCGATGATAAATCCAACCAGCAAAGGCAATCCTGGAATCCGGAGCATCGCGTTCCAGGAGATATAGGCCCCGACACCCATAAAGGCGGCGGCCCCCAGCGACAACTGACCGGCGTAACCGGTCAGGATATTCAAACCCAGGGCCGCCAGGGCAAACACCAAAAAGGGAATCAGAATGGCACCCAACCAGTAGTCATCAGCCGTTAGGGGAACGATTACAAAGGCGAACACCAGTAAAAAGGACATCGCCCAGCGGTCCTGCCGGATGGGGAAGATAGCCCTGTCGGTAACATAATTGGTTTTGAATTGTCCCGTCTCTCGATAAAACATATTCAGACCCTGTCAATGTGCACATCTCCGAACAATCCGTTCGGAAGGATTAAAAGAAAAACCAGAGCCAATAGATACGGGAAAAAATTCTCAACGCCACCGCCTACATACGGCCCCAAATAGACTTCCGCCACTTTTTCACTGGCCCCGACAATCAGGCCACCAACGATGGCACCGGTAATGGAGGTAAATCCGCCCAAAATAATCACCGGGAAGGCTTTAAGAATGATAATTCCCAGCGCAAAGGATATCCCGATTCGAGCCCCCCACATCAACCCGGAAACGATGGCAACAACCCCGGCGACAATCCAAACTGCGACCCAGACATGCCTCAGGGGAATTCCAACCGACATCGCCCCCTGGTGATCGTCAGCCACGGCACGCAGGGCCAGCCCAACCCGCGTCTTATTGAAAAAGATGGTCAGCACGGTTACCAATATCCCGGCCAAGACCCCGCCTGTGATATCAAATTGGCTGATCATGACATCGCCCACGAAAAACGCATCATCCGGGATGCCCAGTTCCAGGTCGTGGGCATGCGTTCCCCAGAGGAACTGGGCAAATCCTTCCAGAAAAAACGCCAGACCGATGGTGACCATAAAAAGGGTTATCAAGGGCATATTGACCAGGGGACGCAGCACCACCCTTTCCACCGCGAAGGCCAGCACCACCATGATAGCGATAACAATGACCAGTGCCAGCCAGAAATTGACTTCCATCTCCACCAGACTGACAAAAGTAAGGGCTGCAAAGAGAGCCATTGCCCCCTGCGCCATATTCAGAATACCGGATGCCTTAAAAATCAGGACCAGTCCCAAGGCAACCAGGGAGTACATGACGCCGGTTAACAACCCTGCTATCAATACCTCGAAAAAGAATGCCATCACTTATTCCTTTGATGAATTTGAATCCCAACCCGGCAGAGCCGGAAATGAATATTGAATATTGATTATTGAATATTTGAGGTATTCTATCGATCTTAATTTAACTCAGTTATCAATCCTCAATTTTTTCGCAAACATGGTGTGTTTTCAATAAATAGACCCTAATAAACTATTTGCGATGTCCAACAAAAATTAAGCTGTTTTCTGAACTATAAATCATCGACTGACCCCCAGATAAGCCTCGATCACTTGCTCATCGTTGGCCACTTCTTTGGGGGTTCCGGAAGCGATTTTTTTTCCATAGTTCAAAACGATGATGCGGTCAGAGATATCCATGACCACCCCCATATCGTGCTCGATCAATACAATGGTAATGCCCAGTTCCTCGTTAACGTCCAGTATGAAGCGACACATGTCCTCTTTTTCTTCTACATTCATTCCGGACATGGGTTCGTCCAACAACATCAAAATCGGCTCGGCAGCCAGGGCTCTTCCCAGTTCCACCCGTTTTTGCATGCCGTAGGGCAGCCTACCGACCGGAGTTTTACGGATGGGTTGGATCCTCAGAAAATCGATGATCTTCTCCACCATTTCCCGGTTTTCGATCTCTTCTCTTTTTGACCTTCCCAGGTAAAGTGCCTGCTCCAGAAAAGTGGCTTTCATTTTTAAATTGCGACCTGTCATGATATTGTCTATCACGGTCATGCCGGGAAAAAGAGCGATGTTCTGGAAAGTTCGGGCAATGCCCTGCTCGGCTGAGCGGTGTGTCTTCATGTGGTGTCGGGTCTCTCCCTGAAATGTAACGAACCCTTCCTGCGGGTGATATACGCCATTGATGACGTTGAGCAGGGAGCTTTTGCCGGCCCCATTGGGACCAATAATAGCAAGGATTTCGTTTTCCATAACCTCAAAGCTGACATCGGAGATGGCATTTAATCCGCCGAAATAGAGACTGATATTCTCGACCTTCAGGATAACATCCCCGAATTGTCTGCCATCAGGTTGCTTTTCTGCTGATATCTGACTGTCTGTATTGCGGACCTGGTTCATACCGTCCCCTTGGCCAAGCCTGTTTCAAAAATTTCCGTTTCCCAGATTTTCAAATCGGCTTCGATACTGCCGATTCTACCATCTTCAAAACGAACTTCCGCATCGAACGTACACTGTTCCTTCCCGGAAAACAAAGCTTCGATCAGGATCGGATACTTCTCATTGATGAATTTTCGCCGTACCTTTCGTGTCCGGGTCAGTTCGCCATCATCTGCATCCAGCTCTTTGTGAAGCAGCAGGAATCGTTTCAACTGCGAATGAGATAGTTGATCGTCCCCGGCAAGATCACGGTTCACCTTTTCGATGCACTCTTTGATCAATTCATAGACCTGTTCTTTGGCCGCCAGGTTGGAGTAGCCCGAGTAGGAGATGTTGCGACGCTCGGCCCAGTCACCGACGGCAATCATGTCGATACTGATCATGGCCGTCACATAGTCCCTGCCATCCCCGAAACAGACCAACTCCTTGATATAGGGGAAAAATTTAAGCTTATTTTCGATATATTTGGGGGCAAACATCCCGCCGTTCCCCATCTTACCAACATCCTTGACCCGATCGATAATTTTAATATGTCCTTCAGGTGTGTATAACCCGGCGTCGCCGGTATAGACCCAACCATCTTCTGTTTTCGTGTCAGCTGTCGACTCGGGGTTTTTATAGTATGAATGAAACACACCCGGACTACGGTACATCAACTCACCCTTTTCCGTAATCTTAACCTCAACTCCTTCCGGCGCCGGAATACCGACTGTGTCTGAATAGACTTGTCCGTCCGGCTGGATGCAGACAAAAACAAATGCTTCGGTTTGCCCGTAGATCTGCTTGATATTGATTCCCAGAGATCGAAAGAAATCGAATAGATCCGGTCCGATTGCCTCGCCTGCGGTATAGGCAAGGCGAACCCGGCTGAAACCCATGGAGTTTTTCAGGGGACCATAAACAAAAAACCAACCCAGAGCGTACAAAAACCGCTCTTTCAGAGAGACCGATTCCTTATTGAGAATCTTGATCCCCGATCGTTTTGCAACATCCAGGAAAAAGTGAAAAATCTTTTGTTTGATCCAGGATGCATCCCCCATGCGAATCATAATTTGGGTTAACAGGTTCTCCCAAATTGCCGGCGGGGCAAAGTAATAGGTCGGACCGATCTCTCTCAGATCCGTCAGAACAGTCTCCTGGCTCTCCGGGCAGTTGACGCAGAAACCGGAAACATAGGCCTGACCAAAGGAAAACAGATTGTCTCCAACCCATCCCATGGGCAGGTATGAGAACACTTCGTCGTCAGGTTTCAGGTTTTCGAATTCTACACTGTTGCGGGAGGTGATAATGATATTTTCGTGAGTCAGGACAACCCCTTTTGGTTTTCCGGTGGTTCCTGACGTAAAAAGGAAAATTGCGTAGTCGGACCCAATCCCTTTTTCAACTTCCCGGCGAAAGAAGTCGGCGTTTTCACGATCGTATTTTTCCCCGTTCACGATGGCATCTTCGTAGCTGTGCAAATAGGGCTGATGATAGTTGTAGAGCCCTTTGGTAAAATAATAGATGACCTGCTCCAGCAGCGGACACTGCTCTTTAATCTCAATAATCTTATCCACCTGCTCCTGGTCTTCAACTATGGCGAAGCGCGCATCTGCATCCTGGATGATTGTTGCGAGCTCCTCGGCGACAGAATCCTGGTACAGTGGCACCGGTATGCCTCCCAGACATTGAGCGGCTGTCATGGCCCAGTATAATCGGGCCCGATTGTCACCAATGATGGCGATTTTATCACCCCTGGAAAATCCCATAGCCGCCAGAGCACAAGCTAAATTTTTGATTTCATTAGCCATTTCACCCCAGGTCCAGGTGCGCCAGATCCCCAGATCCTTTTCCCGCATGGCAGCTTTGTTCTTAAAAACCTCAGCATTGTGCAACAGAAGCTTCGGCATCGTATCAGGAAGGTTGGCTCTCCCTGCGGAATTGTCTTTGTATCCTGAATTAGACATTCAACTCCTTCGGTTTAATTGGTGATTATTCCTGATCCTCGGCCAAGGCTAGTCGGCTTCGGAATACTCTAAAATAGATTCGGGCTCATTTTCAATGGCATCCTGGCAAAGGGCAACGGAAACGGATCCCAAAGAGTTTGCCGTATCCGAATGCCAGGCCGCGATGTAATTATAGACTTTTAGTAAATGCGATTCATTATTGTCAAGATATATTTTTTAATAAAAAAACTCCTATAATCTGTTCTATATTCAAAAATATGAATTAAGTTTAGCATTTAGGGGGTCGCTAATCTTGACAAATGACCGGGCTCTCAATACAGTGTGCCGAATTCGGAGGAACTATGGAACAGATCTTAAAGAACGCATTTCTGAGCATGAAAAGGCAGGAAGGAGTGGCATCCGTTGAAAAGGCCCTGGATGCCGGAGCCGACCCTTTTGAAATTCTAAGCATCTGCCGCGAATGCATGGAGGAAGTCGGAAATCGTTTTGAGACCGGTGATTTTTTTCTAAGCGAGCTGATCTACTCGGCCCAGGTCTTCAAGGAAATCAGTGCTCTGCTTGAACCCCGGCTCATCGCCGGTCAGAAGGAGATAGAAACCAGCGGCAAGGTGGTCTTTGGCACCCCCAAGGGGGATATTCACGATTTGGGAAAAGATATCGTGATTACGTTGATGCGGGCCCAGGGCTTGAACGTATACGACCTGGGGGTCGATGTTCCACCTGTATTATTTATCGAAAAACTCCTGGAAACCGGTGCCCGAGTGCTGGCCTTGTCCGCTTTAATCACACCGGCTTTCGAGACCATGAGGGAAACTATTGAACTGCTGGAGCAAAACGGTTTGAGAGAAAAGACCTTTGTCATTATCGGCGGCGGTGTGGTGACCGAGCTTGTGCGGCAGGAGGTGGGCGCCGACGCCTGGACCATGGATCCACCGGAAGGGGTTAGGCTGTGTTTGGAGTATATCAGGCGAAACAGTCGACAATAACTCCGGGCGCTTATCTGATCTTTCCTACCAACATGTCACAAGCAAATAATGGTTTCAGGTGTCGGGTGCCAGCATTGCCGCTGGCCGCGAGTGTCCAGTCTTATCGGAAAAGAAACTGCGCAAAATCAAGGCAGCTTCGATTAACTCCTTCGCCGTTTCGTACTCGTCCTCGTGCTCGTCCTCGTCCTCGAAGCTTTTGAGCCTCTAAGTATCGAGGACGAGGACGAGCACGAGTACGATTTAAAATCCCTTTCTTAAGGACCGTATCATCCGGGCTAGGACAGAGATTTGATAATATCCTGAATATCCTGATCCGAGCGCAGTTCGATATTTTCGCCGTCAGGATGCAGATCTTCGAAATACTCCGTTTTGCCGAAAACGGCCCGGCTGATCCGGTCGATGATCAGCATTTTTTTACGGGCATCCGCTCGGTCAACCAGGATCACCCGCTTGCCCTGGGACAACATCGTCTCCAGGTTGCTTTTTTGAAGCTGGGTTTCCAGCTTTTTGGCTTTTTGCAGGCTGCGCAGATAAAATCGTTTTTTGGCCATCAGGGCCGGGTACAGATCCTGGTCTTTTTCCAATTCGTCCAATAGCGCCAAAGCAAAGTCCAGGCAGGTCTCAAAATCGTGACTTTGGGGATCCAGTTTGGCAAAAAAGTCACAGAGGAACCGAATTTTTTTGGGGCCGGGCGAAAATCTCGAATTTCGAATTTTGACTTTAAAGCCGATCCCGTCATTTTTGGCTGCATATCGATCGATAGCTTCCCGCAGGTGGACGTCCAGGTGTTTGGAAATATGAAGCCGCGCAATAAATCCCGGGGCAACCTCATGGGGCATTGACAGGCTAAAAGATCCCCTGCCTTCCGGCAAGCGCATGGGAACCGGCATGGCTTCCCCACAAAAGGCATCCAGGACTTTATCCTCGTCATGCCGGTTTAACTGAAGATCTTCCAACAACTCCTCCAATTCAAGCTGCATGGTTTCATCCGGGAAAAACAGAAGCTCTAGCAGAGAGTCCTTTTCGCAGTTGGAATCATCCTGCAGGATCGCTTGAAGCTCTTCGATACTCGGATTTGAAAAGGTTGAGTCGATGAAGTGGATAACATCATCCCCCAGGGTGATGCCGCGTTCCAGGATTTTTCGTATTTGATCGGCGAGCTGGCTGCATTTTTCGGCTGTGTTCATTCTATACATAGGGCGCCATTTTCATCATAAATTCATGCTTCTGCAGCCCACCCGGCCCGCTTTCCCTCATCTGGCCGTTGTCAAAAATAAACATAAACGGAACGCTCATGATGCCGAATTTGGATGCCACCATCGGGCTGGCTTCGACATTCAGTTTTCCGACCCGGACCTTGCCTTTCGCTTCGACCCCAAACTGGTCGACAATCGGTGCGATGGCACCGCAACTCGGTCACCAGGGCGCCCAGGCCCACATCAGCACGGGCAAGGGAGATTTTAATACCATATCTTCAAAATTGCCTTCGCTGACCATTATCGGCTGCGGGGTGAACAATTCCTCGGTTTTGAGATTCGAGCCGCATTTGCCGCATTTGGCGCCGGCATTCAGTTTCCCGCCGGGAACCCGGTTTTTCGCGCCGCAATCGCTGCAGCGCATTTTATAACTGGGCTCGGGTTCTGCCGCAGCAGGATCTGTCGGCAGTTGTGCATGGCATTTACCGCACTTGGCGGCCATGCCCATGCGGGAGGTCGGGACTCGATTGGCTGCCTGACATTCCGGGCATCTAATGATCTGGGCACTGTTGTCATTCATTTTCTAAATCTCTGGATTAATTGATTCCAAGTTGGCGGCTGCTGCTTTCATTTTGACAGAACTGAGGGCGACGCTGCGCATTCGGATTTTTTGTATATAATAATGTCTGCCCCGGTAATGTAAAGGCGTATAGGTGAATTGGGAAGTCGGAATGCGGCCTTCGACGAGCTCAGGCGAGGCAAAGTCGGAAAAGTTTGAGCTATGAGGGCTGAGGACTGAGGGCTGAGGGTAGAGTACTAAGTTGGATTTTGAAGTGAGAATTCGGAAACATTCGATTGCGGATTGCAGATTTCGGATTTCGGATTGAAAGTCAGAGGACCTTTAAAAGACGGTGAGAATATCAGAAGGTAAGATATTTTGGGAGCAAGATTTACTTGACTGCACATCCACCCATTATGATATCTGTTTATTGGCGGCACTAATTCCATCATAAAGATCGAATTAAGGAAAAAAGGCATAAGGAGAAACGGTATTATGGATTTTGGAACCGTCTTGTATGAAGCGAAAGAACGCGTTGCAACGATCACCTTGAATCGACCGGAGCGTTTCAATGCCATCAGTGAAACCATGCCGGAAGATATCGCCGCAGCCTTCGCCCATGCCAACCATGACGACTCGGTGCATGTGATTGTGTTGACGGGCGCCGGCCGGGGTTTTTGCGGAGGCTATGATTTAAGGGGGTTTGCGGAGAAAGCCGGCACCAATCCGGGTATCCAGGACATGCCTTGGGACCCGATGATCGACTATAACTTTATGAGCCGCTGTACCCAGAATTTTATGTCAATCTGGCGCTGCCATAAGCCGGTGATCGCCCGCATCCATGGCGATGCGGTTGCCGGCGGCAGCGACATTGCACTTTGCTGTGACATTATCATCATGAACGAGAAGGCCCGGATCGGTTATCCGCCGTCACGGGTATGGGGCTGTCCGACCACGGCCATGTGGGTCTATCGACTGGGCGCCGAAAGGGCTAAACAAATGCTGTTTACCGGAGACCTGATATCCGGGGCAACAGCCGAAAAAATGGGACTGATTTTTCAATCGGTGCCGTTGGAAGAATTAGACCAGGCGGTCAAACAGCTGACGGACCGCATCAAAGGGGTGCCGAAAAACCAGCTCATGATGATGAAAATGATGGTCAACCAGGCCTATGAAAATATGGGGCTGGCCAGCACCCAAGCCATCGCCACCCTTTTCGACGGCATGGCCCGTCACACTCCGGAAGGTGTCTGGTTCAAACAACGGGCGGAGGAAGTCGGCTTCAAACAGGCGGTTGCCGAGCGTGATTCGGGCGATCCAATCCCGGGCAGTAAGAATTGACTATTGACTATTGAATATTGAATATTAGTGGATTCGCTTCAGGCTTGGGGCTTCGCTCTTCGAGCTACGACCCCACAGGTCGCCTTCGGCTACGACCCGACACGTCGCTCAATCGGAATAAAAAAGTCGTGAGTGCTGCGAACTTAGGGTGTCGCTCGTTCTATCTGCCGAATTTCCTATGGCTCCGTCCTCAGTCCTCGGTGTTCAGGCCTCAGTCTTCGGTTCTCATTCCTCAGTCCTCGGTTCTCCGTCCTCAGTCCTCGATACTCAGTCCTCAGTCCTCGATACTCAGTCCTGAAAGGCATCTTTGCTTCGACATTCGTCCTTCGACTTTCGAAATTCCCTGCTCATTTGGCCGCTGACTCAAATAGCTGATAGCGGTCGATGGATCTCAAGGTAATTTCTTTGATCTCTGTTTCCCGCAAGACACTGATGGGCACCTGGACCCCGGCGCTGCCGAGGGCCCATATTTTGCGGTAAAAATCGGCCTGTCCGGTGACGGGTTGCCGGTCTACTTTCAAAATGATGTCACCGGCCCGCAAGCTGCTTTTCTCGCCCGGCCCGCCCGGCGTCAGGCGGGTGATGAAAATGCGTCCCCGGGTCTCCTCGGTGAATACCCCCAGCCAGGGCCGGTGAGGTTTGCCGGATCGCCCTGTCTTTTTCAGATCCTCAAGAATAGGCTTAAGTAGGTCGATCGGCACGAACATGTTGGCGGGAATAGTGCCAATGCCGACCAGCGCCATCCGGGTCAAAATCGAACCGACACCGAGCAGCGAGCCGTCGGGTCCGATCAAGGCCGCGCCGCCATAGTTTTGATGGGGCGGAGAAGTATAGATCGCATTTTCAAGCAGATATTCCCAGTAACCGACGAACTCACCCCGGTACACAACTCTGGCACCCACCACGTCTTCAGAGCCTTGATAATCTGCGACCAGGACCGGATCTCCTTGCTTGAGACCGGATGATGAGCCCAGTTTCAGGGGCTTGAAGTTCAGGAGTTTGTCCACCCGTATCAGACCGAATCCGGTGTCATAATCGTAGGCGATAAACCGGGCCTCGATGACCTGGTTATCTGAGTCGACTACTTCAATCCTGGCGGCTTCCAGGATCAGGTAGCCGATGGTCAGAATATGGCCGGCCGAATCAATCAGGATGCCGTTGCCCTCGCGCTCGGTTCCCAGAAACGGTGCGGTCAGCGCGTTGTCCGGAATCGCCGCCCGAACTTTGACGACGGCGCCTAGAACTTCTTCGGGTTGTTTTTGGGCATACCCGGCATTGCCCATAACCAGGAAATGCAGGATAGCGGCCACGATAAATAGTTTTTTCATTTTGGAGCCTCCGGATTTTACCCGGAATAACCGGAACTAGCTATTGAAAACTGAATGCTCAATGGGGAATATGGCGGGGATAAACCCGCCGCTACAAACGAAGTTTCACCGATCCGGTTGGGGTAAGATTTATCTCCACCCGAGAATTGGCCTGCCCGGGTGAAAATTGCCAACTACAAATCTTTCGTTATGGCTGTAACGTAATCACGATCGTTCCCAAATTAAAGAGAAAATTTTTATTAATAAATCGGCGACAACCAGCGTTACTCAAATAATTCCGACTTTGCCTCGCCTGAGCTCGTCGAAGGCCGCATTCCGAATTCCCACTTCCTATTTCATAACCCCATATGACTTGAGTTTCTTGTGCAACGTCTTGCGGGTGATGCCCAGGCGGCGGGCGGCTTCACTTTTGTTGCCGCCGCTGGCCTCGAGGGTATTCAAAATGGTAGCCCGTTCAACCTCTTCAAGCGGCGTAGCACCATCCGGGGCTGTCGGGGGGTTGGCACCGCCGGTTGCCGGATCCTGCTGATTTTCGCTGGCAGCCGGGATAATTGCAAAATCTATTTCCGATAAAAAGTTCGACTGGGACAGCACCACGGCCCGTTCGACGGCGTTCATCAATTCTCTAACATTGCCGGGCCAGGAATGGCGAATCAGGTGATCCATGGCGCCGGGCGTGTAGCCCCTGATGCTTTTGTGATTGCGCTTGGCAAATACTTCCAGAAAATGCTGGGAAAGCAGCGGAATATCATCCTGCCGATCTTTTAAGGGCGAAATGGCCAAGCCGACCACATTGAGACGGTAGTAAAGATCTTCGCGGAATTTGCCGTTGGCGATCAACTCCGGCAAATCTTTGTTGGTGGCGGCGATCATTCTCACATCCACCTGGATGGAGTTTTCGCCACCAACACGGGAAAACTCCCTTTCCTGCAGCACTCGCAGAAGTTTTACCTGCATTGTCAGGGGCATCTCGCTGACCTCATCCAAAAACAGGCTGCCGCCATGGGCCTGAAAAAAACGCCCCTCCTTTCTGCGGTCGGCCCCAGTAAATGCCCCTTTCTCATGACCGAAGAGTTCCGACTCCAGCAGGGTTTCGGTAATGGCGGCACAGTTGAGTTTTATGAAGGGGCCGCTTTTGCGGTGGCTGTTGAAATGAATGGCGCCGGCGATGAGTTCCTTGCCGGTGCCCGAATCACCGGTGATCAGAACGGTGGCTTCCGATGGTGCCACCTGGGCCACGGTTTCCAGCAGTTTGGTCATGGCCGCACTCCGGCCGATGATATTGCGCTGGTCAAATTGCTGACCCAGGTTTTCCTTGAGCAGGCGATTTTCTTCCTTGAGCCGGGTGTGCTCCATGGATCTTTCGATGGTAATTTTCAGCTTGTCAAAATCCAGCGGTTTGGTCAGATAATCGTGGGCGCCTTTTTTAAGGGCATCGACGGCTGTTTCGACCGAAGAAAAAGCCGTCATGATGATAATGGGAATCGCCGGGTTGTAGACCTTCATTTTTTCCAGGGCTTCCAGGCCGGATATTTTGACCATGCGGACATCCATCAGCACCAGATCGTAAGGCCGCTCTTGCACCTTGTCGATGGCCACCGCACCGTCATTAGCATCATCGATCGCATAGCCCCACCCGCCGATCAGGGTGCGCAGCATGGTGCGGTGAGCCGTGTCGTCGTCAACTACCAGAATATGGCTTTTCTTTGTCATGAGTACGATTACCCAGTTGTTTATTTTGACGCAACTATAACCAAAATAAGTAAATCTTAGGTTTAAAGAACTTTTGAAATGTTTTGAACCTGGAGTAATGGAGTACTGGAGTATCGGAGTATCAAGAGAAGACATCCAAATTTCAGACATTACTCCAACACTCCAGTACGCCAACAATCCAAAATTAATAAACATTTATAGGCCCATATGGATTAGCTTTTTTTGGATCATGGTTCCGTATTTTTTTGCTCCACCTTAATCGGCAGGGCCACCGTAAACGTCGTGCCGACGGTCACCTCACTGACAACCGCAATACTGCCGCCCATGGCTTCTATAATATTGTGGGCAATCGCCAGGCCCAAGCCGGTACCGGATGATTTGGTGGTAAAATACGGATCGAAAATCTTTGGCAGATCCGCCTCGGCGATCCCTTTGCCAGTGTCCGTGATTCGGATAATCAACTCGCGGGTATCATCACAGTCCGAAATGTCTATCTGGAGTTTGCCCCCAGGTTCCATGGCCTCGAGGGCGTTGAGATTAAGATTTAGCAGGACTTGATTGAGGCGGTCCGGGTCCAGCTTGATCTGATCGATTTTGGCGGTGTCGCGGGAATCGATCGTGATTTGCCTGTCTTGGGCCTGCTGCCGGATCAGCTCCAGGGAATCAGCCACCAGATCTTTGACCGAGGTCGGCTGCGCTGAAATGCTGACCGGCCGAGCAAACTCCAGCAGCTGGCTGACGACCCGGTTGAGGCGGTCGACTTCCTGAATCATGATATCGGCGGTTTGCTGGTCCTGAGGCACATCCGGATAGCGCTGTTTGAAATAGGTGGCAAAGCCCTTAATCGAGCTCAGTGGGTTGCGGATCTCATGGGCGACACCGGCGGCCAATCGACCGACCGAAGCCAGGCGCCGGCTGCGTTCGACCTCCTGGTACAATGTGCGAACCTCGGTTAAATCCTTGAACAATATGACATAACCCAGATGGGTGCCGCTCTCATCCGCCAGGCGGCTGGCGCCGATTTCAAGGGGGATAACGCGGTCGCCGACCGTGCAGTCGATTTCCTTTTCGATAACGGTGTCTTCAATCTCACTGAATTTCATTGCCTCATCAAGCTCCGGCGGCAGGATTAGACCGGCGTTCTTGCCCATGACGTCCTGAAAGGAAAGCTGCATCAAGGATTCAGCGTTGTGGTTGAAGGCCGCGATCCGCTGTTGATCATCCAAGGCAATCAGGCCGATGGGCATATTTTCGACCACATTGTCCGAAAAGGCCTTGATCCTGGAAAGCGAGGCCCGGGTGGCTCGATAGCTTTGAAATAGGAAAAGCAGGGTGAACCCGGCAAAGCCTACCAGCACCAGGATGCCCCCCATCATAACCGCATGCCGGATATCCGCCTGGTGGGCTTCGTCAATGGCCGTCATATCCAGACCAACGAAGATGATTTTCGGCGGATCATCGACCGGCCGGTTAAATCGTCTTTTTTTGTCCGTGAATTGCTGCATTCTGCGCTGCATGGTCGGGTTGTCGTGCATTCGGCGCCGGGGCCGTTCGCTCGGGGTGAAGCGGCGGTATACCTCGAACACCCGCGTGCCGTCCGGATAACCCAGAATACGCCAATGCAGGGTTTTGGTCTGCAAAACGTTTTTCAGGTCCACGTTATAGCCATAGGAGACCCCGACCAGCTCCAGGTTGCTGTGAGCGATTATTTGGCCTGCCACATCGGCTACCAGCAGGTGCACGATGTCCGGCTGCTGCGCGGTTTCGGTCAACAGCTGCTGCAGCTGGAATCCGCCCCGGCGCATGCCCATCATGCCGGTACGAGTGCCAGCTTCAAAGGAGCGGATCAGGGCGACGCCTTTTTCCAGAAGCAGCTGGGTGCTTTTCTCCTGCTGGCGGTTGATGCTGGTCATGGTCATAAAAGCAAACAGGGGCAGTAAAATGACTGCCGCTCCGATCAGCGCCCAGAGAGGTACTGTGGTCCAGATCTGTTTGTTTTTGAATCTATCCAACATACCGTAGTCTCTAAGCAACTAAGGTGCCAGGTAATAAGAATGCCTAAACTGACTAAATTGACTAAAATGACTAAAATTGAGGATGGTTATGCTTCAAACTAATATGGAGCGATGTCAGCATTAGTGTCGGCCCCGACAAGGCATGTACAGTGCCCCACCCTATTTATAAAAAAACCGTAGTAATCTGTGCCAATCCGTGTCCAAATTTCCAAAAAATAAATTAGACAAGATCAGATTCACATTTTAGTCATTTAGCTCATTTTGAATTTTAGTCATTTCATTGGTTACTTTCTACCCGATCGGATCCAGTCGCCTGGATACTTAGTATCCACCCTTCCATTATGTTGACCAATCTAAAATTGTCAACATCCGTCATGCCATTATTTTATTCTTACATAATCACAGTGGGTTATGAATAAGATCGTGATATCGACCTAATTTGGCACACCCCTTGCCTATATCAATGTCAAAACTGGAAATAATCAAACTTCTTGGAATCGGAATCAAATAACTTAATCTAATTGGAGGGAAGAAAATGAACAAACATGTAAAAATTATGGTCATCATTGCCATCGTGGGTATCGTCGGATACGCTGCAACATCTTTTGCCGGCTGGGGCCGCGGCGGAGGCGGCAACTGCTGGGGCCAGGGTGGCGGTTACGGCCAACGTGGATTCGGCAGCGCCGGACCCGGCTACCAGGGAGATCTGAACGATCAGGATATCGACAAATTAAACAAAGAGCGCCAGGCCTTTTTCGAAAGTACCCGTCAGCTGCGGGAAAACCTGTATCAAAAAGAACTGGAACTGCGCAGCGAAATGGCCAAACAGGAGCCGGATGTCAATAGAGCCGTTGCGCTTCAAAAAGAGGTCTCCGAAATTGAAGGCCAATTGGCCCAAAAACGGGTCGAGCATCGTCTCAAAATGCAAAAGGAAAATCCGGACTTTTTTGCCGGCCGGGGTTGGGGCAAGGGTCCCCGCGGCATGGGCCGCGGCTATGGCAAGGGGCCGGGGGGAACGGGACGCGGTTATCAGGGATGCTACGGTGGCAACTGCTGGTAATAGTGGTGCATCCGACGAATTTATTAAAAGGGTCGAAAAGGTTAGCTAATTGCAGCTATGTAGTTGAACACATGAAATTTCAAACACCAAATCACAAATAGCAAACAATATCCAAATTTCAAGCGTCAATGACCCAAATCCCGCCCTTAAGCTCAAGGGCGGGATTTTTTATCGGTCAGAAAGTATTGAACCCGTGCAACCACTATTTTAAGAGATTTTCTGCCGCACGGTGGCCGACACGAACTCGCTGATTACCACCACGCCGAACACGGCCAATAGCATTAAGGCGACCTCCTGCCACAGAAATTGGTTGATGGAAGAGTATAGCAATATACCGATGCCGCCGGCGCCTACAAAACCGAGCACGGTGGATTCGCGGATGTTGATATCCCAGCGGTAGACCGTCGTGCCGTAAATCACCGGCAGCACCTGAGGCAAAATGCCGTAAACGAGCACCTGCAATTTTGAGGCGCCCGTGGCCTCGATGGCCTCCACCACGCCCTGATCGATTTCCTCGATGGCCTCGGCCACCAGTTTGCCCATAAAGCCGATGGAGCGAAATGCAATCGCCCAAATGCCGGCCAGGGGGCCGGGCCCGAAAATAGCCACAAACAGCAAGCCCCAGACCACTGTGTTGACCGAACGGGAAGTAACCAGAATCAATCGACCGATGAACCAGGTCACCGAATTGAAGGTAGTGTTACGGGCGGCCAGAAAAGCGATCGGAAAGGCCATTAAAATCGTGACGGCGGTGCCCAGGGTCGCAATGTGGATGGTTTCCAGCAGCGGCCCGAGCAGTTGCCCGGCAAACTCCCAATCGGGCGGCCACATGCGGGTGACCAGATCAATGGCCTGAATGTGGGCGTCTAAAAAATAAAACCAGGGGATATCCAGATTGCTGACCGACCAGACGGCGACGCATACGATCACCATGAAAGCGGCATATCGGATCAGCGTCTGACGGGGGCTGAAACGGCGCCAGACGTCCGGGTATTTGACGGCATGCTCTTGGGGCGTCATCGCAAATACCCCCGCACCCAGTTGGAAAAGAACTCACCCAGAAAGACCAGGGCCACGATGGTGATCAGAATGGCCAGACTGAAATCGTAATCATAGCGGCTGAAAGTGGCCGCCAGGGTCTGGCCGATGCCGCCGGCACCGACGATCCCGACGACGGTCGAATGCCGGATATTGGCATCCAGTCGATAGATGGAAACCCCCAGATAGCGCGGCAGGGTCTGGGGCGATATGCAGTAAATCAGCAGCTTGGGAAAGCTGGCGCCGGTGGCGCGAATGGCTTCCAAATGGCCGGGCGGCATGTTTTCGATGTCCTCGGCCAGCATTTTGGAGATGAAGCTGGTGCTGGCAACGATCAGGGTCAGGACACCGGCCAGGGGCCCGAAACCGAAAATTTTGACAAACAAGATGGCGATGATGATTTCATGGAAAGTTCGCGACAGGATGATAACGGCCCGTGCCACCAGGTACACCGGCCTGGGAACCAGGTTGGAGGCACCGCAAATTCCCAGCGGCACGGCCAGGATCATGCCGAAAAAACTTGCTGCCAGGGCCATTTGAACGCTTTCCAGCACCCCCCGGACCAGCAGGCTCCAGCGGCTGAAATCCGGCGGCACCATGCGGGCAAACATATTGAACGCCCGGGGCAGGCCATTGGAGATGCGGTGCCAATTGATATCCAGGGTGCTGAACGACCAGATTATATAAACCAGGCCCAGCAGGATCAAGCCGTAGCGCAGCTGCGGGTTTTCAATGATACGGATCCGTTTCCAGCCCGCTTGGCCGGTGGTCTGTGCTTCAGTCGATGGATTCATCCGGAGGCGGCCTCGCGCGTTAAACGATTTTTCTTGCCGGATGCATCTTTGGCCTCGTTCTCATCCGGCCCGCCGTTTTCGTCCTTGCGGATGGTGGTGCTCCAATCTTCTTCGCCGTAAATTTCGGTCAGAACCTCGGCGGTTATATCGGCGGAAGTGCCGTCAAATACGATCTCGCCGTTGCGCAGGCCGATGACGCGGTCGGAAAAAGACTGGGCCAACCCGACATCGTGAATGTTGACCAGGGCCGGCGTGCCGCGTTCATGGGCCAGCTCAACCAGGATGCGCATGATCTGGCGCGATGTTTTGGGATCCAGGCTGGCGGTCGGTTCATCCACCAGCAGCAGATCGGGCTGCTGCATCAGGGCCCGACCGATACCAACCCGCTGGCGCTGGCCGCCGGAAAGCTCATCGGCACGGGTGTTCTGATAGCCGGCCAGACCCACCCGCTCCAACAGCTCGAAGGCCGCCGCCACGTCCGCCGGCGGAAACTTGCGGCGGTAGGAGCGCCAGAAGCTGACATAGCCCAGACGGCCGGAAAGCAGGTTCTCCATGACCGTCAGGCGGTCGACCAGGTTGTACTCCTGGAATATCATGCCGATACGCCGGCGTACCTTTCTTAATTCATTGCGGTTCAAATTCGTGATGTTGATTCCGTCCAGCAGAACCTGTCCGGACGAAGGTTTCACCAGCCGGTTAATGCAGCGAATCAGCGTGCTTTTGCCGGCCCCCGATGGGCCGATAATCGCCACCACCTGGGGCAGATCCACTTCAAAGCTGACCCCGTTCAGCGCTTTGGCGCCGGTGCGGTATTCTTTTCCCAGATCAACGATTTTGAGCATAATCGGATTCTTTGATATTGTTTATAAGCATTTAAATAGCAGGACACAGATAAACACAAATTTTCGCAGATGTTCAATTGCGGCGGTGTTTCATAAGAGTGGCAGCTACCGGCTAAAGGACAACCGGCCTGATCACGAAAGAAACCGATAATTTTCTCGCAACGACGCAAAGGCGCCAAGATTATAGATCCTTCCCTTTGCGAACTTTGCGCCTTTGCGCGAGATAAATTATATGTGTCACACGAGATCTGCAAGATCCGTGTTCATCCGTGTCCCAGATAAAAAGAAGATGAATTTATTTTTTCTTCTTTTTCTTTTTCTTGACTTTCAGGCCTTTGAGGGCTTCATCGCTGTAAACGATGCCGTTGTGCTTCTGGATCGTGCGAATCACAGCCCAGTTGTCCTGGTAGGTGATGGGCAGGAAGGTGTCGAACTGGTTGGCCTTGAACTCTTTTTCCAGGGCCGTGCCGCTCCAGTCGAAGCTGTAAAAGGCATACATCACCTTGCGGGCCAGATCCGGATGTAGGTTGTAAACGAAGCCGTAGGAAGTGGTGGGAAACGGCTGTGACTCCCAGATGATGCGCAGATCATCCCGATTCACCACCCCTTTGTCGGCCATCCGGTCCAGGACGCTGGATGCAATCGGTGCGGCGTCGTAATCCTTGTTGGCGACTCCCATGATCGAATTGTCGTGCTTGCCCGAATAGGCAACCTTATAATCCTGATCGGGAACGACTCCCAGGTCTTTGAACAAAGCACGCGGTGCCTGATTGCCGGAGTTCGAGGAAGGGGTGACATGGGCGATGTTACGCCCCTTCATGTCCGACACTTTTTTTATGTCCGAATCCTTGTGGGTAATCAGCTGCAGCTTGTAGCCGAAACCTTTGGGACCGCTCATAATGGCAAAGGGCACATAGCCGGCCAGGTTCACACCAAAGCAGGTGGGGCCGGTGGAAATGCCGGCCACGTGCAGCCGGCCCGAGCGCATGGCTTCGACCTGGGCCGCATAGGATTCGGCCCCGTACCATTTAACTTTTTTGCCGGTTTTCTCGGCCAGATAAGCCATAAACTCGGTAAATACATTTTCATATACTGATGGGTCTTCAACCGGTGTATAAGAGAATACGAGAGTGCCGGGATCCAGCCATTTTGAAGCATCGGCGGGTGTATCGGCTACCAAATCCCCGTCATTGTCACAATAACGGGCATCCAGGTCACCGCGGTTCCTGCACTCGGCGGCCACGGCCGGGCTGAAGGCTCCGGCAACCAACGTGATCATCGCTATGGCGACGATGCCGGCCAAAGACATCCTGCGAAAAAATGATAATTTGACCATTCTTATCTCCTTTCGTTTGATGGTTGATGTCAAAATGGTTATTTCGAATACTCTGAAAAACGAGGGGTTCGATTCCCAAATTTTCGATGCTAGAACACCTCCTGATTACAGGTTTGTTACATATCTGAAGTTTCGTTGTCAAATGATAAATTCCGGGTTGAACGAAAACCCTGCCAAAGAATCGTCATTGCTGAACGACGAGGACTGAGTCATGAGGACTGAGGTTCGAGGACTGAGCAATGAGGACTGAGTATCGAGGACTGAGTAATGAAGTCCGGGTGATCAGAACGCTTTACTCTTTCGTGTAACTGTTCTGCGGCGGGCAAGAGGACTGAGTTAGAGGAAGTTCGGGAAATGCTCAGAGTGAATAATTCAGTCCCAGTCCTAAGTCCTCAGTACTCAGCCCTCAGCCCTCAGTCCTCAACCCTCAGCCCTCAGCGCTCAGCCCTCAGTACTCAGTCCTCAGCCCTCAGCCCTCAGTCCTCATCACTTAAGGTCTTTGCAGTTGGCATAGTAGGTGACGGTGGCGGGCCAATCCGAAAAAATTCCCCGGATGCCGACTTCCTGCGCGAGCACGTCAAGTGCGGCAAAGACGTCACCGTCGTTGTTGATGGCATCGGTAACCGTCTGGTAGTACCAGCCGCCGCCGTTTTTGAGAAGACTGGAGCGCTCCAGAGTCCAGGTAAAGATGTCGAGACCGGCGGCCTTGGCCCGCTGCGCGTAAACTGAGGGGATGATTTTTTTATTTCCGTCAAGCGCCAGGAGTATCCACATGGGAGGTGCGATAATCTTAACGCCCGCGGAAGCGAGTTGTTCCATGCCGGGCGACCATGAGCTTGGGGCGGTATGATCGAACCGGGTGCTTCGAAAGCGGCCGTCGAGAAAAACCGCCTGCCGGCCGAAGGCGGGTTCCTTGTCGATCCAGTAGCGTACGTCAGCAAGGTTGAAAGACTGTACATACACATTTTGCGGATTGACGCCGGCCGCTTTATATTCGTCGATCATCTGTTGGGCATAGTCTTGCTGAGTGTAATCGCCTTCGTATGGCATGTCCACGTTGGGAAACTTGAGTTCGGGCGTCATCTTAACGCCCAATTCCTTGAATAGTTCGATGCTCTCGGCGTGGCTGAGCACCGTACCGCAGGTGGAATACAGATCGGTGCGCCACCCGGCCGTGGCGTCCAGGTACTGCTCGATGGCGGTGGCCTGGCGGTTGGCCGCATCCATTTTACCGCAAAGCGACTTGAATTCGGCCAGGGTGATATCGCTGGCACAGCACCTGATATCGGCCGCGTTAAGCAGCTTGCCGGTTTTGGAAAATGCGGGCGGTATCGTGCACTTTTGGCGCAGATCCTCCCGGGCGACTATGTCCGTCGTGGTGTGAAGATCGCACTGGGAATGGCGGCACACCAACTCCCGGTCCCTGGTGAACGTCACATCGCACTCGATGATGCCGGCTCCCATGCGAGCAGCCGCGACATATGACTCCCGGGTGTGTTCGGGAAACTGCAGGGCCGCGCCGCGGTGACCGATGGAGAAATCGGTTCTCTCAAAGGGGCCCGCGGAGCACTGTTCGAGATCGGTTTTGAGCGGGCTTGGATCCATGTCCGCAACAAGATAGAACGGCCGTGGGCCGAGCTGCACGACCGGATCCTTCCCCTTTGAGCCAGGTTTATCCCCGGCGGCGGAGACAATGGCGGCGAAGGCGAACAACAGGCAAAAAGCTAGAATGGCCAATCGAGTTTTTTTGGGGCAGATCATGGGATCCTCCTTTATGGGGACAAAATCAGGCCGACAGACAATAGCAAGCTGAACAGCAGGGCCAATCGTGCAGTTCCGGCAAGCGCCTGATTCAGGATGGCCCCGGCGGGATTTTGCCAGATTATACGGTTTAATGGTAAGGCCCATGGCAAAGAAAGCAGGGGCAGCAGGATAGCACCGACTTTCGGGTCACGGAGCCAGATGATGACGGGCATCAGATAAGCACTGCTCAGCAGCAGGCTGTATTCAAACTGTGTGCCGCGGGCTCCCAGAACGACGGCCAGCGTTTGCTTGCCGGCCCGTCGATCGGTTTCAATATCCCTCAGATTATTGACCACCAGGATGGCCGTGATCATCAATCCCACCATGGCTCCCATGACCGGCACCATGGGCGTCAGACGAAGGGCCTGGACGTAGTATGTCCCACAGACTGCCACCAACCCGAAGAAAATAAATACGAACAGGTCTCCGAGGGCGTGGGAGGCCAGCGGATAGGGTCCGCCGCTGTAGGCCAGGGCTGCGACAATCGAGGCGGCCCCGATGATTACTACCGGCCAGCCGCCCCGGGCCGCCAGATAAAAACCCGGCAGCAGCGTGACGGCGAATACGATGATCATGACAGATTTTAGGCGATCCGGCGGTATCAGGCCGCTCTGGGTCACCCGGATGGGACCCAGCCGATCAGCCGTATCGATACCCTTTTGAAAATCAAAATAGTCATTGGCCAGGTTGACGCCGACCTGGAGCAACAGGGCCACAGCCCAGGCTGCCAGCGCCGGCAGCAGCGCCAGGCGCCGATCGGCATAAGCCAGGGCCGTACCGACCACCACCGGTGCGATAGCCGCGGGCAGCGTCTTGGGGCGCGTGGCCAGAAGCCAGGCACGAACCCGGCCTGTTGTATCTGAGTGGACTTTAAGCACAATACTTTTTCCAAGCTAATTTACGCTATCAGCGGCCTGGCGCAATGCGCATAGCGCATACTTTATAGGTCCTATGACCTATATGATTTATTGGTCCTATAAGACTTATTGGACCTATTAAACTTATTGGACCCATTGGACCGCTGCCGGTCCCACTAATTTTGCTCCCGATAGCGGCAGATCCGGCGTTCCAAGCCGGATATGACAAAATAAAGCGACAGGCCCAAAAGACTCATCGCCAGAATACCGGTATACATTTGCGGGTAGCGCAGAACCTGATACGTCTCAACGACGATATAATACCCCAAACCCCAGGTCGTCAGCGACTGTTCAGCAATGAAGAGCACGGCTATAGCGGTTCCGACCGATACCCTCAAGGCGGTCAACACCGCCGGCAGGGAAGCCGGGAAATAGACATAACGAAACAGCGCCCGCCGTCCGGCACCCAGCGAGCGGACCGACAGAATCAATTCCGGATGCAAATTGGCGGCTTCATCCCGCACCACCACCAGGATCTGAAAAAATATGATCAGTGCAATCAGAAAAATTTTCGATAAATCCGTAATCCCCATCAGGACATAAATAACCGGCAAAAATACAATTTTCGGGATCGGATAAAAAATGGCAATCAGAGGCGCGAATATTCTATCCACAGTGGGAAGCTGCCCTAATCCCAGGCCGATAGGCACGGCAGCCAAAACTGCCACGAAAATGGCAGCCATGACCCGGCCGGTGCTGGCCAGCAGGTGCAAACCCAATTCACCGAAAATGGACTCTAAAAAGAGCGGCAGCACCAAACCGGGAGAGGGCATGATCGGTCGCCGAATGATCCAGGCCAGGAATTGCCACAGGACCACAAACATCAAAATGCCGAGCAGAATTTCGACGGCTCCCGGTTTGCGTTTCAAACTAGTTCCCCCCCTGGTCATTATTTTAGAGATTCCAATGTTTGGCGCAGCTGACGGCATTTATTCTGAAATTCCATTTCATTGCGCGTGGCGAATATTCCGGCACAGTCATTTTTCAATACCCGGGGACGGCTGTTGGGGCCGGTCTGCAACACCAGAATTTTTTGTCCCATCGCAACAGCAACTTCAATATCGTGGGTGACGATAATATAGGTCAAATCCATCTCTTCGCGCAGACTGATGACCACCTTGGCCAAATCCTCCCGGGTCGGCGCATCCAGAGCGGAAAATGGTTCGTCCAGCAGCAGTAAATCCGGCTCCAAAGCCAAGGTCCGGGCGATGGCCGTTCGCTGACGTTGCCCTCGTGAAAGCTTAGCCGGGTATTGGTCCCGCAGGCTGCCGATGCTCAGTTTTTCCAGCCAGAAATCCACCCTCCGATCGGCCTGTTCCTGATCGATTTTGCGGTCTGCCGGAGCGTGCCTCCCGTCAGAGCCGTAAAAATTCCAGATTGTCAGACCCAGACGGGCATTTTGCCACACCGTCGACCAGGGCAATAAACCATGATCTTGCAGGATCAACCCGCTGCGCGGCCGGGGCCTTGAAATCAAAGTTCCATCGATCTCGATTCGGCCCCCGAGCGGGCGTCGCAGGCCGGCGACCAAATACAGTAAAGTCGTTTTACCGCAGCCGGAAGGGCCGATGACCGACCAGGCTTCACCCGCCGGGACACGCCAGGTGAAATTTTTAAAAACCGGCGTTTGCCCGGCATACGCAAATGTCAGATCTTTTATTTCTATCATTTATCTTAATTTACCGGGCTCAGAGTTGCACGGATCTTGGCGGATTCGGCTGAAGTTAAGGTTGCCAGCAAGCTGTGCAATTAAGGCAAAAAGACGGATGTTACAGAGCCGTCATATGGCAGAGCCTTTGACAGAAGTCCCTTGTCTACCATCCACCGCATGACATCATCCCACTGGTTGACATCGGGAACTTCACGACGCGGAAAAGGTGGTATTTTGTACGTGGCCTGAATGTTTTTGGGTACCCGGATCTTTTGCAGCAGCAGTGCGCGGTGCGATTCGGGGTCCTGATTGATTTCGGCTGCCGCACGATCCCATCCTTTCAGGAAGGCGTGCACTGCCGCCCTTCTTTGTTGCAGGGTATCGACTTTAAAGCTCAATACGCTGACACTGTATTGGGGGCGGGTCGAATCGTCTATCACCGTTTGCGCGCCGGCAGCCAGAGCACTTATTGCCAGAGGATCGGGTAAGGTGGCGGCTTCCAGCTGACCCTGCAGCAGTAACTGGTACCTTTCCGGAATGGACGGAACGGATTTTTTGGCAATCTTTTTGGGGTCCAGGCCGGCGGCGGCCAACAGGCGGTCAGTGACATATTCGATGACGGTGTTCCTCGAGATGCCGACCGCTGCGCCATCCAATCCGTCGGGCAGCGTCAGTGTGACGGCCGGCGACGACAATACCCGAAAGAGCGGGTACCGGGGATAGGCCTTGCGCGCCGTGATGACGGTTTGGACCTGAACCCGGTCGCGATTAAAATTGGCGGTGGTGATCATTTCATTGAGCATGCCGTCAATCACACCGGATTGCATCAGCTGGTCTCTTTCCAACCCGCTCGCGACCGGTACCACCTTGACATCAACTTCATATTCCTTAAAATAGCCCCGGGTTTCGGCCACATAATAGGGCAGCGCATCCAGGATGGGCAATAAGGCTATCCTGAGCGGGCCCGTGTGCGAATTTTGCTGCGCATTAACGGATGCCGGGCTAATGGGAAACATAATCACTACCAGCAGGATGATTGAAAACAATTTTCGTATAGGAGCCAAACCAAACATATTAATTCCTTTACAGGCATAAGCGATTTGCGATGGGATATTTTTTAACAGAAAACCGAAATTGGATAAAGCAGATTAATTTTTTCATCTCCCTCAACAATCCGGATGTTTTTCTTGACAAATATACCCGTGCAGTTTTTACATGACAACCTGAGATTCAAGAAAAATAAAATGATGAAATATTGGGTACATTGGGGTTCCATCGATTCCATTATTCCAACATTCCATGTCGCAGCATAAATACACGGTCGTCAAAAGCTGCATATTTTCAATAAACTAAGGAAGATCCGAAGCGTTAAATTAGCCGGTTCGAAGGGAGGGGGGGCAGACTCGATATACCAACTCTAAACACTCAAAAAGGGGGGGAAGTTTATTATGAGACGTTTTTCGTTGTATGCATTCTGCTTTTTAATCGCTGCTATTGCTTTAGCCCTGGTCGTTCCCGACCCGAGTCAGGCCGGGAAATTCAAAAAAGAGTATAAGATGACCCTCGTCGTCACCCCGGGATATTACTGGGGGCAAGGCGCTCTCAAGTTCGCCGAGCTTGTGAACGAGAAAACCAAAGGCAGGATCAACATCAAACCCTATTGGCGCAGCCAACTGCTGAAAGGCGCGCAATTGAAGTCGATTCAGATGGTGGCCAACGGCGCGATAGATTGTGCCATGGAATCCACCATCAACATTTCGCCTGTCATCATCGAGGCCAACATATTTTCGCTGCCGTTTTTCATCAACAGTTTCGAAAACCTCGACAAAATGGAAAATGGACAGACCGGCCGGGCCATATTTGCGGCCATGGAGAAAAAAGGACTCAAGGGGCTGGCCTGGGCTGAAAACGGTTTTCGGCAAATCACCAACAGCACCCGACCCATCCGCACGCCGGCAGATGTCAAAGGCTTAAAGCTCAGAGTCGTGGGAAGTCCCATCTTTATCGATATTTTCAGGCAACTGGGCGCTGACCCGATTACCATGAACTGGGCCGATGCGGTATCCGCCTTTCAGCAAGGCGCGGTGGATGGCCTGGAGAATCCGGTCGCAGTACTGCTGCCGGTCAAAATCTGGCAATACCACAAATATGCCACTTTCTGGAATTATCTGGTAGACCCGGTGATCATCTACTGGAACAAAAAGCAGTGGGATAAATTTCCCAGAGATATTCAGGCGGCGATCCTGGAAGCAGCTCAGCAGGCCGCCAGATTTGAAAAGGCCCTTTGCCGTGCCGGTCAGGACGGGTATGAATCCATCAATATTCTGAAAAATGAATTCAACCACACCATGAAAATTCCGCAACCGATCCAATATATGGAGAACCAGGGAGCACAAGTTACTTTCCTGTCAGATGATGAGCGCAACGCATTCATTGAAGCCACCAAACCGCTCTATGAAAAATGGGTGCCCAAGATCGGCACAGATCTTTACGAAAAAGCGCAGGCGGATATGGACCAATAGTGTCCGGCAGATAAATGCTTCCGGGTGTTTATTTAAACAACGAGCGCTCCGGGTTAGACTTGTTCGGAGTGTCAGATGTTCCGCCGGACCCGCTGGCCCATCAAGCAGCCGGTCACATCGAAAAAGAAATTGAATTTGTACATGTATGCAAATTACAAATTACAAGCACCAAAATACAAATAAATCACAAATCCCAATATCCAATGACCGAAACCCACGTTCCGCGCGCGAGCGGATATTGTGATTTGGGATCGACGATCCGGCAGCGGTAGATGGTTCTCAATTTCCAATGGTAAGCAAATAATTTGGATCTCCGCCATTCGAAGTCAGAGAGCTCGCGAGCGGTCCAATAATTTCCTTAACGGATCAAATTGATTGGATATTTGAATTTGAAACATTGTGATTTGTTTGAAATTTGGGATGTGTAACTTGGGATTTTACACCTTAGCCTCGCTACCAACTTAGCCAATACAAAATGTCCTGAAAATAGCAATGGATTAATGAAATTAAACACAGGGCTGGCGGTGTCAGCAAAGACCGACTCCCGGAAACAGAAGAGTCGCGTTTGATAACCAATACTGCATCAAAAAGCTGCTGCTGACACCTGGTATGATTGCCGGCCGGCAATGCGGCTTAGAAAGTCTTTGCGAGCCCGCGATCGCGCCAGTTTGCCGGATGTAGTCCGGGGTAAGGTGCGGCGAGTCACCAATTCGATCGTACAATCTATGAAAAAACGCTGTTGAATGAGTTTGCGAAGATGCCCCGGCAGATCGGATTTTTGGACCTCCTCCGGGTTGCGGCATTGAATCAGGAGCACCGCCTTGTTGCTGCCGTTGGTATCGGGGACGGAAATGGCCAGGGCATCGCCGGATCTCACCGCCGGTTGCCGTTCGGCCAGGGCCTCCAGGTCCTGGGGCCAGACATCGCGCCCATTGACGACGATCTGGTCTATTTCACGGCCGGTGATGACGATATCTTTTCCGATGCGGTAAGCCAAGTCACCGGTATTCAGCCAGCCGTCCCCTGATAACATCTTACCGGTTGCCACGGCGTCACTGAAATAGCCGCTCATGACGCTTGGTCCCCGGACGAAAAGCGTGCCGACCAGCCGCGGACTCAGGTAATCCACTGAAACTTGAGCTGCCAACGGTGCCAGCAGCATCCCGACCAATCCCATATCGTGGTAGAAAGGCAGCCAGGAAACTACCCGATCTTTATTTCGAAACTGAGCCACCCCGCTGATCAGCTGCGCCAAATTGCTCATCACGGTTTTTTGATCGATCATGACACCGCGTGGAAAGCGGGTGCTGCCCGAGGTAAACTGCAGGTAGGCCAGATCATCGGGGCCCGGCTGATGAAGTTGAGCATCGTCTTCAGGCAAATGAACAAATGCTTTGGTTCCGCCGAAAAAACTAAGGTTCAAGCCGGCGGCGGCCCTCATTAAAAAAGGAAGGTGTGCTTCGGAAGCAATCGCAATTTCGGCCCGGCAGGCGGCCAACAATCGGCGCAACAGTTTGACATAGTTGCGGCGATCTCCCAATTGAATCGGCGCCGGCAGCGGTATCGGTATCAACCCGGCATACTGGCAGGCGAAGAAATAGCGGACAAAATCCGGCCCGGTATCCGCCACCAGTGCCAACCGCGCACCGCGTCGCGGCCCCAACCCCAGCAACCGGCGCGCCAAGGAGCGAGCCTCCCGGCGAAGTTTTTGATAGGGCAGCACTGTTTTCAATTTTCCGGTGCTGTCGTAAAAATTATAGCCGGTAATCCCCTTGGCGGCATAGTCGAGCGCCTCAGCCAGATTGGCAAAATCACCCCGGCGCAGCACTAAATTGTTCCTGGTTGGTGTTGGGTTCATGGTGAAGTCAAAATCTATATCAATACAATAGTCTTTGAAAAGTTCAATAATCAAAATATTTATAATCAGATATAATTATTACTCAAATAATTTGATTGTCAAGGCTTTTTTAAGAATGTTGCAGATAAAGTTTTCTATCAATAGGCCCGATACTCAACCCAGACGATGTCGTTAAAAAGTTTTGCCGATATCGATCATCTCAAGATCTGAATTCGACCTTAAATCAAGGCTTGGCAAAGATGGATCGCGAGATGCCTTAAAGGAGGCAACTATGAAAAAAGCCATATTGATCATTATCCTGCTGTGCCTGGGAACGACAGCCGGTGCCTATTTTGTTATTTATGAACCGTTCGGGGAGAAGTTAGCTGCCGAGCAAATTCTGCCTGGCGAGACCTTGCTGACGATTCGAATTGATCATTTGAAGCAACACATCGATGATTTTCGAGCCAGTCCTCTTGGGGGGGGCTATTGCCGGCATTGATGTTCGAAAGGCGATGACGGCTATGGAAGCTCCGGCAGATTCCATTCAGCAAGCACAGAACCTGATGGCGAATGTCCATGATTCCGTCGACAGCCACTGGTTCGATGTGTTGTTTGGGCAACAGGTAACACTGGCATTGCTGCCGGTCACGATCAAAGATGTCGATCAACCATCCCCCGCAGAATTGTCACAGACGATAGTATTTGTCCTGCGGCCGAAACACCCCGCGAAATTTCTGGATTTGATGAAACATTTTTTTGCCGCTGATATCGAAGTTGCATCAATGAATTACGATCATTGGACGGTAAATCGATTTGAATTGAAATCGGGGGCTACGGTGCACTACTCGATAGCCGGCGGGCTTGTGGTGTGTGCTTTGGATCGACGTCCGATACTGCGATGCCTTGACGCGTTGAGGGACCCTGCAACCTCACTCGCTCAAAATTCCGATTACCTGGCAGTTGAGGGTGAATTAACGGATAATCCGGCTCCGCAAGTATATGGGTACGCAAACCTGGCAAAATTTTTGGAGCTGGCTTGGGATCTGGCGTCAGAAAAGGCAGCGGATCGCCCCGAGTTTGATCTGCTTGAAAAGCAATTTGGCCGGATGGGAGGGTTTTATGCCGCCGGCTACGCGCTCTATGAGAACGGCGGCCCGGTGCAGCAAAGCAAGCTGGTATTCATGGTTGACCGGACTGCAGTGGAGCCGCATTTAGAGCGGGTATTGAATATCAGGCCGGAAACCGCGGACATTCTCACATTATTACCGCAGAATACCCTCGGGTTTACCTGGCAAAACACGTTCGATCTGGAACTTTATTACAACAGTTTGCTGGAATCGGAAGATCCTAAATTACCAAATATCGCATCCGTCAACCCCATCGTGCAGGACAAGCTTGGGGTTTCGTTTGAGGAACTGGCAGACGCTTTTGGTCCCCAATGGGGAATGGCTTTGCAAGATATTAAAACCGGTGGTTTCTTTCCGATCCCGGAGCTTGGAATTTTTATTCAAAACACGCGGCCCGAGATTATGGAGCAGATTATCCAACGAGCCGCCGCCACAGGCAACATGGCGCCTTTAACTGAAAACTATGGGGCACACCAGATATCTTATCTGCCGTTGCCATTCGGCAGCGACCTGAGCCCCGCTTATGCCTATCTTAATGGCTATTGCATACTGGCGGTCAACCCCAAAATAATTAAAACCTATATCGATGCCTTCACCAGCGGGCAAAACATTACCGGCAGTGAGGCATTCATGGCCGTCGATAAGGGATTGTCCGATCAAAACAACCAGCTGGCATACATCAAGTTTGACCGATTATTGGACAGGATTCCCGAAATCATCCAATGGGGCGGTTCGATGGCGGCGATGGCTCAGCCCGATAAGGCCGGCCAAATCGCACCCGTTGCCGACCAGGTAATCAACCCACTGATAGACGGGCTGAAAATGTACAAAACCATTGGTTGCCGAACCTTTTTCGCAGAGGCCAAAGTCGAAAGCCAGATGTATTTGGACGTTGATTATTGATTCTTTTTCTCAGCCCGGATGTTGATTAAATTGCCGGCAAACATCACGCCGCCACCGGCCAGGACCAGCCAATCCAACGGTTCGTGGTAGAATATCGCACCCACCACGGCGATGAGGGGCAAGCGCAAGAAGTCCAACGGTACGACCACGATGGCATCCGCAATTGCCAGGGCCCTTGCCATGCAGTAATGTCCGCTCAGGGCGGCGACCCCGACCACGATAATCCACGGCCACATCGCCATGGACGGTGCCGTCCAATCAAAGATCGAGGTAGCCAGACCCAGGGGCAGCTGTATAAGGGTCATGTAAAAAAGTATGGTCAGCGGTGTGTCAACCTGTGCCAGCTTTCGGGTAAGGGTGTGTGACAGGGCATACCCCAGGGCACCCCCCAGAACAGCCAACGAAGCGGGATTTACGACGGCCAGACCCGGACGTAGAATCAGAACGACACCCATCAAACCCAGGGCAACGGCAGCGACCCTTGGCCGGGTGATCCGCTCGCTGAGCAATACGGTGGCCAATACGGCTGTCCATACCGGCACCGTGAACTCCAGGGCGAAAACCTCAGCCAGGGGTATAAAGGCAATGCCATAAAACCATCCGAACTGGCCGCCAAAATGGGCGAAGTTTCGCAGGACATGAATTTTGATGAGTTTTGTGAAGATCTGCCGCCAGTTGCTGCGTCCCAAAAAAAAGCCGATAATCAGCAAACCTACCAGACTGCGGAAAAAAAGAATTTGAAAGGTGGATAACTGGCCGGAGAGTTCCCGGCCGCCAATTGCCATGCCCGCAAAAGACGCCAACGTTCCGGACATCCACAGGGCAGCGATTACAGCATGATTACGACCCGTTTTTGTTTGCAAGTTAAGCCTTACCCAACCCGGCGAAGCCGGAATTGAATATTGAAGATTGATCCGCCGAAGGCGGAATGGATTCGCTTCAGGCTTGGGGCTTCGCTCTTCGAGCTACGACCCCACAGGTCGCCTTCGGCTACAACCCGATACGTCGCTCTGTCATATTAAATTAAATCAAAAGACTGAATTCCAAGAAAATCGAAACAAACGCGGCAAAGCCGATAATAATTGCTGTTGACTTCTTCATGTGGTGTTTCTTTTCGCCGTTGGTCACCAAGTTCTCCGACAGCGCCGCCAACCGGTGTTTGAGATTGGTGTTGTCCATATAGAAATCTATAACCAGTACCCCAATACTCCAGTACTCCGGTTCCTTCACGGCTGATAACCTGGGCTATTCTCCCCGGGCGAAATAAAACTAATCGCGATGGGTTCAGACGCCTAATTCCTATGATTGTCAATCAGAGAATAGGTGTTGCCGTAGACCGTCGATCGAACCTCTTCATATTCCAGGAAATCATGGGGAAAACCCAGTTCGATTTGACTGACGTCGTCGAGCGCCGCAAGTTGTGGGGCCGCCAGCTCAAATTCCAGGCATTTTAAATTGTCGAGCAGCTGCGCCTGGGAGCGGGCCCCGATGATGGGGATCAAAACACCCCGATCGGTTTGCTCCAGTAGCCACCGCAGGGCCACCTGGGAAGGCGGGCGGTCGATCTCAGCGGCAACCTGCTGGACTTTGGCCGCGATGGCAAGATTTTTGTCATTTAACATCATTTTGCCGAAGGGGTCTTCCGGCCCATACCGTTTGGGGTCGCTGCTTTCCCGATTGTATTTGCCGGTCAAGACCCCGCCGCCTAACGGCGCCCAGGGGGTGACCCCGATGTCCATGGCCTTGGCCATGGGCAATAAGTCGCGCTCCGGAGTGCGATCCAGCAGGTTGTACTTGATTTGCAGACCAACGAAAGAAGACCAGCCCCTTAGTCCGGCCAGAGTATTGGCCTGGGAAACGATCCAGGCCGGCGCGTCCGAGATCCCCACATAAAATACCTTGCCGGCCCTGACCAGATCGTCCAGGGCCCGCATAAACTCTGACACCGGTGTCATGGGATCCCAGGCGTGTACCCAGAGCAGATCGATATAGTCGGTTCCCAATCTTTTTAAGCTGGCTTCCACCGACTGCACCAGATTTTTGCGATGATTGCCGGACGAATTCGGATCGTCCGGATCCATCGATAACGTGTATTTGGTAGCCAGAACGAATTTTTCCCGCTCCGGGCGAATAAATTCACCCACATACTTTTCACTGGTGCCGTTGGTGTACTTGTTGGCCGTATCGATAAAGGTACCGCCCGCTTCAGCAAAAGCGTCAAATATTCTTTTGCTTTCTTCCTTATCGGCCCCAAAACCCCATTCCTCACCAAAAGTCATGGTCCCAAGGCACAATTCTGAAACACGTAAGCCACTTTTTCCTAACAGTTTGTATCGCATTGGAGTATTCCTTTATATCCATTATTCCACTCGCTGTCTAAGGCGAGCTCCACATTTAAAGCTTGAATTCTATAAAAATGTTCCCGGCAACGGCCCTTTAAACGATCCGTTATCCTCAAGTTTAAACTGTGGACGACTTATTAAATATCAAGGTCCGCCTGATTTTTTCTTGTTAAACCATTGCAGCAAAAGGCCAAACAGTTACCTTGCCCGCATCAATCAACCGGCGGCATCCAGAATATTGCGCACCTTCACTGCCAGATCATGGAGAAGAATCGGTTTTATGAGAAAAGATTTGATTCCGATGGATATGGCTTTTCCCTCATCGATCGTGTCACTGAATCCGGTGCATAGGATAATCGGCAGACCGGGCCTGATGCTCAAAATATCGCGCGCCAGATCGGCGCCATTGAGCTCCGGCATTGCCATGTCCGTAATAACCAGATCGAATTTTTCAGGGTTGTCGACAAAAATGTCCCGCAGCCGGGGAGAAGATGTGGTTGCCGTCACCTGATAGCCTAGCTTTTTCAACAAACGCGTTTGCATGTGTACGATTGATTCCTCGTCGTCAACTAAAAGGATATGTTCATGGCCGCCCGGTATTTTCTGAGGGTTTGCCGTCTCTCGCTTGACAGTGTCCGCGGTTTCAAAACATGGCAGATAGATGTTAAATCGGGTGCCACGGCCGACCTCGCTGTATACCGATATGTGACCCTGATGGCTCTTGACGATGCCGTGGACGACTGCCAGCCCCAATCCGGTGCCTTCTCCCGTATTTTTAGTAGTGAAATAAGGCTCGAAAATTCGTTTGGCCGTTACCGGGTCCATACCATGGCCGGTGTCGCTGATGGACAGTTGCAGGTAGGCCCCGGGATCTATATCCAGGCTGCCGACTTTTTGATCTTCCGGACTGATTTCAACTGACGACAAGGCGACTTTAAAGTCACCGCCATCTCGGCGCATGGCATGGTAGGCATTGGTGCCGAGATTCATAATTATCTGGTGCATCTGCGTCGGGTCGGCCAGCACAGAGCCCGTTGCCTCAATATCCGCCTGAATTTCGATGGATTTAGGGATCGTGGAACGCAACAATTTCAATGCTTCCCTGACAATCAAATGCAATTTTACCGGAATTAATTCGTGCTCTGTCTGGCGGCTTAAAGTAAGGATTTGTTTGACGAGATCCTTGGCCCGATAAGCGGCATTGATAACCTCTCCAAGCGAGCCGGCCTCCGAACTGTCATCGGCAAATCCTGCTCGAAGCATTTCGGAATAACCCAGAATCGGTGTAAGCAGATTGTTGAAATCGTGAGCAATACCGCCTGCCAAGGTCCCGATGGCCTCAAGTTTCTGGGCCTGCTGCAGCTGTGCTTCAATTTTTTTGCGTTCAGATATATCCCGATCTATCCCGCGGTATCCCTGAAATTGTCCATTTTTATCAAAGGCTGGTACGCCACTCGATTCCAGGACCACCAAATCGCCGTCCTTATGTCGGTTTACATTTTCAAGATTGGAAAACGGCTGCCGGGCGGCCTTAAGCGCCTGGAAGATTTCGGCTACCCTTGCCCCCTCGGACGCGGGCATCAGATCAAACGGGGTTTTACCGACAATTTCATCCGGTGTGTATCCCAGTAGATTCATGATTTGGGAGCTACCGTAAGTATAGTTGTCATTTTCGTCAATTTCCCAGATCCAATCGCTGGAGTTGGCCGCCAATGCTTGAAAGCGTTCCTGGCTTTCGCGCAGATCGGCTTCAATCTCAATCCGCCTTGTCATGTCGCGTTTCAATTTTTTATTTACTTCCCGCAAGTCGAGAGTCTTTTTGAATATCTGCCAGCGCAGAAAAAAATTAATCCCGACGAAGAGAAAGAATAGCAAGAGAAGTATTCCCAGGACCCACAGCACCCAGAACGGTATGACCTCTTGCACATTTTCACCACCGATGGCCATATTAATGGACCGGTGATAGATCGATCCGGGATCCCGTTTCAGCTCCGCCAGATTTTTATCAATGGATTCAATAATTCTCTGGGTCCTGGGGTTGTCCCGGTTAAGGGCAAAATGAATTTTTACCGGCGCAAATACAATACCGCTTTTTTCAAGCCCTAATGATTCGGCGTAGAGAGCGCCGGTCAGACGATTAACGACGGCGGCTTCAGCGTCTTCGGTCCGGACGGCTTGCATTGCCTCTAGGTATGATCCGGTGGCTAACAGTTCTATCTCCAGATTGAATTTTTCACTGAGAACTACCAATCCCTCGGGCCCCGTTGTATAGATACCCCTATTTACGGATGCGATGCGTTTATTTTTGAGATCCAGCAGGGAGTTGATTGATGATCCGGGCATCACATAGACTTCGGCCCAGTTATTAAAAACCGACGTTTTGTTAAAGGCGTATTGTTTAGCCCTTTCTTTCGAGTAGGCCATGGACAGCAGGATATCGATCGTGCCACGTGACAATTCGGCGCGCAATTCCGCCCAGGTATCATGGACATACTCGAGCGTCCAGTCCTCTTTGCCTGCCACATAATTGATAACGTCTACGAAAATGCCGGCGGGTTTGCCGGTTTCATCCATATAGCACATGGGCTTATTGTCAATGATTCCGATCTTGATGGCCTTCGTGGTGTCGGCATGAACCGGCAAGGGAGGGTAAGCGGACAGTGACAAAAACAAATATAAAGTATAAAGGAACTGGCGATGATTTGTAGCAGTAAGGTATGACACTAGAAATTAATCCCTCTACTTTTTGGCTTCGAATCGCTCAGGGACCGAACCTTCATCGGTATTTAAGTATACCCAGTTGGCTGAGAACCGGTGAATCAGCTCCTGCCAAATTTCGGAGGATTTTTTGTCGAATAATGTCGCAGCATCGGCATTCAAGACATGCCAGTCGCCCCGGTCGCGCTCGGAGTCGAGCTGCCCGGGCGCCCAGCCCGCATAACCGGCATAGATTCTAAACTTCTCACCCGTGTTGTTGCTTTTAACCAACCGCTTAAGCTCCTGGCGGCTCGAACTGATGTAGACATCGCCGAATACGGGGATTGATTTCTCGGGCGCCACAGCCGATTATAAAAGCAGCAGAACCCGGTTTGTCTCTACTGGACCACCGAGGTACAAATTCTCTTCACGCTGCTCCAACTCCTTGATTTCCGGCATTACCGTTGAAAGCTTCACATTCAAAGGGCGGTTGATTACCAGACCCGAAGCGCCGTCGCGGTTGTATCGAATTAGAAGAATTACCGTCTGGTAAAAATTAGGATCATTGAGCTTCCGGCTGGCCACCAGGAATCTTCCCTGGGCCAGATTTTTTTCTGACTCAAACTCGCCTGACTTCGGCAGTGAAATGAGCGCTTTCTCACCGGCTACGGAGTTCTTTTTGAAGTCGGTCGGCTTACCTGAAGATGTATTCGCCAGGAGCAGGATCGCCAGAATCAGGATGACAACGCCGCAAAGGGGTGCCGGAAGGTTTGGGAATTCAACATCTCGGCGAGCGTCGGATTTCAATTGTGCTGCCCTCCTTTGTATATCAATTGAAAGTTAATCGTTTTCAGTTATTTGTGAACCAATCGGAATTTCTTTTTTTTGATCGGCATCGATGCGAGGATTTTTAAATCCCGCCTTCAGAACCCGGCGCCCGGACCATCAACACCGGAATGCTGGATGAGCGCAGGACTTTGTCGGCAATGCTGCCCCGGACCCAACGGTTAACACCGGAACGGCCGTGGGTGGCGATCAGGATCAAATCGAATTCATTGATTTCAGAGTAATCCGCCAGGCTGTCCGCCACATTGCCGATCAGAACCTCTGAATACAACTCAGCATTGCCGTGTGCCAGCCGGTTCACGATCTGATCGAGGTAATCACGGGCAATCTTTTCGCCGGCGGTCTCTCTTTCTTTCATGACTTCCGGGCTTATGGGATAGTCACCGCTATAGAAGGTGGCCGCCGGCTCGACCACCCGCACAAACACGATATGCTTCACCTGGCATCCCTCAATAAACGCCGTCACATGCGGGAGAACACATTCGGCCAGCTCAGAACCATCCAATGGGACCATGATTTTCTTATACATTTTATTTGCCCTCCTTTTTCTCTTTGTTCATGGCTTTTCCAACAGTTTGACCGGAGTCCGCGAAACCGGCGGCGGCCATATGGAGCTCTGATATAGAAAGGATCACAGTCTGAAAAGGTTCATATCTGCATAGTACCCCAATTTAGCGAAAAATAGTCAATTAGATGTTATTGGTTATTTGTTAATCGTTATTGGAGATGGCTGGGAATTCGATTTTTATATCATCAGTAATATTATAAAAATCGATCTGGTTCCTTTCAAGCGAATAACATATAACTGATAACGAATAACTCTCAAATGGTTTTTACTCCATTGAGAAAGTAGTACCTTATTTGCGGGAGTTGGAGTGATCGGCTGAACACCGGCTCGACAGGTGAAGGCGCGTAGCATAGAGAATCGACATAGAGGACGTATCCCGGGTGCGAAGATCAGCTTCAATCAGAGTATATCACATCTTATTTACCGTGCGTTCGAATGTCAATAGACATCAATCTATCCGGATGACAATATTACCGAGATGCTGAGCGCTTTGAAGATATTCATAGGCTTTTTTGGCCTGGTCAAAATTGAAAATGCGATCAATTACGGGGTGGATCTGATTTTGCTCCAGGGCGGCGTGGAATTGTCGCTGCATATCAGCGCTTCCCACATAAATACCTTTTACGGTCAGGCTTTTTCTAAGAATCGGCAATGGATTCACCTGCCCCTCAAAACCGGTCAACACACCGACCAGGCTGATGCGGCCGCTGATTCTAGCTGCTTCCATCGATCTGGCAAGCGTTCCGCCGCCGCCGAGTTCCAGAATCAAATCCGCCCCGATGCCGGCGGTTTTCTCCAGGACAGCCGTTTCCCAGTTCGGCGTTTCGCGGTAGTTGATCAACTCGTCAGCGCCCATTCGGCGAGCTTTATCAAGTTTATCATCAGTGCTAGAAATCAGGATGGTGCGTGCGCCGATTACTATTGCCAATTGCAAAGCATATAAAGCCACCCCACCGGTTCCCATGATAACAACGGATTGGCCCGATATCAATTCACCCTGAACAACCAGGGCGTTCCAGGCCGTTAACCCGGCACAGGGCAGGGTTGATGCTTCTTCATAGGAAAGGTGATCGGGAAATTTCAAAAAACTGTCAGCGGCATCATATACGCGCTGGGCCAGCATACCGTCGGTCGGTGCCCCACCCCGGGCGGTGGAGAATTTGACGGCATCGATGTCACCGCTGTGCCAGAGCGGAAAGAAAAGTCCCACCACACGATCACCGACTTTTAAATTCTTCACCTCGCTGCCGACTTCTTCGACTTGACCGGCACCATCGGACAAGGGAACCAGTTCCTGCTTCACGCCGCCTTGGGCAATGATCAGGTCCCGGTAGTTCAAAGACACAGCGCGCACCCGCACACTCACCTCATCAGGTTTCAACTGTTTCGAATCCATTTCCCGGACATTCAGCGCCTCGAATCCCCTGGTACCTGGCTTTAGGATATACTTTTTCATTTTTGTCTCCCTAATTAATCCGCCCTATAAACCCAAGTTATCAAGAAAATATGTACTGCTCGCTTAAAACGCAAGAAAATTTCAGAATTGAAATCCGACGGATTATTTATATTATGCTGCGCATTTATCAATTAGGATCTAAAGGATTCTGTCCATTACAATTGATAGAGCGCCCTGTCGGGGCGTAGCCGAAGGCGAAGCCTGAAGCGAATCCATAAATCCGCAATCGCAGTCTAAAACACCAAATTTAAATCGTGAAGTCAGAGGAATAAAAACAAGATAAATTTGTAAAAGGAGATTTACCCGCGCATAATCAGCCAAACGCCGAAGATGAGGACGCCGACTCCCAACAGGCGAGGTAAATCCAGGGGACGTATCGCCGCGCCCAAAATCCCGAAATGGTCCAGCAGGGCGATGGTAATAAACTGAGAGGCGACGATGATGGTAAACGCCTTGGACAGGCCCAACCGGGGGACGGTGTAGCCGATCGCCGCCACAATCACCAGACCGAACACGCCGGCACTCAATGCATACCAGGGCACAGCCTGCCATGACCGCAGATTCCCGCCGCGCGACGCCAGCATAACGATTCCGGCCAATAGGCCGCCGCTGGCGTAAGTGATGAAAACACTCTCCCGGGTACCGAGGCCCTTGTCGATCAATCCCATAAACTGTCCCTGCAATGCGACCGTCACACCGCCGATGACCGCAATGATGATGAGTGACACGTAGCTACTCATTTTGACTGCCCTCTTCCTCTTCCCGCGAGCGGGCGGACTTTAAGCTGCCGACCAGGGGCAGCAAATCTTTGAAGGCCACCCCGTATATTTCCCAGATGGTAACAAAAAGCGCGGCCACGATCGGCCCGATGATCATACCCATGACGCCGAACATGACAATGCCGCCCAGCGTGCCGAAGAAGATCATCAGTTCGTGCATCTGGGTGTCCTTGCCGACCAGAATCGGACGCAGCAGATTATCGATGCTGCCGACCACCACCGCGCAGAAAATGCCCAGGCCGCCGGCTTTCAGATAACTTCCGCCGGCCGCCAAAATGATGACCGCCGGTCCCCAGACCAGGGCGGTGCCGATGCCCGGTATGATTGAGAGCACGGCCATAATGGTGCCCCAGAACACGGCACTGGGAATGCCCACTACCCAGAAAGCAAAGCCGGCCAAGGTGCCCTGCAGGATGCCGATGACGGCCGTACCTTTCAGGGTGGCCCGGGTGACGGACGTAAATTTTTCCAGCATGCGCTGTTCGTCTTGATCCTGCAGGGGCAAATAGTACAGGATTCTATCCAGCAGCTTGTCGCCGTCCATCAAGAAAAAAAACATCGTGTACAACATGGCAAAAGCCATGAACAGTATATTGACTGCACCCATGGCGCCCGCGGAAAGATTGCTGATCAGAAATTGGCTGATGGTTCCAATCAACTCGCCGGCCTTGCGCCAGATATGATCGCTGTAAGGGACCAACTCATCATAAAATGGCAGCGTGCTTAGCAGTTTGTGGAATTCACCGGGCTGAGAGATTTGCTCCTGGATCCAGGGTGTGACGGCCTGGCCGACTTTGATGGCCTGGGTCGTGACGATTCCCATAAGGATTCCGAGGGGCACAATCACGACAATCAAGATTAGAAGTAGCGTGCTCAAGGATGCCGGCACGCGACGGCCGCCAAACCATATTTCAAAGCGCTTATACAGAGGCCGCGCCAACGCCGAAAAGATTCCGGCCAGAAAAATCGCCATTAAAAATGAACGAATCATGGACAAAAAAACAGCTGAAATAAAAATAGCCAGCAAAAGAAGGGCGGACTTGTTAACCGTATCGCGGTTCATGGGATGGAATCCTTAGGCGCTTAGGGACGTCATATAGACAATTTATTGTCGATGTCAATTGAATCATTGTATTTCAAAAGGGACAAATGATCTAAAATTCAAAATGACTAAAATGATCTAAAATTGTGGAATTCTATTTTTTAAAAAAGACAGCATACCTTAATTTTAGTCATTTTAGTCATTGGTCAGTTATACCTGCGCTGTTATACTGCCCCGCAGGGACCACTTTTTCCGGACGCAGTCTCTGGAAAAGCTTAGGCCCTTAGCTGCGTTTTTCTGACAACATGTTGTAAGAAACTGAAGGTTTCAGGTGGCGGTGTTCAGATGTCAGGACTTAAAACCTCCTATCCCTGACACCCGAAACCTGACACCTGAAACCAAAATCTGATGAACTTCGCATAGGCTGCCTCGATGTGGCCATTTTTTCCGAGCCTAGTCTTGGAAAAACATTAGTCCCTATCTTCCGATATTTTTATCAAAATGTTTTCCAACTTGTCCAATTCACGGCCATAGGCGGCCCAATTCCCCTGGCGCAGATATTCCCGGGCATTGTTGTAGTATATCAGGGCTTGTTTTGCGAGATCGGAGATCTCGCCGGATTCGGGCAGTTCAGGGGGACCGTCGTCTTCTGAGACTGCCGCGGCGCCAAGTACCCGACGCAAGGCCTGTTCCAGTTTCTCCTCCATGGCAACCCGGCTGCCGAGGGCCACAATTATTCGTTTCAATTCCGGTAAAGCCGCCGTCGTGGTAATCCCGGTCCGGGCCGGTCGCGCAGCCTGTTGCTGCTGCTGCGTTTGCCTGCCTTGCGGCGCCGGCGCGGCCTGGGGCTCAGGCTGCTGCTCCTGCTCGGCCTCCAGGTAAATCGGTTCGACATAGATAAAGGATTCGCCCACCGGTATTGCCAAAAGGTTGCCCCGGATGACCCGCGAACCGCGCTGACCCCAGAGGCTGAGTTCACGGGAGATTTCCGTCTGTTGATCAATGCGGGCCTCGATCTGCATAGGACCGTACGCCAGTTTATCTTTGGAAAGCTTATAAACCAGCAGGCTGCCGTAGTGGGGCAGATCGCTGCGGGCCGCCAGCCAACCGATCATGTTGTCCTTTTTGGAGGGGGTATAGGGCAGCATCAAGAGAAACTCCTCCTTGGCCTCATCCGGCAGCTTGATGATGATGTAGTAAGGCTTCATCATCTGCCGATTGTCGCCATATATTTCATCCGGCGGCTCCCAGAGATCTTCCTGGTTGTAGAATACCTGGACGTCCTGCATGTGGTATTTGGCAAAGGTCTGCACCTGGATTTCAAACAGATCGTTGGGGTAGCGCAGGTGCTTTTTCAGATCGGCGGGCATTGCATCAAGAGGTTTGAAAAGGGCCGGATACACTTTTGCGTAGGTTTTGAGGATGGGATCCCGGGTGTCGATCATATAGTAGGTAACGTGGCCGTCATAGGCATCGATGACCACCTTGACCGAATTTCGAATATAGTTGAGCTCTTTTTTGCGGAACGGCGTGCGGGATCGTTTGGAATACGGATACATGTTGGAGGCCGTGTAGGCGTCCTGGATCCAGAAGAGCCGGCCGCCGGAGACCACCATATACGGATCGGTATCATAGGCCAAAAACGGGGCGATGGCAATCACCCGGTTTCTGATGCGGCGGTTGAACATGATCCGGCTGTCCGGGGTCAGGTAGGTCGTAAACAGTATTTGAGGATCCTGAAACTCGATGGCAAACAGCAATCTTCGCATAAAAGAGCTGATCGGCACGCCGCCCTGGCCCTGGTAGTTGGCATACACGTTTTTGTCGCCCTTGGGGTAGTCAAACTCCTGGGCGCTGGTCTGCACCAGGATATATTCAGTTGTTTTTTCGCCGAAATAGATTTCCGGCCGGTCTATTTTCAGATCGATATCCAGGGCGGGAGGAACGTCTTTGATCATGAGTTCCGGCAATCCTTCGGCGGTGACCTCATTCACCGGGCTCATGGCCAGACCGTAGCCGTGGGTGTAGATCAGGTGCCGGTTGACCCAGGTCTGGGCCTGGGGCGGGAGTTGATCCACCACCAATTCCCGGGCGGCCAGCATGACCTGCCGGTATTGATTGCCGATCCGGTATCGATCAACATCCACATTGTTAAAGTCGTAATAAAGCCGTATGGACTGAATCTGGCGGTAGGTCTGGAGCAATGGCCGCTCATCCCACACCCGGATGTTCTGAATGGTCGCGTCATGGTTTTTGATTTCGTCGGCAGTCAGATTGTCATTGACCTCGAAGTCGACTTCTTTGATGTTGTTAAGGTTGTATGCCCTCCGGGTAAAATCGATATTATGGGCGATGTAGGGTGATTCTTTGGCCAGCTCGTTGGGTTTGACCACGAATTGCTGAACCAGGATCGGCAGTCCGGCGGCAAACACGGCGATGGCGCTGCCCCATATGCCGGCGCCGATCAACAGCAGTTTAATTTTCAGTTTGAAGGCATTGTAGATCACAAACAGGCACAACAGAAAGGACAGGGCCGTCAAGAGCCTGTAGGCAAGGACCTTGATGTTGACGTCCGTGTAGCTGGCGCCGAAAGCCGGGCCCTGGGTGGAGTAGAGCACACCGTAGGCTTTTAAATGATAGCCCCAGGCAACTAGAAGAATCAGGATCCCGGCCAGCACCAGCAGATGTTTGCCGACGCTGTCGGCGACCTTGACTTTGGGAAGCGAGACCGGCCGGTCTTCGGCCACCACCAGCTCACCGATAATCTGGATGCCGCCGTCTATCACGTACCAAATCACGGTCACCAGGGCGGCAAAAAGCAGGATTATCAACAATTGCTCCCGGATAAACAGGTAAAAGGGCAGCGAAAAGACATAGAAACCGATGTCCTTGCCGAACACGGGATCCGTGCTGCCGAAGGGGTGCTGGTTTAAATAGCTGAGTACCATATTCCACTGTACAGACCCTTTGGAGGCCACGATAAAACTGACAACCAGGATGGCGGCCAGGATCATGGTGTTCAGCGACTTGGCGGAAACCGGCATGCCGGCGATTTCGGTTATTTTCTGCTCGCCTCCGGCATTCAAGCGCTGAGCCAAGTAGAGATTGGCTGACAGGGTGACAATGATCAGAAACCAGATCACTGCGGCAACGCCGTATTTGCCCAGTGCCATGGTCCAGAACACCGGCGCGAAGTTCAGATTCACGAACCACAACCAGTTGGGATATATGGAAATAATGATTCCCACCACGGTCAATACCAGAATCGCCAAAATCCCCAATAGGATCGTTGATTTTTTGATGTTCATAAGTTCAGGCCCCGCATTTATGGATTTGTAAAAGAATATTCAGTGAGGGGGGATGATAGTGCTTAATAGTAATAAAAGCAAGTATCTGTTGATAGAAAATCAGTAAATGGCGGCCAGTGGCAGAATTTGCTATTCCGCATAAATGAAAACAGGGTCAATGGATCACTGTTGGTGATGTGAGCTGTTTGGGAAACAAAACTGAATTGTAAAGCTTTCGCGCCAAGATACCGGTTATCGGATCCAGGTTTCCGGTGGCAGCTAATACCGGATCCACAATCCCATTGTGAAATTTGATCGAATGACCCAAGATGAATGTCTAATGTCGAATTGTGAATTTCTCTTCGTTTCTGCTTTTTCCAAAATTAAACTAAAAAGAATTCCTTAATTCGGCATTCGACATTCGACATTCATAATTTTCAGGCTAGATGATCCTGGATAAATTTCAGAGTTTCCCGAGCAATCAGCTCTTTGTCGTAATCAAGAGTGGCCACATGATAAGAATTTTCCAACCACAGTAGGCGTTTGTCTTCAGCCCCGATGTTATCAATGATAAAGGGTGCATTGTCGGGTACCACGACGTGATCGTCGCGCGATTGGATCACGAGGACCGGACACGTAATCCGGGGCAGCAGTTCGCGCGTGACGCTCATCAGGGCGTAAATTTGGCGGACGGCCGGCACCGGCACATCCTCATAGGCCAATTCGGAAACGCCGGGCTTTTTAATGTCGCCGCCCACACCGGGAACGGTGGCTGGCGCTGCGTCCATAAACGCCAAGCCGGCCAGATCCGGGTTGTTGACAAACGCAGCGCCGTTGATCGGGACGACTCCTCGGATGACATCCGGGTTCATGGCCGCCATATAAAGGGTCAGAGTTCCCCCCATGGAAAGGCCGGTCATAAAAATCTTAGAGCATCGCTCCTGTGGGGTTTGCAGCCCTGCTTCGACACTTCTGATCCAGTCTTCAGCCGAGGACCGGGCCATGTCCTCCACCGAAGTACCGTGTCCCTTCAGCCGGGGACCGGCGACGGTCAACCCGCCCTCTACGGCTAAGAATTCCCCTAAATAGCGCATGCTTTGCGGGCTCCCGGTAAATCCGTGGGAAACCAGGCACCCGACATCATTTCCCTCGAAAAAAAACGGCTCGGCTCCTACCATGACGTTGGTTTCAGGCATTTATACAGTCTCCTTTCGTTGTTTTTCCGCTGAAGCGATTTGAGATGATAGGATCACGGGCTGCGATTCCTAAATACGTCAGCATTATGTCTTAGAGATGTTTATGAGAAATTTTGCAGGCATTCCATTCGGATGCTGAATATAGGATCGGTGAAAATCTACCTGAGTGCGCTTGATTGTCACCAGATGGGAGGTTAGCAGTTTGCCGGGCAGAGTGCGCAAATCGCCAGAACACGAATTAATAAGGGGGTGATCGTGCGCCAGACGATCGGTAATTTCATCGGCACCTATTGCATTCCCGAAAAGTTGCTGTTATTGCTTGATGACCACGATTTTGATCCCACCGTATCGTATCTATGATTAAAGATATTGGCCCCGAATAAACGTCATATCAACCCGGCCGCCGCCATGATGTCCGGCACCTTTTCCTCCTTGCCGATGGCCATGATGTGCACACCGTCGCACATTTTCTCATCGTGGATGCGCTTGATCATGCGGCCGGCAATCTCGATGCCCTTGGCCAGGGCCTGACCCTTGGGGGCCGCGGCCATCTCATCGATCAAATCCTGAGGCACGAACACGCCGGCGATATTTTTGTTCATAAAGCGCGCCATGGGAGCCGAGGTCAGCAGGATGATGCCGGCCAGGATTTTGACCTTGAACTGGCGGGCATAATCCATGAATTCTTTGAAGCGCTCCAGATCGTAGACCGCCTGGGTTTGAATGAACTCGGCACCGGATTCGATCTTTTTTTCGAACTTGATCAGCTGGGGCTCGAGCGGATCAGCTTCCGGTGTAACAATGGCACCGGCACAGAAATCCACCCCACCGTCCAACTCGTTGCCGCCCAGATCTTTGCCTTTTTCCAGGGTGCGGACGGTCGCCAATAGCTGGCTGGAATCCAGATCAAAGACGCTTTTGGCCTGTTTGTGGTCACCCAGCATGACGGAGTCGCCGGTGAGGCACAGCACGTTTTGGACTCCCATATAAGAGGCAAACATCAGATCGGCCTGGAGCGCCAGGCGGTTGCGGTCGCGGCAGGTCATTTGCAAAATGACTTCACCTCCAAGTTCTTTGACCAGCAGACAGCCGCCCAGGGATGGGTAGCGCATGACCGAGCTTTGGTGATCGGTAACATTCATGGCATCCACTTTGTCTTTCAACAGTTCGATGTGGTGCTTGAACTTATCGAGATTGGTCCCTTTGGGCGGGGCCACTTCACTGGTGACGACAAATTTGCCTGATTCTAACGCTTCTTTGAATGGAGTCGGCATGGGTGCTTCCTTTCTTTTTATCGAGAACGCTCAACCTGGTTTACTTATCATATGCGATGCCAGCAAAATATGGAGTAATGGAGTATTGGAGAACTGGAGTATTGGGTGAAAAAAAGGATGGTTTCGATTTAATCCTTTTTTCATTACTCCAACACTCCATTACTCCAACACTTCACTACAAAATCACTCCATTTTTAATTTCCCCGGACTGGGTTCTCCCAGATGGTTGCGGGGTTTTTGATATTTTTTCATGGACTCCAGCCGCCCCAGTTCATCGAGACGGTTGTAAATCAGGGTCCAGACGCAGTCCTTGTCGACATCAATTTCGCACTTGCCGTGATTGGTGCCGCCACAGGGCCCGTTCACCAGACCCTTGTGACAGTTGGTCACCGGGCAGATGCCGCCGGTCTCCCCGATTATGCAGGTGCCGCACTGGGTGCAGACTTCATCGAAGGTGCCGAAGGCGGTTTCCTTGCCGATAAACAGGGTATCCAGGGCCGGCACCACCATTTTCTCCAGCTGCCGGGCGATGGTTTGAACGCCGAAAGCGCAGCTGGTGATCAGCAGGGTGTCGGACTGTTTGACCTGCTCGCCGAATTCATTGAGAAACTCGCGGGTCAGATTATCACAGGCCACCGGCACCACCGTGGTTCCGGTAATCAACTTGCCCTTTTCCGACAGCGCCTGCTTCAGGGCCCGGACTTCCGGTTCACCGCCGGTGCGCGTCAGGGTGGTGCACGTGCCGCAGCCGATGATGAAGATCCGGTTTAATCCCTGCAGCAGCCGCTCAATCTCCTCTTGTGATTTTTTTTGGGTGATCGATCGAATCATACGCCATTCTCCTCTTTTTCTAGATCACAGCGGAGGCAGCGCGTGGCCTCGCGGCGGCCCTCCTCCTCGGTGAATCCTTTTTCTACTTCACGAAAGTCAGCGATGCGTTGTCCGGCATCTTCGATTCCGACCTCGACCCGGGGTTGGTCTTCGGTGGTTTCCTGATCGAGCGCCAGTCCCACGGCCGTGTGCCGGGGGGACTTTTCATCCGGGATATAGACCGGGCTGTCGTCACCGGTCAGGTACTTGTTGATGGCGATGGCCGCGCGCCGGCCCGAAGCGATGGCGCGGATGACAAAAGTGGGACCGGCGGTGAAGTCGCCGCCGGCAAACACACCCGGCACATTGGTGGCCAGGGTATTGGTGTCCACCACCAGGGAGCCCCACAGCTCGCGCTCCAGCTGGCTGTCGGCGTCCAGAAATGACATGTCGGCCGCCTGGCCGATGGAAATGATCACGTTGTCGGCATCCACAAAGCGGGTGTCATCCAGATCACAGGTGGGATTGAAGCAGCCTTCGTCGTCAAAAACACAAACACAGCGGGTGAATTCGACGCCGGTGACGCGGCCGTCCTCATGGGTGATTCTGTTCGGTGATGCTTCGGAATTGATGACGATACCCTCGTCGATGGCCTCATCCACATCCTGTTCCCAGGCCGGCATTTCGTCTCTGGGCTCCAGGCAGAATAGGTGGGCGTCGTGGGCGCCGGAGCGCAGGGCGGTGCGCGCCACGTCCACGGCCACGTTGCCGCCGCCGATAATCACGGTTTTGCCGCTGAGCGGCACGTCCTGGCCCGCGCGGACTTGGCTTAGAAAATCAAGGCCGTAGTAAAGGCCTTCGAGATCCTCTTCCTCACCGGGAATACCAATGCGTTTGCTGGCCTGGGCCCCGGCCGCTATGAATACGGCGCTATAGCCTTCATTGAGCAGATCGCTAAATGTGTGTTTGGCGTCAATCGGTGAGTTGTAGCGGATCTCGACGCCGCAATTTCGAATGTACTCGATTTCTTCTTCAATCACCTGGCGCGGCAGCCGAAATTCGGGTACGGCGATGCCGAGCATGCCACCGGCGATGGGTTCGGCTTCGAAGACCGTGGTCTGATATCCCATTTTTGCCAGAAAATAGGCGCTGGTCAGGCCGGCCGGCCCGGCTCCCACGACGGCAACTTTTTCTTTGCGGGTCACCGGGAACGGATCGCGCTGGGCGCCGATATTTTCGAAATACCAGTCAGAGGCCAGGCGTTTGAGAGCCCGGATGGCAATGGGCTGATCAAGCTCGCCGCGCCGACACTTGTATTCGCAAGGATGGATGCAGATGCGGCCGCAGACGGCTGGAAATGGATTGCGTTCCCGGATGATTTCAACGGATTTTGCATAGTCGCCTTCAGCCACGGCGGCCACATAGTTGGGTACATCGATGCCGGCCGGACAGGCATGCTGGCAGGCCGAAATGACCATCGAGTCGCACACGGCCCCGGCGCAGCGGTGCTCTTTGATGTGATCTTCATATTCTTTGAGAAAGTATTGCAGGGTGGACAGGGCCGGCTTGGGGCAAGCCTGACCGAGCCCGCACAGGGAGGCATCGGTCAGGGTTTCACCCAGCTCGCGAATGGTTTCGATATCTTCCAGGTGTCCCTGACCGCGGGTAATGCGTGTCAGTATCTCCAGCATCTGGGTCGTGCCCAGACGGCAGGGCGCGCATTTGCCGCAGGATTCGGACTGGGTGAAGCTTAAGAAAAACCGGGCGATTTCAACCATGCAGTTGTTTTCATCCATCACCACCATGCCGCCCGACCCCATGATAGCGCCGACCCGCTGGACGGTATCGTAGTCGATTTCCAGGTTTAAGAACTGGGCCGGCACGCATCCGCCGGCGGGCCCGCCCATCTGAACGGCTTTAAAGGCCCGTCCCTTGGGAATACCGCCCCCGATGTCGTAGATAACGTCTTTGACGGTGGACCCGATGGGCACCTCCACCAGACCGGTATTGTTGACCTTGCCGGCCAGGGAGAAAATCTTGGTGCCCTTGCTGTCCGCGGTACCGACCTCGCCGTACCATTCGGCGCCGTTTTTGATGATCAGCGGAACATTGGCCCAGGTCTCCACATTGTTGATGTTGGTGGGCTTGCCGTCAATGCCCGCCTGGGCCGGAAAAGGCGGTCGGGCCCGCGGCATGCCGCGCTGGCCCTCGATCGAGGCCATCAGGGCGGTTTCTTCACCGCAAACAAACGCACCGGCGCCCAATCTGAGCGAGAGGTCGAAATTAAAGCCCGAGCCGAGGATGTTTTCGCCCAGCAGGCCCAGTTCATTGGCCTGATCGATGGCCAGGGTCAGGTGGTCGACCGCAATGGGATATTCTTCCCGCACGTAGATGTAGCCGTATTCGCTGCCCATGGCATAGGCGCCGAGCAGCATGCCTTCCAGGACGGCGTGGGGATCGCCCTCCAGTATGGCCCGATCCATAAAAGCGCCGGGATCGCCCTCGTCCGCGTTGCACACCACATATTTCGGCCGGCCTTCGGACTGGCGGGCAAATTTCCATTTGAGCCCGGTGGGGAAACCGGCGCCACCGCGGCCCCTGAGCTTGGCCGTCAGTACTTCTTCGATGACCTGTTCGGGTTTCATCTTCGACAGCGCTTTAACCAGGGCCTGGTAGCCGCCTGCGGCTATGTATTGTTCGATATTGGTGGGATCGATGCGGCCGCAGTTTGCCAGAACCCGGCGTTCCTGCTTGGCGTAAAACGGAATCTGGCTGCGGTAAAAAATCGGCTGAAAGGTCTTGGGCACGCGATAGGCCAGGCGCTCGATCAGCTGGTTTTGTTTCAATGTGCGGTTGACGATGTCAATAGCATCGTTGGGCTCAACTTCCTGGTATTGAACGCCCATCGGCTCGATGGCAATCACCGGCGCCTTGGCACAGAAACCGTGGCAGCCGGTGGCACGCACTTCGACCCGGCGCCCGAGGCCCTGGCTTTTGACCTCGTCGTTCAATGCCTCCAGGACGCCGGCCGCACCATAGGCGCGGCAGCCGGTCATGCACACGTGCACTTCGGCAATGCCTTCTTCTCGGCGGGATAAAATATTGTTGCGGAGCCACTCCAGCTGTCCGATGGATGCAAGCTTCTCCATTTTAGGCCACTCTCTCCCTTTGACTAGTTCGCTGTTATCCTATTTGTCTTAACTTCAACTCTCGTCTTGCCTGACCAAAATTGCGTTATAGACAAATGACTAAACTGATCTAAATTGCCTATAATGACTAAAATTAAGGAATCGCTTCAGGCTTGGGGCTTCGCTCTTCGAGCTACGACCCCACACGTCGCCTTCGGCTACGACTCGACAGGACGCTCTATCTCTTTAATATAATTGACAGGATACCTTCATTTTAGATCATTTTAGTTCATTTCGAATTTTAGCTCATTTCTTCTGATACTCTCCCAGGACACTGTTGACCTTGGTCGGGGAAAGCTTACCGAAATAATCACGGTTGATCATCATGGTTGGGGCCAGAAAGCAGGCGCCCAGACAAGCCACGGTTTCCAGGGTAAACTGGTAGTCCGGACTGGTTTCGCCCTCCTGCAGGTCCAGCTCCTTTTGCATGAGGCGCAGTATACTGCGGCCGCCTTTGACATGGCAGGCGGTGCCGCGGCAGACCCGGCACACATATTTACCCTTGGGTTTCAGCGAGAATCCGGAATAAAACGTGATGACCCCCTGAACCTGGGACGGGAACAGGTTCAGGGCCGCAGCAATCGGTTCAATCGTCTCCGGGGGGACGTAACCATAAGTTTCCTGCACTTCCTGCAGCAGCGGAATCAGCCCCCACTTTTCTTTTTGGTGCCGGTCAATGATCGCGTCGAGTTTGCCAAGATCGATTTCAGGTGGTTGCATGAAATTTTCCTTATTGGTGGTTCAGTATTGAATAGAGCAATAGCTTTAGTTAATTGGTATAAGGTGTAGGGTTTAAGGTGTAGGGTGTAGGGTTTAAGGTTTAATAAAGATACAAAACTCATTTCCCCTACACCCTAAACCCTATACCTTCCTTATACCCTATACCCTAAACCTTATACCTTAGACCCCCACTGACTTTCTCCTTATTTCCTATACTCCTGCAACCTGCCGATTTTATTCTATACTTTTTCAACTTTAACCGCACACGTCTTCCAGCCGGCAGCCTTGGGGGTCGTCAAATCGGACAGACTGAAAAGATTCATGGCTTCATTGCACTTTACCCCCGTGGGGATGAATATCTGGCCCGGGTTCAAGCCCGACTTGATTTGAATTGTGCGCGTCAACGTGCCGTGGGGCGACGTGACGCCGACGGTGTCGCCGCTTGCAAGATCAAAATCGGCAGCGTCCCGGGGTGACATTTCGATATCGCCGGCGAATGCAAATTCCCGGATCCGTTCCGAGGCTCCGGTGCGGGTGCCGCTTCCCAGTTGATAGCGCTGGGTGCCGACTATCGCCGTAAACGGATACTCGGGATCGGCCGGCTGCTCCTCCGGTGAAACCACCGGATAAAACGAAATCAGTTCATCGCCGCCTTTGGGATCGAACAGGGATTTGGTGCTGTTCACTTCAAGCCAGGCTTCGTGGCTGCCATTGAGCGACGCATACCAGGGTATCAGCCGCCGCATTTCTTTCCTGATATCTGCGATAGATCCCTGGGGCTTGCCGTCCCCCAGCCTGGCCGCCAGCAGGTCAAGAATCTGCCAATCCGCCATGGCTTTGCCGGGAGGCGGGACCACCGGTTCAAAGCACTGAATGCGTCCTTCCAGGTTGGTCAAGGACCCTTGTTTTTCACTGATGGCGGCCCCCGGTAGGACGACATCTGCAATTTCGGTCGTGGCGCTGTTGACAACATCCTGCACGACCAAAAAATCTAATTTTTGCAGCGCTCGCTGTACCCGTTTACTTTGCGGCAGTGCGCGCAGCGGATTTTCCCCCATGATATACAGGGCCTTCAGACTGCCTTTTTCAGCGGCTTCAATCATGCGCACCAGGTTAAGCCCGGCATCCGGGGACAGATTGATGTTCCAGTTTTTCTCCCATTTTTTGCGGGCAGTATCATCCCCCAGGGGTTGACGGCCTGGAAGCAGGTCGGGTGAAGCGCCCATATCCATGGCGCCGGCCTGGTTGTTTTCTTTGGCCAGGAAATAAATTCCCGCACCCACACTGCCTAAACTGCCGGTGATCAGAGACAGGTTGAGAATCGCACCCAGCGTGTGCATCGCGTTTTTTTGCTGCAGTATGCCGTGGCCGATGACAAAAGCGATTTTCTTGCCTTTTAGTAAATCTGCGGTGGCCTGGATGGAGTTCGTCGCCAGACCGGTGATGCCGCTGACTTTATTCAGGTCAAGGGATGACAGACCGTAGCGGAACAGGCTGAAACCCTCCGTGTAGCGATCGATGAAGGCGGGATCATAGGCTTCTTTTTTATGCAGCAGGGCGGCGATACCGTTGAGCAGTTCGAGGTCGGTGCAGGGTCGGATGGAGAGCCACCGGTCGGCAAAATTGCTCAATTCCGTTCGGCGGGGATCCACCACAATCAAGGGAATCCCCTGACGCGCCGCTCTTTTGAGATAATAACTGACCACCGGAACCGAATGATTGGGATCCGCCCCCAGGGTTAGAATTACTTCGGCCCGGTCCAGGTCGGCCAGGCGATTAACGCGATATCCGCCATCGGTTTTCTCATCGAACACCTTCAGCAGGGATTGGCCGAAGATGTAGCCGCCGTTGTCCACATTATTCGTGCCGATGCATTGGCGGGCCATTTTTTGGAAGAGATAATTTTCTTCATTAGTGCATTTGGAGGAACCCAGAAAGGCGATGCTCTGGGGGCCGTTTTCACTTTTTATGTCCGTCAAACGGCCGGCGACCAGCGCCAGGGCCTCTTCCCAGGACGCCGGGACCAGGGTTTCCTCAAGGTCGGCGTTGCTTTTGCGCAGCAAGGGGGCAACCAGGCGCTCGGTTGAATTCAAATAATCGTGGGCAAAGTGACCCCGCACGCACAGGGTTGCGCCATTGACGCTCTGGGGTAAATGCGCCGGATTGACATCGACAATGTGCTCGGCGGCGGCGCCCATGGCCAGGACGCAGCCCACGCCACAGAAACTGCAAATCGATTCCGATTCGAATTCCGGGCTTCCCACAAAGCGATTGTTTTTGGTGGACAGGGCGCCGGTCGGGCACAGGCTGACACAGGTGCCGCAGAAGGTGCAGCTGGATTGCTCCAGGCCCAGTTCATGGGCGGTGGCCGGTCGGGACCCAAATCCGCGCAGGTTGTAGTCGATGGCGCCGACCGCCACCAGCTCATGGTCGGCCCGGATGCACTTGCCGCACAGGATACATTTGCTGAGATCTCTGATAATAAACGGATTGGCCTGTTCGAGGGGCTTAAAATTGGGCATGTGGTAGAGATCGGTCTCGCCAACACCCAGATTGGCGGCCACCTGGCGCAGCTGGCAGCGGTTGCCTTTGCTGCACACGATGCAGGATTCGGGATGTTCGGCAATCATCAGCCGCGCGATGTTGCGGCGATGCTTGACGATGCGCTCCGATGCTGTCTGCAGAGCCATGTCCCGGGCGGCCGGGGTAACACAGGAGGCCATCAGACGTCCGGTGTTTTCATCTTCCACCAGACACATGCGGCAGGCGCCAAAGGGTTTGAGATCCGGATGATGACAGAGTTTGGGGATTTTAATGCCATTTTTTTCAGCAGCATCCAGAATGCTCGTTCCGGCCGGACAGGTAATTTTATGGCCGTCAATGGTCAAAGGGATGGTATCCACGGGATATTCTCCTTTGCTCTACAGTTTGAAAAATGTATTTTCAGAAGAGACGATAAATTCTTGAAAGGTCAATTTACAAGGAGTACTGGAGTGGTGGAGTATTGGAGTACTGGACGGGATCAAGAAATTCGGATTGTGATCATTTTTCATCCAATACTCCAACACTCCAACACTCCAATACTCCGGTCTATAATCGCTAAGATTTGGTGCGGACGGAAAAACATCATGCCTGCCTTCGGAGTTAGGGCTACTTGAGCTTCGCTGCATCCAGGTAAAGTTTTAGATTTTCCTCCGCTCCGATGGTGATGATGTGAACCCCTTGGCACAGATCTTTAAGTCCACTCACGATATCATTAAAAATCTCAATACTGGCTTTTTGCCGGTTGGGAGCCCGGGTCAGCTTCTGGATGATCCAATCCGGGACCATGCCGGATTTGATATGCCGGTTGAGAAACCGCGCCATGCCGGCAGTGCGCAAAATCATAACTTCGGCAATTACGGGGACGCCAAAGGTTTCCGCCTTTTTTAAAAACTTGGCAAACTGATCCACATCGAAAATCGGCGTTGTCAGGAAATACCCGGCGCCCATTTTGGTCATTTCCTCCATTTCCTTCAATTCCAGATCCGGAACATTCTTGCCCCAGGCGGATTCTACGCCGGAGCCCACCAGAAAGTCAGCCTTGGCGTCAAGTGAATCGCCCTCAACCGTTTCACCCTGCCGGATATGTTCCAGAACGGACTGCAGTTTGCCGGCATCGACATGAAAAAACATCATTTCCTGCAAGCTGTCCCCGGTGATGCGGTAGTCTTCGGTAAAGACCAGCAGATTGTCAATCCCGGCCCGGTGCGCCTCCACCAGATCTTTTTGCAGCTGCAGGCGGTTTTTGTCCCGGGTCGTTGTCTGGTAAATCGGCTCGAGCTGGTTGGCGTTCAACAGTTCGCAGGTCTTGATCGTGTCACCGACAATACCTTCAAATTCCACCTCGGATAAGGACACGCCATCCACGCGTCCGCGCACCTGGCTCAAACTGCGCACCAAATCTTCCGGCTCCTGATCCACCGGCGCCTGGACTTCCGAAGTGACCACAAATTTTTTCTTCTGCAAGGCTTCTTTAAGCTTCATAATCAACCCCCGATTAGAATGAATAATGGAATAATGAATAATGACTAATGAATGAATTCTATCTATTATTATTCCAGAATTAATAATGACCGAGCGAAGCGAGTTCCTCAATTATTCATTATTCAATATTCATTAGTCATTTGACTATCGCAGTTCCAGCAGCCGCGCCACCTCTTCCTTTAATTGCGGCAAAGGGAATGGCTTGGAGAAGCAGGCATCGGCGCCGTGCTCCTTCATTTTTTTGAATTTTTCCTCGTCCAGATAGGCCGATAAGACGATGATTTTGGTGTTTTGGGTTTCCGGATTTTCTTTGATTTTTTTGCACACTTCATATCCCTTGATGTCGGGCATCATAATATCGAGGATCAAAAGATGGGGTGCAAAATGATTGACCTGCAGACCGGCTTCAAAACCGTCTGAAGCTGAAATGACCTCATAATCGAACTCGTCTTCTTCCAGGGCCTGAACAATGGTCTCAACGATAATGGGATCATCATCCACCACCAGAATTTTTTGTCTGACCTCGACCGGCTCCGAATCGGGAACCGGGATGCCCTGCTTGTGCATAAACGCCAGCAAATCCGACCGGTTGATTCGACGGTGGCCGCCTACAGTCTTGTATGCTTTAATATGGCCTGATTCGACCCAGTTGATGATGGTTTTGGGAGACACATTGCAGAACTGACTGGCTTTAAAAACGGTGAGTACGTCCTCCATGATCGACTCCTTCTAAGTATTACAGTTATTATAGTTTTTATAGTTATTTTATTAAAAACGTTTTGTCAAGTGATTTTTTAGGTTCCCTAAAAAAATATTAAATAAATCAAAATTATAATATGTTATATAATATACTGGACAATTTAGAAAAAAACGAGATGTGTGATGATTACAGTTATTATAGTTATTTTGATAGAGTACGGAATTATTGATTAAGGTCGCACTGATGGAAATCAGACATATGTTGGGCAGATAACAGATAACACAAAGAAAAAAATTTTATAAAAAAGCTTCGTGCCTTCCGTCTCTATTTTTTTATAGGCCTCGACGATCCAGGGCGCTAGCTTATACGGAAAAATGCCTTGGTAGGTAATTTCCGGCGCTCCTGGGCCGCTTTCCATTTGTTGGGCCAGATGCCGACCTGTTTGCCGTTCTGCCATTGTACACCAAAACTTGTCATATAACCCGGACCCCACTTCAGATCATGGATCTCGCTGAAACGCTCAGGTTGCAAATCTCATTGGAATCCAGTCTGACAAATGCTATATACTAATCGTGTTCGTTCAACGGGTTGCCGGGCTAATAATTGGTAATTATTCGTAATTTTATGTTGGTCGGGAGCAAGTCATGACAGACGTTTCAACTCCCAATATGTATCCACTACGCAAATTAAACAGATCATGAAACATCAAAAAAAAATAATTCTCCTTTTGTCCGGTATATTTGCAATGTTAATGGTGGGCGCCTTTTTCTTTATTTTCAATCCTCTTGGATTGGGCCCGGAACCGAACTTGGTCCTATCCCAAGACTTTTTCAAGGCACCCGCCGAGGACCTAAACGAGCTGGAACTCCTTGTAGACGGGGATCTCGCCTTTCGACATATTTTTGCCGCCATCGATAGTGCCCGAAAGTCGATCTATATCCAGACCTATATATGGAAAGATGATCAGATCGGCAGACAAATGGTGATAAAGCTCAAGGAAGCGGCTGATCGTGGAGTGGCGGTATCTATTCGCAAGGATGCACTCGGCACGGTGTTCGAAATCGGAGATATGCTCAAAGGCAAACCGAGTCCTGTATTTACCGGCGCCGGGTTAAAAGGATATAAGAATATCAACATAAACAACGAAATATTTTCGGACACAGATCACAGCAAATACTTTATCGTGGATAATCAGCTCACTGTCTTTGGCGGCATGAACATCGCCGATGAGTATCACAAACAGTGGCACGACTTCATGGTTTCGATTCGGAGCCGCCTCTGGTCCAAGGCATTTGAGCAAAAAGCGATTCACGGTGCAGCCTGGCCGGAACCGTCGCCGTTTGTTGTAACGGTAAACGACCGCAGGGCTACAGAAATCCGGACCGCGTTGATACAGATTATCAATCACGCTGCAAAGCGTATCATTGTCCAGCATGCCTATTTTTCCGATAACAGAATTATTGAGGCGGTCAGGCGGGCGGTTGAAAGAGGAGTCCAGGTAGATGTGATACTACCGAAGCAGCCCGACACCCATATTTATGCAAACCGTGTAACAATCAATAAACTGCTGGATGGAAACTCAAAAAATTCGCCACGCATATATCTCTACCCTCGCATGAGTCATGCCAAGGTTGTCATGACTGACGGCGTAATCGCATCGGTCGGATCCGCCAATCTAACGCCGCGAAGCATGGCTACGAGCAAGGAATTGACGCTTTTTGCCCATGGTCCGGTAAACGATCCGTTTATTACGAGACTGCGCGATCAGTTAGAAGCGGATATCAGCCGGAGCGAACGGGTTCTGAAGCCTTTCGAATTGAGCCTTGGCGAGAAAATCATGGCAGTTGCCGGCAAGTATATCTGGTAATAGCGGTCATAAAAAAATGCGACAAATTGTCGTTATGGCTCCGCAGAGCGTATGGCTCGTTCCTGGCGAATAGAGCAGGAAGGTGCACTTTATCAGATTGAAACGATAATCCTCGGTACACCTAACCGAGGAGGCGCATGATTCTTTTTTCACAAGCCTTTTTATCGGCATGGCTGACCTCGATACATGCCAGCGCTTTTCCCGGGCACGTATCGACACAAGGGAGCGAGCCATGGCCCAATTGCTGATCCCGGCACCGGTCGCACTTTTGCATGACTCCGTTTTCTCCGAATTGAGGCACCCCAAACGCACAGGCATCGGCACAAGTTTCGCAACCATTGCAAACCGTTGCGTCGACCACCACTAATCCGTCTGTATCGTTTTTTGAAATGGCATCTTCCGGGCAGGCAGCCGCGCAGGCCGGTTCGATACAATGCAGGCAGGCCAGTGAAAGGGAAGCGTTTTTCACGTTGGGATACTCACCCTGCCACAAGTTCAGGACCCGCCGATATTGCACCCCATAGTTCAGCTCCCGCCACGCCTTGCAGGCTATTTCACAGCCGTGGCACTGGGTGCATCTCCCGGGATCGAAGTCTATGAGATATTCTTTTTCACTCGCCGGCATCATATTGCCTCCCACTTTTCTACCTGAACCAGGGTCTGGCTGGTCATGGCAGTCACCAACGGATCGTAGGCCTTCTCCGGGTCCACGCTGTACATATTGTTGACGTTGGCGCCGCCGTCTGCCAGGGGAAAATCTTCAACGCCCAGTTCCCGGCAACCCTGCCACCAGCCGTGGAGGATCATGACGGTATCAGGCCGGATCCCCGGATAAATTTCCGCTTTGACTTTCATCCACCCATGGGGCGATTTTACAACCACCCAATCATTTTCTTCGATCCGGCGCAACGCGGCGGCTTCCGGGTGGATATGCAGGACCGGATCCGGTTGAATTTCTCTCAAATGGGGCACATTGCGTTGCCATGACGCGCTGAAGTTTTTCGAAGTATGATAGTCGGACAGTATCAATGGATATTTGTCTGCCAATCCGGGTGTGGCACTAAGGCTTTCCGGCGGTTCTTTCCATTCCGGCAATGGGTCGAATCCGCCTTTTTCGAAGGTGACGTTATACAAGGCCACCTTGCCTTGAGGAAGGTAGGGCTCCTGGGTTAGGCGCGTACTGCGGCGGTTGAACACAGCCTCATACTTCTCATACACGGGCGGCTCCGGCGGATACACGACACCGGTCGGCTTTTGCCTCAGTTGCGCCATGTCGATGCCCAGGGGTTCGAGCTGGTCATCCATGGCCGCATCGATGTCTCCATTCCAGAAATCCTCGCCATAGCCCATGGCATGGCCCAAATCCAGAAAAAATTCGAAAATAGATTTGTTCGGACCCAGGGGTTCGATCACGCGGTTGGTCGCCATCAGCCAGCCCGGCACCATTTGGAAGGGATGATCGACCTCATAACTGGTGGCCACCGGCATGACAATATCGGCATAGGGCATATCCGCCGTGCGGGCCACATCGACGACCACGAAAAAGTCGAGTTTCCGTAAGGCTGCCAATACGTTTTTGGTTCCCCTTGTGCTGACCGATGCCTGGGTACCCGGGGCGATCACTGCTCGCACGGGGTAAGGCTTTCCAGTCAGCACGCTTTCCAGGATGCGGTAGTAGGCCGATGTGGGACCTTCCAGAAAAGGCTGAAACGCAGCGGGAAACTCCGGTCCCACCAGCTTGCTGGTCAGCTCCGGTGTATAGCGCCCCTTCAACAGGATATCTCTTGGAGCAGCATTGGGAGGCACGGCAAAAATATTGCCTCCCGGCCGGTCCAGGTGTCCGGTGACGGCCATCAGGCTGGCAATGGCGCGGATTGCGTCGCTGGCGGAAGGCGTATGCTCAACGCCATTGCCCAGATCGATGGCAGCGCGGGGCGTTGTGGCGTAGAGTCTGGCCACCTGTTCAATCTGTGAAGCGGGAACGCCGCTGATGCGTTCGGCCCATTGGGGGTCATATTGCCGGACATGGGCCTGAAGATGTTTGAATCCATAACACCATTTCTCAACAAACGCATGGTCGATCAGGTCCTCGCCGATAACCACATGCAGCATGGCAAGCGCCAAAGCTGCATCCGTGCCGGGACGTACTGGCACCCAGATGTCCGACAGGCCGACATCCGGTTCAACCGAGGGCTTGATGGCAATGATTTTGGCCTTGCGCTGTTTGGCGGCCATGAAGGCCCGGGCCGGCCGGGCCACCGGGCCCGAATAGATGGGTTGGCGCCCCCAGTAGATTATCAGATCGGCCTGGCCGTAGTCCGGCCGCGGGAAATCACCGACGGTGTAGCAGTAGGCGAATTCGCGCTGCATGTAACAGATTCCGCTATGGCCATAATTGGGACTGCCGTGGGCGGTCAGAAAACGATGGAGATAGTCACAATAGGAGCGTTTGGCGGGAGATAGAATCGCCAGGGATTCGGCGCCGAAGGTTTTCTTTTGCCGGGTCAGCATCTCGGCGATGTAGTCGATGGCTGCGTCCCAGCTGATTTTTTCAAATTTGCCCTCCCCTTTTTGGCCGACGCGCTTCAAGGGGTGGTTCAAACGATCGGGCGATGACACCCATTGGGGGGCGGCGTGGCCCTTGGCGCAGATGGCGCCGCTGTTGACGGGGCATTCGTCCATCCCGGCAACTTTTGTAAAGCGGCCTTCTTTGGCAAAGGCATAAATACCGCAGCCGCCGCCGGGACCGCCCGGGCCGCACATCCCGCAAACCGTCGGAATGCATTCCTCGCCGCGGTCCCGGGCATATTGCAGAGCCTGTTCATAATTCATATCGACCTCGCTTTCCAAAAATTGAACAGCTGGACCATACAACAATCCGGGTAGAATTACAAATAGACGGAGCAGATCTACCGATCAGCAAAAGGGGCCTTTCTTGCCTTTGCCGGAAAGGTGCTTTACATTACTTCTATACAAATTCGCCAATGCCTTAAACCTTCACTGGCAATATTTGATCATGTCTTCGACGATACCAAATCCCGTGGTAATCAGCGGCACCGGCCTTTATACGCCCGAGCACGTCATCACCAATGAAGAATTGGTCGCCGCCTATAACAATTGGGCCGATCGCTACAATGCCGAGAACGCCGAGCAAATCGAGAGCGGCGATCTCGAGGCCAAACCCCGGTCCTCTGTCGAATTTATTCTTAAAGCTTCCGGAATCCAACAGCGATTTGCCTATGTTAAAGAGGGTATTCTGGATGTCGGGCGGATGCGTCCGCGTATGCCGGAACGGCCTGAAAGCGACCTTTCCGACCAGGCTGAAATGGCACTCCACGCCGCGCGGAACGCGATCGAGGCAGCGGGTAAAAGTCCGGCGGATATTGATGCCGTCATTGTTTCATGTGCCTATACCCAGCGTTCCTATCCGGCCATCGCCATTGAAGTACAAAACGAACTGGGGATTGAAGGATTCGCCTTCGATATGCTGGTCGCCTGTTCGGCGGCGACATTTGCCCTGCATCGCGGCTATGAGATGGTGGCTGCCGGCACCGCCAAAAGCGTGCTCCTGATCAACCCGGAATTGACTTCGCCCCAGGTAAACTACTGCGACCGGGACAGCCATTTTATTTTTGGGGATGTGGCTACGGCAGCGGTCGTGGAGCACAGGGAAGCCTGCTCGGCCCCTCACAGCTATGAAATTTTAAGCACCAAAGCCATGACTCAGTTTTCAAGCAACGTCCGCTCCAACATGGGATACCTCAGCCGCGTCAATGATGTGGATCCGTTTGGCCCCGACAAGCTATTCCATCAAAACGGCCGCCGGGTGTTCAAGGAGGTCTGCCCAATGGCAGAAGATCATTTGCGCCGCCATGTAGAGAGTCTGGGGTTTACTGTTCCCGATATCAAGCGCTGGTGGCTGCATCAGGCCAATCTCAACATGAACAATATGATCTCCAGGAAACTACTCGGGCGGGAAGCGACCTCTCAAGAAGCGCCCGTTGTTCTCGACCGCTTCGCCAACACGGCCTCGGCCGGCTCACTGATCGCCTTTCACCTGCACCAGCGGGACCTGGCCCCAGGCGATCTCGGCGTCATATGCTCCTTCGGTGCCGGCTACTCCATTGGGAGTCTCGTTGTGCGCAAGATATAGTGGTTGGGTGCCGCCGAATTCAGAATAGTTGACACCGGGTTCACTTTTTCATTTGGAATGTTTTTCAAAAATTTTCTCGAAATCATTCGCCCGCATCCGGTAGGTTTGATCATTTTCATCCAATTGTCTGATCTTCGCTGTCTCCGGATCCTCTTCTAAGTATATCTTTAGGAAATATTTCCCAATGGTTATCTCATCGCCGGATACCAGTGATTTTTTAGAGACCTTATGTCCATTCACGAACGTGCCGTTTTGGCTGCCCATGTCTTCGACAAAAAAGTCATCGGAACCATTGGTAATGCGCGATGGCTCTCTGGTAATGCGGGCATGCTCGCGCGATACAGCGATATTGTCTATCGGGATATCACTGCCGGTATCTCTACCGATAATTATTTCCTTTTGATCGACGACATACTCCTTGAGTAAGTTGTTGTTCATCATCAATAATACTCTCATTATTGACCGCCTCCTATTTGATCTGTTTATTGGATTGGATCAACAATCGAATCCTTTTACATATCTCATATTAAGTAATTTTTAGTCTCTTCCGCAACGCGGGAATCCTTAAAAATGAAAGAATCCGAGTTCTTGCGATACTTGCAATATTACCTGAATCTATTTATCGGGAAAAAGCTTAAATTTCTTAATTTTTTTTTGGGATTCCATTTTTAAGAGGAACATGTTTCCTGGGGTCAAAAACAGGCAGGTGACAGGTCCGACCCTCGATCCCCAACCCGGATAATCCGGAAATACGAAACTCGTTTGTCACTCGCTCAAGGTCCTCCCTGGATTGCCGATACACCATTCAGAAGGTCGATGTTAAAAAAACCGAAAGATGCGAGGTGATTCATGGGTGCATTTTGGAATCCGTATGGTGGCCTCATCGTTAACGGCAGAAGGCTTTCAAAAACAGAAGTGTCAGCCCTAAAACGAAACTGGGCGAGGAAACCTCAATTACAGTCCGGCTCTTTGAAACGCTGGTGGGAAAATGTCAAGTTTGTTGTATTGGCTCTTTTCAGCTAACACAGCTCTTTTTTTAATCCAGTGCCAACATCGTCCGAACATTGGAAACCGCTTTGCGTCTGCTGCCCGGTCTTAAATCTATAATTTTTTTCAAACTAGATTCCGAGGTCTGAAGTATGAGAACCATTTATGTTTGTATCATATGTCTCTCTTTTGTTCTTGCAGCAGAAGCGAATGCCCCTCTTTTTGATTCAAGGATACTGAAACTTAAATTCGAAGATAGGGTCATAAAAACAGCAGATTATTTTTTAAATCGAGAGGTGTCGATTGACCCCCTGGGTGAAGGCATTGGCCTTGATCCGGACCCTTTAGTTTCAACTACGAATTTTGATTGTACGACTTATGTTGAAGTCGTGCTTGCAATTTCTCTCTCGAAAAATGAAGAGTCAATCATTCAAAACTTGAATCAAATTCGTTATAAAGACGGGAATGTTTCGTATTATAATCGCAACCATTTTATGGTTTCTGACTGGATACCGGAAAATATTAAAACAGGATTGTTATCACCTGAATTAATGAACGATGTATTCCCGAAAGAAGCGCTAAAAAAAGGGCGTAGGCGGCTTAACAAAACCACATGGTTTTTTCATCGAGTTATCGATTTGTTGGATAAAAAGGGAAAAGGTCTTAAAGAAATAATTTCAGCGCTTGACGAAGTACCAGAATCTAATGGCAGAAAAGAAGAAGCTGACTTCTTACGGGCAGATTACTTTAGAGCTAATACGGGTAAGATGTATGCCATGCTTCCAAAAGTCAGTGTTATCATGTTCATTAGAAACATGCCGAGTATTCCGACTCTCGTAACTCATATGGGGCTTCTCGTAAAGGAAGACGCTGATCTCTATCTTTATCATGCCCCCAGAAGACGACCCTGGAGGGTTTCAAAAGAGCTTCTGGAAGATTATTTTAAGGAAATGGACCAGCACAGGGCTCCCATTCAAGGCTTATTGCTGTATAAATTTCACAGATCATCGAATAACCTGTAAATATTTTGCAGGAACAAGTTTGGTCAGCCATACACCGTTCTCCGACCGGTAGAAAACATGGCCATCTGAATCCATGGCTCCCGATTCGACTTTCAGCACAACCGGCTTGCCGTGCCGCTGGCCCACATTTACAGCGGTCTCATGATCTGATGATAAATGAACATGATTGCGACCGGATGAACGAAGGCCCTTTTGTAATATTGATTCAAGAAAACGAGTTGCCGTACCATGGTAAAGTGTGGTCGGCGGCATGATCGGGGAAAGTCCTAAATCGACATTGATGGAGTGGCCCTGATTCGCACGAATCATTTTGCCGTCAGGACTGATGCTAAAGCGTTTCTTGTCGTTGGTTGCAACAACTTCTTTGATAAGCTCTCTGTCTAAACTCCTGCCGCCGGCCGCAGCACAGCAAATTAGCTCATCAATCAATGCCCAACCATTCTCATCAAGTTTGAGACCAATGACATCCGGCTTATGACGCAATACCAAACTCAAAAATTTGCTGATTTTAATATGCTCTTTTTTCATTTCGCTTCTCCGACGATCTGAAGTGCCCGTTTGTAAATAGTTTTCCGTTTTTCTCTAAGGGATTTTGACATCGAGATGCCGGTCCTGTTTTCACCCACCTGTCGGGTAAAATCAGGTCCTAATTTGGCCCTTGTTTCCCTGGCTCTCTCAATCCCTTTTTTAATGGCCGGACATGTCGTCAGGTTTCCGGGATTATAGTCCGAATCGAAATAAGGTTCCCCCGGATTGGTAATCCCGTCGTATAAAACTCTCTTCACAGTTTTCGTACCGGCTGCGGGCGTCTCTGAATCACAACCCAGCATATAGACCCCGGTCTTCTCGTTATGAAACCAATTGATAAAACCAGGTATGGATTGTTTCATCTTATCGTCAAGGCATATCTTCATGGTTTCTACAATGTTCTGCGGCCGGCTAAAGGTACCGTCATGAAAACAGCAAGCCTTATGTGCAGTCTCCAGGGCACGTCGCGGGCCGAGAAATGCACTCCCGGCACCGTATAAAGCACGATCCTTAGACAGCCCATACTGTTTTCGGATAATTTCCGCTTTCAATACATCAGCCGGCTTGTATCCATCTTCAAATACGACATTGATAAAATTGCCCTGGTCTTGCAGCACCGTCAGATCATGCATACCCAATTTCAAAGTGTCGCCGCTATCGGGTCTTTCGGCAAATGGCGGGGGATATCCATTATCGAGCAGCTCCAGAAGTTCTTCAAAACCATGCTCATGTTTGTATACATCGAGCAGGACCGTGCTGTATTTTCCCAATGGAGATTGAAGCAGCGCCTTCAATGCTTCTTTCAACGTGTTAAACTGCTGATAATAGCAGTGCCCGGTGGTTCCGGCTGATTTAAATGGAGCGCCGTTTATGAAAGCTCCCAAATCATTAGATGTGGAAATGATTCCACCGCCAATTAGGATTGCCAGAAGCACATCGTCACTTTCCTCTTTATTGTGCAAAGCCCTGAACATGACTTCTATGAATCTCCAGGGATCACCTAATATTTCTGAAAACTGAGCCGCAATAGTGGCTATGTGCGACAAATGACCTATCTGGATGTACATCGGCTCGTTAAGCCAAACAGCAGGGGTTTCTCCATAAACCTCGGCTACCGGAAACGGCACACCGGTAAACGTCACACCTTCGCCCACATAGGAAATCTTGATCGGCAAATACCCATCAAAATCATCAACAACATGCAACCAGTAGTCTTTATTGAACTGGCGCGGAAAATCGTTATGTTTGCCGGAAAAAAAGTCAGCAACTAATTCCACTTCTTCTCTAGTAATTTGATGACTCAAAAACTCCAGCCATTTCCAGAAGCCACACGCGACGGTAAAACCCCCGATCTGTTTTCTGACAATCGCATGCTGCCCCGCATATCGCTTTCCAGGCAAGCATGCCATGAAGTGCTCGTAATTGTCACTCAGAACTAAAGGCAAATTTATCCCAACTATTTTTCGCAGCCAGTTGTCAAGCTTCAGGAAGTCTGAATATGAGCCGGGAATTTGCGTCAGCCCCTCCAGTTCCAGCAGCTTTCGTATTCTCAATTGGTTTTTAGCGGCATACTCAAAATAATTTCTCATCCCATTCTCCGTTTGCTTTTCGGCCATGATTAATATTCTAAATTACAAGATGCCCGCATTTTTCGGCTACTGTTATCGTTGCGGTCATCCCGGAATTAAATTCAAGGAAATCGGCTTCTATTCCATCGCTAAAAATGACGCCATTGCCCGCCATTTGTGAGAGCAGCTTCATCGGGGAATCTTCGGTGATCTTGCCAAAAACAACCGACGTCGATGTCCTCCTGCTGGGAAACGGCTCCCTAACCGAAAAATGCAAATGCCGATCATCCCAGGAACTGTTATTTTCGATGGACAATCCGATCTCGAGATTTTCAGTCTCCTTTGCAATACCGGAAGCTCCTGCCAAAATGCTTTTTAGCCAACCTGTTGATCCAAGTCCGGTGGATACGATAATCCCGCTGGAAGAGTGACTCTCCGTCGTTCCGTCGATATTGATGCTGTATCGTGCCGACACATGGGTCTTGGCACCTATAAAAAGGTCATTGACAGCATACATTATTTGTCCGTCGCTCAATTCGGCCTTTGCCATGGTAATATTGGATATGTTGCGTCGGTCAACCAGAACCTCAGGAATTATCTGTTTCAGATCTCGAACTTCAAACGGAAGTAAAACGCCATCCCAACGGTTTAAGTCGGGATTCACGCCCACAACCGGCTGGCGCTCAAGGTATTTCAGTGTATTTGCAACAAGTCCATCCTGCCCAATCACCACAATCACATCATCCTCACCAAACACAAAATTGGGTATATACTTACGATGCAGTATCTGCAGTCGTCCCATACGGCTGAGAACTGCCTCAGCACTTTTTATCGAAGATTTATAGTTATCATCTTCAACAATATAATCTGAAAAATCAGCACCAAGATGCTCGATATAAAACTGTGCCTGGCTGCGGGTATTAAACCTTGTAATGAGATCGTCGAGTCTCGTCTCCCTTGTGATCAGGATTATTTTTCTTTCTGTTAAAGGATTCATTGTATTTTTTCCGGTTCAAAATTTTCAAATCAGGCATTTTGCTTGGTCGGCACAGAGTTGATTAATTCCTGCAGCAATTCAGGTGCAATATTCAGATTACCGATTTTTTCAGCATTGTCCGCAAAGTTCTGGAAAGCCGATGCAATCAGTTGTGCCGGATTCATCTTAACATTGGCAAGGGATTGCATGATTTTCGGATCAATATTATTGAATGCATTCATCATTGCATCAATCCCATATGCCCGGGCATCGGCCTCTTTTTTGCGGTTTTCCACAGCAAGAGAAATAAAACCTTCATTTTTTTCTTCCAGAGCAATTCTGCCTTCCATCTCATCCTGCTTCATCAGCTGTCTTTTCTCCTGAATCGCTCGATCGGCATCTATTTTCGCTTCCCGAATCTGTCGCTTTTTATTTTCAACCGATATTTCGGTATTAAGTTCATTCTCTTTAATTGCGCGCTCCTGCTCAACGGCTGCATTCCTTCGGTTATAAATTGCTTCATCCGCCTCCTGAAGGAGTTTCTCCCTGATCTCGGCCTCAAGAGCCCTGGATGTTTCGGGATTTGGTTTAACGGCCAGAATCGATAGAGTCAGTATCTCGATCCCCAGTTGATTGATAATTTCACTGTCGACAAGACCTCGCCTGATGTTCCTGACCAGGTCGTCGGATGATATCAACGCCTCTCTCAGGCTCAAAATTTGCAGCTCAACCCGCATTAACACCTGTATCTGATTGATTACTCTTTGCGGGAGCTTTTCAGGATCATCCGAGACATAGTCACGATTATTGGGTGAAAGCGTAAAATTCAACATACTCGCCAGCTTCTTGGGATCACTGATTCTGTATGTGACTTCACCTTGAATACTGATGTCTTGAAAATCAGAAGTGACCTCATTGAATATAAACGGTATATCCACGCTGGCCATCGGTACTGCGACAAGTGAAGACGCAGGAGCGAAGTAGAAAAAGGATAAACCGGCACCTTCTCTGGCAATCTTTCCTTTTTTATACTGCATAAAATAAGTATTGGGCTGGGTTTTTATAAATTTTAATCCAAACACGATATCCTCCTTATATTTCAAAGTTAAATCCCTGCTTTACTATACGGTCATACCTAGGTTTATCGAATCTATACAAACGGGCCGCGCGGTGCGCGACATCCGTTTCAATTTCATCCAACTCCTCGATAATGCCCATTTTTAAAATTTTTTTACGAAAATTTCTTTTATCTAACTTTCGATCCAGTATTTTTTCATACATCTGCTGCAATTGCCTTAAAGCAAATTTTTGCGGAAGAAGTTCAAACCCGATAGGTTGATATCTTATTTTTCCCTGCAGCCGTTCATACGCAGTCTGAAAAATGCGATCATGATCAAAAGCTAATTCAGGGACATCATTGATCTCGAACCATGCCGCGTTTCTTGCATCTGTCGAGGCCTTTACAATGTGTTCAGACAAATTGACCAGTGCAAAGTATGCCACGGTAACAACATGTTCCCTTGGATCCCGGTCCGGATCACTGAACGTATAGAGTTGTTCAAGAAAGACTCCTTTTAACCCTGTCTCCTCGGCAAGTTCCCGTCTTGCTGTCTCTTCAATTGATTCACCCACAACCGCAAACCCGCCAGGAAGCGCCCATTGCCCCGCAAATGGTTCGAGATCCCTTTGGATTAATAAAACCTTGAGATCTTCATCATCCAATCCAAAAACAACACAATCTGCCGTTAATGCCGGTCTTGCATATCTATATGTATAAGTCATCCCATGCCTCGCTTTTTTAGTGTTATTTTTACACTAAGTATAGTGTTAAAATTACACTATGTCAAGAAAAAATATTTCTACAAACTTTTTTATTGACAAACATGTTTTATTGTCATATACGTACATAACAATAAATATTTAGTTATATGTTTATATGGATATATAGACCGGGAGACGAAACATGATTGAGTTTAAGTTAGATCCGAAATCCGGAGTTCCATTTTATCGACAGATCATCGATCAAATCCGCTACGGGGTCGCTACTGGCAGATTGACTGTTGGGGAACAGCTGCCGACGGTCCGTGCATTAGCCGTTCAACTCAAAGTCAATCTCAATACCGTCAACAAAGCTTACAAAGAGCTTGAAATTCAGAGTGTGTTAGAAACGCAGCAGGGCACTGGAACATTTATCGGGCCGGTGAGTGTTCAAATTCCCGATTCGGAGCGTCAAACCAAGCTGGCAAACATTTGTTCCGAGTTTTTAAGTATCGCCTCCAGTTATGGGTTCAGTCTTGATGAAATGATTAATGAACTAGAAAACAGCCAGGGAGGAAAGTCATGAATTTAGGCAAACAAAACATAAAGCAAGCCGATAGTCGCAGCGTTGTGATTTCAGATCAGGAAAACAAGAAAAGTGTCAATCCGATATCATTAGCCCTTATCATTCTATCGGGCGCGTTGGTTGCATCAGCGGTTCATTTCCCCATCATCCATTGGGGCATTTCAGCCTTTTTCGCAACAATCTTGGCGATATTTGCCGCTTCGATTCGAATTGCCGATCAGTGGGAAAAAGGCGTTGTTCTTAGAATGGGAAAATTTGTTGGTTTAAAAGGGCCGGGAATATTTTTCATCATCCCGGTTATTGATCGGGTTGACAATTATATCGACCAACGTGTGCGGGTAACGGATTTCAGTGCCGAAAAGACCTTAACCAAGGATACGGTGCCGGTGGATGTCGATGCGGTCGTTTACTGGACGGTATGGGATGCGGAAAAAGCGGCTTTAGAGGTCAGAAGGTACGTGCATGCGGTTACCTATATCGCGCTCACCGGTCTGAGAGACATTATCGGCCGTCACGAGTTGGCTGATCTGCTGCAGCATCGCGACAAAATTGCTGAGGCGCTGCAGCACTCGCTCGATGTACATACCAATCCCTGGGGGATTACCTGTCAAAATGTCGGAATTAAAGACATTGTTATCCCGGAAGCGCTTTCAGATGCTATGAGCAAACAGGCTCAGGCGGAGCGCGAGCGCCAGGCCAGAATCATTCTGGGTACGGCTGAAACTGAAATAGCGGAGAAGTTTGCCGATGCCAGCAAAAGATACCTTGACAATCCGGTTGCACTCCAGCTGCGCGGAATGAATATGCTTTTTGAAGGGCTCAAAGAAAAGGGATCTCTGATTATCGTTCCCAGTTCGGCGTTGGAATCGATGAATATGGGCGCTATCGGCGGTCTGGCGGCGCTCGCGGAAACTAGTAACTCTTGAAGAAAGGAGGCAAATCATGAAACTCAACATAAAAGCATTTGCTCTCACTTGCGGTCTTGTCTGGGGCTTTGGCCTTTTCTTGCTAACCTGGTGGATTATCGGGTTTGATGGTTCGACCTATGACCCGACATTTATCGGAAAGCTATATCACGGATACAGCATATCACCAACGGGCAGCTTGATCGGGTTTGTCTGGGCTTTTGCGGACGGGTTGATAATTGGAGCGATTTTTGCCTGGTTGTATAATTTAGTATCCGCCCGTACTACAGTTCAGGAAGCAGCCTAAAGGCTTAGTGACATCACATAGACAATTTATTGGCGATGTTACCGCGCAAAATGATTTTTCAAAGGTTTCAGGTGTCAGTGTTCAGGTGTCAGCACTTAGCCGCTCTTATTCCTGACACCCGAAACCTGACGACCAGGTTTTCTCCAGCTTAAAATCGGTCACGGAACTCAAGCCATACTTTGGTTGAGAATTGCATTGGCGAATCATATATCGCAGTCGTTATGAAGCAGCCGCCGCCACCTCCACCGCCGCCACCAACACCGCGACCAAGAGAACCTTCAAACCGTTTCAAATCCGGAAGGTAGCGAGCCACTGCAAAATCCGAGGTGCCACTGCCATCGTCTCTGGTGCCCACAACAACAACTTTGTCGTCGAATTGAACGGCAATGCCTGAACCGACATCATCGCCGGCAGAAAAACTGGTGGTCATCTTACCAAAGGCCGTGCCGGTGCCGGTGAGGCTGCCATCGGCGTTGAAACGGGCCACCACAAATTCCAAGGCGCCATTTATATCGTCGCCGCTCCCCACGACAACAATCTTGTCGTCGGATTGAACAGCGATGCCTGACCCCATGTCCCGGCCGGTTAATGAAGATTTGATGAGCACCCGACGGCCGCTGGCAAAGGAGGTGTCAAGGCTGCCATCCATGGTGAAACCTGCCACTGTCAACCAGGTAGTACTGATATCGTCACTGGTGCCCACGACGACAATTCTGCCGTTGGACTGAACGGCAATGCCTGAACCGACATTGTCTCCAGCGAGAAAACCGGCGGTTACCCTACCGTCTCCATTAAAAGTGGTGTCAAGGCTGCCATCGATGTTGAATCGGGCGATCGCAAACTCCGAGATGCCACTGCCGCTGTCACTGGTACCCACAACGACAATTTTGTCGTCGGATTGAACAGCAATGCCCGAACCGACGTCATCTCCGGCGGAAAAACTGGCGGTCGCCATACCATCGCCGTCGAAAGAGGTGTCGAGGCTGCCATCGACGTTGAATCGGGCGATTGCAAACTCCGAGATGCCGCTGCCGCTTTCGCTGGTACCCACAACGACAATTTTGTTGTCGGATTGAACGGCGATGCCTGAACCGACGTCATCTCCGGCGGAAAAACTGGCGGTCGCCATACCATCGCCGTCAAAAGAAGTGTCGAGACTGCCATCGACGTTGAATCGGGCGATTGCAAATTCCGAGGTGCCACTACCGCTGTCACTGGTACCCGCAACAACAATTTTGTCATCCGATTGAATGGCAATGCCTGAACCTAAGTCATCAGCAGGCGAAAAAAATGCAGTCACCCTACCATCTCCGTTAAAAGAGGAGTCAAGGCTGCCATCGACATTGAAACGGGCGATTGCAAATTCCGAGATGCCGCTGCCGCTGTCACTGGTACCCGCAACAACAATTTTGTCGTCGGATTGAACGGCGATGCCTGACCCGACGTCATCACCGGAGGAAAAACTAATGGTCGCCATACCATCGCCGTTAAGAGAGGTGTCAAGGGACAGGGCATCTGAAGCATGGATGGTAAAAATCAATAAGGTCAGCAATGTGGGAATCGGAATAAAGGTAGAAGCTTTTGTTACGACTCGGATTAAGAAATTTGTGGACATAGTGGCCTCCCCACTTTTAAAAAATTAGTTGCGGTTAAAAGTTAAAAACGAACGAATGTTTGACGTTTTGGGGGAATATATAGGAAGTCAAAACCAGCAGTCATCACCCTAGAGGGTGATTTGGGGGGGGTGATTTTATTACGAAATGAAAGTTGACGATGTGCCGGCAGGGCTAAACTCAAAAGAGCCCCTCAAGCCGGCGGTTGCCATTGCAACCTTAAACGCGCTCAGCGCCTGCTGTTGGGATCAGGGATTGGTTGACAACTACCGAATTCATGTAGACGCGGATTCATTGGATGCTGTCCGAATGCCGGCTGAAAGCTCAATCGCTGATATCCATACGTTTCGAAAATATTTCCGAAACCCATCGATACAGTCAAAAAATTTTATAGTTGCGTCAAAATAAGTAATAATTTTGGATTGGCTGCGAAACTCAAATGATTTTAAATTTAATTATTTCAGATAACTATGGTCTTAGCGAATTCCTACCTTTTAGGTATGATTATTGCAAAATTAATGCCGTTTACAGAAAAATAGGGAGGGATCCAGCTTGACTAAAATCGCTAAATCTTCAACATTTTTGATCTTCATCGGACTATTTTCAGTCGCTCTTATAGGAACATTTGGGCTTAGAAAATACGATTTGGAAGATAGGAAAGTCATTAAAGAAACTTTTCTAAAAGAGGAACATACCCGGCTCAAAACTAAATCGAGGCGGATTGAGCAGGTCATCCGGCAGATCTATCAAGACGGTCGTACCATTGCGCTTCTGCCTAGTATTCGCTCCCTTCAAGGGGGCAACCTGCCCGCGGGTTTTGAAGGCAAATATGACACGGACCGGTTTCACGAGGATGCCCAGATGACCGTCCAGCAGATATACAATAACCTTGCCTCAAACATAAGCATTTCTGAAGTTTATTGCATCTTGAAAGGTTTTCGTCCCGGAGCGAGTGAAACTCCCTTCTTCATGTATGACACGCTGATCGTTCAGAATGAAGACAGTGCCGGGGGAGAAGAGGCTGAAGAAGGGTCCGACCCGGATTACCCTGAAGAATATGAAGAAGACGAGTACCAATACTATGTAAAACAACTCGCCATCTTCGAACGTCTTTTTCCTAAATTCAGTGATGAATTTAAAAGATCTATAAACAATATCCCGATGTTGGGGTCCCCTGCCGTTAGAACCTGCGACAATACACAATACCAATCAAAAGCAAAGGGAAATGTGAGAGACGCCGAAGGTTTGCTGTTTTCGGTGCCTATCTACTCTGACAAGGATGACATGTCGTTTTTGGGAATCATCAGTGTCATCGTAAGGTTAAATGTCTTTGAGGCGATACTGATAGATCGTCCATTTGTCCCCATCACCGAGGATGATATTAAACTGATGCAATCAGAAGGCTGGGAGATGCCAGTTGCGCCGAATGGCTTTCTTTTGCAGAACAGTGAAATGGGTGTGACGATATTCGACAGACGCTACCACGATCTTCCTTCAAAAATTACGAACATGGTAAAAAAAGAAGAATCAGAATTTGTACTCAAATCAAATCTGAGTCTGCCAACGGTCCAAAAATGGGAATTACTTTACCTTGCAGATCGAGCTGTTCTTGACGCCAGGCTTTCAGATCTTATGAGAATGTTTGTGATAAAGTTATTGTCATTTTACATGGTAACCACCATTTTCGGTATACTTATCTATGCTCACCTACGGAAACGGGCAAAGATACGGGAAGTAGAAAGAATGACAGACACACTTAGAGTAGACTCTGAGTATATGACAGAAATGACAATGGATTTTGAAGATGCAAATAAAAAAATAGCAAATGATGCGGCTGCTCAAGTAGCATCCCTAAAAGAAACCGGTTTATCGATTGAAGATATGACCTCAATGACGAGGAAAAACGCCGATAATGCGCATCATGCTGATAAACTTATGGAAGAGGCAAACCTGATCGTTGACAAAGCCAGCAATGCAATGGATGCGTTGACTTCTTCCATGAAACAGATTACCACTGCAAGTAAGGAAACTTCGAATATTATCAGTACAATCGATGAGATAGCCTTCCAAACGAACCTGCTGGCTTTAAATGCTGCGGTAGAAGCAGCGCGAGCTGGTGAGGCCGGAAGCGGATTTGCGGTTGTGGCAGAAGAAGTCAGGAACCTGGCCATGCGTGCAGCCGATGCTGCCAAAAATACCGCGAGTTTAATAGAAGACACAATTAAGAAGACCAAAAATGGCGCAGAGATTGTCAACAGCACCAGCGAAACTTTCGGGGAGGTTGCCCAAAGCGTCTCTAAAGTTGGAGAGTTGGTGGCGGAAATTTCTTCGGTCTCCAATCGGCAGGCCCAAGGCCTAGTTCAAGTTAACCAAGCTGTTGCGAACATGGACAATCTGGTTGAACAGACAGCCGCCACAGTCGAGAAATCTGCCGCCGGTTCCGTATCCATGACCGCACGGGCCAGGCAGGTGAAAAAAGTCGTACAAGGTCTGGTAGTTCTAGTAGGTGCAAAGGGTAGAAAAACTCAATAGCCTTTATAACAGTATCGATCTTAGCTGCAATCTAATCTGCAACGGCAGATGCCAGCGATCGCAAAATAAAATAGCATGATGTCGCGCCGGCATCCTGGTGGCCGATGGTTCTTTCCCCCAGGCGGCTGGCGTCCTGGGTCGGGCCACGGCAACATGCTGATCATTTCTTTTTTTCGTTCCAAAGATAGATGTATTGAGGGTTTTGTTCTCATAGCGGTGGCGCTTAAGGATCTTTAAGTTTGTTTCATGTTTCATATAGCTTTTTTAGCAACACTTTAGAAACCGGTAAAAATAAAATCAAGCGCGCCGATAATCTCATCACACTTCTCTTTCAATGAACCGACTTTTTCCCAAGAGATCGGGCCGGAATACCGGCCAATTCAGCGGTGGACATGAACACCGTGTTATTTTTGAGGGAGAACTCAGGATTGAGATATTTAATGGCCCTGCCCATTGCTGAACCGGCTATGAGGGGCACGACCACGCGAGTCGCCAGTTTGTCAAGCAAATCAAACTGGACATCGAGCAGGTAAGGCAAAGACTGTTTCGTTTTTTCATCTGGGTTCTCAAAGACATCAAACCGTGATATTAAAATCTCCTCAAACCATCACTGAACACCCCTTCTGCTTCAATGCGGCGATTATAGTCTTCGATGGCCTTTTGACTCTCAGCCACCCATACCCGGCGTTTTTCTTCCAACAGCACTTCTTTAGGACGCTGCTCCAAAGTTTGAGAAAGGTTAATATGAAGATCTTTTGCCTTCTGCAGAAGATCGCTGTTAATGCTGAGAATTGCGGCTATCTTCGATGCACCTTTGTCATAAAAATTCATTTGCAAGGCATCCCTCTTTTGCGCATTTGATATGCGCATATATTGTCAACATGAATGGGCATTGGCAAGCTTTTTTTAAGGATAGGCATTCGATTTATGAGGGCGGATCTATCCATAAAACTTGGTTGATTGGATTGCGTGAGGACTAAGGATGTGCAACAGCAAATTTTCACCGCAGAGTCGCAAAGGGCGCGAAGTGGATCTATTTCATTTCTGTGCGACTTTGCGGTGAGATCAAATCATTATTGGAACATGGATAAATAATAGGTCACTGTATTTGTGAAACTATGCAATTAGTATGCATCAATGGAATAATTTGACAAGCAGCCACAATTTAACCTGTAGCCGCAGATGCCATCGACTGCAAAATGAAATAGCAGGAGGTCGCGCCGGCATCCAGGTGGCCAATGGTTCTTTCGCCCAGGCGGCTGGCGCGGCCCATTTTGGCCAGCATGTCTTTAGTGGATTCCATACCCTTGTGGGCGGCCTGCTCAAAGTCCGCCAGCGCATCGGCCAGCGGCTTACCTTCCTTTTGGGCGGCTTCGATTGCTCTTACCGCCGGTGCCAGTGTGTCCAGGAGGGTTTTATCGCCGAGGTTGGCCTTGCCGATGTCTAAGATTCCCTGCTCGCCGGTTTGCAGCATGCCTACCAGGTCACTTAAATTGACTTCGCTCTTGCCGGCACCAGCCTGGGACAGCCTCAAAAAAAATGTGCCGTACAGGGCGCCCATTGCTCCGCCAACGGAGTTCATGACCACCATGCCCACATCTTTGAAAAGGGTTCCAATATCCTCGGCCGCACTGTCCGCCAGTTTCTTTTTTATTTCCCGAAAGCACTTGGCCATGTTGACGCCGTGGTCGCCGTCGCCAATGGCGCCGTCCAACTCCGAGAGGTAGTCTTTTTCATTTTCGATGGTGTCGCACATGGCATCCAGTGCTTTTAGCATTTGGGAGGTTGTGATTGTTTCGCTCATATCTATGATATCCTTATGTACGAATAAATAACGATTTGGGTATAATGATTGTGTTCAGCCAAATTACTATTCCAGACCATTGATTTAACTAGATCAGGATGTCTGTTGTGGGTTGTATGTAGTTTGTCGTAAAAATTACCTCGAATATAATTTTCACCTCTTGAAGGATAATTAGCTTCAGCCCCGGCTACCCGTTCTGATCCACAACTGACAACCAACAACTCACAACACACATTGAACATTTATGCGCAATTGGGATATTATCGATTGTACACAGATCACTACCGGCTACGCTAAGACTTTGAAACACGGCGTATCCGCCGGGGCGGCCAGCAACTCTTTCAGTTCGGCATCCAGCTTCATCAGGGTGACGGAAAAGCCGGCCATTTCAAGGCCGGTAAAAAATTCGCCGACAAAAGAATGTCCAACATTGATGCCCCTTTCATCCAGCATCTGTTTGACTTTGCGATAGCAGATGTAGAGCTCCAGCTGGGGTGTGCCGCCCAGCCCGTTGATCAGCACGGCGACTTCATCGCCGGATTGAAACGGCAGGTCTTCAATAACTTCCAAAGTCATTTTTTCAGTGATTTCATCGGCAGTCAGCATTTTAATTTTGGCGGTGCCGGCTTCGCCATGGTGGCCCACGGCATATTCCATTTCATCTTCGGCCAGGGTAAAGGTTGGCGAACCTTTGGCCGGTACCGTGCAGGGAGAAATCGCGACTCCCAAGGTGCGGGTGTTGTTGTTGACTTTCTCCACGGCCGCTTTGCATTCCTGCAGGCTGCCGCCGGCAGCAGCTTTGGCGCCGGCCACCTTCCAGGCCAAAAAGGATCCCACTACGCCCCGGCGTTTGTCGGCCTCTTCTTTGGGGCCGGAGCCTACATCATCGGTGCCGATAACCTGTTCGACCTCGATGCCTTCAGCCTTGGCCATGTCGGCCGCCAGCTGAAAATTCATAACATCACCGGCATAATTTCCTAGTAAAAATAACACCCCTTTGCCGGCATTGGCGGCCTTGGCGGCCTCGAAACAGGCCATCGGCGGTGGAGAAGTAAATATTTCACCGACTGCCACGGCATCGAGCATGCCCTGGCCGATAAAACCAATAAAGGCCGGCTTGTGGCCCGAACCGCCGCCGGTAATGACCCCGACCTTGTCCGCTACAGGCGCATCATTTCGAACCACCGTGCGGGCCGCATCCAGTTTGCGGACATATTTTTTGTGGACATCCAGAAAACCTTCCAACATCTCATCCACCACGTCATAAGGATCGTTGATGAATTTTTTCATGAGAACCTCCGGGGATTTACGTGTTAAAAGAAGAGATTCACGTAAAGAGCGCTGCGCTTGAAGAGCGTTTCGCTTGGGGAGCGCTTCGCTTGAGGAGCGTTTCACTTGAGGAGCGCTTCGCTCTATGAAAAATTGCAGCAATATCTTTTAAATAACGCTCAGCTCTTTGCCCTAAACACCATGCCCTCTGCGCCATGCCCTTTGCGCTTCGCCCTTTGCGCCATGCCCTCTGCGCTTACTTATCGTGCTCTTGGGCATAATCATAGATACGCTGGATTTTTGGTTCCGAACGCCCGCCGGGCTCGTACTCGGCTTTCATCCAAATGCTCACCAGGCTCTTGGCCAGTTGAACACCGGTGACCTGCTCGCCCAGGGTCATGATATTGGCGTTGTTGCTCTTAATCGAACGCTCGGTGGAATAGGCATCCGCGCAGAGGGCCGCATAGGCACCCGACACTTTGTTGGCCGTGATGCACATGCCGATGCCGGTGCCGCACATCAAAATGCCGCGTTCATGCTTGCCTGCGGCCACCGCCTCCGCGACATCGATGGCCACATTGGCGTATATCGGATCTTTACTGCCATAGTCTTCACATTCATAACCCAAATCCGCCAGATGTTTAATAATGGCATCTTTAAGTCCTGCGGCGTTGGGATCGCAGCCGATGGCGATTTTTTTCATTTGCACCTCTCCTTGGCTATTATAACCGTTTAGAATTTTTAAATTTGCCACGAATTAACACGAATATTCACGAATATTTTGTTTTTAAATTTCAGAACGGGTGCTACTAAACATAGAAAAATTCGTGGTCATTCGTGTCAATTCGTGGCTAACTAAATTTCAAAGACTTAAATCACACCCCTAATTTAACTCATTATTGCTGCTCAGACCTCAAGGGCGTTCTTAACGAAATCTAGCGATTTTTCCATTACCAGCCGGATTTCCGCGAGATCAACCGGTTGCGACGCCCGGCGCGGGGAGGCATCCGGCGCACGCCTGATTCGCAGCGGTATTTCAAGCGACAGCGGCACCGGGTCCGGCAGGACCGCCAGTTCTTTAATTATATTACGGTAGTCGATGGAGCCCCTGCCGATCTCCGTGAAATACCATCCGGCGTCATCGGAGGCAACATCTTTTATATGATAATGCACCGCAGCGTCACGCACGAATTTGTGATCTTCCTCCGGACGCACTTTTTCAAAGCAATGAGATAGCAAATTGCCGAAGTCATAGTTGATTTTTACGTTTTCCCGACCGATTTCTTCAATCAGATTAGCAGCCGGCTCACCGGAATCCATTACATTGGCCTTGCCGTCTCCCGGATTCTCAAGCACGATCATCATCTCCAAACCGGCGGCAGTTTGACCCAATTCCTTTATATTTTCCATGAATTGGCTTTTGTTCTGCAGTGGGGCGGCATTGGACACGATATATGTTGAGCCGAGCTTTTTGGCAAAGGCCATACGGTTTTGAAATATATCGACAATTCCATTCCGCGATAGGTCGACGTGAGATGAAAAGGACAGGCACGTTAAGTTGTGCTCTGCCAGCAGCGCTTTGATTTTTGCAGCATTGTCGTCGTTAAAATAGTCTTCGGTAAACGGATCCGTGTAGCCTTCGATAAACGCGACTTCCACCAGATCGACGCCGACCCGGGAAATTTCCCGGAAAGCCGTTGCCAGATCGTAGCCATCATAGGCGGCCGTGCTGATAAGAATTGGATTATCCATAATCAATAAATTTCTTAGTATATTCGCCACCAAGGCACTAAGGTACTCAATTCTGTTTTCTCTTCGTGTCTTGGTGTCTTCGTGGCAGAACTACTTTCTCATAGATTCTATCTGCATCAGTGATCTATTTAAAAGAAAAAAGATTGCTTTCAATAAACTGCCAGGTTTTCAGGTAATCGTCGCCGGCAATCAGGCGCTCGAATTCCGCGTTATCGATCTGCTCCAGACGGTCCCAGATCTTGTTGGAAACTCGGCTGTTGGCTTCAAAGGTCCCGATGATGTCCCAGCGGGTGGGCGAGGTGTCCGATGTCATGTAATCCCGGTAGTCATATTTTTTGAGGTAGTAGAGAAATTCGATATATTCCAGCATGTGCTTGGTGCCGCAGAAGTAGTCCCAATCCCATTTGCCGTCGTTGTCGTTGATGTGGATATAGGCTTTGTAAGGGCTTTCGGACAGCAGCACATAGGCTTCGGCCGGATTTTCATTGCCGTACATGGAATGGCCGAAATCCAGCGTGACGCCCATGTCCTTGTTTTGAATATCGTTGAGCAGGCACAGGGCTTTGGCGGCCGTGTCCACAAAACAGCGTCCCCGGGTTTCGCTGGGTTTGTACTCGACAAAAAGCGGGACCTCAGGCCGGTGGGCGCCGGCTTCGCCGAATGTCTCCACCAGATATCTCCAGGTGACGGCGTAGTCGTACTGGAAGGAAAACTCATAGCCGTCGCCCAGCGGGCAGCAGGTGACCTTGTCGGCCCCGACGGCAGCGGCAAAATCCTTGGCTTCCTTGATGAACCGCACCGCTTTATCGCGGATGCCTTTGTCGTGTGAAGTCAACCCGCCATTGCGAAATTCAGGTTCGGCCTTCACATTGACATTCACTGCAGATACATTTAAATCAAATTTTTTCAATAGGTCCCCGGTTTCCTGGGGTTCGCTGACTTCATACGGATAAACGATTTCAACACCATCGTAGCCATCGATTTCAGTCATCAACTGAAATTTTTGTTCCAGATCCAGCGCCTTGTTATATTCATGAAAACGGTCTTTGGTTTTGGACAAGAAGCCGGTAATAATGGCCATCTTCAACATGGTTTCCTCCTAGCAGCCGGCACAAGCCGGAATTTAATTGGTGTTTAGTATTTGGTGTTTAGTGATCTCGAAAATGGCTAGTCATCCGTATTAAACTGCCAAACACGAAACACCTGATTTACATTTATTATTCAATTTCCAATGACGGACTATTTGCTCAAATGCCTTTCAATAAACGCACGCCCTTGACTATATTGCTGGGTGACAGCTTCCGGTCGGCAGACGATTTCAATGTCGTATGATCCATTGTAGCCGCCGGCTTTAAGTCCGCCTAAAATTCGAGGCCAGTCGATAGATCCTGCCCCCGGGGCCAGGGACAGGTTTTCATTGCCGAAATTGTCACACAAGTGGGTACCCAGTATTCGCGTGCCGAGTTTAGCAGGTATCAGGTAGAGATTTTCTTTAGCCGCCCAGGCATGGCCGGTATCGAGGTTCAATCCCAGCGATGAGGTGCCGAGCTCGTCACAAAGGCGCATGAACCCGTCGATACCGCCGATAATGGCTGAAGGCATCAATTCAAGAGCCAGACGACAGCCGGCGGCCTGGACCATCTCGAGCAAGCTGCCGATTTTTGTAACGCAGCGGTCGTAGTAAGATCTGAAATCCCCAGGAGAGGTATCGCCGGAGGCCTCGAAAATACCCAGCGGCACCGTGATGATGCGGCATGCTTCAAAATGGCTGACAATATCCAGAACGGCCGGCATTTCGGTCAGACCGAGGTCGGAATTTAAATTCTCGGGATTGGCAAAGGCCGCCAGCATAAAGTGTGCCACGAACTGGGTGGGCTTCAAATTCAGATCGTCCGCCCGCTGACGAACCCGTTGTGACCCGCCTTCCAACCAGAGCTCTAAATTCCGGCGGTGGTATACTTCCAACTGGAAGCCACTGTAACCCATGGCAGCGATGTCGTTCAGGCTCCCGGCAACATCGGATGGCGTAAATTCATCCGTAAAGCGCGAAATAAAATATGCCGGGGATAAACCAATCAAAATAAAATCTCCCTATGTACAGTACTGTTGAACTATATCAAGGATAAATTACCAAATGAGCTGATTTCACTAGAATGACCTTATTGAGATTTTATAAATCTCAAATCTCAAATCACAAATCTCAAATTCAAACCAAATCGCAGACCCCAGTGAATTGACTGGATTCGTCTGATTTTGATGGACTTCATTCTACTTTAGGTCAGTCCGAATGAGCCACCTCGTAGCGAATTGGTAGCTGTTTGAGTCATTGGAACTTGGAATTTGATTATTATTTGTTATTTGTGTTTTGTTATTTGGAATTTTTTATTCTATGACTCCATTAAAGTTGAGCTATCCATCACCATTATTTACATAGTTATAATCCGAATTACGATTGATCTTGACCTACTTCAGACTTGCGAAATCTGCGGGGCAGCAACTTGGCCAGCAGTCGATCTTTTAAGTTTTTAAACATCGGGAACTGACTCAGGACCGTCCAGATGATAACCAGAAAAAGCAGCAGGGCCACCGGGCGGGTGAACACCGGAAGAAAACTTCCTTGTGAAACCATCAGGGCCCTGCGCAGGTTTTCATCGGCCATAGGGCCTAAAATCACTCCGATCACCAGGGGGGCGATGGGATACCCCATCTCGATTAAAAAATAGCTGATAATTCCCACCGGCAGCATCAGGTAAAGATTGAAAATGTTCATCCCCAGGGCATAGGACCCGATGATGCACAATACACCGATGATCGGCATAAAAATCTGGGTCGGGATGCGCAGCACTTTGACGACCTGTTTGGCCAGCAGCATGCCTACCACCCACATCGACATGGAGGCCAGCAGTAAAATCGCAGCGACCTCGATAATAAAGTTGGGGTGCTCAAATGTAATCATGGGACCGGGCGTGACACCGTGCAGCATCAGGGCGCCCAGCAGCATGGCAGCCGGTGGGCTGCCCGGGATGCCCAGGTTTAATAGCGGAATCATGGCACCGCCGACACAGGCATTGTTGGCCACTTCCGTGGAAAGCACGGCCGTGATTTCGCCCTTGCCGAAACGTTCGGGGTGTTTGGACGTATTCTTGGCGGCGCCGTAGGAAACCCAGGCAGCGATGTCTTCCCCGATGCCCGGCACGGACCCGATACCCACCCCGATCAGAGCCGAACGGATAATGCGGGGAATGTTCCTGATGATTGTACCGAACTCAGGTATAATTCTCTGAAATTTCTGGGTTTCACCGATTTGAAAGCGTTCCTTGAGCACCTGGATGATCTGGGGGATCCCGAAGGCGCCAATTAATACGGGAACCACTTCGACGCCGCTGTCCAACTCAGGTATCCCAAACGTAAAACGGGGGTAAAACTGAAGCATGTCGCGACCGACACATGCCAGAAACAGTCCCAGAAAACCGGCAATCCAACCTTTGATGACCAGATCCGGGCTGGTCAAGGTTCCGCTGATGATAATTCCGAAAAAGGCCAACAGGAAAAATTCAAAGGACGTAAATTGCAGGGCAAAGAACGAAATCAAGGGCGAAATGCTGACCAGGAACAGCATGCTGATAATCGTACCGATGGCCGAAGAGGTGGTGGTCAGGCCGATGGCCCGACCGCCTTCGCCTTTGCGGGCCAGGGGATAACCATCCAGGGCGGTGGCGGCCGAGGCGGCCGTACCGGGAATATTGATCAGGATGGAGGCATAGGATCCGCCGTAGGTTCCGCCGACGTATATCGCCAACAGGCAAAGCATGGCGGTGGCCGTATCCATGCCGTAGGTCAGGGCGGTTAGCAGCGCCACTCCCAGCGTGGATGTGAGTCCAGGCATTGCCCCAAACATAATCCCCAGCATGACCGAGCCAAAAAGAATAGCAATATGGATCGGGTCTGAAGCTATATGAAATACGGTCTGGAAGTAAAACCCGATGCGTTCAAGGATGACCATTAATTTTACTTTCCCTTTATAAAGTTAATGTTTTCGTAAAAGTTTAAAAAGAAACCTATATTTTTTCTTCGTGCCTTCGTGTCTTCGTGGCGAATCATTCCTATTCGAGAAACTCGAGATACCATAAGTAGTCCATGAAAGATACGACCAGACCTTCAGCCGGCATTGGCACCAAGAGAAAATATTTAAAGATCAGACCAACGATAAACGGCGCGGCGAATGCGATAATCATGGCCGTACGATATTTTTTGCGCAGCACGTTGTTGCCGCGCACCAGACTCCAGGCGTACACACAGTAGGCGGCAATAAAACACAGCACCAGAATGTCGGCCGGAAAGGGTACCGCTGAGCGCAGCGGCGTATTGAGGCCGCTTGCAAAGTATAATATTAAAACGAAAACGCCCGCCAGATAGAAGAAAAATAACTTCTTCAGCAGTTCGGCATCATCAAAGTAAAATGAGGTAATGAACACCGCTAGGAACAGGACGGCACTCAAAAAGAAATCAATGCGCGGTATATTCAGATAAACGAACGATATGAATAAAACCACGATCGTATAAAACCGCAGATTCGGGACCGAATTCAAAAATTGAAACAGTGCTTTACTCGTCAACCAGCGCACCGACTCGGCAAACGCTTTGAGTCCGACGGTCTTCAAAGCAGTTCGACACAAGAGTCCTCCCAGCAGCATAATCATGCAGCCGACGAATAGGGGAAAGATCGCAGGGGATACATACCAGACATTCTGAACGCCGCCCCAGCTGTCTTTCATAGGCATTTTCAAGGCCTGCAGAATAACCCACAAGCCGAACAGGCAGATGATTGCTCCGGAGAAGATATCTGCTTTGCGGAGTTTTTCTTTATCTAACATTGTTGACTCACCTTCGACTTATTTAATATTCATAAGCGCTGTGCTTACGATAGAAAAATCGTGCAACAGCCAAAATTAAAGTTATTCGTTATTCGTTACTGGTTATTAGTTAGATGATGACATTCGATTTTAATATCTCAACTTCAAATGCTGATCAATCATATTACTTCTAATAACCAATAACGGATAACGAATAACAATAAAGCCGGGTACCGAGTCGTACCCGGCTTTATTCAGTTTGCGGGGGTTTACGGTTTGGGAATTCCCAGGGTGGCCGGATCTACCTTGGCGGCTTTCAGTTCCCACAGGGTCCAGGCGAAATTGGACTCCAGTGCGTCGAATTCGGCCCTGGCTTCGGCGCCGGTCTTGCCGGACAGCAGGTAGTAATTATCCCTGGCCCAATTTTTCAGCTTATCGGTTGCGATAGCCTTCTTGAAGGCGTCAACCAGCACACCCTTGACGTCCGCCGGAGCGTCGGCCCTGACTGCGAAACCGATGGCCTGGGAAATCGGCAGGTATTTGGACAGGCCGGGATAAGAGTCGAAGGCGGACGGGACCGTTCCAAGTCCTTCGACGTCGAATGAATCCGGAATCAGCATGGCCAATGGTCGCAGCTTGCCGCCGCGCAGCAGCTGCTGTTGTTCAGCCAGAGATGTGACAACCACGGAAACCTCACCGGCCATGGCCGCATTCTGGCTGGGCGCCGACCCCGAATAAGGAATGAAGCTGAATTTCGCTCCGGAACCGTCCTCCACTGCCAGCAGGTTCAGGTGATGGATCGAACCGGCCGCACTGGCGGAGGCCTTGATGCTCATCGGTGCTTTTTTGGCCGCTTCAATCAGGTCGGTCAGATTCTTATAAGGCGTGTCGGGAGTCACGGAAATAACGTCCGGCGAACCTCCGACTATAAAGTAGTCCCAGACACTCATTTTCTGGTTCCAGCCGCCCTGCACGCCGGCGGTTACACAGGATTCGGAAAGCCCGCACAGCGTATATCCGTCTGCCGGTCGTTTGTAGGCATAGCTCATTCCAACAGAGCCTCCAACCCCGCCGGTTTTGTTGATGACGTTGACATTGACCCCCCAGAAATTTGGCCATTTCGGCGCTGATGATCCGGTTGCAGGTATCGGTTCCGCCACCGGCTGACCAGACCACGACATTGGTGATGTCTCTCTTGGGAAATCCTTTGGCATAAGCGCCGGTGGTAATCGCCAGCAGTACTACCAAGCAAAAAATTAGAGTCTTTTTCATTTCAAACCCTCCTCCTATGTCTTGACGTTGTTGTTTCAGGACCAAGCGGTCCCCCCGTTGCAATTGGTGAGGTACAGTGCACTTTTTCCAATACCCAATTCCTAATACCCAACCCGGACAAGCCGGAATTGAAGATTGAAGATTGAAGATTTGCGGCATTCTATCTATTTTATTTCAGAGCCGTCGTCAAAACAGCTATTGCCCGGTCAATAGATACACAGCCGCAGTTGAATTCAATTCCGATCTTTGTAAATGCTTGTTTGTCGTTGATTTAGAAAGATGCCTAAAAATGTTTTGCACAATTTGCGCAAAACTGAGTTGCTAGCAGTCTAATACCTAATACCCAATACCTAATACCCAATACCCAATACCTAAATTCTATTCTATTCTGTTGGCGGGCATCCCTCCCTTCGGCAGTTTCTCCCCAGATCGAAAGAAAACCATCAAATACGAGTTGTTGGTTAACTCTCGAATTGTTAATCACCGTTTATCTCCCGTTTAAGATAGGTGATGGATCTCTTGAAATGTTGACGCATTAAGTCTTCAGCGGCTTCGGGATCTCTCTTTTTGATGGCCTCGATCACCGCCAGATGCTCTTGAATGGTATCATTGGGCGGTCTAACCAGGCCCTCGGTATTCAGAACCTGATAGCTGAAGCTGATAATATTGGTTGTCTGCAAAATACTTTTCAAAAATTCTTTGGCACCGACATCGATCACGAAACCGTGGAATCGGCGGTCTTCCCGGGCATACTCTTTGAGGTCTGAAATATCTCTTTGGTCAGCGAAGTGCTTGAAAAATCCATCCAACTCGGTGATTTGGGAGTCGGTGATTTTGGCAGCTGCACGCCGGGCGGCAAGCCCCTCCAACACTTCACGCAACTCGAAAATGTAAACCATCTCCTCTTTGCTGAACAGCCGCACGAAAAACCCTCTGCGAGGAACGGATTCAACCAGCTTATCTTGCTCGAGAAACTTAAGGGCGCCGATCAACGGCGTGCGGCTGATGCCCAAGTCCCGGGCCAATTTTTCCTGGGGAATTTTTTGGCCGGGCAAGAGCCTACGCTCCATGATCATGTCTTTTAGAATGGAATAGACCTTCTGATCAAGGTTCTCATGTTCTGCGCCGAGATTAATCATATACCGGGCTCGCTTGTTTTTTGTATTGCCTAAGATGATCGATTTTCAGACGACCATCATCGCTGGTACTGCCAATTTTCGAGTGAGGGCAACCCCTGCCTGTAAGGTGAAACCGCGTTGCGATGGTTATGATCGGATCTATCCCCGCCTGTTAATGGACGAATTGTCGCAGAACCGTTCAATTTGGGAACAATCAAAAAGGCAAAGGTGAATGTTCGTTTCCAAGAAAAAATAACTTGAAATTGATTTTTGTATTTTGTATTCAAAATTCAATACTGGTTCGAAAGGATCTTGTCAAGGATTAATTTTACCTATGGGTCAGAAAAAATAAGGAAAGGTTTTTTCAATTTGATTCATTTCAATAGTTCATCTATAACCCTTATACCAATTGACGAATGATGGATTTGTTTCAAGCTTGGGGCTTCGAACTAAGACCCGACAGACCGCCTTAGGGATTCGCTCTTTGAGCTACGACCCCACAAGTCGGCTTGGGGTCTGAAAGGTGAAGCCGGGAACCTTGAATCTCGAGCCGTCGAACCCCACCGAGGAGATCTGTGAACTGCAACAACCTATTTGAATTCAAGGGATCCACACAAGTCGGGCTAATCGGAACCGGTGCGTTCGGGCGATCTTTCCTGTCCCAGGCGCAATCGGTCCCCGGTATCAGCGTGTCGGCGGTGTGCGACCGGAAACTTGAAATTGCCGAAGCGGCATGCCTGCAAGCCGGCATGGCACCCGTTGACCTGAAAATCTGCCATACCGGTCCGGATGTCGAAGATGCGATCACATCCGGCAAGACCGCCGTTGTCGGTGACGCACTGCTGTTGATGGAGCCGGCGATCGAGGTGGTGATCGAAGCCAGCGGGATGCCCGAGGCCGGTGCCATCCATGCTCGCGCGGCGATTGAAAACGGCAAGCACGTCGTCATGGTCACCAAGGAAACCGATTGTGTGGTCGGACCAATATTAAACCGGCTGGCGCGGAACGCCGGAACGGTTTATACACCGGCGGACGGTGATCAGCCTAGCCTCTTGATCGGGCTGATTGCATGGGCCGAGAAGTTGGGATTTGAAGTCGTTTGCGCCGGTAAAGCCGGTGAATTGGATTTCATATATGAGAGGGACTCCAACACCATTGTCAGGGGCGACCAGGTTGCAGCGGGCATCGAAAATGATCTCTGGGAACTGCCCGGCGGCGCGGTAGAACAAATGATCGGGCGGCGCCGGCGGTCCCTTGAATCCTTGACCCAATTTTCGGTGGCGGATTTGTGCGAAATGGCCATCGTCATCAATGCCGCAGACTACGGTTATGATGCACCGCAACTGCATGCCCCCATCGCGCGAATCAACGAGATGCCTGAAATAATGTGCGGGCGCTCCGCGGGGGGGGGATTCTTCAAAAAGAAGGTGTGATTGACATGGTCAATTGTCTGCGCCGACCGGATGAGATCAGTTTTGCCGGCGGTGTTTTCGTCATCGTCAAATGCCAGGGACGCGAAACCTGGCAGCTTTTGAAGGAAAAAGGGCACCTGGTCAGCCGGGACGGCGCCCGGGCCATGTTTTTCAGACCCTATCACTTGTTGGGAGTTGAAACGGCAACTTCAGTTCTAACCGCGCACCATTTGAAAATGTCAACCGGAGGCCGGGACCCCAGACCCCGGGTGGATGTCGGAATTCGAGCAACGCGCACCCTCCCGGCCGGTCATCGTTTATCCATGGCGCATGATCACACTATAGCCAATGTGATGCCGGAGATACTGCCTGCCGTGCAAAAGGCATCCAATAGTCCGGTGCCCTACTACATGGCGGCCGGCCACAAACTGACGCACACCGTTGCAGAAGGCGAACTGCTGACCTACGAAATGATCGACCATGGCGGACATTCCAGTTTGTGGCAGCTGCGGCAGAAGCAGGATGAGTTGTTCGGAGTGCCCGGTTACAAAAAAATTTGTTAGTGATATAACGTTGTCGTTGAAAAAAATTCTTGTCCTAGGGTGGGCTGCCCTTGGCCGCGGCGAAGTTACGCTGCAAGCGTGACGAAGACGGGTGCCCAACAAATAGCGCTAAATCTAAAGGTCGACGGTGGGCACAGCCTACCCTGCAATAAAAATACAGGAATCAACCAAAGGTTGTGTAAAATGAAATTGATAGACCTCACATTAGCTTACGAGCAAGGTATGCGCGGCGTAGCATTTGAAAATGCCAAAACCAAAGCAGTTGATGGTTGGAATTCGAAAATGCTCCATTTGTATTCCCATGCCGGCACCCATATGGATGCGCCTTTTCATTTCGAGGTGAGCGATCAGACCATAGATGAATTTGAGGTCAGCAGACTTGTATGCGATTCGGTGGTGATTCCCATTCATGCAACGACCGGTCAGAAAATCAACCTGAAGGACCTGGGCGACTATGCAGATCTTATCAATAAAGGGGACGGCGTTATCCTTAAAACAGGCTGGTCTGCTTATGTCTATGATGACAGGTATCGAGAACAGTTGCCCGGAATTCATGAAAGCTTGGCCAAGTGGTTTGTCGGCCAGGGCATCAACATGTTAGCTGTGGAAACACCCTCCGTAGCGGATGTGATGGATTTAGAAGAAGTGACTAAAATCCATGAAATATTGCTGGGTGGTGATATCATTATCGTGGAAGGTTTGACAAATCTGGAATCAGTCTCGAAGGAGAAAGTGAAATTGATCGCCTTGCCATTGAAGATAAAAGGCGGCGATGGCGCCCCGGCCAGAGTGATTGCGATGGAAAATTAATCCGTTCGGGCAATGGGCCAACCATCCACTTTCACGGCGTGCCCGCCCTTGCATCGCAGGATCAGCCCATGCTATTTAGGGGACTCGTTCTACGGGGTAACAAAAACCAGACCACAAAAATTTGGATCGATAAGGCAGATGCTGGATTCTGTTCCAATTGCCAATTGGTAAAAATAGACAAAAGGAAAGGCAACAATCATGGCAGTTTTTATCACCGGCGGACACGGGCACATCGGATCATGGGCTGCCTATTTTCTGGCACAGGAAGGTGAGCAGGTATTTCTGTACGATACAAATCCGGTGGTTCCGGATCATTTGGCCGAAGCCGATCGCCACATTACTTTTATCAAAGGCGATGTGCTGGACTTTCCGCGCTTAACCGATGTCTTCAAAAAGCATGGCAGGGATATCGACGGTATATTGCACACCGTTGGCATCATGGGCGAGCTGGTGCTTGAAAATCCCTACGGCAATGTGGGGTTGAACATCGGCGGCACCCACAATATGCTGGAGATCGCCCGGCAGTTTGAAATTCCCAAGGTGGTCTATACCAGCACCGGCGCCGTCTACGGTGCTGTTTCAGGCACGGTGGCTGAGGACCAGTATCCGCCGAACCCGTGCGACCTGTACGGCTCCACCAAGGCTTCCTGCGAATTTTTAGGGCAGCAATACGCCAATTCCTTTGGATTCGAATTTCGAATCAGCCGGGTATATTTTTGTTACGGCCAAGGCAAATGGCCTTCCCGCTTTATCCGGCTGTATCGGCTGGGATTCGGCGCCCTTGAGGGGCTGGATGATTTGAGGATGGATAAAGGTGCCGACCAGAAACTCGATTTCACCTACATCGAAGATGCCGCCCGGGGAACCGCCATGCTTTACCAGGCTGAAGCAATCAAACATAATATTTATAACATTGCCACGGGTGTGCCGACCAGTGTCGGACGGGTGGCCGAACTGTGCCGGAAATATTCAGCCTTTGATGTTCAGGTCGAACTGGGCCCGGGTGAACTTATGCAGCGCTGCGAGGCCCTGGATATCAGCCGGGCCAGAGACGAGCTGGGGTTTGAACCCAAATACAGCGTCGAGGATGGTATAATAAAATATGCCGATTGGATGAAGAAGGTGACAAAAAACAAGTGACGAATGATCTAAAATTCAAAATGACTAAAATGATCTAAAATTGTGGAATGCTATCATTTAAATGAAATCGGCAGAATACCTTAATTCCAAAATCCGCATTCCAAAATCCAAAATTATTTATGATGGCCAACATAAGGAGTAGAGAACTTATGTCACTAGATCCGCAGGTAGCAAAAGTGTTGGAAGAAGCTGAGTCACTCGGGTTGCCGGATTATCAGGATCTGTCACCGACCGAGGCCCGGCAGCAAATGCGGGATCAATCGCCTCCGGTCCAAGCTGAGCTGTCGGTCGAAAAGGTGGTCGACCGCCGGATACCCGGTCCGGGCGGTGATATTCCCATCAGACTCTACTATCCCGCCGGCGAGGAGCCGTTTCCCACGGTTGTATATTATCATGGCGGCGGCTGGGTGATCGGCGATCTCGATACGCATCACGCGTTTTGCCATGCCCTCGCCAAAACAAGCGGCTGCCTGGTTGTGGCGGTAGACTATCGCCTGGCACCCGAACATCGCTACCCAGCCGCCGTCGAAGATGCTTATGCGGCCACCAAATGGGTGGCCGAGAACCCGGAGCAGATTCAAGCAGATTCCGGCCGGTTTGCCGTCTGCGGTGACAGTGCCGGCGGGCATCTGGCAGCCGTCGTCTCGATGATGGCACGCGATCGCAAGGGACCGCGCATCGATTTGCAGATTCTCATTTACCCGATTACGGACTGTCGTTTTGATACGCCCTCTTATGAAGAAAATAAAGAAGGCTACATGCTCACCCGTGATCTGATGAAATGGTTCTGGAACTATTTCATCAATGATGAAAGTGAAGCGGATGATCCTTATGTTTCACCGCTGCGAGCTGAAAATCTTGGCGAACTGCCACCGGCGATGATCATTACGGCCGGGTATGATCCATTACGCGATGAAGGTGAAGCCTATGGCTGGCGGCTGCAGGAAGCCGGTGTGAACGTAAGCCTGTCGCGTTATCCCGGTATGACCCATGCGTTTATTCGAATGACAGCCGTCTTGGACAAAGCCAATGAAGCACTGGCGGAAGTTGCCGGCACGTTGAAAGATGCTTTTAAGATAAGTTAAACTATACCCCGGATAAACCGGAAATACGAAATTCGAAATACGAAATACGAAACAAATCCGAAATCCCAAAATTCAAATGTCCCAAACGAAATTACCGTCGTGACGAAGTTGAATTCTATTCACATCTTTGTAAATGCTTGTCTGCTATTGCACTAAAAAGATGCCAACAAATATTTTGCACAAATTGTGCAAATCTGATTTGGTAATTGTCTAACCGGCACGCATCGGCATTAATTTGAAATTTGTAGATTTTATGTATGAACCACGAAAAACACGAAAGACACGAAAATATGGAATAAACCATCTTTTTTTGGTTTTCGTGTGTTTCGTGTATTTCGTGGTTTTAATTTTAGGAGGTAGAGAACAATGATCACAAGGAAACAACAGGCGGCGGCTCAACAGCAGGCCGCAGCGATGATCCGTCAGGCGGGAATTACAATAGCGGATGCGGAAGCCGCAAGCATCGAAGTCGTCGATTTTGGTTTGAGCAACCTTGAAAAAGAAGGCGTCCAGGTCTTGACGCTGGTCCAGACCGAAAGGATCAGCGTCAAGGTTCTGGCCATGCTGCCCAATCAGACCGAACCGGAGCACTGGCACCCGCCGGTCGACGACGATCCCGGCAAGGAGGAAACGATCCGGATTATCGCCGGTACAGTTTATTTTTATGTAGACGGGGAAGATTCCTTCAAAGAGGGTTTTATCGTTGAAGGCAAGGACGACTGTTATACGATGCGCAAAGAAATCGTCATGCAGCCTGGCGACCAACTAACCCTGGCGCCGGGCGAAAAACACTGGTTCCAAGCCCGCGAGGGCGGCGCCGTGATGTACAGTTTTTCGACCATTGCCCGGGATGCCTTGGACCAGTTTTCGGATCCGGATATCGTACGGATAACGAAAGTGATCGATGAGTAAGGGCATAGCACATAGGGCAAGGCGCTCGGCGAAGTTGGAAAGTAAAAGGTGTACGGTTTAGGGTATAAGGTGTAGGGTTTAAGGTGTAAGATATAAGGTAAAATAAAAACGGCATTCGGCATTCGGCCTTGAGCTTTGAGCTTTCCTGGCCCTAAACCCTATACCCTATACCCTAAACCTTAGACCTTGAACCTCTGAACCTTGAACCCTGAACCTCATGTACAGAAAGAGACACAATGAGTACCCATAAAAACCGAAAAATCATCGTCGCGGTGGCGCCGGTGGGCAAGGACATCCATGCGCCGTCGAAAAATCCGCTGACACCGGAAGAGGTTGCCGCGGAGGTCGTTGAATGCGCCCTGGCCGGTGCCGGCTTTGTCCATTTGCATGTGCGGGATGATAGAGGTGAACAGACCGAAGATCTGGCCCAGTTTTCGCGCACGCTGGATCTGATCCGGGCATCCTCGGACATCATCATCCAGGGCTCCACCGGCGGTTTGTCGGAGCTCTCACTGGAAGAGCGCTGCGTGGCCCTGAACGATCCCCGGGTTGAAGTCGCATCTCTCAACATGGGATCGGTCAATTTCAGTGAAGATGTCTACATTAACCGGCTACCCGATATCCGCTACTGGGCACGCCGGATGGAGGAAACCAATGTTATCCCGGAGCTGGAAATATTTGAAGCCGGCATGCTGACGGCGGTCGCCCGACTGGTGGAAGAAAAAGTTTTAAAGCCGCCGTTTACCTATGGATTTCCATTGGGATTTCACTACGCCCTGCCGGCCAATCCGCACAGCCTGTTTTTCCTGACCTCGAGCCTGCCGGTACCGGCCCCCTGGGGTGTTGTTCATGAAAGTATGGTCGATTTTTCAGTCTTGGCCGCCGCCATAACCATGGGTGCCGCCGCCATCCGCGTCGGGTTCGAAGACAGCATATATTATGCACCCGGCAAGGCTGCCGGAAACAACGCTGAGCTTGTCGAAAATATTGTGTCTCTTATCCGTCAGATCGGATATGAAGTCGCGACGCCTCAAGAAGCAAGAAAATTGCTCGGTTTGAGGCAACTTTGAAGTACGAAAACAATAGAAACGGGCTTACCGGTTCGTCAATCAAACATTGTTTTTCCTTGAACGCTTACAATAAATGAATCACCAGGGATCTCTATATCTGGGCGTGGCCCAACCACAGTAATTCAATCATCGCGGACGGTGGAGCTGGATTTTATCGATTACCGGCTTCATTATTAAGTTCCAACCTTCTCAGCGGCTTCCAAATTATGCACCGGCAGGGTAATGGTAAAGGTTGTTCCAACTCCTTCCTGGCTCTTGACCTCGATATCTCCCCCGTGATCTTTGATAAAGCCATAGCAAACCGAAAGTCCCAACCCTACGCCTTTGACCTCGCTTTTGGTGGTAAAGAAACTGTCGAAAATTTTGCCCAGGTTCTCCTGGCGGATGCCGACGCCGGTGTCGGCAATTTCAATCACGACATTTTCGTTGTCTTCGGAAGTAGTTGCGGTGAAGGTGCCGCCATTCGGCATGGCGTCCCTGGCGTTGGCCACCATATTCAGAAAAACCTGGCGCAGCTGGTTTTTTGAGGCATTGATCAGCCCGATCCCGTCCGCCAAATTTGATTTGATATCGATGTCGTTTTCTTTGAGTTGTTTTTCATGCAGCAGCAAAATCTCATCCAGGACTGAGTTGATGTCCACCGGATGCCGTTCCTCCTGGTCCGGTTTGGAAAAAGAGAGCATTTTGCGCAGCAAATCACTGAGTCGCACGGTTTCGGAAAGCGCCATTTCAAGGATTTTGCGCCGGCGGTTGTCAGGCGAAATCTCGGTTTTCAGCAGCTCCAGGGTGTTCATGATCCCGTAAAGCGGGTTGTTGAGTTCATGGGCGATCTGGGAGGTCAACCGTCCCATAGCAGCGAGCTTCTCGGACTGCAGCAGCTGCTCCTGGGTGTGCCTCAGCGCCCGCTCCATTTCCAGGCGGTCGCGCAGATCGACGAACGAGCCCACGGAAGCGATTTCTTTACCATTGGCGTCGTAGATGATCGCTGCCGACAGGTTGCCCTCGACAACTTCACCGTCACGCCTGACGTAAACCATGGGATACGAATTCAGGCGGCCGACGCCGCCATACGCTTCGCTTCTGAGCATCTGCATGACTTTGCGGGCCACCCCTTCCGGATATATCTTTCTGATATTCATTTTACCGATAACTTCACTGGCTTTATATCCGAGGGTTTCTTCGGCGGCCTGATTGTAAATCAGGATGTTGCCTTTCAAATCGGTGGCCGTTATAGAGTCAGGAGAGCTCTGGACGATTTTATTCATGAAATCGTAGGCTTCCCGCAGTTCTTTTTCCATCAATTTTCGCTGGGTTAAATCGACATTCAGCCCCTCGTAACCGATAATGTTGCCATGCTGGTCATAGCGGGCATGGCCGGTCAACAGGATCGGAATGGTGCTGCCGTCCTTGCGTTTAAATTCGACCTCATAGTCGATGACCCGGCCGTCGCGTTCCATCATTTGTTTAAAGGTGTCCCGATCTTCCGGCCTGACATATAGATCCTGGGGCAGATCAATGCTCAGAAATTCCTGTTTGCTTTCATAACCGAGCATATCCAGCAGAGCCTGATTGGCATTTAAAAATTTCCCCTCCTTGCTGCTGATGAAAACGCCGGTTGCCATGTGTTCAAAGAGATTTTTTAAATCTTCCTGGGAGGCCTGCAGTTTTTGCTCTTGTTGTTTTCTGGCCGTAATATCGCGATAAATGCTCAACTTCGATATGGTGCCATCGTTATTTTCGAAGGGTATTTCAATTAGATAATACGTCTTGCCGACCCGGGGAACATACACCTCCCGCCGCACGGTTTTACCAGCAAAGATTTCATCCGATTGGCACCAGGGACATTTATCGTTGGTTCGATTTAACAACTGATGACACTTTTGGCCGACGCCGTCGCCAAATTCCGCGATCATGGCGCTGTTCATATACTCCACGACAAGATCCTGGTTCATGACGTAAATTCCGTCTTCGAAAGCATCCAGTATGGCGGTGGTTAAATTGGTTTTCTGATCAATCATGGCAAACCTCTGATATGGTAGGTTCAAGGTTCAGGGCATAGTGCAAAGCGCGTGGGGCGAAGCGTAACAAAAAGGAGTCAGAAGGTCAATAAACGGCCACGGCAGCACGTTCACGGTACAAAGAAAGGCCTGCGGCATTCGACATTCCGTGGCTATGCGGTTCGCTTTTAATGTTTCATATGAGGTCTCGGGTTTCAGGAGTCAGGGGAGATGTAAGTCGTTACTGATGTAATCCGGAAATAGGGTAGTTCCAGGCTGGACCGGGTAAGCCATACTGCCTTATCGAGCCCTAATAACGATCTCACTCAATCGACGCTCTGCGCTCTGCGCTATGCTCTATGCCGCACCCTTAGTTTATTTTGTCAACCTCAGGTACAAACGGTTTGATAAGGTCTACTTCATTGGGTCTCAAGGGTCGCCATCGGATGTAATAATTGATATCCGGACCGAAATTGGATTTCAGTTTAAACGCAGCGGCACACCATTGATCAAGGTTATCGGGGAAATGCTCGACCCAGAGAACCCGTGGGATGACCAGGTTAAAATCCCGGCTGATTTTTTTCCCGATGCTTTCGGCACCGCTCGTCAAACAGGCCTTGATACCGGTCTGGTTGACAACCACAATGATGGACTTTAAATGCAACACCGCCGATTGGCTCAGACCCAAATCGATAATCCTTACCTGCCAGGCATACTCCCACTGAGCCCTTGGTTTGAAGCCCTGGTCCGCCCCGGTCGGCAGTCGATAAATCCCATCATAAACAATCATCACTTTTTCATAATGCTTATTCGCGTGCTTGTCGAGACAATTTTCGCAATACCGAAAAGCCGATAGATTAGGCAGGGTCAGTCTCACTGATGCAGATTTCCGCATTAGAAAGCCATCGAAGATTGGAAATAACGGAATGCTTGAAAATTGTTTATTGCAGAATGAGATCTATTTCTAAAAGATACCACCATCGGGTTTTAAACTCAGGCCATCATCCGTTTATCATACCCATTATTCCATTATTCCAACACTCCATTATTCCATTGGTAATCTAACAGAAAACGCCTTTCCGTTAGCAAGATTTCCGCAACTTGCGATACGTGTATAAAAAATCCTGTTGCCTCTTTTTAAATCCTGTCTTAGGTTAGACCCATCGACACGAAAAAAGGAGGTAACCATGGGAAAAACCGTCGCGGAAATATTGGATATGGCAATTAAACGGGAAGAAGTGGCTTATGATTTTTATATGGGCATCTACAACGAGGTCGATAACGCCAGCGTTAAGGATACAGTTGAATTTATAGCCGGCGAAGAAAAGAAGCACAAAGCATTTTTAGTTAGCTATAAGGAGGGTAAATACGGTACGGATTCTTTGCGGATGGCGGATGTGGTTGAGTATAAACTCGCTGAATATCTGGAAGAACCCGAAGTCTCGCAGACTTCATCGATCGAGGATATTTACCTGGTTGCCGCCCACCGGGAAGGCCGGTCGCATCAGTTTTACTCGGAGCTTGCCAATATGCACGATGACAGCGAATTGAAAACCATGCTGCATAAAATGGCCAACGAGGAATTGAAGCACAAGGAAAAGATGGAATATTTGTACGCCAATGCCGCGTTTCCCCAGACGTCGGGAGGCTAAATATTAAACTATCGTGTTTGCTGTGAATAAGCTGCTTTTGACGGATTTGAGTTAGAGAACTGAAGGATGTGCTTTTAAAAATAACAAATCCCAAATTTCAAATATCAAACAAATCTCAATGACCTAAATTCAAAACGTTTTGTGTTTTGCCCATTGATTATTGGTGCTTGGGATTTATTTGTGTTTTGGTGCTTGAAATTTGGGATTTTCCCAGTTTTAAATCATACGGGTCATTTTCCGGCCGGGGTTCTTCATATCGCCGAAGACGGAACCGACAACTGACTTTAATTGGGATCTATCGGGATTGTCGTTACCGGCACCGGTGAATTCTTCAAGACTTTTTCGGTTACGCTGCCAAACCGGTAGTTTCCCTGACTGCCATGACTGGCCATAACTACCAAGTCGACTTCTTCTTTTTCAATCAGCTTGAGGATTTCCTGGGTGGGATCGCCAATGGCCACATGCTTGATATAAAGCGGGCAGCTGTTCAAATATTTTTCACAGATCTGATTCAACCGTTTATTGGCTGAACTTTCAGCATGCTGCATCAGTTTGTCGATTTTGTCTTTGCCAAACTCGCCGTACCAGCCGTCATGGTGCGCAATGTCTTCAATTACATAGAGCACGTGGATTTCGGCCCCATATTTTTGGGTCAGGTCCGTCACGTAAGGCAGGGCTTTTTCGGCGCTGCTTGAAAAATCGGTTGGCCAAAGGACTCTGTTCACTTCCATGGGTAATCCTCCTTTCTTAGCTATCCGTTAGAGAACGATGCATATAAAGTAACTACTCTGTGACAGTTGTAAAGATATACAGCGTCTATACCGGTTGTCCTTTATAGGTTTCGTCTGCTCTGGGTTTCTATGAGCCTGGAATAATATTGCCGTGCTGTCTGAATCGAGAACGAAGACAACCGCTGTTCTGTTCTTTTTTAAGTTTAGAAATTACTGAGTCAATCAAACTGGCCGCCTTTGAAGCCAGCGTCAGGATAATACCTGAAATTTGCATCCTATAAATAAAAAAATCTGAAAAAAATGCGAAGCATAATCTAATTTCTCCGCCGGACTTTTGATCGAATGAATGTCTTCAGGCGGAAAAATCGACTTAAAGCCCTGAATGGACGAATTTTCAAAAAGGAGAAATTAGTTCGATAATTCTTTTTGAAGTGTACTCCCCCGTGTCGGCCAGGGCGTCAACGGGCAAGAAAGACAGGGCATTATTGGAAAACAGGCATGTGGCGGAGGCCGAAAAATCCTCGTCGGCGCGGTAGAAAATATAGTACAATTTGATTTTCGGGAAGGGGCGTACCACAAAAGAGAAATCGCCACCCTCATTGCCGGTGCCGGGCTCCCCGTTCAGCGTATCGAATATCAGATCCAGGTTGGCTTCAATCTTTTCAATATGCGGTATTAAAATCTGTTCGGTGTGGCTGGCAAACGCCCCGGCATACGGCATACTGTTGGGGACTTCTCGATAGGCTTTGAAGGGTGTCGGAATACATGGATCGGCATTGGCATGCAGGGCATACAAAGAGATCAATATGCCGATGACACCGGTTTCCGCTTTTTCACCCACGGTAATTGCATCCGGCCCGATGTGGTAAGAACGCCCGAATGCTTTCAAAGTCAGCATATCGTCCTGGTAACCTCCCGGCAGCAGCTGCTCCAGATGATCGGGGATATTTTTAAACAGTCGGGCCAGGTTATCTCGAATGATTTTTCCGTAATTGTCCATGGATATGATGTCTCCCATCTCAACTCTGTAAGGAGTCACGTTTATTGGACACGTTCTGCGTCTTTTCGTGCTAAATTTAGGAATTGAGGGATTAAGGGCTTGAAAAATTGGATGAGACAGAATTCCCCAAATTCCTCAATCCCTGAATTCCTGAATTAAACCCATGTCAATATAAAAAAATCCCGCGGCTTTTTCAAGCGACGCGGGATTATTTATTGACTGGCGATCTGCGCTTTACTTTTTATCGTCTTCTTTGACTTCTTCGAAATCAGCGTCGACGACATCTTCGTCAGGGGGCGCACCACCGGGTTGTTCGGCTGACTCAGCACCGGGGCCCGCTTGTTGTCCGGCAGCGGATGCCTGCTGATACATGGCTTCGGCCAGCTTATGCGAAACATTGGTCAACTCTTCACTGAGCCGTTTAATCTCTTCGGTGTCTTCACCTTCGATGGCCGTTTTCAGAGCGGCCGATGCTGCTTCGACCTTGCTCTTGGTTTCATCATCGACTTTATCGCCGAGTTCTTTGATCGATTTTTCAGTTGAATAGATCAGGGCGTCAGCCTGGTTGCGGGCTTCGACCAATTCCCGTTTCTGCTTATCTTCATCGGCGTGCATCTCGGCATCTTTGACCAGCTTGTCGATCTCCTCTTTGGACAGTCCGGAAGATGCCGTTATCTGGATGGATTGCTCCTTGCCGGTGGCCTGGTCCTTGGCGGAAACGTTTACGATTCCGTTGGCGTCGATGTCGAAGGTGACCTCGATCTGGGGGATACCCCGGGGAGCCGGAGGAATGCCAACCAGTTCGAAGCGTCCCAGAGTTTTATTGTAGGCCGCCATCTCGCGTTCGCCCTGCAGCACATGAATGGAAACGGCCGGTTGATTGTCGGCGGCCGTTGAAAAGGTCTGGCTTTTCTTGGTCGGAATCGTGGTGTTCTTATCGATCAACCGGGTCATGACACCGCCGAGGGTTTCAATTCCCAAAGACAATGGCGTGACATCGAGCAAAAGGACGTCTTTGACATCGCCTTTCAAAACACCGCCCTGAATGGCGGCGCCCAGGGCGACGACTTCATCCGGATTTACACCGCGGTGGGGTTCTTTTTCAAAGATTTTTTTAACCCGTTCCTGAACTGCGGGCATACGGGTCATGCCGCCGACCAGAATGACTTCGTTGATTTCCCCCGCTGACAACCCGGCATCTTTGAGTGCTACGCGGCAGGGCTTCTCCAGGTTGTCCAGCAAATTGCTGACCAAAGACTCGAGTTTGGCCCGTGTAATTTTAATATTGAGATGTTTGGGTCCCGTGGCATCGGCCGTAATGAACGGAAGATTAACATCGGTTTCCATCGATGTTGAAAGCTCCATTTTGGCTTTCTCGGCGGCTTCCTTCAACCGCTGCAGGGCCATCTTATCGCCCCTCAGATCGATACCCTGGTCTTTGTTGAATTCATCGGCCAGATAATCGATGAGCCGCAGGTCGAAGTCTTCACCACCCAGATGGGTATCGCCGTTGGTCGCTTTAACTTCAAAAACACCTTCTCCGATTTCGAGAATCGATATATCAAAAGTGCCGCCCCCGAGATCAAATACCGCGATCTTTTCTTCGGTTTTTTTGTCCAATCCATAGGCCAGTGATGCCGCCGTGGGTTCATTTATAATCCTTAAGACATTGAGCCCGGCTATTTTACCGGCGTCCTTGGTCGCCTGGCGCTGGCTGTCGTCAAAATAGGCTGGAACGGTGATGACCGCGTCAGTTACTTTTTCGCCGAGATACTGTTCGGCCGTGTTTTTAATGTTGGCCAGAATAAATGAGGACACTTCCGCGGAGCTATACTGTTTACCCTTGATATTGATGCGAACATCACCATTGCTGGCCTGCTCAATGAGAAAGGGCAGAATTTTGATATCATCCTGCACCTCTTTAGATGCGTATTTGCGGCCAATCAGCCTTTTAACACCAAATACGGTGTTTTCCGGGTTGGTGATGGCCTGGCGTTTTGCGATCTGGCCCACCAATCTCTCACCACTGTCGTTAATGGCCACGATCGAGGGGGTTGTCCGTCCGCCCTCGGGGTTCGTGATTACCGCTGCGTCGGAACCTTCCATAACTGCAACGCAGGAATTCGTGGTGCCGAGATCGATTCCGATTACCTTTGACATGTCTCTTCCCTCCTTAAACTTTATCTCTACTTACTTTTATTGCTTCTGATCTTTGGACCTGGCGACCACCACCATCGAAGGCCGCAGCAACCGGTCATGAATTAAATAGCCTTTTTGCAACTCGTTAATAACCGTATTGGCAGGATATTCGTCGGTTTCTTCCTGCATCACTGCTTCATGGAAGGTCGGATCAAACGGCTGGCCTTTGGCGCTGATGGGTTTGACTTTAAATTTTTCAAAGACCTTTAATATTTCCTTATGGGTCATTGCCAGACCATCCAGCAAACCTTTGTCGATGGTTTTGTGGCCATTGGTGGAGTTCATGGCCAATTCCAGATTGTCTACCACCGAAAGCATCTCCTTTATCAAGGACTGATTGGAGTATTTTCGAAACTCTTCCATGTCCCGCGAGGCGCGTTTTTTATAATTTTCAAATTCAGCCGAAACCCGCAGGAGGCGATCGTAGTTTTCTTGGGCTTCCTGCTCTTTTAACTTTAGTTTTTCTGCCAAATCCTCCAGCGGCTTTTCTGCCTGATCTTCCGCCACCGGTTCGGAATCACCGTTAAGTTGTTGCTCATCATTTTCGGCGGCTTCGGGGGCCTTTGCATTTTTTTTGGCCTCCTTGGAATCAGTTTTCACTTTTATTTCCTTTTTGGCTGACATTCCTAAAATCATTCTCCCCGTCATGTTTGGATGTGAAGGTTGATTTGAAAAATAAGACTACTTGAAACGTTGTCAAGGTGGTAATATCAAGGTTTTATAGGAAAAATTGATGGTTGCCGATCAGATGATTTCTCTGATTCAAGTTCTGAATTTCAATTGGTTTCCGGGTGTTGGGTTGCGGGTATTGGGTACTAGGTATTAGGCATTGGATGCTACTTTCTGGATACTCGATTCTGGATGCTCGATGGCAGATGATATCAGGTATAGGGTTTAAGGTATATGGTATAAGGTTTAGGGTAAAATCCGGCGTTCGGCCTTCGGCGTTCGGCATCCGGTCCACGGCGCCCGGCTGGTGGAAATGGTGGAAGGAAAAAAACTCAAAGCAAGAGGTAAAGTAATAGGTTTGTGGTAGAAGGTGAAAGGTAACTGGTTCAGGATTTACGGCAACAGGAATGGTAAATGGCATATGAGTGATGTGCGTAAAGCAGGGGGGAAAGGGTCAGTGTGCCACTCACAATCTCAGAATCAGGCGATTGGTTCACTTGCCCCATCCTATTTAATATGGAATGATCAAAGCGAAACCATAAATCGAAAATCCACAATTGAAATGACTGAGCGAAGCGAAACCGAAAATCCGCAATCGAAATGACTGAGCGAAGCGAAACCACAAATCCGAAATCCGCATTCCGAAATCCGCAATCAAAAGACGGTTGTGCACCCACCTTCGAATCTTTTTTGGAAAACCCGGCTCATCATGTAGACCGGGATCAATCCACGACACAAACCGCATCACTTATCGCTGCTTCCTTCCGGACCTGACGAGGTTCGTGACCGCCTGTTGCGTGGTGTCCGATCAAAACGATTCAGGTTCTCCAAGTATCGGATCCTGGGGTGGGAATTCAGCCCCGCGTAAAGCGGATTTCGGGAAAAGGGCACCGCTAACTCCCCACCTAGCACAACCAACGATAACAATACGTCATTAATAATTTTTTGCAAGCAAAAAATTAGGGATATTCTGCCGTTGTTGACTTTGGGGCGGTCAATCGGGTATTGTTTTGTAATTTCAATTGATTTTGATTCATATGGGTACGATTAGCATATTTCCGAGCGAGCCAAAGTGCGAACAATAATTTCGGTTGAGAAAAAGGTGCTGCGAACGGTCCGGCGGACGGTTGCCGAGCACTGCATGCTGGCGGCGGGCGAATCGGTGCTGATTGGTGTCTCCGGCGGTCCCGATTCCATCGCGTTGACCTATGTGTTGCAGACCCTGGCTGCGGAATATTCGCTGCGGTTGGCGGTTGCGCATGTAAATCACTGTTTGCGAGGGGCAGACTCGGACCGTGACGCCGAATTTGTGGCGGATATGGCCCGGCAACTCGGTTTACCTTTTTATATGGAGAAGAAAGATGTGTTCCAAATTCAGCAGCGTGAAAAGCTTTGCCTGGAAGAAACCGGACGTAAAGTGCGCTATCGGTTTTTCGATCAGATTTGTGCCGCATACGGCTTCAACAAAATCGCAGTTGGGCACCACGGCAATGACAACGCCGAACTGGTGCTGATGAATTTGCTGCGTGGAAGCGGATCGTTGGGCCTGTCCGGCATCGCCCCGGTCAGAGACGGCAGAATCATCCGGCCGCTGATTCACCTCGAGCGATCCGAGATAGTTGACTACATCGCTGAAAAAAGACTGGCCTGTGTGTCTGATGCCTCCAATTCAGACCTGTCCTTTAAGCGCAACCGGATTCGTCATCATTTGATCCCCGAGTTGGAAAAATCATATAACCCCGCAATCGTTAAAACAATCAACCGGCTCGGCGCGATTTTGCGGGCTGAGGATCAATGGATCGAGCAGCTGCTTAGCAGCGAGTTCAGCGATTGCATCTCGGTCAAAGCGCCCGGCGTCGTACGCATAAATTTAATGCCGTTTCAAGGATTGGCCCTGGCTGCCAGAAGGCGGATTATCAGGAGAGCGATTCTGGCAGCAAAAAAGGACCTGCGCCGCATCAGCCTGGGCCATATCGATAACGTTTTGTCCCTGGTCGACAAAAGCCCGGGGACCGGCAGCCTCAATTTACCCGCTGGAATTCGGGTCGTGCGGCTGGCCACAGAGCTGATGTTATACTCCGGCCGGAGCGGCCCGGCGGCAATCAACGGCGGACTCGAGGATTCGGCAGCAATGGATTACCGGTATACGGTCACCGCACCGGGAACTTTAAATATCCGGCAAGCCGGCGCCGCCATCAAACTGACTGAAATTGATGCCGGGGATTTGCCCGATTTTAGCACCGTCGGGAAAAACCTGGCATTTATTGACATGGATTGCCTGCAGTTTCCGCTGGTTGTGCGCAATCGCCGGCCGGGCGACCGGTTTTTTCCGCTGGGCCTGAACGGCACCCAAAAGGTAAAAAAATTCTTTAGCGCCAATAAAATCTCCGGTCTTGAGCGTCAATTATGCCCGCTGGTGTTGAGCGGCGGAAACATCATCTGGGTTGCGGGCCATCGCATTGACGATCGAGTCAAAGTGGTTTCAGCGACCCGGCGCATCCTCAAAGCCGAACTTTTGCTTGCTTAATGCGCTATAGTGATTAAATTTGCATATAATCAGGGCCTCGGAACTTGATCCTTGATATTTTGTTCAAGATACAGGATACTTACGATAAAAATTGAAGATTGAAGATTGAAGATTTATGGAGATCACAGACGCTCCATCATTTTAATTACGGGTCTATCTACCATTTAAAGGATTAATTTAAGGCGATGTCTTCGAGTCCCCATGATTTGGTTCTGCGTAGCCGGATTCCGGAAAGCCTCATAATGAGGATAATCATCATATCGATAGTGGGGATC